>MDTE01060128.1_pt1 | contig 183641 bp, 168 predicted proteins | sample 811231 | NCBI WGS metagenome assembly MDTE01 (sample SAMN05326651, study PRJNA326480) | marine metagenome | isolation source: seawater | place: Indian Ocean: Red Sea | collected 2010 | reverse complement strand
ATACTCGGGGGTCACGCTTTATTGCAGAAGCTCTATGTCTGTGTGAAGAAAAAGTTATCCATATTTTCCCTTCATGCCATACAAAAGCGTGGATGACGCCAACAGGCCAGCCGTCCTTGGTGCCCCACATGAGGCAGCATTCTGGCGAGAGCGTGCATAGCTTATCAATTTGCTCGTCCGTATAGGCGTATATAGAGACGACTTCGTGGTCGTGTGATGTGTCCATTTTATCCCCCTGGTTCTTTTTTGACTTCTTGCTTTACATTAATACTATTTACTTGGCTCGAGAGCAAGTAAGAGGTTTCCTGCCATATGGTTATAGATATTATAACCGGAGCTTAAAATTACCATGCCGTCAAGAGCAATCGGACCAGCGGCGCCTCCGAAAGAACCGCCCCTAGTAATTTCACCATTTACCGTCATAAATTCTTTGGTTGAATCGATCTCTCTGAGTATGCTCCCTGTTTTAGCGTCATGGATACGCATTACTCCATCCATTCCACCTGCGAAAACTGTATTTCCGATAGCTGTTACTGCTTGCGAAATACCTGGGTGACAGTAGGAGCGGTTTCCACAAACGTTCTCTGGAGCTTCTGAATACCAGATTATTTCACCGTTATTTAAATCTACTGCATGCAATCCAGCACGGCGTGGAGTTGGGTAAGCTCTGCCATCCCTCATGTCGGAAATGCCCACAAACAAGCGCTCGCCATTTGTAGCCATTCCAAAATGAACTCCTCCTTGTATCCCGCCTCTTCCGACTTGAGTTTGCCAAACTAGCTTCCCATTATCTGGATTGAGTGCATGAACGAAACCAGATTTTTGTCCGGCAACTACGAGTTCTGTGCCATCGCTTAATTTTGTAAGAAGGGTTGCGCAGCCAAAGTCAAAATCTGGGCCTCCTTCAGGAGGACAGTTCTCCGGTGAATCTGTATCGCATGCGGTGTTCCAAACATCGTTTGCAGTTGCTTGAAACGTCCAATTGACTTTGCCTGTGTCTATATCAATAGCAAATATAGCATCGCTGGTTAAGGTGGCGGGCGAAGACATGTTCTCACCCGTGCCAATATATAGCTGGTTGCGTTTGGCATCGATACTGGGACTGTTCCAAACTGTTGCTCCAGAAGGCCCCATTATATTAGTCCCTACCGGATTTTGCCCCTGTATCTTTGCGGGCTCGTCTATAGTGTAAGTTTTCCAGAGTTGCTCCCCACTTGAGGCGTCATAAGCTACTACTGAGCCTCGGAATGTACAGCATTCATATTTAGGATTCACCGCCAGGCTTACTTCAAGAGAAGAAACTGAAGCAAGAATCTTGCCATTATGAATAGTCGGGGTTCCGGTTATTGTGGCGTTAGGGTGTTCGTCGGCTCTATGTTTCCAGATTTCAGTACCTGTAGCGGCATCAATTGCATAGACCATTCCCAGCACATCACCAAAATATATTTTGGGCTGCGCCATAGAAGTTTTCCATTCGTCTATTACGATCCCAGTGCGAACTTCTCCGGAAGTATCGTATGCCCATACCTCGCATCCTGTTTCTTGGTCCAAAGCATAGACTTTAGCATTGTGACTTCCAACGAAAATCAAACCACCTGCCATGGTAGGTTGAGATCGCGCACGACTTGCTCCAGGGAATTTTAGTGCCCATTTCTGCTTTAATCCTACGATATCTTTAGCTGAGATTTTAGCGATCTCTTTTGGAATATGTCGGGTGTTCGTGGGCTGTAATCCCCAGTTGTTCATTTGTGGTGGCTTAGAAAGGTCGAGTCCCACTTCCTTGGTGCATTTTGGAATTTCAGCAAGCTGGGTACTTCCTATGTCTGATCCCGCAAGATATTCAGATACTTCTACTTTTTGCTGACTGCTTAGGCTGCTGGCCTCTTCTACCATTATTCCAGTAGTGATTGTCCGCAGAATCGCTTCAGGAGTTTGATAGCTTAAAATATCTCGGTGAGGAGCTTTTTCTATTGCCCCTTCATGGCAATGGGCACAAACTTGCTCATAGTGCGTGCGACCAGGTCTAGCTTCTCTTGCCCGCATTAATTCAAGAGTTTTCTGTGCGGTATTATTGTTATCTAGAGGCTGTATTTCGCTTTCTTGTTCTATCTTATTACTACTGTTTTCTGCCAAATCTTCGTTTGCGCAGCCTGATATACCAATTAACAGCATGAACGCTAGGCTTATCCTCCCCATTTCCCCTCCCTTGTGTTTTAAAATAGCTAAATCTATATTTTAACCAGCTGATTCCATTGATTCTTCTAGTGTTCCAGATATTTTTTTCTCATTCATATGGTTATCTTCATCATCTTTCCCGATCAGATACGGATTATTTTCTAATAGACCGCAATAAGATTGGCCATCTTTAAACACAGCCGTTATCGAAGATGGATCTTGGAGCACTTTTATGTCGGCGGTTGGATCACCATTTAGTAGAACTATATCTGCCAACTTTCCTTCCTCTAAGGTGCCGGTCATTCCACTTGGGTCTGCTACAGCCCCACCATCCCGAGTTGCACATAAGAGGGCTTCCTCAGGCGACATACCAAACAGATCAACAAAATATTCAAGATCTTTTGCGTAGGTTCCATGGGGGGTAATGTCTAGCCCGTAGTCTCCACCAACGAGCACCTTCACCCCATTTGACCGCATTTGTTTGACGGCTTTGATGGTGGCTTCTATTTCATCATCATAGCCAAGGTCTCTTACCTGAGTTCTTGTGAACCCCGTTGATTCATGGTTTTCTACAAAAGCCATTTCCCAGGCTATAGCTGGCCCAACGGCGAGCCGATTGCGGTTTTTCTTCAGCAGGTCTAGAGCCTCGTTGTCTAGGTAATTCGCATGGCCAATTACGTCGACGCCAAACCTAACCGCTTGTTTAACGGCAGCAGCTGATCGCGAGTGGGTAGCGACTCTCATATTTCTAGAGTGTGCTTCTTCACAGGCGGCCGCCACTTCTTCGTCTGTGTAAGTCAGCTGTCCCGGTGGTGCATACGATGATAGCAGCTCGCCATCTAGGATGAGCTTGATTATGTCAGCTCCGTTCTTCTTTAGTTGTCTGACGGCTTTACGAACTGCCCATGGTCCATCAACAAGCATTCCAAGGCCTTCCATTTGAGGCTTTATATGATCCGGGTATAGATCAGCGTTACTTGCTGTAGCTCCAACATCTCGGCCGGAAGCCACTAGGCGAGGGCCGGGAATATGTCCCCGATTAATAGCCTCTCGAAGAGCAACATCAATTCGGTGAACAGAGCCAAAACTTATAGCAGAAGTAAAACCTGCTCCTAGCATAAGGCGAGAGTTATCTATGGAGTAGAGCATGGCCTCTTCAACTGGGGAATTATCTAACTCCAGAGCTGGGTTTTGGGTGTAGGAAAGATGTGCGTGAGATTCTGTCATGCCAGGCATCGCAAATTTTCCAACGCAATCAACCCTTTTCGCTCCATCGGGCGTATTCTTGAGATCACTAGACGGTCCTGCAAACCTAATGATATTGCCTTCCATCCATATAGAGCCTATCTCGAATACTTCTTCATCAAGCCCTTTAAACAGCTTAAGATTTTCCAAAACCAAGTGTGTATTCATTTTTCTAGTCCACGAAGAACTCTTCTCTAGGGGTATTATTTTCACCATATACCGGTTCTTGCTTAGCGATCAAGTACATCTGATTTTCCGTATCAACTATTCCTACGCTCTGCAATGCTTCGCTCATTGCTTTGTAAGTATGGTGCTTGAAATGGAGAGCTAAAGCTTCCTCGTTATCCCACAATTCGTAAACCTGAATTCTATTTGATACAGCTGGATCAGCCGCAAAACAATAGTCTAGGCAGCCTTCTTCTTCTTCTCGGGTTGCCAGCTGTATGGGTGCTGTTAGTGTCACTGCTCGATCTCTGGCTTCTTCGTCAGCAAAATCGAGATATGCCGATATAATTATTCTTGCCATGGATTCCTCCAAACCCTTGTTAAAAAACTAATGTTTCGATCTTTGTAGTATAAACGGAGACTAGGTAAGTAGCTCGCACTTTAATTAAGGACTATTTCCTAGCTCCATGAAGATATAGAATATTAGTATATATATTTATAGGAAAGGAATAATGAGCGACCTAAAAGCGTTTCGTTCTGACACCAGAACGTGGCTAGAAGAAAATTGCCCTAAGGGGGTTAGGCAACCAGGCGCACCAATCCAGCCGGTTTGGGGAGGTCGTCGTGCGGAGTTTCCTAACGACGATTCAAAAGTTTGGTTGGAAAGGATGGCTGATCGTGGATGGACCGTGCCGACTTGGCCTAAAGAGTATGGCGGTGGCGGTCTTAATGGAGAGGAGGCAAAAGTATTACGTGAGGAAATGCAGAGAATAAAGGCCAATGCCCCTCTGTTTTCGTTTGGAATCTCAATGCTTGGTCCTGCGCTACTTGAGTTCGCGAACGAAGAGCAAAAAACGGTTCATCTGAATAGGATAGCTAGAGGAGAGATCCGATGGTGCCAAGGCTATAGTGAGCCCGGATCGGGTTCTGACCTCGCCTCACTTCGCACTAAAGCAGTGAGGGATGGAGACCATTTTATAGTAAATGGCTCGAAAATTTGGACCTCGGATGCGAACCATGCGGATTGGATTTTTTGCCTAGTACGAACCGATTTTGATGTCCCTAAACATAACGGGATTAGTTTCTTATTAATTGACATGGAAACCCCGGGGGTTTCAGTATCTCCGATAGAGCTTATTAGTGGGGCATCACCTTTTTGCCAAACATTTTTTGATGAGGTGCGAGTGCCGGCGGAAAATCTGATAGGTGAAGAGAACAATGGTTGGACAATTGCTAAGCGGTTATTGCAGCATGAAAGAGCAATGCTTGGAGAAGGCGCTCGAGGATCAGCTGGTCCAAAACGCAAGACTTTATTAGAGGTTGCTAGAGAGAGCATGGGTGCTCCAGAGGGACGTCTGCCGGATGCTGCTCTAAGAGATGAGATGGCTCAGCTCGAAATGGATCAGGCGTGCTACCAGTCAACCTTTCAGCGAAGCGCAGACGCGGCGAAAGCTGGCAGAGGCCCTGGACCTGAAACATCGATGTTCAAGCTGTATTTATCGGAGCTTGGGCAAAGAGGTTCTGATCTAAGACAGAGGGTCGTAGGCGCTGATGGCTTAGGTTGGGAAGGAGCGGAGTTTGATGAAACTGAGATACAGATTGCCCGCGAATGGTTGTATGGGCGAGCTAGTACTATTTTGGGTGGAACTTCGGAAATTCAAATGAACATTATTGCCAAGCGCGTTCTTGGCTTACCGGATTAGTCTTATGGCATTAGTATTAACAGAAGAGCAAGAATTATTGCGTGATAGCGCGCGTGAGTTTGTGGCTAAACAATGGGATTTTAATTGGCTGCGGAAGGTACGAGGTGATACCGATAGTGTGGGCTACGACCCCGATGTTTGGAAACAAATGGTAGAACTAGGTTGGGCAGCTATACCATTTGAGGAATCGGTAGGGGGCTTAGACTTAGGATATGCAGATTTAGGGGTTGTACTTGAGGAAATGGGCAGAAAACTTCTTGTATCACCCTTCTTGTCTACCGTGGTTTTAGGTGGCGGGTCAATTCAGTTAGCTGGAACTGAAGAGCAGAAAAAAGCGATCCTTCCAGGTGTCTGTGATGGGAGTACGCTCCTTTCGTTAGCATACCAAGAAACCTCAAGGCATGATCCTTATCAGGTTTCGACTGAAGCGGTTCCGGATGGTCAGGATTACGTTTTAGCAGGCAGCAAGAAACTGGTATTAGATGCGGGGTCTGCCGACTATTTTATTGTTTTAGCTAGGACAGCTGGAAAACCCGGGGATAGAGCGGGGTTAACTTTATTTTTAGTTGAATCAGGAACCCCAGGGCTATCCGTTTCAAAGGGTCTGCTCTTAGATAGCAGGAGTGCATCCCACTTAACTTTTGCTGGCGTTAGAGTTCCATCTTCCTCCATAGTCGGAAGTTTGGACGAGGCAGCTGATGTGTTGGATGAGGTTTTGTCACGAGCCGCTGTAGCTGCTTCAGCTGAGATGCTGGGAGGAGCTCAAGATGCTTTTGATCGAACTTTAGAGTATTTAAAAGAAAGAGAGCAATTTGATGCGAAAATAGGGTCTTTTCAAGGATTGAAGCATAGGGCAGCCCGATGGTTTTGTGAGGTTGAATTAATGAGATCAATTGTAATGGATTCCTTGCGAGCCATTGATGAAGAAAGGGACACTGCTCGAGAACTCTCTCATGTTTGCAAAGCAAGGGCCTCAGATACTTACCTGCTTTCTGGAAAAGAAGGAATACAGATGCATGGAGGTATAGGCGTTACCGATGAATACGATATTGGATTCTATCTTAAGAGGGCGAGGGTATCAGAGTTGCTATTTGGGGATGCTATTTATCATCGCGATCAGTATGCGTCTGCTAAAGGGTTCTGATTGATTTAATGCAATATTGGATAAGGGGATAAAAAATTGGGCCAAGTATCTATAAATGAGTTCATCATGGTCTTAGATAATGGGAAGCCTGTCCTCAAGGGAGTCAGGTGTAAGAGCTGTGGTAACCACGTTTTCCCCGTTCAAAACGGTTGTCCAAAGTGTGCTGAAGATGATATGGAGCCGGTGAATTTGGGCAATAAAGGAAAATTGTGGGCATGGACTATTCAGGGGTTTCCTCCTAAAGCACCTCCGTACATTGGGGAAACTGATCCTGCGAAATTTAAGCCTTATGGAGTAGGGTACGTTGAACTGCCTGGCGAAGTTAAGGTTGAAGCTCGGTTAACTGAATCGGATCCCGCCATGCTTGAAGCTGGGATGGAGATGGAGCTTGTAGTTGATCCACTTGCTATAGATGAGAATGGAGATGAGGTAGTTACTTTTGCTTTTTCGCCAGTCAAATGATCCGGAAAGATCCTTAGGTGACCCTGCTAAGTTATTGATAGTACATAGTTAGGGGGGGCATTGAATAATATTAACCGACAGTTTTTGCTGGCAGCTCGACCCACTGGCAAAGTAAAGACGTCTGATCTGCAGTACAACGAGTCTAGTATACCGATACCGTCTGACGGGGAAGTACTTGTAAAGGTGGACTATATTTCATTGGATCCGTCGATGCGTGGTCAGATGGAAAGCAAAGTATCCTATGCAAAAGCATTGCCTTTGGGTTCTGTTATGCGGGCTCGTTGTGTAGGCAGGGTTATTGAATCACATAATCCCAAATTCCCTAAAGACTCATTGGTAAGCGGTGGTTTGGGCATGCAGGAATACGCAGTTGCTAATGAGAGTGTGGATCGTTTTCGTCAGTTTTCTGACGATTTAGATCCTAAACTGGTTTTAGGTGTTTTCGGTGGGACAGGTCTTACTGCGTATTTTGGTTTATTAGATGTTGGGGCCCCTAAGCCAGGTGATACAGTCGTTGTTAGCGGGGCTGCTGGAGCAACTGGGAGTGTGGTAGGACAGATCGCAAAGATAAAAGGATGCCATGTCATAGGTATAGCAGGAACTAAAGAAAAAGTTTCATGGCTGGTTGATGACCTTGGGTTTGACCAAGGAATAAATTACAGGACTGATAACGTAGCAGAGAGAATTAAAGTATTATGTCCTGAGGGTATAGATGTCTACTTCGATAACGTAGGAGGTGAAATTTTAGACATATGCCTGGGACAACTTGCGCTTAATGCTCGAGTCGTTGTTTGTGGTGGAATTTCCAGATATAACCTCGAAGGCGAATTGCCTGGACCCAAGAATTATTTTAACCTTGTGTTCCGCAGTGCCAGAATGCAGGGATTCTTAACGAGCGACTACTCTATCCGTTTTGAGGAGGCTTATTCCCAGCTTTCAGAATGGGTCCGTAACGATGAGATTAAGCAACGAGAAACTGTAATTAAAGGTTTCGACCAATTACCTGACGCCTTGGTTGCATTGTTCGAAGGTGCAAATTTGGGAAAAATGATGGTTAAGGTGGATTAGATTGTTAGAGAACTCTGAGCTAGATCTTCAAAGTGTAGACGAGGTTCTGGGGACTACCCGGTCAGTTCGCAGGCGGTTGGACTTGGATAGGCATGTGGCCCGGTCTGTTCTTTATGATTGTATAAATTTAGCTACGCAAGCGCCGATGGGTTTGGGTGGGGAAAGTTGGCGATTCATAGTGGTAACGGATGGGGAGCAGAAAAAACAGATTGCCGATCTCTATGAAGAAGTAATTACGACTATGGTTGCGGATAGCAGGGTTGATATCAAGCCAACTCAGCATGCTCTTATTTAGCGGCTACCTAAGATTCCCGCCCTTATTTTCGTTTGTATCATCGGATCTCCTCCGGGGGAAGAGGTGTCGTCCCAGATTGGATTGTACGGTTCAATATTGCCAGTGGCTTGGTCCTTAATGCTTGCGCTGAGGTCTCGTGGACTTGGTGCCACTTGGACTTCGTTGCTCGCATCGCGGCAGAGGGAGATTTCAGATATTCTGAGTATTCCGGAAGGAGTTATACAGACGGTGATGTTCCCTGTAGCCTACACCAAGGATGCGAAATTAAAAAACGCTAAGCGTCTAGATGCCCGAGAGGTCACTTACTGGAATTCTTGGGGGGAAAAGGAACTTTCTTGATTTTTTTCGTTAAGATTCGATTTCTCCCATGTCATTTCTGAACAAGTCTCGATTGACTTTTTTTAAGAATATTAGTCCGACACTGGCGTTAAATAATAAAAAGAAATTGTGTTGCACAAACCCAAAAATAGTCATTGCAGCTAAGTTTTCAGGAAATAGAGTAGGCCACATCGTTACTGCTACTGCACGGAACGGGCCTGGAACTAGTGCCCCAAAAAAGATTATTGGTAGGATCCCTAGCATCATAATCAATGGGATTTCCACACCAAAAAGCATGGCAGATTCCGAGTATACTATTACTGCAGCGAGCAGAGCAGGCGATCGCATAAGCATTATTTTAAGATAACGATCTAGAGAACTTTCTCTAAAAGACTTAAATATTGCCTTTTTACGAATAGTAATTGAGTCAAAATAGCTAGAGCGAAAGAAAAAAATAAAAAACAAAAAAAACAGGGTTGATACTGCGGCGATCTCTGGAAGGGCGTGAAATATCGTAGGTATCAAATACCAAGCTATTAGGACTCCTACAAAGGCCCAGAAAAGCAGGTAGAAAAACTCACAAAACATAATAAATAGCATGCTTGAACCAATTTCCCAGCCTGCAACGCCGAAACGTTTATTTAGGTAAAGGGCTATTGCCCCTTTTCCCACTTGCTCATTAAGTATCGAAATAATATATGCGCTTGCGCGAATGGGCAGTAAGCTTTTATAGGCTACTTTAGTATTAAACCAAGTGATAGCGCGCCATAGTATGGCGGTATCTATTAATAGGTAAAAGATTGAGTAGGGAATCATGATCGAGAGCCAAATGGCCCAGTTGACTGAAGCGAATATGTTAACTAAGAAAGCAAAGACGCTAATTCCTTCTGGGGTTTGGGTCTTGATTTGAAAGTATAGATAGAGGAAACAAGCTACAGAAAGCAGCCAGGAAAAAAGTTTGCTGATACTGTTTCGCCAATGATTGGTGTTAACGTCACCCATTTCCTAGTATCTTTCCACTGTCACAGGCAATTCAGTGATACCTCTGATGAAACTAGACCTAAGATAGCGTGGTTTTCCTGTCACTTCGAGGCGAGAAAATCTCTTTAATATTTCTTCCCAGAGTATTGTGAGCTGCATTTCTGCAAGTCTACTTCCGATGCATCTGTGTACGCCGAATCCAAAAGACTGATGGTAGCGCGGGTTTTTCCTATCTATGATGAAGGAGTTCGGGTTTTCTATTTGATCAACGTCCCTATTGCCAGACAGGTACCACATGCAAATTTTATCGCCTTCCCTAATTTTTCTGTTGCCAAGGACGGTGTCGGCAGTTGCAGTGCGACACATGTGAGCTACGGGAGACTGCCATCTAATCATTTCTGGCACCATGCTTTTTACCAGGCTTGGATTATCCCGTAGTTTTTTAAATTCAGTTGGATTCTCCTGCATTGCTAGAATTCCTCCAGAAATTGAGTTTCTAGTAGTATCGTTTCCGCCGACAATTAGTAACAAAAGATTGCCCAGGTATTCATTAGGTGGCATTGCCTTTGTTGCGTCACTCGTCGCAAGCATGGAAATCAGGTCATCACCGGGTACTTCTTGACTTAAACGATCTTGCCGCACTGCATCGAAATATTCCCAGCATTTCCATAGTTCTTGAAAGCCCTGTTCGGGAGTGTCAAAAAAATCAGGATCAATGATTCGTTCAACTGTATCAGACCAATGAATGATTTGCCCTCTATCTTCCTGCGGTATACCGAATAAGGTTGCCAGCATTTGACCGGTCAGCTCCACAGATACTTGACGTACCCAGTTGAATTCCTGGTGTTCTGGAAGGCTATCTAAGATTTTTCCTGCTCTTTCTCTGATTAAAGGACTTAGAGACGCGATTTTTCGAGGAGCGAAGGCGGGAGCAACGGCTTTGCGTTGATGGTCATGTTTGGGAGGGTCCTGCATAATGAACATGGGTAAGTTGTGCATGGCCTCTGGGTCTGCGTTTATTGGTCCTCCCAGTCTAATGCCTCCTTTAGCGATGTCTGAAGAAAACAAGGATTCGTGTGTATCTACGTATTTAATATCTTCGAATTTCGTTATAGACCAATAAGGGCCGTACTGACTTTCCTCGCAAAGATTGACAGGGGATTCCTTTCTTAGTCTTTCAAAAAAAGGGAGAACTGTGTTTGCCTCGAATCTTGCTGGATGTGCTACGTTGAGCTTTTCAATTGGTATCGAGTAGGGGTCGCCTTCCGGATCGATTTCCCACCTTCGACGCGCCTCTTCGTTAGACTGCAGAATTGGGTTTTCTTCTGGTGTTGTATTTGGCATTAAGTTTCCTTTGCGATATTCGACAAACTACCGAACGTATTTGGGTTAACATTACTACTACAGTATTTTACGGAACACTACGATGATTGTTGAGCAAATTTGGACTAATAATGCATATCGTAATTTTAATTACTTAATAGCCTGCCCAGAATCTGGAGAAGCAATGGCGATTGACCCTTTGGATCATGAGAAGTGTTTATCTGCTGCTAAGGAAAGGGGCTGGCAAATCACTTCGGTTCTTAATACGCATGAACATGCTGATCATACTGGAGGAAATAATGCGATGATCAGCGCGACAGGCGCCAAGCTATTAGCTCACAAAAATGCTAAGGGACAGATTGATGGCATAGATACCGGGCTTAGTGCGGGAGATACCGTTAGGGTGGGAAAAACCGTTGAGCTGCTAGCTTTAGATACACCGGGCCACACCATGAGCCATATCTGCTTGCTTTCTAAAACTGATATACCTGCATTATTTTGTGGGGATACCCTGTTTAATGCGGGAGCCGGAAATTGTCATGGAGGAGGCCACCCGGAAGAGTTGTATGTCACCTTTGCCAGTCAATTAGCTGCATTACCTGATGATACTTTGGTTTATCCCGGTCACGATTACCTCTCTAATAATCTAGCTTTTACTTTAGATAGAGAGCCAGATAATCAGGCAGCGATTGATTTGTTGGCTTCGATAGAAAAAGGGTACGACCCGGAGCATGGTATGGTTTCAAATATTGCTCAGGAAAAAGAGTTTAATACGTTCTTTCGGTTAACCAGTTTGTCGGTTATCTCTGGTTTGAGAGCCGTTTATCCTGATTTGCCAGAAACTCCCTCTCCCCGCGAGGTTTTTATCAAGCTTAGGGAGCTCCGCAATAGCTGGTGATTAACGTTCTATTTTGCAGGTAAATATTTTCGTCCGTTAAAGTGGCGAAAGTACTTACCTAACAATGGATTGTTTATCTGTGAAAGGTTGCCACAATCTTTCAAGTGTCTCTCTGCCACGTAGGTAGTCTTAGCGCTGCCATCTACCATTACATGGTACCAGGGATGGTCTTTGGGTGGGCAGCTTTTAGCTGTGGTTTCATACCATTCTTCACTTAGCGAAAATTCATGATCTACACCAAAAACAGCTCCTCTGTACCCGTTTTTTAGGTGTTCAACTAGTTGGCCGACCTCAAAAAGCGGTTTGTGCACCGGTCTCATTTATATATCGGCGGGTTGAAGTAATTTAGGCCAATCCATTTTCGTGGCTTCCATTTTTTCGGCGATATCATCGATTGACCAAGCGGTATCTAAAGAATTTTTATCTGCGATTTCTGTTACTTGCCAAGAAAGTAGACAAAGACGGTTTCCTGCCACATAGAATTGGCGACCGGTTACATCCGCAGCTTCATCTGTGCACAGCCAGACTACTGCTGGAGATACCTTTTCAGGAGCAAATCGTTCCTCTACACCTTCTGGCATGATATCTTCAGTTAGCCTAGACAATGCCGCTGGTGCTATCGTATTTACAGTTATTCCGTATTTGATTCCTTCTAACGCTAGAACTCTAGTTATTCCAGCTATGCCTGCTTTTGCAGCTGCATAATTTGTCTGGCCAAAATTTCCTATTAATCCTGAGGTAGAACTGGTGTTAATGATTCTTCCGCCGTGGCCCTGCTCTAACATCGTGTCCCAAGCGGCCTTCGTTACCAGATAGGTTCCTCGGAGATGCACATCTACAACGATGTCCCATTCGTCGTTGGTGATGTTTTTAAAGGAGCGATCTCGAAGTATTCCTGCATTGTTTATGCAAATATCAATTTTCCCATAGTTTTCAACAGCTGTTTTTACCATCGCTTTGGCATCGGCTTCGTTACTAACTGAACCGTAGTTTGCGACTGCTATGCCGCCAGATTTTTCGATTTCTTCTACTACAGCATCAGCCATATTTGAGGAAGCGCCTGCTCCGTCGCGGGATCCACCTAAGTCATTTACGACCACAGCTGCACCTTCTTGTGCTAGCAGTAAGGCATGACATCTACCTAGTCCGCCTCCGGCTCCTGTTACTAGTGCAACTTTTCCATCTAATCGTCCCATTGTTCTTCCTCCTTGTTTTTTAGTATTTTACCCGCAAATTAGCAGATGGATCGAGTGGCCATAGAAATTTTAGTATTAATTTATCCTTGGTAGTGTTCCATTGACGTTGGTAGGTTAGACTTCTGCTAATAATTTTGGCTGAGAAGAGAGGCATGCATGCTAGATAGAGTAGACCCAGAATTAGCGGCATCATTGTCCGCCTATATGGAACTCCTTGGGGGAGGGATAAGTATTAGAGATATCCCAGAGATGCGATCAAAGATGACTATGATGGGGCAGGTAGCATCTAATAATGATGTTTTTGAGGATTTAGTGGTTGAGGATCATAGTATTGCTGGCTATCAAGATGACCCTGACGTGTCGGTCAGACTTTATCGACCAGTCGGCCGCGATGAGCCGTTGCCCGCACTACTCTGGATACACGGCGGGGGATATGTTCTAGGAGATTTGGATCAAGATGATTTAAGGTGCTCGGTTTTGGCAAAGAAAATCGATTGTGTCATTGTGTCAGTCGGCTATCGTTTAGCACCTGAAGTAGCTCACCCAGGTCCGTTGCATGATTGTTATGCTGCCTTGTTATGGCTTAATGCTAATGCTGGTGATTTGCAAATAGACAAGAATCGGATTGCTATCGGCGGAGCAAGTGCTGGCGGCGGTTTGGCTGCTGGGTTAGGTCTTTTCGCTCGCGATAAAAAAGAAGTTTCCATAATCTTTCAATTGCTGATCTATCCAATGATAGATGATCGTAATGTAGAGCAGGCAGATGCTGTGACAGAGGATACTCTAGTCTGGAATCGGGAGAGTAACTTGATTGGCTGGAGATCATTGCTAGGAGAAGAACCTGGTGGGCCCGATGTGTCCTGTTACGCTGCTGCAAGCAGAGCGGAAGATGTTAGTGGGTTGCCACCAACATATATTTGCGTTGGTGATATCGATTTGTTTGCGGAGGAGGACGTCGAATACGCAGGCCGGTTAATATCTGCTGGGATACCGACTGAACTGCATGTCTATCCTGGCGGGTACCATGCTTTTGATGGGCTGGCCCCCCAATCAGCAATTTCTCGAAAATTTCAAAGCGATTTACAAACTGCTTTGTCTCAGGCTCTTCATCCATGAAAGTTGCTTCATGAAGAACCTAGGACCCAATATTATTCGAGAGGGGTTAGTCTACTGAGGCTACCTGTCCTCCATCGGCGACGATATGAGCGGCATTTATCCAGATTCCCGCTGGACTAGCTACAAAAGCAATAATTTGGGCGATCTCTTCTCCTGTACCTAGTCGCCCAAGAGGCATACGTTTTTCAACCTTAGCATAGAAGTCTGGGGAGGCACTTCTGGTTTTGTCCCAGCTTCCGCCAGGGAACCAAACAGCGCCGGGCGAAATAGCATTGGCACGAATCCCTTCTGGGCCAAATTCCTGCGCAAGCTCATTCGCATACGCACGCATGGCTGCTTTCGCTGGTCCATAGGATGACCTGCGGCCAAAGTAGTATTTACTAGCCATTGATCCGATAAATGTAATACTGGCGGCATTACTTTTTTTGAGAAAGGGAATTGCTACTTCTGAAGCTCTTACCCCTGCCATCATATCCACCTGGAAACTTCGGAGCCAGCCTTCCTCGCTACCATCTTGGTCAAAGCCACTCGCGTTATGAATCAAGATATCGAGCCCATTCAAATGGTCAATGGCATTTTGAACAAATTTTCGAGTTGATGCTCCGTTTTCCAGGTCAGCAGGGGCTCCGTAGTTTTTTTGGTTTCCGGATAACTCATTAAGGCTATTTACCGCATCTTCAAGGTGCGCTTCACCACGAGCGCATATTCCTACGGACGCTCCCTCTTTTACCATTAGTTTTGCAGTATATAGGCCTATTCCTCGGCTGCCTCCGAGAATCAGTACCTTCTTGTCTTTTAAGCCGAGGTCCATAGTTGTTTCTCCCTAGCTTGTTATGCGGTTTTAATTTGAAAATTCGTTTTTCTATTTCTAATAGTTCTTGTTAGTGTGATGATGGGCTCGAGTTTTTAACTCTGACTTAATTCAATAAGCATGGCTTTCGGTACAATAATACAACTGTTCTTTGCTTTTTCGCTAATTGTTGAGAGGTACATATGGCATATTTTTTTACTGAAGATAATAAGAGGATTTATTATGAGCTTTATTATGGTGGATCAAGGGATATCACCGTCGTATTGTCGCATGGATGGGGAATGAGTTCGCGAGTTTGGGTTAATACTCTATCCTTCCTGCTCGATGCCGGTTATTCGGTCTTGGTCTATGATCAACGGGCTTGTGGTAAGTCAGATAAAGATTTTCGCGATGTCACTATTGGGTCTTTAGGGGCTGACCTGGCTAACCTTTGCAGCCATTTAAGTTTGGAGAAAGTAGTTCTTAACGGATGGTCTCTTGGAGGAGCAGTGGTTGTTGAAGCTGCTGCAAAAATGGGACGGACTCTTGCAGGGCTAGTTTTAACCGCCGGTGCCACCCCAAGGTATACGCGAGCCGAAGATTTTTCGTATGGAGGTAATTTTGAAGACGTTGTGGCTACCGTAGCTGCTGTTAGGGCGGATCGAATTAATTTTTTGAAAGGTTTGTATTTTGAAAATGTTTTCGCGAAGGATGTTGGCGATGAAGTTTGTCAGTGGGCGTGGGGAATTGCTCTAGAGGCTAGTCCAGCTGCAGATGCTTCGCTGTTAGATCTCGGGCAAATCGATCAACGAAAGTTAATGGAAGGTCTTTCAGTAAGTTCGCTAGTGGTTGTGGGGACCTTGGATGGTGTTGCAGATCCAGATATAGGCAGGTATTCGGCAAGCTGCCTGCAAAATGCCCATCTAGTCGAAATGAGTGGATGCGGGCATGCACCATTTTTGGAGGAAGCTGACTCCTATCACAAGGAGTTGCTTGAATATTTGAACTCCCTGTAAATAGGGCCAAAAATGGTTTGTAGAAAGATAGCAATTCTGTAAGCTTTAGCTTGGTTTGTTAACCAAAGTAGTGGTTAATATTGTGTTTAGTTTAGGTCGGTTTGGTTGCTGGCAATAATTTTCGGGGGCCTCATGGAAATTGGTTTACTAATGGTGTTTCAGAATTTCGAAGATGGAATTAGTGACACAGATGCTTGGGCAAGAGATATTCATTTAGCTGGGCTCGCAGAGCCTCTTGGTTTTGATACCCTTGGTGCCGTAGAACATCATTTTTACAATTACGCTATGTCTCCTGACAATTTGCAGTTTCTGAGTCATATGGCTGCTAAAACTGAGAAGATTAAATTGCTTACAGGTGCTGTTATATTGCCTTGGAACGACCCGTTACGAGTAGCTGAGCGCATGATTGTTTTAGATCATCTAAGTAAGGGTAGGGCTGTTTTCGGAGTAGGTAGAGGTTTGGCGAGGCGGGAATATGATACTTTTCATGTTGATATGAATGAGGCTCGCGATCGTTTTGATGAGTCAGCAGAGATGATATATAACGCTCTTGAAACTGGTTTTATGGAAGGAGATGGTAAATTTTATTCTAGGGAACGAACTGAATTAAGGCCTCGGCCCTATGCAAGCTTTAAAAATCGATTTGCTGCTGTTGGAATGTCTTCAGATTCAGTTCCTGTGGTTGCTAGGCTTGGAGCAAAAATGATGAGTTTTGCTCAGAAGCCTTGGGAAGAGATGGTCGATCACTTCGGTACGTATAGGCAGTTATATCAGGAGCACCATAATAAGAGAGCTCCTTCGCCCGTCTGTGTAGATTTTCTTTGTTGTGATGAAAGTGCGGAAAAAGCAGAGCTGTTAGCTAGGCGGCATATGGCTAATTATTACATAACTGTGATGGAGCATTATGAGATGACGAGCGATCACTTTAAGGAAATGAAAGGCTACGGTGATTATGCAGATAATGCTGAGTTACTCCGACAGTCAGGAATGGAAGATGCGGCCAATGCCTTCGTAGATATCAATACCTGGGGCACGCCTCAACAGATTCTGGAAAAGATGGAATCCAGGAGAGCTGTGCTTGAAGACTTTGATTTGACAGTTCAAGTAAGCTACGGCGGACTAACTGGGGAGCAGGCTGAAAGTAGTATCCGTTTATTTGCCGAGCAGTGTTTGCCAGAACTGCAGTCCTGGGAGACTTATTAGAAGTTAGCGCGGTAAAGAGGGTAAGTTGAATATAGTCGAGCCTGAGGTTGGAAAAACTCGAGTTATTATTTGGAGTGCGTTATGGGATTGTTAACTCCTGAGTTACTCTCCAATATCGGAAAAACTGAACAACCTAGACAAGAGGTTGCGACCAGGAGAGATATCAGAAAATATTCTATAGCAACCAACCAGAAGCAACGGAAATATCTAGATGGGGACGTTGCCCCACCACTATACCACGTAGCTCTTTTTTGGGATGTAGTCGATCTTGATGAGCTTTCTTCTGATGGGGTATCAATAGATCCCTTGTTACCCAAGTTTCCCCTGGACCGAGAAATGGCTGGAGGATTAGACGTCCGACATCATGATCAAATTTATGCGGGAGATGTGTTGGTGGCGACTCGGACGCTGACTGATATTTTTGAGAAAGAAGGACGCTCAGGGCCACTTATATTCTATGAAATTGTCATGGAGGTTTGTCGCAAAAATGGAGATCCCGTGCTTACTCAAAAAACCACCCGGATTTTGCGATGAGTGATTTAGATATTAATTCGCTGATGGTTGGTCAAGAAATACCTTCGCGGTCGCACACATGCGATCATGTGCAGCTATTCTTTTACAATGCAATTTTATGGAATGCGCATCGTATACATTATGATCTGCCATACGCTACGGAGGTTGAGGGTTATCCTGGTTCGGTTATAGCTGGCCCTCAGATAGGGGATTGGATGGTACAGTGCGCGGATAACTGGATCGGTAATTCAGGGATGGTTGTTAATGTTCAATATAGCAATAGATTGGCATCTTATTTAGGAGAAACATTAGTAGCCGGTGGTTCTATTGAGGAAATAGACCTAGAGAGTCGTGAGATTAAGCTAGATATGCATGTTAAGAATGCGGATGGTGATATTTCTACGCCAGGCTCAGTTACAGTGCGGTTGAATACATAGATGGATAGTATGAGGGGAAAAGTAGCTATTGTAGGAGCTGCAGATACTGCAGTAGGTAAAATTCCAGAGATGAGTCCGACTCAGCTTTGTATACAAGCGGCTAATCGTGCAATCGCTGACGCTGGGTTATCCAAAGATGAAATTGACGGGCTTGTGACCTGTAACAGCATGGCTGAGCCTCATATGTACCACGCTGAGGCTATGGCAGAATATCTCCAGATTTTCCCGAAGTACTGTGTCAGTGCTGGCGCTGGTGGCGGGACAACTTTTGCAGTTTTATATCAAGCGGCTTTAGCTATTGAAGCAGGGATATGTGAGACGGTGGTTATATCCATGGCAGATAGTTTAAGAACTGGGTTAAGCCGAGAGCAAGCCATGGTTATGCAGTCGTCCTCAGGGCACCCGCAATATGAAACGCCTTATGGTTCGACAGTTCCAGGTTATTATGCGCTGATAGCTCAAGCCTATATGCATGAGTTCGGCGCTACTCCAGAGGATTTTGCAGAAGTTGCTGTGGTTTGCAGGAATCATGCTGCTCTTCATCCGAATGCTCAAATGAGGGACTTGATTACCGTTGAAGAAGTGTTGAATAGCAGATTGATTGCTGATCCCTTAAGGCTACTCGACTGCTCTCTAGTTTCAGATGGCGGTGCAGCAGTTGTTTTGACTTCAGCCGATAGGGCCAAAGGATTAAAGCACCAACCCGTTTATTTATTAGGTGCCGGTGAAGGGCATGGGCATGAACATATTAGCCAAGCCCGCAGCCTTACAGTGTCTTCAGCGACTGAAAGTGGAAAAAGAGCCTTTCAAATGGCTGGAATGCAGCCGATAGATATTGATTTAGCTCAGGTCTATGACTGCTTCACTCCGGTAGTGCTAATCGAGTTGGAGGATTTGGGATTCTGTTCAAAAGGGGAAGCTGGCGCATTTCTGCGCGATGGGAAAGGGAGCATAGGTGGCATATTGCCAATAAATACCCATGGAGGGCTGCTTTCGCATAGCCACCCTGGCAATCCTGGTTCGATGTTTGCGTTAACTGAAACCGTTTATCAGTTGAGAGCGGATGCAGGAAATCGGCAGGTAAAAGGTGCACAGAATGCCTTGGTCCATGCCCAAGGCGGAATCCTGTCGAGTCATTGTACCGTTATCTTGGGCTTAGACGGGGGCGCTAGTTTATGACGGAATTGGTTGCAGCTACCAAAGCTTTGCCTCCCATTACTCCTGAAAGCCAGCCCTATTGGGATGGTTGCTCTGAAGGTCAATTATTAATTCAGAGGTGTGAGGCCTGCGGAGCTTATCAATTTTATCCCAGACTTATGTGCACTAGTTGTGGCAATGAATCTGTTGTTTGGGTAAAAAGTTCAGGCCAGGGTAAAGTCAAAAGTTACACAATAATCCGGCGTGCTGTTTCCCAAGCCTATGAGCCAGATGTCCCTTACGTAGTAGCCCTGATAGAGTTAGCCGAAGGCCCCATTATGATGAGTAATATTATCTCGGTTGACGCTGAGATCGTTTATATAGGTCAGCCTGTCTCCGTTGAATTTGAAAAATATTCTGAAGAAATTTCTGTTCCAATATTTAGGCCAGTGGTGTGAAGAAAAAGGTCTTGAAAGCAAAAATATCTAAATATCAGTATTTTAGAGTGTATCTTGCAGAATAATGCTTCCAAGTAACCGACGGTCACCAATTAATTAAGATAAATCAATAATTTAGCTTCTACATTATTCCTTCATTATTACTTGCAATGGCTGGTAAGCGGGTCATACTTGCACTTAAGCAATAAGGGGAAATGGATAACTATGAAGTTTTCTAATCATTTATTTAGTTTTACGGTTGCCGTCTTGTTTGCGACGAGCGCAGTCGTTTCGGTGCCGGTAATAGCTGAAGAGGCTACACTGGCAATTGAAGAAATAATCGTAACAGCCCGAAAGCGCGAGGAGTCCGTACAGGACGTACCAGTAGCGATGACGGCTTTGTCACAGGAGTTGAGAAATTCTACAGTTCGAAACCTTTCGGATCTCACCGGTTATGCACCTAACGTAGTTATTCGTGAAGGTGGCCGAGGACCGAACTCCTCCAATATAACTATTCGTGGTGTATCGGCTAGTAGTAATGGGGATAAGTCCTTCGATTCACCAATCTCGGTTGTAGTGGATGGTGTTTTTCAGGGAACGGTTTCTGGTAGAAACGTAGAGAATTTTGATCTCGAAAGGGTAGAGGTTCTTCGTGGGCCACAAGGAACATTATTTGGTAAGAACACAGTTGGTGGTGTTATAAATGTTATACGTTCGCGCCCTACTGGAGAGCTGGGTGGAAAGGCAAGAGTCACCGGAGGTAAATATGGGCAACAAGAGATTCGAGCCCTGTTAAACATGCCTGTTACGGACACACTTTCTGCAAAACTATTTTATACTCAAACAAAAGCAGATGGCCATTTAAAGCGAGAGTTTGACGGAGGTCGCGCGCCTAAGTCCGATTACGAGAATTTTGGTATTGCTTTGCTTTGGGAGCCCAATGATCGATTTGACGCATTACTTACAGTAGAGCGCTATAATAACAATAGTGATTACGGTGCACCGACTAACTTTAACGTAGTGGCTGGATATTTTGATGCTCCTACAGGAGATGATGTCGGTCGTGTCAATGACCTAAGTGGCGGAACAATCCCATGTTTAGTATTTGGTAGCTGTCGCTTGGACCCAGAGGTTAAGGCGGATTCAGTCGAAACTAATCGACCAAATACTGCAAGTTATAGAAATAACGTCATTAGCCTAAATATGAACTTCGATTTAAATGAAGCTTTGACTTTGGTATCGGTTACTGGTTATCACGATACACCTGAGGAAGACTCAATTTCAGAGCTTGACGGTACTGCTGACGATTTCATTTTCATTGATAATGACAACGTCTATGAACAGTTCAGCCAAGAGCTTCGTTTAGAAGGTAGTTATGATTGGGGTAATTTTGTAGTTGGTGGTTACTATTTTGAAAGCAGCTATGACCAGGACTGGGTGACTACAGGTTCCTTCTGGGAAGTATTATTGGGCGCCTTAGCTCTTGATACAGCTGCTGGACTTGATCTTTGTTTAGCAGGAGTATTCGGGGTGCTTACTTGTGACCCGCGTTCTCAGGGACAAGGCCTTGGAAACAATTATGACCAGCGCCTATATCAAACTCAGGACGTAGACTCGCTGGCGTTCTTTGGTCAAATTGACTACAACGTAACCGACCAATTAATAGTAACTGCAGGTGTGCGTCATACTAAAGAGGACAAGCACTTTATCGGATATCAGGCTTACCAAGGATCTACTGAACTCCGCTATCCTTTTAACTTTGATATAGGTAATGCGGATTTAGAGAATACTTGGAAAGAGACTACCTTGAAGTTTGGTCTTACGTACCACTATAGTGAAGACATTATGTTCTTTGCCTCTTTCGCAGAAGGCTTTAAGAGTGGTGGGTTTTTTGGTGTAAACCAGAATATTCGTGATTTTGAGCGAAATCAGTATGATCCTGAGACAGCATCTTCTTACGAATTAGGTGTTAAGTCTCAGTGGTGGGATAACCGGCTCCAAGTGAACGGTACTTTCTTCTATAACGATTTCAAGGATAAGCAGGACTCGAACGTAGTGGAAGATGCTGAAACGAGTACAGTAGCGACAGTCTGGGAAAACATTGGTGGTTTAGAGTATACCGGTGTTGAAGTAGAAACTAGGTTTGTAGCAACAGAGAACTTAGATCTCTTCGCATCAATCGGCTGGTTGAATGCTGAGTATAACGGTTTCATGTCTAAGGGCTTTTATACTATTGCTGAGCAAGCGCTTAATCCACCAGCGGTTAACGTAGATTTCCTTACACCAAAACTAGCTCCAGAGTGGACCTTTAGCTTGGGTGGTACTTATACCATGCAGTTAGGCCCGGGTGATCTATCACTCCACACACAGTGGACTCATATCACCGAGCAAGAAACGGATACCTATAATGACCCAGGTACACAGTTAGTTGCGCAGGACCAGTTGAAAGCTCAAATCGCTTATGACTGGAATAACATGCGTATATCTATGTACGGCAATAACTTGCTAAATGAGTCAGTGGAAATCTCAGGTTTCTTACCCGGCCTATTTGGTACAGGTAACGTTAGTGTTGGAACCACATGGGGTATTGAGTTAGAGGTTATCTTCGGTAACTAATTTTCTCATTTAGCTCTTTTTTTGAAAGGAAGCCCAGGCAAAAGCCTGGGCTTTTTTTTTCTTTACGGTAAGTGCTGCAAAAAAACCACCGATTAAGTTGTTGACCGCCGGTCACTTAAAAGACATACTCCGATTTCCTGCAAATCAGAAGGGGGTATTATGCAGTTCAAAAAATTTATATTTGGTAGCTTGGCATATTCGTTGATTGTAACGATTAGTGCTATTTCCGCGCCGGTAATAGCTGAAGAAGCTACACTGGCGATTGAAGAGATCATCGTTACAGCACGAAAGCGTGAAGAGTCAGTACAGGATGTACCAGTAGCGATGACTGCATTGTCACAGGAATTGAGAGATTCTACGGTACGTAACCTTTCAGATTTGACTGGTTATGCCCCCAACGTGGTTATTCGAGAGGGAGCGCGTGGATCAAACTCTTCAAATATTACAATTCGTGGTGTGTCTGCGAGTAGTAATGGAGACAAATCCTTCGACTCCCCGATTGCTGTATCAATCGACGGCGTATTTCAGGGTACGGTTTCAGGACGAAACGTTGAGAACTTCGACTTAGAAAGAATTGAAGTTTTGCGAGGACCACAGGGAACACTCTTTGGAAAGAATACTGTCGGTGGTGTTATTAATGTTATCCGGTCACGTCCAACAGGTGAACTTGGCGGTAAAGTGCGTGTTACAGGCGGAAAATATGGACAGCAGGAAATCAGATCTTTATTGAATCTTCCTATTGCCGAGACACTTTCTGCAAAGTTGTTTTATACCCAAACCAAATCTGACGGCCATCTGAAAAGAGAATTTGATGGCGGGCGCGCACCTAAGTCGGATTATGAGAATTTTGGCATTGCCTTGCTTTGGGAGCCCAATGACCGTTTTGATGCGTTGCTTACCGTAGAGAGATATAACATTAATAATGATGTTGGAGCTCCAACTAACTTTAACGTCCTTGCAGGTTATTTTTCTCCTCCAACGGGGGAAGACGTGGGTCGTGTGAATGACCTAAGTGGCGGAACAATACCTTGTCTAGTCTTTGGAAGCTGTCGCTTGGACCCTGAGGTTAAGGCGGATTCAGTCGAAACCAATCAACCGAATACCGGTAACTATCGAAATAACGTCATCAGTTTAAGTATGAATTACGATTTAAACGATGCTATGACTTTGGTATCGGTTACGGGTTATCACGACACGCCTTATGAGGATACCATATCTGAATTGGATGGGACTGCGGACGACTTCATTTATATCGACAGTGACAATATCTACGATCAGTTTAGTCAAGAGATTCGCTTAGAAGGTACCTACGATTGGGGTAACTTTGTTATTGGTGGGTACTACTTTGAAAGCAGCTATGACCAAGATTGGACAACTACAGGTTCCTTTTGGCAGGTATTATTAGGCGCCTTAGCTCTTGATACCCCTGGAGGGTTAGGAGCCTGTCTGGCTGGACTATTCGGGGTTCTTACTTGTGATCCACGATCAGCCGGTGATCCAGACGGCTTGGGTGCAGGGTATGATCAGAGATTGTATCAAACCCAGGATATTGAATCGCTAGCATTCTTTGGTCAGGTTGATTACAACGTAACCGACCAATTAATCTTGACCGCGGGTGTTCGTCATACCAAAGAAGATAAGCACTTCCTCGGGTATCAAGCGTATCAGGGGGCAGCGAAAAACCGTTTTCCATTCAACTTTGATATTGGTAATGCGGATCTAGAAAATACCTGGAAAGAGACCACGTTGAAGTTTGGTCTGACGTATCACTATAGTGACGACATTATGTTTTTCGCTTCGTATGCAGAAGGCTTTAAGAGTGGTGGATTTTTTGGTGTAAACCAGAACATTCGTGATTTTGAGCGAAATCAATATGATCCTGAATCTGCGGCAAACTATGAAGTAGGTGTTAAGTCACAGTGGATGGAGAATCGTCTTCAGGTGAACGGTACCTTCTTCTATAACGACTTCAAAGATAAGCAAGATTCCAACATTGTAGAGGATCCTGAAACTAGCACGGTAGCTACTGTTTGGGAAAACATAGGTGGCTTGGAATATACGGGTGTTGAAGTCGAAGCGCGGTTTGTTGCAACTGAAAACTTGGATTTGTTTGCGTCAATTGGATGGTTGAATGCCGAATATAATGGGTTCATGTCTAAAGGTTTTTATCCGATTGATGAGTTAGCAAATAATCCACCAGCTGTAAATGTGGACTTCCTTACTCCGAAATTGGCGCCAGATTGGACCTTTGGGCTTGGTGGAACTTACACCATGCAATTAGGCCCTGGTGATCTATCAATCCATGCTAAGTGGACTCACATCACAGAGCAAGAGACGGATACCTATAATGATCCCGGTAGCCAAATAGGAGCGCAAGATATGGTGAATGCTCAGATTGCCTATGACTGGAACAACATGCGTTTATCTATGTATGGAAACAATTTGTTGAACGAGTCGGAAGAGACCACAGGCTTCCTCCCTGGTCTTTTCGGTACTGGTAACGTTAGTATTGGCACTACATGGGGTATTGAGTTAGAAGTTATCTTCGGTAACTAATTCTCTCATTCAGCTCTTTGTTTGATAAAAAGCCCAGGCAAAAGCCTGGGCTTTTTACATTTAGAGGCCTGGCATACGCTGGGCCTTTTTTTACTTGTTAGGTTCTGCCGTTTCTAAGATGATTCATGTTTTGGATATAAGGATCCCTTATGCTACCAGCCAATATTAATTTACCGAGAATATTACGTGTCGGAGCTGGAGCAAGCAGAGAGGTGGTGGGCACTCTTTTATCTTTAGTTCTGGAAAACCCCCTAGTAGTCACGGATCCGTTCATGGTCGAGTGTGGCTACGCAACTCAAATTACCAGTGATCTGGAGGCATCGGGCAAAAGTTTCGGTGTTTTTGATGAATGCATACCTGATCCAACAACGGATAGCGTTTACTCCGCATTAGAGATACTTAAAAAAGGCAGCCATGACTCTTTGATAGGACTTGGTGGCGGAAGCTCTTTAGATACTGCAAAAGCAGTCGCAGTATTAGCGGTTCGAGACGGCATCATGCGCGACTATAAGGTGCCATATGCCATCAATTCTGGCTTGCCTATTATTGCTATACCGACAACCGCGGGTACTGGATCTGAGGCAACAAGAGTAGCGGTTATAACGGATACCGATACTCAAGAGAAGATGCTCTGTATGGGTTTGGGTTTAATGCCAGTGGCGGCTCTAGTTGATTTTGAATTGACTATTACTATGCCTTATCGGTTAACTGCGGACACCGGTATTGATAGTCTCTGCCATGCGTTAGAAGCTTTTGTGAGCGAAAAAGCTAATGCCTTTACAGATTCTATTGCCTTGAATGCTATGAGTACGATTAGCAAAAACATCAGAACTGCATGTGAGCACCCCAATGATCTGCCATCTCGGGAAGCTATGATGCTTGCGGCCACGCAAGGAGGAATCGCTTTCTCGAATTCTTCGGTTACACTCATTCATGGAATGAGTAGACCGATTGGAGCTTTTTTCCACGTTCCCCATGGTCTTAGCAATGCCATGTTACTTCCATCGGTTACTGCTTGGAGTGTGGTTGGGCGAGCGGAGAGATATGCCCAAGCATCGCGGATTATGGGATTGGCCAAACAGAGTGATTCCGATGAGAAAGCAATTACAAAACTGATTGATGGACTCTATAGCCTAAATAATGACTTGTCGGTACCCAGCCCATCAGCCTTCGGTATAAAGAAAACTGACTGGTTTGATAATATCGAGACTATGGCAGAACAAGCATTATCTTCAGGCTCTCCAGCAAACAATCCACGTGTTCCTGAAAAGGACCAAATAATCGGCCTATATGAGAAAGTATGGGCGGAGGGATAAGATGGGTTGCGAGCCAGAAGACGAAAGAAATAAAATATCACCTATCTAGAAGGGGTCTTGTTATGAAAAAAAATAAATCAGCTGTACGTACCCTTGATACGGCATACCATGAATTGCTGGATACGGATTCGAGGCCGATCCCAGAGTGCTATCGTCGTAATTCACCAATTGCACCCGGTCCTACAAAGGTGCCAGTTGCTCGTTATACTTCCCAGGACTTCCATGATCTAGAGGTTGAAAAGATTTGGAAGCGGACATGGCAGATGGCGTGCCATGAGGATGATATGCCTAACGTAGGCGATTATGTACCCTACGATATCGCAGGCATGTCATTTCTAGTCGTCAGAATAGAAGAGAATGAGTTTAAGGCTTACTACAATTCATGTCTGCATCGAGGCCGGAAGCTAAGAGAAAATCGAGGGCGGCATGCTGAGGATCTGCGTTGCCCTTTTCATGGATGGACATGGAATATAGATGGCACCCTTAAGCAGATTCCGTGTGAATGGGATTATCCGGATTTGAAGCGTGAAGAACAAAGTTTGCCAGAGGTAAATATTGGTCGTTGGGGGAGATATATTTTTATTAATCCGGATCCAGATTGTGAATCGCTTGAAGACTTTCTTGGCGACTTATCAAGTCATTTTCCATTATTGCCTTATGAAAAGCGATACAAGTCAGCTCACGTTGCTAAAATATTACGATGTAATTGGAAGGTTGCATCTGAGGCATTTATGGAGTCGTATCATGTGATAGCAACACATCCACAAATTTTGTCTGGTGGAGCTCATGACTGCGATTCAAAATATGATGTTTTTGGAAATTACTCACGCGCAATCCAATGTGGAGCTCTAGAAAGTAGTGGTATGCCTGAGTGGGATATGTTGCCAACTGATGGCAAACGGAGAGTCCGGCATCCTTTAAACGGCTGGGTATATGAGGCAAATGATGATGGTCTCGTGGAAGTCAGTACTCCTGATGGGAGGCGAGGAACCTTTACGCCAAAGGCAGAACCTGTAGAAGGCGAATTGGGAGATGTCAATCCAAACCTAGTTGAGTGGGTAGGTGGAAAACAATTGCCGATTCCTGATCTGGACCAAATGATGGGAGGCGGCGTTCAGGAGGGAGAGAATTCTCTGGATCCAAGAGCTTTAATGGCTGAGATGCAGAGAGCACCGTTAAGAAATATTATTCCTACAGTAGCTGATAAGATTCCCGATATTGAGTTCGTTTCGGTATTCTTTACCGTTTTTCCAAATTTTCATCCGTGGGGGTCTTTTAACCCCATCAACTATAGGTTTAGGCCTAATGGAAATAATCCTAACGAGTGCATAATGGAATGTATTTATTTAGCGCCTATTCCAGAAGATGGCGATTTTAAGCCAGTTTCAGAAATACATTGGTTAAGCGCTGACGATGATTGGACTGAGGCACCGGAGTTAGGGATGTTAGCCATGGTCTTCAATCAGGATACGAGGAACCTTCCATATGTACAGGAAGGACTTCACGCTACCGCTAAGGAGCATGTGCAGTTTGCAGATTATAATGAGACTAAACCTAGGCACTTACATATGCTAATTGATGACTGGATTAACAGAGAGTAGTGATGGATGATATCAAAAGGTTCAGCTAAAACTTATGAGGAGATTGTGATATGAGGGAAACGGGGGCAGTGCCTAGTATAGAAGAGGTGGCTGATAGAATGGCAATTATGGACGTTCTTGCTAAACATAGTCGAGGGGTAGATAGAGCAGACGCATCCATTTTGAAATCAGCATATTGGCCTGATGCTAATGTGGCGTATGGTGGATTCAATGGGAATGCTCATGAATTTTGCGAGAATTTGCCTTTGGGAATTAAAAACTATTTTTTGACCCAGCATTCAATAAGTAATTGCGCTATCGAATTTGAAGGCGATATTGCGCTTGTTGAAACATATGTAACAGCCTATCACTATCTTGCGGTGGAAGATGGTCAGGATACAGAGATGACTTACCTAGGTCGTTATCTAGACCGTATGGAAAAGCGAAATAACGTTTGGAAAATTATTCATCGAAGGGTGATTATGGATTGGAATCAGAACGCAGATTGTACCGCAATCTTAGACGGACCTCCGTTTGATGGTTTAGGTCGAGGATCTAACAATTCTGATGACCCCTTATACGCACATTTGGGCTAAGTCTTCCCAGCTCTTACGAGACCTTATCGATGAGTAGAGATATTTCATCGACCCGTCGCTTTACCGATTCAGTGCTACTTGCAGTTATCATAGGAATCAGTCGGTCAACTCCTATATCTTGATATTCGTTAACATTGTTCAGGTCGACGCTAGGTGGCATGACTACAATGTCTAGGTCATTGCGACTGCGATTTTCTCTTTTTAGCGCTCGATCTAATTGTTGTAAGGCGCCAGCAGTTTGTTTTGCATCCGCCCCAAAGCCAATCCATCCTTGTCCAAAGCGAGCAGTTCTCTGCATTGCTGCTTCACTATAGCCTCCGATTAGAAGTGGGATGTGTGGTTGTTGAACTGGCTTAGGATCCATTATTACCGATTCTAAGTTAATATGTTCTCCATGATATGTAACCTCGCGTTCTGTCCACAGTCTGATCATCGCTTCTAACATTTCATCGCATCGAGAGCCTCTTGTTGTAAAGTCGAATCCGCAAGCTACCAATTCTTCTTTGCACCAACCAACTCCGACTCCGAGGTCAAATCTGCCATTGCTAAGGTAGTCTAATGTGGCGAACTCGTTCGCACTATAAATTAGGTTGCGTTGAGGGATAAGCGAAACACCGGTACCAAATCTTATTGTTTTGGTAACGCTAGCTAGAAAGCTAAAAGTAACGACCGTATCTGGCAAACCAGATCCTTCAGGAATAGGTAGTTTGCCATCAGGGGTACCTGGATAGCCTACCTCCATTTCATCAAATAAAACTACATGTTCGCCTAGCCATAACGAATCCAGGCCAGAACTTTCAGCGCTTACTCCTAGGTCTTTAATTAGTTCTGGGGTACATATTGGAGTCACTATGGATGCAAAAGCGCCTATTTTCATTGTTTTGTCCTTTTTTTTATAGTTAGTCTATCTGGTTACGTCTGGCTTTTCAGATCCAGTCTTTAGAGGAGGTCGACCCCATGGAATATTAATTGCCTCAACTATGCTGTTAGGCAGAGCAGAAAGGATCATTCCTATAATACGGATTTGCCAAGGAAAAGTAATTCTGCCGATATTTTTTGAAAGCCCTTTCGCAATTAATTTTGCTGCGGTTTTAGTGTCTAAGATAAAAGGCATTGGTGACCTATTAAAACGGTTCATCGGAGTATCGATGTAGCCAGGACAAATTACATTTACGGCAATTCCGGTTTTCTTTAGTGCTCCTCTTAGAGCCTGCCCGTAAAGCCGGACTGTCCCTTTCGTATATGAGTACGCTGGGCTTCGAGCAACGCCAACATATCCCATTATCGAGCTCATAATAGCTATTTGGCCGTTAGTAATGGTAGGGCCTCGAAGTCCCATTCTTTCTATTGCCGGGTGAATTATATTAAAAACCCCTATGACGTTTGAGTGGAGCGCTTTTATTGCTGTTTCATGCAGCTGGTTTATTTCTAATGCTGCACCGGTTTCTGCAGCATTAGCAATTACCAAATTAATTGGGGCAATTTTATCCGACTCTATGACCCAATCTCTCATTGCTTGTTCATCGGTAACGTCGGCGACTTTGGTGTAGACAGTTGCCCCTTTTTTAAGACATTCGCTGGAGACTTGTTCAAGCCTATGCGTGTCGCGCCCACCGAGAAATAAGACAATATCTCGATCGGCATAAAACTTTGCTAGACCTGCTCCTATTCCGCTAGAGGCGCCCGTTATTAAAATTGATTTTGGTCGTCTTATTCTCATTATATTTGGCCATCATTGTATTATTGTTAAACTTGACATCTTATTCAAACATGTTTGAATAAGGCCTCTCATGAGGTTATTCGTTTATGTCACTCCGAAACCTAGCTAAAAAGGTAGGACCCAAAGAAGAAATTATAGCAGCGACCGAAGCGTTACTTATAGAAGGTGGTCCACCTAGAGCTACTGTTAGGGCTATAACATCAGCGGCTGGAGTAAATATTGGGGCGGTGAATTATTACTTTGGTTCTAGAGAGGAGTTACTAACCGTCATATGCTGCCGACATATGGAGTATTTTAATCAAGAGATTCTGCTGGAATTGGAAAACCTAGATCTTGAATCCGGTAAAGTATCCGTAGAAGATATTTTTCGGCCGTTAGTCAAAACCGCTTTTGAACAATGGATGTACGACGAAGTATTGCGGGGTTTTAGAAGCTTTCTTTTTCTCGATAATACTTTGATGCAAAAATTAGACTTGTCTTCCATGGGTTTGATCTATGAAAAAATGAGGCTAGCTTTAGCGGTTGTTCGACCAGATTTAAGCTCGGCAGTTATCAAGAAGCATTTTAGTTTTGCAATGGGTTCTATCATGTATGTCCTCCATCGCTTTGATGCAGATTCTGATTCCGACGGTGCTCCTGGTGATGTCGATGATCTATTGTTATTTCTCGCGAAGGCTTTTTCGAGTTAGGTGGGAAGATATGGTTAAATTTGAGTTGAGATATGCTCTCAGACAACCTCAGTCTAAGGGAGATAATTTCCAGCCGAGATATGAAGCTTGTTTGGAGCAATGTGCCTGGGCTGATGCTATTGGTTTTAGTAGTGTGATGATTTCTGAACACCACGGCTCTTCAGATGGGTATATGCCCTCGCCGATGGTGGTTGGAGCAGCTATAGCAGCGGTTACCAAGAAACTTCGTATCAAAATATGTTCTTTGGTAGGTCCTTTGCATAATCCTGTACGACTCGCAGAGGATCTTGCCACACTCGATATCATATCGAATGGGAGGGTGGAGCCATGCATTAGCGCTGGTTATGTTGGTTATGAGTTTGAGGCAATGGGGACAGAATTATCAGCACGGAAAAGATATATGGATGAAATTGTCCCTTTTCTAAAAAAAGCGTGGTTAGGGGATCCTTTTGAGTGGAAAGGTAAAATAATACGGGTCACTCCTCGCCCTGTGCAAAGGCCTCACCCACCTATTTGGATGGGTGGGTCTTCGAAGATGGCTGCCCGGAGAGCTGCTCGCTTCGCTGATGTGTTTTATCCGGCTTATTTGACAGGCGAGAAACACGAGATGTTGATGTCCACGTATTTGAATGAGCTGAAGTTGATAGGTCGGAAACCTGCAGCGCACCTACAAAAAGCATTTTTGGTGTGGTGTGCAGAGGATAAAGAGCATTTCTGGTCAGAATTTGGAGAAAGCGCGCTCCATGAAAATAATGCCTATGGAGAGTTATATAGTGATTGGGGTTCTTGGAATGGATACGTCACCAAAAGGGATGTAAAAGATTTACGGCAAGCAGGACTTTATCCTGTTCTTACGCCAGAGGAACTGGTATCTAAAATATTAGAAAGGAAGGGTAGGCCGACTACCATCATGTTGCACCCAATGGCTGGCGGAGCAGAGCCAAAGTTAGCGTGGCAGAGTTTGAGGTTAATTGAGAAGAAGGTGATTCCCCAACTGGAGCTCGCAGGAATAAAGATAGGAGCTGAAGATGAGCGATTATGACACATTAATACGGGGTGGAACGGTAATCGATGGCACAATGATCCCACGATTTCGAGCCGATATTGGAATCAAGGATGGATTAGTAGCAAAGATAGGGACAAAAAAAAATGCTACAGCTGATAGTATTTTGGATGCTGGCGATAACATAGTTGCGCCAGGATACATTGATATCCATACGCATTATGATGCACAGATTTTATGGGATCCTTACTGCACGATTTCTGGCTGGCATGGAGTTACCTCGGTTGTTTTAGGGAATTGCGGCTTTGGGTTTGCACCTGTCCCTCCCGAATTAAGAGAGAGGGCAATGCTTATGATGACTCGAAATGAGGCGATTGCTTACGAAACCATGCAAGAAGGAATGGAGTGGGGTAAGTATCAGTGGGAAACGCTGCCACAATGGATGGCGCATTTGAAACAGTTGCCGAAAGGGGTTAATGCAACCATGTTAGTGCCGCTCAATCCGCTTTACGCTTACGTAATGGGTGGGATTGAGGAAGCTAAGTCGAGACGGCCGACGGATCAAGAAATGCAACAAATGAAGAAATTGATGTTTAATGCCCTTGATCATGGTTGCTGTGGATTTTCCTATCAGCGTTGCGGAGTCCCCTCAGTTCAGCCTGACTATGATGGCACGCCTATGATTACCGATTTGTTGCCGGATAGAGAAATTATTGAGTTCGGACGTTGGTTGGGTGAGTATGGCCGCGGGTTTATCGAAATGTTTGATGCCGCACCGTCTGACCATGATAGTGTTGAGGCCTTTATGACCTCGTTAGCTAGAGCTAGCGGCCGACCTATAGTACGGAACATCCTATTGGCAAATGACGAGTATCCAAATGCTCATCGCCGTTTTTTAGATTGGCTAAATGAGTCTCATGATGAGGGGCTACAAGTTTTTGGGATGGGTTTCACCGTGCGTTCCCCTACCGTTATCACCTTCGAGGACTGGAGCTTGTGGGATAACAAACCTGGTTGGAATAAGGTTATGAATGGATCGTTCGAATCACGGTCTGAACTTATGCGTGATGAAACTGTTCGACAACAGCTTCGTCAGGAAATGGATACTGGTTTTATAGGCGGGCTCGGAACTAGCGGAAAACCAAAAGATCTATTCGTAAATGATACTGCGGGGTATGGCGAAATTGATAAGTATAGGAACCGTCAGATTTCAGAAATTGCGGATACGGAGGGACGGCATATTGTAGATGTGCTTTTAGATGTTGCGTTAGCCTCAGATTTCAAAGCAGAATTTAGAGGTAATGCTTATGACACTTCAGTCGAGACAACGATGGAAGTATTAAACAACCCTTATGTGGTTCCGGGCATATCGGATGGCGGTGCTCATGGACATTTTTCGGTGCAGGGGTCTTACCCAACGGATTTGTTGGAATGGCTGGTTCGTGAAGAAGAGGTTATTAGTGCGGAGAAGGCTCATTATGGTTTATCGCGCTTGCCGGCCCACATGTGTGGACTTGGCGATCGAGGTATTATCCGTGAAGGAGCGCCAGCGGATATTGTAGTTTATGATCCGAATACCATTCGTCGTACGCCTTCTTGGGATACTCTTGATAAGGCAAATGACCTTCCAGCGGGAGAATGGAGATTGGTGCAACGTGCGGAGGGTTTGAACTACACTATGGTAAACGGCGTGGTAACATTCGAAGGTTTGGAATGTACGGGCGAGACGCCAGGCAAATTAATGTTGCATCAGGATCTTTAGGAGTTGATTTAAGGGTGCCTAAATTATCTGTTCTAGACCTTTCACCTATTGTTCAGGGTAGCACTGCCAGCAATGCTTTAGCTAATAGCTTAGATTTAGCTAGACACGCAGAGCTATGGGGTTATAAACGGTATTGGGTGGCCGAACATCATAATATGCAGGGGATAGCGAGCGCTGCTACAGCTGTTGTGGTCGGTCACATTGCGGGTGGTACTTCTACCATAAGGGTTGGTTCAGGCGGTGTTATGTTACCGAACCATGCCCCCTTGGTTATTGCGGAGCAGTTTGGAACATTGGAATCACTTTATCCTGGCCGAATTGATTTAGGGTTAGGTAGAGCGCCTGGTACAGATATGGTGACGGCAGGAGCATTAAGGAGAAACCTTCAGGCCAGTACAGATGAATTTCCCAGAGATGTTGTAGAGCTCCGTAACTACTTCGGAGAGGGAAAGGATGGGCAAAAAGTTAGCGCTGTCCCTGGATCTGGATTAAAAGTCCCGATATGGATATTAGGATCAAGCCTTTTTGGCGCTAGTCTGGCAGCAGCGCTAGGATTGCCCTACGCCTTTGCTTCCCATTTTGCACCTGCCGTTCTTGAACAGGCGCTCGAGGTTTATCGCACTCGTTTTGAGCCGTCTGATCAGCTGGATAAGCCATATGTAATGTTAGGCTTCAATATTTGTGCAGCCGATACTGACGAAGAAGCGAATTATTTGCGCTCGTCATCACTCCAATCTGTTGTTTCACTTCGTAAAGGTTCACCAGGAAAGTTACCACCCCCAATAAAGGATTATGAGCAGCAACTTGAGCCACAGGATCGGGCGATGATCTCGCAGTTTACGCACTGTTCTGCGGTTGGCTCTCCCCTTGTGATAGCAGAAAAGGTAGAAGGATTTCTTTCGAAGACGAAAGCCGATGAGCTGATGGTCGTTAGTCAGATATACGATCACGATGCGCGGTTGCGTTCTTATGAAATTGCGTCAGAATTGATCCATTAACACTATTTAAAATACACGAAGGCGAATTATCATGGCAGAATTATTTCCAGATCATCCCAATTTAGTTGACGGTTACGCACCATTGCAGATGGAATGTGATGCCAATGATTTAGTGGTCCAGGGGGAGGTCCCAAAAGAGCTTAGTGGTATATTTTTTCGTAATGGCCCCAACCCTCAATTTGCTCCGCGTGGCGATTATCATTGGTTTGGTGGCGATGGAATGATCCATGGTTTTTACATAGGAGATGGCAAGGTTGCATACAAAAATCGTTGGTTAAAGACTGTAAAATTCAAGAAGGAGAAGGAAGCAGGGCGTTCATTATTTGGTGCTTTTAATCCAATGGATAATGATCCCAGCGTTCAAGGGATTGAAACCGATGGTTTGGCTAATACGAATGTCGTTTGGCATGGGGGCAAACTTCTAGCTTTGGAGGAAGCACACGCTCCCTTTGAGCTTGACCCGCATACTTTGGAATCAAAGGGCGAATGGAATTATCAGGGAAATCTGAAAGGACCTATGACCGCTCACCCCAAAATTGATCCGGTATCGGGTGAAATGCTGTTTTTTGGTTACAACGCTGATGGCATGATATCTGAACATATGAGCTTTCATATCGCTGATAGAGAAGGCAATTTAATACGTTCCGAGACCTTTAAAGCACCTTATACCTCTATGGTACATGACTTCATGGTCACCCAAGAGCACATACTGTTTCCGATCATGCCTTTGACAGGATCCCTGCAGAGGGCAATAACAGGTGGCCCAGTCTACGCTTGGGAGCCAGAGAAGGGCGTTAAAATCGGGGTGATGCCCAGAGATGGAAGTGTCGATCAGTTGCGCTGGTTTGAAGGCGATCCGTCTTTTGTTTTTCATCCTATGAATGCGCATACAGAAGGGACGAAAATAATTTGCGATGTATGTGAGTTCGAGGAAGCACCACTGTTCCCTCTTGTTGATGGAACTCCAGGAGATCCAGAAAAAGCCATTCCACGTCTAACGCGATGGACTTTTGATCTTGGAGATAATACGGACAGTTACAAGTCTGAAAGGCTTGATGATCTGGCTTGTGAATTTCCGCGATTAGATGAGAGAAAAGTTGGGATGGACTATCGGTTTGGTTATTTTGCGTGTGATACCAATCCGGATTTCAGGATCGGAGGATTCAATGGAATTGGTAGACGCGATCACGATACTGGAAAAACTGATATTTATGATGTGGGCTATGGTTGTGCTACTAATGAACCTATTTTTGTTCCCCGATCTTCAGATTCGGGAGAGGGAGAGGGCTTTTTATTAGCTAATGTTTATGATGCTCAGCGCAAAGCTAGTCACTTGGTTATATTGGATGCTGAAAATTTGGCAAACGGCCCCCTCGCGACAGCTTATTTAGATCACCGGGTTCCTTTTGGATTCCATGGGAACTGGATGCCTTTATAGTGGTGAGCGGAAGTTGACTAGAATCCATATCTCTTCGTTCGGCTAGAATTTCGTGTTTTGCTCCTTGCGCTGATTTTCTAATTGTTGGCGAATTTCCCTATGACGCTCTTCGGTAAGTGGATAGTTCCATATGATCAGGCTAGAGAGTATTAGGCCGGTGGCAGGACCAAAAACGAATAGCAATTTTAGTCCTTGTATTCCAGCCTCGGTAGTAAACTGGGGATTAGGGTCATAACCTACAAAATGAAGCAATGCCAATGCTAGCGATGGTCCTATCGTTACACCAAGCTTTGTTGTAAAGGACCAGACTGCGAAAAACCAGGCGGCTCTGTCTTCCCCGCTTTCAAGGCGATCTACGTCGATCACATCAGCTTTCATCGAGTTGGCGAGAACACCAGAGGATCCGGCTAGAAATCCTGTTACGGCAGTGATTGGCAGCATCCAGATAAAGTCTCCAGGACCAAGAAATAAATAGCAAAGCATAAGACTACCAAAACCCAAGAGCGCAAGCCGCCATGCGCGATGTTTTCCTACTTTCTTAGAATATTTAATCCAAAATGGGATACCGAGCAGATTGAATCCAAAGAAAAACATAAGTTGAATAATGCTATTTTGGTCGTCCTGCAGGACGCTACGGACGTAAAAAACGATTAGCGCTGTAGAAATTGCGGTTCCCAACGCATTGACGAAGTAAGCAGCAACTAATCGTTTGAAGGGTGCATTGCGCCACATTAGTTTTAATCCCGGTAGAATGGGAATGCGGCTTCGAATATAGTCCTTTCCTTCAGGTACCTTCCATATTGAGAGACCAACCGTTACGGGTAGAAGAATTAACGTCATAGTTCCAATAAGGAAAAGGGTTTCCTCCGTTCCTCCGTAGCTAAAAAGTAAAATTGCCATTACTGGAACCAGTTTGCTAACGACGTTTGCAGCTAGGCCGATGGCTGAACGCCAACCGGTGATCCGTGTTCTTTCATTGTAGTCGGGTGATAATTCGGCTGCCCAGGCATAGTAAGGAATAAACAGCATCGTCCATCCTAACCACAGTAATACTAGCCAACCGAGCAGGTAGGTTGCTGTTACAGGTGGTTCGGGCATAAATAATTTATAAATAGCTAGCATCAGTATCGGTACAGAGGCAGCCATCCAGACTCTGCGGCGTCCGAAGCGCGTATTCGTTCGGTCCGAGAGCCAACCAATAATGGGATCTGTAATAACATCAAATGCTCTGGCTACTAATAATACTGTAGCAATAGCAGTCAGACTCACCCCGAGATCTTGGCCGTAGTAATTGGGTATGAAAGCAGCCACAGGCACACCAGCCATCTGAATTGGCATATCCCCTAGTCCGTAGTAAAAGAGTGTTTTTTTGGATAGTGGTTTATCCGTTTTATTTGTCGAAGCGCCTGTATTCTCGATATTATTCACATGAAGTTCTCTGTCCTGATTCTAAGTACTTAAAGCCGAGGTTGAAGATTGTAGTCCCCTCTGTCGTAGTTTAACCTTGTTTTCTTGTGATTTAATCTCTGATTAGGTTAGGGATTAATAATATCGAAGTTTTCAAGGGGGAGTGATAATTAGATGATTACGCGACTAACGGTCTGTTTTTGCTTGATTGCAACGAAAGTAATCGCAAATGAGGGGTTAGATTGGCCCGCATATGGAGGTAGTCCTGGAGGTGGACACTATAGCACGGCGGTTCAAATCACTCCGGAAAATGTAGCTGATCTAGAAATTGCTTGGGTCCATAGGTCTGGTGATGTGCGCAAAGGTGCTATCAGGGGCCTCGATGGCTTTAGTGGTGATTCTGTGTCTGCTACGGCGTTCATTGGTACGCCTATTATGGTAAAAGATACGCTTTATTACTGCACTCCATTTAATCGTGTTTTCGCATTGGAGCCTGCCACTGGTCGGGAGAAGTGGGTTTTTGATCCTGGAGTAAACATGGAAGGCGAAGCTCTTACAAACTGCCGTGCTGTAAGTTCTTGGGTTGATTCGGAAGCGTCGGAGGGCGACTTTTGTGCACATAGAATTATTGTTCCTACGTTAGATGGACGGATTATTTCTATCGATGGAGAAACTGGAGATAGGTGCGATAGCTTTGGAGATAATGGTCAAATCGACCTGACGGATAGTCTGACCGCTCAAGAAGAGCCTTCTGAGTATGGTATTACAAGTGCGCCAGCAATACTCAATGGCATTTTGGTAACGGGATCGTACAATGAAGATAGTATCCGAAACGATATCCCATCCGGTGTAGTTAGAGCCTATGATCTTAGAACGGGCGATTTTCTTTGGGGATGGAATCCTGTTCCGCCTGGTATGGACCAAAAGGATGAAGATGGAAATTATCTATCAGGCACAACCAATGTTTGGTCCACGATTAGTGTGGATCAGGAGCGAAATCTAGTAATAGTTCCGACGGGGAATTCTTCTCCCGATTATTATGGGGGTGATCGTGGAGGAAACTTGGACTATTACTCTAGTTCGGTAGTAGCTCTTGACGGAACGACGGGGGAGGTCGTTTGGCATTATCAGACTGTACATCATGATATTTGGGATTATGACGTGCCAGCACAGCCCACACTTACTGATATTGAAGTAGATGGTAAGTTACGTCCGGCAGTAGTGCAGGTTACGAAAATGGGTTTGACGTTTATTCTTGATAGAGAAACGGGCGAGCCGTTATTTCCTGTTGAGGAGAGACCAGTGCCCCAGACTGGGGCTGTTGATGGAGAATATTTGTCGCCGACCCAACCGTTTCCTGTTAAACCAGAGCCTTTGCATCAACTAGGGATATCACCGGACGATGCATGGGGATTCACCTTTATTGATAGAGGATGGTGCAGAAAGAAACTTCAAGAACTGACCACCGGGCCGATTTATACGCCAATCTCTACAAAGGGAACTATTATTTATCCTTCGATTATCGGAGGAAATAACTGGGGTGCCCCGGCAATTGATCCGGAACGAAATATTATGGTTGCTAATACCCACCATGTAGCATCTATAGTTAAACTAGTTCCTAGAGAACAGTGTTCAGATTTGGCTATGTTTCCACAGCGTGGTTCAAAATATTGTGCGACTCTTGATGTGTTCCTATCGAATTTCGGAGCACCATGCACTAAGCCACCTTGGGCTACTTTATCTGGGGTTAACCTCACGACTGGAAAAATTGAATGGCAGGTTCCTTTTGGAACACTTAAATATCAAGCGTTTTGGCCTCTCACATATATGAAAGGCGGTGTCCATATGGGAGGCCCCATTGTGACTGCGTCTGGCTTGGTGTTTATAGCAGCAGCTGCAGATAGAGGTATGAGGGCTTTTGATATTACAAATGGAGAGGAGTTGTGGTCAAACGAGATGCCAACAACAGGCAACGCCGTCCCAATGACGTATATGTCAGAGGGTAAACAATTTGTGGTGATAGCAGCAGGTGGCCACTTTACTTCCCCTTCGCCGCCCGGCGATTATGTTATTGCCTATTCCTTGCCTGATAAAATCTAGGGGCGCAGATTTTTACGGAATAGTTCTAGTGTACTATTCCATACGGACTCGGCGGCAAGTTGATCGTATGCAGGCCTTTGCGGGAAACAAAAACCATGTTCCGTTCCTTTATGAATTTCTAGCGTGTAGTTGACCTTATGCTCATTAAGGGTATCCGTTAATCTAGGTATCACGAAATCCTCCACATAAGGGTCCTCTTCAGCAAAGCCAAAATATAACTCCGCATTTATGTATTTTGCCAGTTTGTGTGGAGATTGTGGGCTATCTGTAACCATTCTTACTCCATATAGTGAAGCAGCAGCCTTTATTCTGTCTGGAAATTTCCCGGCGGCTGTTAAAACATACTGCCCGCTCATACAATATCCTATGCAGCCCACGGGGGTGGTTTCGTTAAAGGTTTCTGTTACGTGTTTAATTATCGCGCTTGTATCTTTCATTACCCCGGATGTTGTTAGCTTTTGTCCTTGCGCGAACATTTTTTTTAATTCCTCTCCTCCTTTATTTAGATCAAATCTTATTCTTCCATCTCTGTAATAAAGGTCCGGAAGTATGCAGTAAAACCCTTCATTTGCTATTCTTTCGGACATTTCTATAAGCTCTTGTCGAATACCAGGTATATCCATATAGAATATTATTGTAGGAAGTGTTCCGTTTTTATGCGGCCGAGAAATGAAACATTCCATATCTCCGTCATTAGTTTTTATTAAAATACTTTCTGTATGCATATAAAGTTTGCCGTATTGTTATATCTATTCGGGTTATAGGGTAATTAATTGGTGCATTTTATTCGATAAGGGATTATAGAATATCCTTTATCAATCGGATATTGTTGGTATCTGAGAAATTGCTGGAGACATTATCAATGGGGATGAAGGCTTCTAGAGAAGTGACTAGTGATGAGGCTTATGCCTTTCATAGAGATGGGGCGGTTTTGCTGAAGTCAATTCTACCCATGGACTGGGTTGGGTTGTTAGCTGAGGGTATAGATTATGCTAATGAAAATCCTGATGGCATGTCATCATTGGGGCATTCGCCTTTGCGCATTGATCAATTTCCGGCGGACCGATCACCACGTCTCAAAGATGTTATTAATGAATCTCCCATTGCTGAGATCGTCGGGTCTGCACTGGACGGAAAAGTTCGTTTTTATATGGATCAAATGTTTGTTAAGCCAGCAGGCGAAATCATGCCTACACCCTGGCATCAGGATACTTGCTACTACAATGTTGAAGGCCATGACTTGGTTAGGGCTTGGGTGTGTGTTGATCCAGTACCCCGCGGAGCAAGTCTAGAAGTTGTTCGTGGGTCGCATCTTTGGAATGTCACTTATCGTCCTGCTGTCGGAAAAACTCCTGATATGGATCCTGAGGGAGCGAAAATAGCTTTAGAACGTTTTGAGGCTGGTTTACCAGTGATAGGCCCGGAAAGCCATGAATCATGGTCTTATGCAGATGCTTTCTTGGATGAGACTTTACCACCAATCCCCGATATAGCTGGATCTAAGGATTCCTATGATATTCTTGGTTGGGATTATGAACCAGGGGATGTAATACTTTTCCATGGCCATATCTTGCATGGAGCGGCAGGAGGCATTGATCTTCCCCATTCAAGAAGAGCTCATGCTTCGATGTGGGCGGGCCCTGATGTACGTTATGTGCATCGCTTGGGACAGGTAGTTCCTGATCCATCGGATTTATATGAATTATCACCGAAGACAGGCCAGTATCTTGAAGAATTTCCTTCCGTATTCCCGGTAGCATGGGCGCCATAAATACCTAGTATAAAGAGGAATCGATATGACTAGACAACACTTAATTGAAATGACTAAGCATGCCATGGAGCATGAGAGGACAGGGACTGTAGAGCAAGAGGCAGATGTTTTAAAAATTCCAGCGGCAAATTATTATGATGCCAAGCGGTTTGGTCTTGAACTGAAACAGATATTTAGACGTATGCCTTTAGTCTTGGCGCCGAGCGCGGAAGTCCCTGAACCTGGGGATTATAAGGCAATGGAGGCAGCTGGAATGCCGGTGTTAATTTCGCGGGATAACGATGGAGAAATTCGTGCCTTTATTAATAGTTGTAGTCATCGTGGTACCGCTATTGCCCTAGATGGCACAGGAAATGTAAGTCGGTTTTCATGCCCCTATCATGGGTGGACTTTTAGTCACAAAGGGGAATTGATCGGTATTGCTTCTGAGCAAGATTTTGGAGAAATTGATAGAAAAGCATATGGACTTACCCCACTGCCGGTATTAGAGAAAGCTGGGATTATTTGGGGAATAATGGACCCAGAATCAACATTAGATATCGATGTGTTTCTGTCCGGTTATGATGAAATGCTAGAGAATTTTGGTTTTAAGGATTGGCATTTATTTGAGAAAAGAACCATCAGAGGCCCAAATTGGAAAATAGCATATGACGGTTATTTAGATCTTTATCACCTGCCGGTACTTCACAGGGATACCTTTGGTCCAGATCGTTCCAATCAGGCGCTTTACTATGATTGGGGTCCCCATCAGAGGGTTACGTCACCAGATCGTTATGTGCATTTATCCAATCTAGATGAGGATAAGTGGCCTCTCGCGGATCTTATGGTCGGCGTTTGGACTATCTTCCCGCATGTTTCGATTGCTTCTTTTGACGGGGGAGGAAGAAGTGTCATGTTGTCCCAATTATTTCCGGGGTCGACCCCAGGGGAGTCATATACCACCCAGTATTATCTAATGGAAAATTTGCCAAATGACGAGCAAAAAAGAGAAGCTCATGATCAATTTAAACTCCTTGAATACGTGGTTGAGGTAGAAGACTATGCTACCGGTTTAAGGCAACAGAAAGCGCTAGAGTCTGGGGGTCGGGACCACGTATTATTCGGGCGTAATGAGGGAGGTGGACATCGATTTCATAATTGGGTGGAGAGGCTTGTTCAGGCCGATGATGAAGAGCTTGAGGGAATGTTTCCCTAATATGTTGCTTAGTATTGGTCGTAAAATACTCAATGACGATGAGCCGATTGTGTGGGATGGAGTTAGGATCAAATTGATTAGGAACGGAATTTGGCTGGGTATTTTCGGTACACTTTTGGTTTTTTCCGGTATAGCTTTTTCTTCAGATTATTCAATTCCAGTTGGTAAGAATTACCCTAAAAATGTTTATTGGGGGGATACCCATCTGCATAGTCGGAACTCTGCAGACGCGTATTCTCTTGGTAATATGAATCTTACACCAGGAGATGCCTATAGATTTGCTCGTGGACAGGAGATAGTTGCTCACAATGGAATGAAGGTTCAGTTACGGAGACCACTAGACTTTTTAGTAGTTTCTGATCATGCGGAGTATTTGGGGGGTTATTACCGTTTTTTTGTCGATGATCCATTAGTAACTGAGACTTTAGCAGGAAGGCGATGGGAAAGACTGATCCAGGGAGAGGAAGTCGACGGATCCGATTCCATTGGTGCAAGTATCAGTTCATTGATGGCCGAATTTACAGGAAGTATGGACGATGGAGTTACCCATCCTCCATTACCAGAACTGACCCGCATGTCTATCTGGCAAGACGTTGCTTTAACTTCTGATTTACATAATCAACCAGGAGTATTCACTACCCTTACTGGATATGAGTGGACTGTGGCTGTTAGGGGAAATAACTTACACAGAGTAGTGATTTATAAGGACGGTGCTGAAAAGGTCGCTCAGCTACCACCTTTTTCAGGTCAAGATAGTAATGATCCCAGGGATCTTTGGAAGGCGCTTCAGCGTTATGAAGAGAAAACGGGAGGGGAGGTCATTGCTATTGCACATAATGGAAACATTTCGAACGGGATGATGTTCCCAGATCGGTCGATCGACGGGAAGCCTATTGATAAGGCGTATGCGCGTTTGCGAGCAAGATGGGAGCCAATTTATGAAGTCACTCAGGTAAAAGGGGACGGAGAATCTCATCCAACTTTATCTCCAAATGATGAGTTCGCTGATTTTGAGACTTGGGATGAAGATAATATTGGTCGAAATGAGAAAAAACAGGATTGGATGCTTCAGCATGAATATGCCCGTGGAGCTCTTAAGTTAGGGTTATTGTATGAAGATAAGCTGGGAGTAAACCCCTTTAAAATTGGGTTGATTGGGAGTACGGATGGCCATAATTCTATTTCGACACCGGAGGAAGACAATTTTTTTGGTAAATTTCCGGAGTCTGAACCATCCACTCAAAGAATGTATAACGCGATGGCCAACGATAGGCTTTGGAAGAATTGGAAAATAGTTGCTTCAGGATATGCGGCTATTTGGGCTCATGAAAATACTCGTGATTCATTGTTTGCTGCTATGAAGCGTCGCGAGGTTTATGCGACCACTGGCTCGCGAATAACCCTTCGTTTCTTCGGAGGATGGGCTTATCAACCATCGGATATACAGGTTCCAGATTGGTTAGATATAGCATATACATCTGGTGTGCCTATGGGAGGGGATTTGTTTAAAGCCCCCAAGGGCCAAGCGCCTAAATTTATTATTTTTGCCTCGAAGGATCCTGATGGAGCAAACCTAGATAGAGTCCAAGTGGTAAAAGGATGGTTAGATGATAAAAATATGTTGCACGAGAAAGTTTATGATGTTGCTTGGTCTGGTAACAGGTCTATTGATTCAGTTACGGGAAAATTAGAGAGTGTAGGCTCAACAGTGAATGTTAAAGAAGCCTCTTATGAAAATACAATTGGGGATATCAATTTACGTGCCGTTTGGTAAGATCCTGATTTCAATTCAAGGGAGAGGGCATTCTACTATGCGCGAGTTTTAGAAATTCCTAAACCTAGATGGACGGCCTATGATGCCAAGTTTTTTAATTTAGAGGTCCCTGATGAGGTTACAATGACGGTTCAGGACAGGGCGTACAGCTCTCCTATTTGGTATTCTCCCTAAAGTAATCTTTATCCATTAAAAAAGCCGGATAAAAAACCCGGCTTTTTTAATGGACCTGTGCATGGAGCTAGTTAATTTTCTCCATAACATCACCAAATAGTTCTTCATCTGAGATTAGTTCTTTGGTCTCTGCTAGTGGCTTAGATACCCAAGTTTCATTGATTAGATCCCGCCAAGAAATATTGTGGTTTGTTCCATTACCGCCCCATGATCCACACCCAAGGGAGAAGGTCTGTCGCATTCCATTCCATAGATTTCCGCTGTTTGATGCGGCTTGAGGCTGATTAACCATTACACGAGAGGTCTTAGTAATGTTAGCTAATTTCATGATATTTTCATCGTCGTTTGAATATATTCCGCACGAATGTCCTTGTCCCTGATATGACTGGATATCATTGGTTAACTCAATTGCATGATCGATGTCTTTAGCGTTATAAAGAGCCATTACTACAGATAGCTTCTCTCCCGAGAAAGGATGTTCTTTCCCGAAACCGTCTTCGGGGACTATATAGAAAGCTGTATCTTGAGGGATTTCTATTCCTGCCATGTCAGCAATCTTTTCTGCAGGTTGAGCAACTATAGCTGTATTAAGATGGCCCTCGTCATCCCATAGAGTCTTCTGCAGCTTTTCTTTCTCTTCCATATTAACCAGGTAACCACCTTGGTCTCTCAATTTTCCTAGCATTTCCTCGTAAATTTCATCAACTAATATTACGGAGTTATCAGCTGAGCAAGAGGCGGCTAGATCAAGAGTTTTCGACAGTTTTATTTTTTGAGCGGCATCGTCCAAGTCTGCTGTTTCGTCTACAGTAATCACAGCATTTCCTACTCCGACCCCTAGGGCTGGGGTTCCGCTTGAATATGCAGCATTTACCATCGCGCCACCACCTGTGGCCAGTACACGATCGCACTGTTTCATAAGCTCATTCGTTAGGTCTAGGCTTGGAGTTTCAATACCGATAACCAGATCTTCAGGAGCTCCGCACTGGCTGAGTGCGGCCCTCATAAGATCGCATATCTTCTTATTAGTTAGTTTTGCCCGAGGATGCGGCGCTACAATAATCGAATTTCTGCCTTTCACCGCATGTATTGCTTTGATCACCGGGGTTGCTTCCGGGTTGGTAGATGGTGCCAGTGCTCCTATTACCCCCATAGGTTTGGCAATTTTTACAATAGCCCGCTCAGGATCTTCTTCTAAAACTCCTACGGATTTATCATTTATGATATCCATCAAGGTAGCCCTAGTTTTTCTTTGGATCTTAAGGAACTTTCCGTCGTAATTACCGAGTTGAGTTTCGTCAACGGTAAATTGTGCGATTTCCTCAGCAACCCCCGGACGAGCAACTGACCAAACCATTGCCCGAATTAACTCATCTACCTGCTCTTGGGTATAGTTTTCGATTTGTGCTTGTGCCGTTCTTGATCGTGCGATTAATTCGCCCACTTCGGCTGCAGCAACATTTGATTCTTGAGTTGCCATTCGGATATCTCCCTTATTTTCGTGGTTTATGACTAGCTTACGTATAAAAATTACAATTACTTTTCGCAATTATAGACCAGTGGTTTATAAAACCAAGGCTTGAGCTTTTTTTGCTTATGGTTCGAAATCTTCTAGTAATTTAAATTTCTGTACTTTTGTTGATGACATTGGCCATTCGTTAACAAATCGAACGAAACGTGGAACCTTAAAGCTCGCAATTTTTCCTTTGCAAAACTCAATTAACTCATCTTCGGTCAGGGTACTATTGGGATTCAACTCGATAAAGGCAGCAGGCACTTCTAATAAACGTTTATCCGGGACCCCTACGACTTGCGCTAATTTTACTGATGGGTGCGTTGCTAGATAGGATTCGATTTCTAGGGCTGCTACATTTTCTCCGCCGACTTTTAGCGTATCTTTGATACGTCCGTGAAACAATATATTCCCTTCTTCATTAAGTGATCCCAAATCACCGGTTCGAAACCATTCATCTAAAAAAGATTCCTGGTTTTTCTCAGGCGCTTTGTAGTACCCCTCGAAGACGGCATATCCTCGTACAATAATTTCTCCTCTTTCATTTGTGCGCTTTTCTTCATGGGTTTCAGGATCAATTATTTTAACATCGACTCCAGGGAAAGGTTTTCCACAGGTAGTGAGTCGGGATTCCAGAGTCTCATCGGGATGATTAAAAGCTATTACTCCTCCCACTTCTGTTAGCCCAAAAGCACCCGTTTGCTTTGCTTGCGGAAAAGCTTCTTGAAATTTTCTTAGCATGTCCTCGGGCGCTACATTATTAATGCGGCGGATCTTACTTAGATCACGCATCTTAAATTCAGGATGATTAATAAGTTCGTTTGTAACGGTAGGAAAAGCTGGAAAAGCAATGGTTGTTCCGTCACGCTCCATCATTTCTAGTGCCTGGCCAGCATCAAAATATGTCATCGATTGCATGGCTGCTCCTGAGTCCATGCATGCAATCAGAGGCAGTATAGACGCCATATGAAACATTGGCAGTGGTGCCCAAAAACGATCAGATTCCTCAAGAAAATATCGTTCTCTGTTCATATTAATACCGCTACGTATCAAAACCTCGTGGCTAAGAGGGCAGCCTTTTGGTTGGGAGGTAGTGCCTGATGTGTACATCATTATGGTAGGCTCTTTCAGTATAGCCTTGACTCTTAGTGCTTCGACGCTTTCTCTATTAACCGAATTTCCTAGGTCATTGAAGCTCTTTTGATCAACGAATCCTGCGGGGTTACTGGTGCCGAGCATCACGATACTATTCAACTTTGGAGCCCCTACTAATGATAGATTCAGTGGGTTTTGGGACTCCACTAAGTCTTCAAACGCCTGCTGCAAGAGGTTAGAAAAATCAGCGTATTCAGATGTCAGATCACTTGTAATTAAGCAACGGAGGTCAGCATTTTCGATCACATAACTAAGCTCTCGGGATTTATACCGGGCGTTCATAGGTACCGCCATTGCTCCAATAAGCTGCAGTCCAAGAAGGGACTCAATGTATTCGGGACAATTTGCCATTAAAATGCCTACATGGTCCCTTCTTTTTATTCCTATTCCTAGAAAGCTTCTAGCTTTGCGGTAGGCTGATTCTGCGAGTTGTATGTAGGTAGCTTCAGAATCAGGGAATATAAGAGCTTTATTATCGGGCCAACGATCTGCTGCCTTGAGCAACAGGTCCCCGAAGGTGCTAATCTCAATCCTATGTGACATCATCTTTAACTAATCACCACGGATGAATTTCACCATTCCATTTATAGAATTTGCCTGAATCTTCTTTTGTGAGCCCGGAAATTACGGCTCTGATACCGGAGGCACTTTCTTCAGCAGTGATCTCTGCTTGCGGGCCGCCCATGTCTGTTTGTACCCAGCCAGGGTGGACAACAGTTACCGTTACCGGTTCTGCTGCCCAGTCGAGGGCTAAGCACTGCACTACCTTGCTAACCGCAGCTTTAGTAGTTGAGTATATGTACATACCTCCCATTGGCCATGTTGAGGCAGCGAGTTGGCTAGACATAATCATTAAATTGCCGTTTCCAGAAGCAACTAGATTGTCTTTAAAGGCGTTTGCTACTAATGCCGGTCCAATAGTATTGATATTTAGAGTGTTATGCCATTCCTCTATATCCAAGTCATCGAGCGTTTGGCGGCCCCCACCTACTGCCCCCGCACTTATAATAAGCGTGTCTATTGGTCGATTGCCGATCACGTCTGCTGCGGCTTCGATTGATGTAGGGTTGCCGATGTCCATTTCTACGATCGTAATGTTTGAAGAGTTGGAGGCCGCCTCTTCAAGTAAATCTGCTGCATTTTTGTCTCGGGCGCAAGCGACCACATCATCACCTGCAGCGGCGTATTGATTTGCAAGTTCCAAACCTATTCCGCGGCTAGCCCCTGCTATTAGTACTGTAGACATATTTCTTCTCCCTCATTAGTTGATCATTATGTTTGAAGCCAAAGTTGGCTAGTTATAGTTCCAAATGTGTTTATATACCTTCCATGATCCGTCCGATTGTCGACGCATTACATCTAAAAACTTTCTGTAGGTGCTAATAGTCTCACTCTCTTTAGAATCTGATGTTGTTGAAGTCGTGTGGATAATATAATCATAGCGTGTGTAAGCCATATTTCCATCAACCTCTATTGTTCCTTCATCAACTACTTCAATATTAAATGTGCTGGTATTAAATACTTGTTCCAGCATTTCTCTATAGCCCTCTTTCCCATTGATCGGAGGGGCATCTGTTGGAATAAGCTCTATTTGTTCATCTAGTACAGAGAGATACCCGTCGACATTACTTGTCTCTACCGCTTGGTTCCAGTTATTTTGGAGTGATCTTATAGCGCTAATATCATCGGATCTGGAGATATCCTCAGATTTAGGTTGATCGCAGCCACCCAGAAAAATAACGACTATTGACGTAAAGGTTAACCGACAGAACATTTTGGTCATCCTGATATTCTCACTAATATTTACATTGTTTTACTTTCCTCAGTGTATCAGACGAGCGCCTGTGTCAAAATGGGCTGTATAACTAAAAAATACAGGGGAACATATGCGGGTGGTAGGAAAGGTGGCCGCAATTACTGGCGGAACACGCGGCATAGGTAGAGATATAGCAGAAGGCTTTTTGCGTGAAGGGGCAAGGGTGGTTATTAGTGGAAGGTCCGAGGAGAAGGGAAAACAAGCGCTAAAAGAAATGGACGCTGGAGATAACGCTCACTTCATTGCTGGGAATATAGGCCTTCAATCGGATGCGGAGGCCTTTGTTGAAGGCGCTATAGCAAAGTTCGGTCAAGTAGATATCCTAGTTAATAATGCAGGTGGATCGCATAGCTTTGCCCCTGTTTCAGAGCTTAGTGATGATGCTTGGAATGACTCATTAAATCTCATGTTAAATGGCTCTTTTTGGTGTGCACGCAAGGTTTTGCCAGGCATGATTGAAAGAAGATGGGGCAGGATCATCAATATAACTTCTGTAGAGTCAAAGCTTGTTAATAAAGTTAATGTGGCTCACTACATCGTCAATAAAGCAGCTATAGACTCTTTAACCAAAGTGCTAGCGTTTGAGAACGGCCCACTGGGGATAACGTGTAACTCGATTTTACCGGGGGCAGTGGAAACTGACTTAATGACGGTCACTGGCGCCAATGCGGCTAAGAGTATGGGGCTAACTTACGAAGAGTACATAGACAGCTATGCTCAGGAGTCGGCAATTAAGAGGATAAATACTGTTGAAGAGGTCACTGAGGTAGCTCTTCTTCTAGCTTCAGACGTTGGTGGCGGTATTACTGGATCTTTGCTTGATGTCCATGGAGGGACCGTATTTTAGTTATATTATAGAGTTTGTGTTTTATGGATATTGATTTCCAGCAAGGAGCTGGGTACCCCAGCAGAAAGTATGCTTGGTTTGTAGTTGCTGTTTTGATAGTAGCGGCTCTAATCGCTTTTATCGACAGACAGGTAGTCGCTATAGTGGTAGACCCTATGAAGGCGGACCTAGGCATTGGTGATGCGCAAATCGGTTGGTTATATGGGGTGTTTGCCGTCTTCTATGCAGTTGCAGCGCTTCCAATAGCTTGGTTAGCAGATAACAGAAGCAGGAAACGTATTATTGCTGCCGGTATTTTCCTTTGGTCACTAATGACGATGGTTTGCGGGTTAACCAAAAACTTCTGGCAGATTCTACTAGCGCGGATCGGAGTTGGAGTAGGTGAGGCTACGCTGAGCCCTGCTGCGACATCGTTAATTGGAGATTACTTTCCGAGGGATCAAATTCCATTAGCGTTAAGTATCTTTCAAACGGGACCGGTAATTGGATCAGGCTTAGCATTTATAATTGGTGGGGCAGTTTTGAGCGTTGTAGAAGCAGCTGATCCATTAATACTGCCAGTAATTGGAGAGCTTCGTCCCTGGCAACAAACCTTTATATATTTAGGGCTACCGGGCCTTTTTTTATCCTTCCTGTTTCTAGCTATACGAGAGCCACAGAGGAGAAGCATTTCAGATGGAAGCAAACAAGGAGCTGACTTTGCGGATACCGTTAAGTTTTATGGCAGCAATACCAAAACTTTAGTATTGCATCATCTGGGGTTTCTTTCTTTAAATCTTATGGGTTATGCATTTGTATTTTGGACTGTTTCTTACTTTGTGCGAGTACATGGCTATAATGCCGCTGATGCATCCCAAGTCTTTGGATGGATTTTTTTAATAGCAGGCCCGGTGGGGCCCGTATTGGTGGCACTGCTTGCGAAGCAGCTTAGTAAGAAGGGATATTCGGAGGCAAATATAACAGCCGGCATGGTTGGAGGGGTATTCGCGATGGTCCTAATTTTAGCGATCCAGTTTGTATCGACTCCGCTAGTAGCTTTCATTTTATATGTCCCTGCAATGGCTGCTATTAATTCTCCTTTTGGAGTCGCTGCTGGAGCTTTGCCTGTTATTACTCCACCTCAAATACGCGCCCAAGTAGCTGCAACCTATATGTTGGTTGGAGCGCTAGGTATGATGCTGGGTCCCCCCCTAGCCGGAATGTTTAACCAGTATATATTTCCTGGTCCTGAAGGGGTTAGGTTTTCGATAATCACACTTACTTGCGTTTTTGGATCTATTGGTACTGCATGCTTGTGGTTTGGCAGATCGCATTACGGAAAAAGCATGGAGTATGCAAATTCCAAGTTTCGTAGTCTTGATGCTGGGCTCGGTAATTCTAATTCACAAGTTCATGATGACCAATGAGAGGATACTGTTGCTATATCTCTCTTTATATCACTTAAATCAGTTCCGCTTGGAAGGTCGCCGGCAGTAGTGAGGAAATATGTTCCGCTCTCCAGCTTGCTAATGTTGTCTGGAAGATCGGCAGTCCCCGTACCGAAATTATTGATAATGATTCCCTTAATTGCATTTGGAAAGGCCGCCTCAACAGTCCGGTCCGGCTTGCCTATGACGAAAGTTAATTCATTAAATTCTTCCAATTGTGCGTCACATAAAGAGGCGGTCGAGGATAGCAAAGTAGTAGTGATTGAATAGTGATTGGCTAGTTTGGAAATTCTTCGGTATTGATGGTCATTCACCCAGACGGATAGGTCTGTGTCATTAACGGAATTGTCTTCATTGATAATTATATTATCGATTTTGGCTTCACAAAGAATAGTTACATATTCTGTGATGAGTTCTGAGACTAAGAACTGATCCATAGCGGATGGTTCTTTATTAGATAGGCCTAAGAGTTTGCATAGAGTTGCCGGTCCCGGAATTGCGCAAGCCAGCTGTTTTTTTGGCAAAGCTCCTTTCACTCGATCAATTACTTCGGTAAGCGCTAACACTCTAGGTGATTCCTTGATCGAATCCAGGTCAGGGTCCTCCGGAACCCCAGATATTTCTGGAGAACCTTTATCCCAATTGATTTCGCATCCGGATGCCTCTGCCCATAATGTTACGTCAAGATTAACGGATACCACAGCAAGATCGAACAACTTTGCTGTGTCGATAACAGAGGAGGCCATTAGGGAGCTATCGTTTGCTATATCTTGCAGACTAAGCTGTCTGATAGCTGCTCCCACTGAGTAGAGCCATGGAACAAAAGTACTTATCATTGATCGGAAAGAGGTTCCGCCCAATCAATGTTCATGCGACAGTTCCTGGATATTCCCCAAAATATTTCAAAGCAGATTCTGGTGGGGATTGTTTCCCCCAGTCCTTCATAAATTCAGAATAAGGTTTACCTAGATTCTTCCTTTCTTTTATGGTTTCTTCACGAAGCGACAGGGTTTCCTCTTCGTTTACAATCAGGCTTTCAGGGTCGTAGGAAACACGATAAATTTCTTTTACTGTATGGGGCGATATAACTCCAGCACGGAGATCTTCCATAACCATATGTGGCTCTCTTTCTATAGCATCTCCCCAGCCTCCGCCGCCAGCCCCAACCATCATCCAAACGTCTCCATCTTTTACATCTACAGCAGGATAAGTGGCATAGTCGAAATTGTATTCACCATCACACGAACGTGTCTTTACTAGTTCTGCCGTTGAGGAGGGTGCTTCCCATTCGCCTTTCTTCATTTTGTCAGCAATATCTGATTTCAGAATATAGGCTCCCGGTGTTGTATTGCCGGCATACCCTCCATAAATTCCCGGTGCTGATGGAACCTTGGTTCCGAATCCCATCGTTCCATGTGAAATAACGTCCGGTACCTTGTGTGCTATATAGGCAGTATCTTGTCCGGATCCTCCGCGAAACTTTCCGAATCCATGTCCATCACGAGTTATTCTGCTATAGAGTTTGTAATAGGGACCCCGGAGCTCAAGTTCTTCGGCGTCATTAGTATCCATATAGTTGCCCCATATGCCTGCAAATACATCGATTCCATCGCCATCAGGGCGGGCTCCTCCACCATTTCCATTCACTGGGTCTACATAGAGGTCAGCGGCTAATAACCCGTGTTGATTAACTCCAACACCGAACCCGCCTACCGAATTTGCGCTTTGTGTCGCACTTAGCTTGTCTTTATGTTCACTATCAAAAGCCATTTTCATGATGCAACAGTGAGCTGCAGCTTGGAGCAGAAATGTGGGCCATAAAGAGCACGATACGGCTGCATCTGCTGAAGCACTTAATATAGTTCCTTCAGGAATTTCCATCTCTATTTGATCTAGAAGACCAACGCTAGGTGGCACATCACTAAGTAAATAGCTGAAAAATGGGTTAGCTAACGTTGTCACGGGCATGCTTGCGTATGCGTTGAAAGAAAACGGGTTTTGAGGAGAAGTGCCAGAAAGGTTTACTTTCAATTCATCGCCTTTCTTTGTAATTGCGCAGTGTATACGTTGAAGTCCCATGTCTCCTCCAACTCCATCTATAAACACCGTGCTCCGGTAAGTACCATCATTGAATTCTTTTAGACGTCTTCGCACTTGAACTCGGCCATCGTCAACACAACGACGTACTGCTCCGATAAATACTTCTTGACCTAAATCCGCGGCCAAAGATTTCAGACGACGGACCATTCGAGTGCACGCTGCTACTCTGGCCTTTATATCTAAGATCTGCTCGTCTGGCACGCGAGTCATATTTCCAATGGACTGCACTAAATCTTCACGAAGTTCAAAATTGGAGCCGATTTTTTGAGGCAGTAGACGGACCCCATCTGTCCATGCATTATTTGCCAATGCCGAAAGACCAGGCTCCATAGCTCCTACTTCTGCCTGATGTGCTACCGAGCTAACCCATGCGACTAATGTGTCTCCAATGATTACTGGCATAAAAGCTATTTGATCGGGAGTGTGAGTAGCACCATACACTGGATCTGTAGAGAAGAAGACGTCTCCGTCTTCGATACGAACAGTGGACTCCGTTCCCCATTTCGATAGAGTATATTTAATTGGAAGTTGGCCGCTTAGAGCATGGTAGTAGACTCCAGCGGCGGCACTAGACATATCTCCACATGCTGTATATATGCCAGTTCCACTGTCTTCCGAACGAAGTGCTGAGGATACAGCCACCTTGGCCATTACCTCTTTTCCCTCTGTGGCGATAGTAGCTAATTTATGCCGAAAAATTGAGAATTCAGTATCCGACATAGCTTGAGCAAACTCTTGCTCAACGTTTGTTTGCGGTTCTGGATCCATTCGTGCAAATAGATCATCTATATCTAGATTAAACTCAGGTAAAGTAACTTCTTGAATCCCCATCACTACCTCTCTCTATTAGGTTCCCGCGTATTTTAGACTAATTTCATCTGGTTAGTCACTATTCTTAAGCGCGAGTTATTACAGCTGATTCGTGCTCATCTATTTTGCATTCCCAGCCCTCGGGGATCGGGAGGCTTGTCGTATCGCTTTCTACGAGAACCGGGCCAGTGACAACGTTTCCCGGTTTAAGCTTATCAAGATCATAAACAGAGGTATCACGATAACTGCCGTCCCAGTAGGCTTCTCTACTTCCAATGAGGGCATCGCCTGGAAATGCTTTCCCCAACTTTCTTTTTGGGAGCCGACCTCTGTCGGATGGAATAGACGCGCGTAGCCTAAAGAGATTAATCTCCACGCCCCCGACAGGATATGCTGACCCTGGCCCCCATAGATCTATATATTGTTCAGAAAATGAGTCTGCTAATTTTTGTACATGATCGTCGGTCTCGACTTTTATTATTGGGGAGGTCACAACCGTGTTTTGATTTTGGGCCCCATATCTCATTTCGAGCTCTAGAAGATATACTGCATCGTCTGGATTGAAGCCGTCTTCTGATAGACCTTTCCTCGCTTTGTCAAATAACTCGTCAACAATATTGTTGAATTGCTTGTGGTCTAAAACCAGGTCATTTGTTCCCGGTGATAAGACGCTTATTAAACTATCATTCTGATATATATGTGAAATATCCGAAACTGCTGACCCAAAGGCGCAGAAAACAGGAGAAAAGCGAAAAACAAATATTGGACCACCAGCGCCAAGGTGGCTTGTATAACCAGTTGCATGAGTGGCGCCTGCCCCTCCGAAAGCAAAAACTGCAAAGTCGTCTGGTTGGAGACCTCTTAAGGCAATATTTTTAAATAGGTCGTTTCCAGCGTGGCCATCTACCATCAGCTTGACTGCAGCAGCAGCTTCGGCGACATCTATACCAAGGGGTTTTGCGACCTTGGATTCCATCAGAAATTTGGCTCGCTCTGCGTTAAGGGCAATTTTTCCTCCACAGAATCTATCCGGGTTTATATAGCCGAGGATTAAATCGGCATCCGTTACCGTCGGCTCTCTACCTCCAGTATCGTAGCAAGCTGGGCCAGGCATCGACCCTGCTGATTCAGGTCCTACCTGCAATCTACCCGTTAATGGATTTACCCAGGCTATCGAACCGCCCCCGGCTCCGATAGTACTGACTTCTAGCATGGGTAAGCTGACGAAGAAGTTTTCTATCACAGGATGGTAGCTGTAGTGTCTAGGGTTCCCATCCACAACTAAACTGGCGTCAAAACTTGTTCCTCCCATGTCTGTAAGGACGGCGTTTTTGATACCGTATTCTTCACATAGACGAGCTCCACCTAGAAGACCTGCTACTGGACCTGAGGCATATGTATTTAGTGCCGGTGTTTTAATCACCTTGCTTACCGCTCCGGTATTGTTAACCAATAGCACGGGCTTTGTATATTTGCGTGCTCTGAGTTCATCACTAAGAGATCTAAGATCATGTGCTAAGTCACTGTGCATGTAAGCACTAAGGATGGTCGAATTGGTTCTAGGGTACTCTCCGCTATTTGGAGAAATCTCGTGGGATAGCAGAACCGGCATTGCTCCGAGGTATTTCTCAGGATACAGCTCATCAATTATTTCTCGGACCTCTATTTCGTGTTGTGGGTTTTTAAAGGACCATAGGAGAGACACAACAAATCCCATTGCTCCTTTATCTACCAGAGCATGTATTTGCTTTATTACACTATCTCTATCGAGAGGAGCTATGATCTCACCTGACCAGTCGACTCTTTCTTTGACTCCAGCAATCATCTCTCGCGGTATTATCGGTATAGGCTTTTGCGCCTGTGCTTTGTTTCTAATTTCTTCAGGTTGTTTCCCGTCTACCCAGGATCTTGCTCTTCCAATTAGAGTTACATCTTCAAAACCTTCTGTGGTTATTAGTGCTAGTTTTGGGCCTGTCCTCTCTATAAGTGTATTGAGAGAGATGGTGGTGCTGTAAGAGACCGAAACACATTCTTCAAGTAGTTGTTCTAATCCCAGTTCAATTGGTTCTCCAGCGGCTTCAATTGCCCGAAGCGCTCCTACTGAAACATCATATTTCGTGGTCGAGGATTTTCCAATTGTGTAGCCTCCTTCATACGATACGTAACAATCAGTGAACGTGCCTCCTATATCAAGGTCAATTGCTATATCTTTAAAATTTTGTGTGTTCTTAGCCATAATTCTGATAGAACTCCTTTTAGTTTTATCTAGCTTTTTTGATGTTTATCCTTTAGCTGTTCGATATTGATCTCTATATCTTGTGTCAGCGGATGGCCGGGAGGGAGGTATTCCACATCAATCATTACCCCACAATTTGGGCAATAACATTCTATGATGCGACACCACTCTGGGTCTGGAGCGAAAGTGTATTCACCCTCTATAACAGGTTGATGGATTTCTTCTGGGTTTCTATCGCGGATCAAACAACCTTCTTTGTAATTTTTCGATGCCGGTCCTAATTCTTGGTCGCAACGATTGCATTCCCAGTTTTCAGTTTGTAGATTGATGTTTAAGTATTCAGCGACATGTACTTTTTTAGCAGGGGTTTGGCTCATTATGTGGTCTCCGCTATGTTTGTTTCTTGGCAATTATGATGTTTCTTGCTCCATCAACATGGGCATCACGATTATCAGTGACCAGGATGGTAGTGAATTCTGATTCTATTATGGCAGGACCCTTCACTATTTCTCCTGCATTTAGATCATGGCTATCGTATATGGAAACTTCTTCTAGTTTTTCCCCTGTCCAAACGGGGCGCGTTCTAGCGCTTTCTATTGTGACATATTTACCATCATGTTTCGCCTTAGAAAGCGAAGGGTGGGGCGTTGCAGCGATAGCTTTTAATCGGACACTATCCCAGATGACCGATCCTTTCGAATTGTTTTCATGGCCTAAGAATTCTATGGCCTCTTGGATAATCTGATTAGCATCAATATCGCCTGATTCAGGCAGAGGGATGTAGGCTTTAATCTGTGGTTTGTCCTCTAAGCTGACTCCCGCATGTACTTCATAAGTTATATTGTTGGCATCGAATCCTTCCCCTAGCATATCGCGTGCCGCTTCGGCTTTCATTGATGTTAGATAACCATTGATATTTGTTTTAGCTGAAATATCTTCGTTGAGAGATGACTCATAAAGATGGCTCACATCCATCCTAGAGGATCCATATGCGCTAAATACCGGGCTCATTGGGAAACAATATGCGGCGGTAATATTGAGAATATTCGCTACGGTAGAAACATGTGTTGGGCCACCACCACCGTAGGCAAATAGCACTTCGGGATTTAGTTCTCTCGCTTTCGCATATTCTGTAAGACCGGCCGCAATTATTTGGTCTACTGTTTGCCTTATTTTCCAGGCAGCTTCTTCAACAGAAATCCCTAAAGGTTCGGCTATATTAGTTGAAATTCCTTCACGGGCTTTATCAACATCGAGATTTCTTCCGCCGCCAAGGAAGTTAGCTGGATCAAGGTATCCTAGTAAAAGGTTAGCGTCAGTCACGGTTGGAGAGTCACCGCCGAGGCCATAACACATTGGTCCAGGATAGGCTCCTGCACTTTGGGGCCCAACTGTTATTTCGTTACCTGATAATCTTGCAATAGAACCGCCTCCGCCACCAAGAGAGTCAGCGACGATTGCTGGCACATCTATTCTAATACCTTCTACCGTTACCGAATTTTCAACTCCCCTCCAAATATTTCCTACTGTTCCTATGTCTGTGCTGGTGCCACCAATATCTAAAGTCAGCCCAGATTCAACGTTTATCTCTAATCCTAGTTCGTTGCTCCCGACCAATCCGGCTGCAGGTCCAGAATTATAGGTATAGGCGGCTACACTCTTCGCAACTCTGGCGACCGAACCATTTGCGTGGACCACCAGTAATGGTTTTGTGTATCCGCGACGTCTTATTTCCTCTTCTGCCTTGTAGAGATGTCTAGCAAGACCATGGTGAATATACGCTGATAATAAGGCAGTTCGAAGACGGAGAGCATCGTCGCGACTTTGGGATATTTCACTGGATACTAGGGTCGGAAGGGCGCCTAAAAAATGGCGTGGAAATTCATTCCGTACTATCTCTCGAATGTTATTTTCGGCAGCGCTATTTCTATGACTTCCCTTTATGCCAACCACCAGACCTCTAGCTCCGTTTTCTAGAAGTTCTATTAGTTGTTTTCGTAATTGATCTTGAGTGATTTCTCCTGAAATTGATCCATCTGCGGTTATTTCTATCGGCACTTCCGAAACCAAATTTTCAGATAACAACCAGTTGTAGGCAGAACCAGATTTTTCTTCTTCGTAAAGAGAGTCCTTGTATCCCTTTGTAATTAAGACGCCTAAGGCAGGGCCTGTTTTTTGTATTATGGTATTGGTTCCATAGGTAGTTGAATATCTGATCACAGAAGTCTGTTGCAACATGTCAGTTAATGACAGCTCAAGCCGTTCTGCTCCTGCCTCAAGACAGTTCAAAAATCCTTCAGTAAGATCGTGGGGGGTTGTATCTACTTTCACGCTGAAAGCTTGATTATCTTGGGTTATGAAACCATCTGTAAAGGTTCCGCCAGTATCAATATCAATCGTAATGTTCACGTACGCTCCCTAGATATAAAGCATATAATTTACAAATTAAGTGTTCGACTTCAATATGAAGAAGGCTTAGTTGCCGTTCGGTTTATAGCCATTTCAGATTGGGTAGTCCATCCACACCAATTGCAATCAATTCGGCGCCTTCCGGCCCAGCAGTGATTTCCTCGGTGGCTGTGCCCGCTGGAATCCAACGGAACTGTTCAGAATTTAGTTCACCTTCATTTTTAACTGCTATTTCCCCCGAGTAAACCATGCATAGGGTATCTCTATCGAATTTGTGGGCAGCAAGGATGGCTTCACGTTGTAGCTTAATTCGTTGGATATAAGGATTGCTATCACTCAGTGTTTGTAAGGTCGCACCTTCTATTAAAGCTTCAGCTTCTACCTCATTAAAATTAACTCGCCCCCAGCGGTCTGGTAACGTTTCTAGTCTTTCACTGAGGTTTTGCGGTGTTTCATATAGGTCTGCCCAATTTAGACCTATTTCATCTCCCATGCTCATTAGAAAAAATCGCACGCCTTTATCTCCGGAGACCTCTGGGCCATACACATGACCTGCTTTGATCCACCGAATATCCCCAGGGACGAAGTTCCCTTCTGGCCCAATAGTCATATTCCCGTCCATAATTATGTAAAGGGTATCAAAGGGGTGCCAATGGTGCCCAATAGAGAAATTAGGCTCAAATTTAGTTTCTAAAAAAGATGGGCCGTCAGTTTTTAACATTCGTACTGGGGTTGTAGGTCTTCCATGAGGATCATGAAAAAGTTCCCATTCAATGGTTTCAGGCAAGAAATGCTCTATAGCGCTGTTACCAGCTTGTCCCATAATATTCCCCTTTTAATTCTGCACAAAAATCTTAGAACTAAGTTGCTTTTAATTAGCAACTGCACATTAGATGGGCTATCAAGGACAGTCAAGTCTATAGAGACAATTGGATTCAAGCGTTCAGTTCGTGGCAGGAAAAAAGGCGCTCATTTGTTCAAAACGAGCGCCTTTTTTGTTCTCCTAACTTCGATTTAGGTGACCATTGCTAGAAACGATAAGTTCCTTGGATTGCAATTGAACGAGGTCGGTTTGCCGTCGCTCTTTGGTCGCCAATTAAAGTAGTGGTTGCTGCTCCCGGAGGACTACCTGAGGACGGAGAATCGATGGTGTTAAGCATCAAATACTTGTCAGTTAGGTTTTTCGCTATTACGGAAACAGTCCATTTTTGGTCTGGACTACCAATTCTTAAGGCTGCGTTCAGGATTGTTGCTGAACCTTGCCAGTCGAGTGGGTGTCCAAACGCATTGGAATTATACTTAGAGCGAGATTGGCTATTTAGTGAAAAGCCAAGCATTAGGTTTTCACCTATCATTCGCTCGTATTCCGCGCCTACTACGAAGGTCCATTTCGGTGCCAAATTCCTTTTAAATCCAGCTAACTGCTGCTTAGGTACTTCGCCAGGGTTGAAGATCGTACATCCCAAATCCTGCCCCTGTCCTGACCAACATGGCGCTACAAAGTCAATGTAGCGAGAATTATTAAACCCTATGGACGCTGAAAGAGTTAGTCCTTCTATTGGTGGCGCCCAACGAGTTTGTAGTTCTGCCCCTGTTGTTTTTGCAGATCCAGCATTTTCTGTGATTAGCGCGAAAACATCAGAGTTGAAGAAGTCGATTTGCAGATCGTTGAACTTGTAGTTGTATGCATCCAACTCGACTATAAGAGTTCTATCGTAAAGTTGTGCTTTAATTCCGGCTTCAATACCCTTCACTTTTTCACGATCAAACATGAAGTCTCTAGATGTACCTGAGATAACACCTAAGATCCCACTAATTGAGAACCCACCAGGCTTAAAGGACTGCTTATAAGCCGCCCAGGCCGTGATGTTGTCATTCAGGCTGTATGTAAGAGTGAACTCAGGGGAAACATCATCCCATTCTTGTCGTTCGTCCAGCCGTCCTTCAGAGAAGAGGCCTGTAAACGCCGGATGTACATAGTTCTGGGTGAAATATGACATATGATTCTCATGGTGATACCTTGCACCAGCTGAAAGTTCTAGACGCTCTGTAATATCCCACATTACCTGGGCAAATACGGAATATGTTGAGGAGTCTGTTGCACTATTCTTTTGGTAGGCAGTGTACGTATCTTCAGGGTCAAGTGCTGCAGCGTTAAAAGCTCCGGCGAAAATTACATCCTGATCAAACTCTAGTGTTTGGGTTCCAACCAAGGCTCCGATCATAAAGTTGATAGGCTGATCGAGATCCGTTAGGACTCTAAATTCAGCGGAGAACGAATTCATACTGTGCTCCTCACCTGCATATACTCCAGGCACCCCTGAGGTATCAAAATCACCGCCCCATCTATTACGGAGGTGTTGGTAATTTAATAGGCTGGTAAAGGTATAAGCCTCAGCTACATATTCTGCGGTCCCAGTAAATGAATAGGAATCATAAACGTCAAACAAATCCCCATCTCTTACATTGATAAGTGGATTGGTTGCTGCCATAGCTGGCGGGAAGGGGTTTTCAGACGTACTCCAGTCCTTGGTACAAGCGACCTCTGGTTGAAACTGAGAGAACCCTGGGGCGGCATTATTAGCGCCTCCACCATTACAAGCTACCAATTCTTGTGACGCAGTTGTTGAATTCGACTCGTACTCATTGTAGTGAGCTTTAAGTTTAAAGGTAAGCGCGTCGGTTGGCTGAAACTTAAGAGTTGCCCTTGTGATCAACTCTTGTTTTCCAGGCCATGCATCATAGCCCGGTGCGGGAACATCTAGCAGTGCCCCGCCAAAAGGTACCGTATTATAGGTAGCTGGGTTAGGCTCTACGTTTATCCATCCCTTGCTCATATCACTATGCCTGACTGCTAGTCGCAGACCTAAAGTATCAGTAAGCGGAGTAGAGAATACGCCTTGAGCAAAAAACTCATCAGCATCAAACTCATAACCAGCTGAGCCTAAGATCTCCAGCTCATCACCTGGGTCATTTGTTTGAATATTTAGGGCCCCAGCAGTTGCGTTTTTTCCAAAGAATAGCGCTTGTGGTCCTTTTAGGATTTCGATTTGTCTCGCGTCGAACATTCCTTCATTAATTATTCTACCTGCACCATAGTACGCACCATCCATTACGGTAGATACTGATTGCTGTACAGCAATACTTGTAGTTTCAGGTCCGATACCTCTTATATTAATTGAGGCGCCGTTTCCTGCTGATGAGCGGTAAATTTGAATCTGAGGAGTTAATTCCGAGACATCCTCTAGGCGAGTTAAATTATAATTTTCCATTCTTTCTTGTGTTACAGCTGTAACTGCCACGGGGATAGTTAATGCTGTTTCTTCCCGCTTACGAGCTGTTACTACGATTTCTTCCAGCTCGGCGGCAAATACGACTCCGACATCTATAGCTACAAATGCTACGAATACGCTTCCCAGCATAAACGTTCGTTGTAACATTTTCTTTATTTTTACTGGCACTGTTTAGGTCCCTCCATGTTTTTGTCGGTACCACACAGCCTCCAGTCTGAAGACAGCCCACCGACGATTGCGCCAGTATATACCTGCTAATCCGTGTGTCACTCCAAAAAATCAAAATTTTAACGCTGATTACCGGAAATTTTAGTGTAATTTCAGTATTTGTTATAGTTTTCCTAAGTTATTCGGGGGTTATAGACTGTGAATTGTGATTTGTCGCGGTAGTAGGAATCCAGGTCCTCTATAGACCAAGCTTCGTTTTTGAAGGATACATGGTGTTCTTCCGGGTGACTCCAGAGCGCTGTTTTTCTTCCGTTAAAACTCAAACACTGTCCGTTTAGATGTTTTGCTTTATCACTTGCGAGCCAAACAAGGCCGGCCGCAACTTCCTCTGGCTTTCCGAACCCCATTTCTTCGGGGGTTGGGGCTTCCATTTTTGCCTGTTTTGCCTGATGTTCAGCCCGATCAAAAACCACTTTTGTCATGTCGGTTTGTGCAACTGGCCACATTGCATTACTGCGAATGTTATGGCGTTCTAATTCCAATAGACTAGTTCGAAGTAGTCCCATCATTCCAGCCTTAGATGCCGCGTAGTTTCCCTGCCCGAAACCACCGGATAGTCCGGACGCTGAAATAATTTGGATTATGTGCCCCCCGGAAGCATTTTCTTTCATAGCTAGTGCAGCATATTTAGTGCAACAAAACGCCCCTCTTAAATTTATAGCTATTACCTCGTCCCATTCTTCTACTGTCATTTTCATGATGGTCCGGTCACGAACGATCCCAGCGTTATTAACTAGGATATCTATTCCGCCAAAACTTTTAACACATTTTGCTATTAGTTCTATGCAAACTTCTTCTTCGGCAATGCTTCCCGCTAAACTTTCTGCTAACCCGCCATTAGCGCGGATCTGACTTTGGACGTTATTCAGGGCCTCGCTATTGGTCCCATTGATTACTATCTTCGCGCCTTGTTCTGCACAAGCTATAGCAAAGGCTCGGCCAAGCCCTCTAGATGATCCTGTAATGACTATTTTTTTCCCAGTTAATATGCCCATTTACTAAGTTCCTTATTTGCTTCTGCTGATAGTCTAGAATGATATTTAAGAAAGACCAAGATATAGAGTTTTTAGCGAGGATCTATTAGTCTTTCCGCACGGTATTTATTTTCATATTTTATTTAACGAATTGTTTTGAAAGGGGGGAAGATGACTCGACCGAAGAAGGTAGATCTTGGGTTTAATCTATTGGAAGATGAGACCAGAGAGTGTCCTTTTCCATATTTCCAAGCGATTCGGGGTTCAGAAGAGCCTGTATATTTTATGGAAGAGCTAGGTGCTTATTACGTTAGCAGGTACGAAGATGTAAGGTACGTTAAGAAACATCCAGAACTTTTTAGTAACGATATATTTGTACTAAGCGATGACAAAGGGGGAAAAAGTAGAAGCGCAGCAGACCAATATAAAGAGGAGTTTGGTTGGGCACGCGTATCGACGCTTCAACGAACTGACCCTCCAACCCATACAAAGTATCGCAAGCTAATAAACCGCACGTTCACTGTAACGAAAATTCGTGAAATGACCGGATACATTGAAAGGGTGGTGAATGATCTTATAGATCAGTTTATAGATGATGGTGAATGCGATTTTGTTCGGCAATTTGCTATTCCATTGCCTTGCACCGTCATAGCTGACCAGCTAGGGGTGCCGCGAGAAAAGATATGGCGGCTAAAGGAATGGTCTGATGCGATGTTAGCGCCTGGAGGTGGCTTTGTTAATGAAGAAGAGGCCTTGCATTGCGCAAAGCTTGTGGTTGAGGCTCAACAGTTTTTTGCGAGCGTTATTGATAAGAGAAAGTTAGAACCAAAAAACGACATTATTAGTTCCCTAGTCAGTGCCAACGTTTCGGATGCGGATAAAATGGAGCCCAGACCCCTAGACATGTTCGAATTGCAAGATCTTCTGGATCAGCTCCTAACTGGTGGAAATGAAACCACAACTAACGCGATAGGGTCTGCGCTTATGCTGCTTTTACAGAGGCCTGGGCTAATGGATAAGCTCAGAGGTAATCCTGAGCTTCTTAAGAACTTTGTTGAGGAATCTCTGCGGTATGAAACGCCCGTATTGCACCTTTGGAGAGTTGCGACAGAAGATACGGAGCTGGGCGGTGTTTTAATTCCCAAGGGTTCAACGCTGGCCCTAGGGTACGCTTCTGCAAATAGGGATGAGGCAGTATTTGATGATCCGGAAGTTTTTGACATCGAGCGAAAAAAAGCGGGGGCACATTTGGCTTTTGGTTCTGGGCCACACCACTGCCCGGGTGCCGCTTTAGCCCGTCAGGAGCTATATTCAACGTTTACTATCCTGCTTAGAAGACTCGATAATATAAGAGTGGCAAACTCGTTGGAGGAATATGAGCATGTTCCAAGCAGTTTTCTTCGTGGTCTGCGGTCATTGGATTTGCGTTTCGATGTGAGAGATCGTGACCCATATTTTCCTGGCGCGTCAGTTTATTAGTGAATCTTAAATTGCGAATTTTTAGTTCAGACTGTTTTTTCGCTCGCGAGCAGCATCTTCTATCTCTTTTGGCTGCTCACGACCGAATAATTTAACCAGATGCCAAGCAAAAAACATTGCGCCAGTTCCTATCAAGACAGCAAAGAATATGATTATGTACATCCCAAGAGTCATTTTATAACTAGCGCAATGATTGGCTGAGGCAGAAGTAGTAAGTAATACCATCTCCCCTGGGTCCGGAAGAATTTTTATGCTTATGCTGCATGATTTTTCTATCGCCTCGACCGTATCTTCAGCCCGATTTAGCCAACGCGCATTGATTCCGATAGCACAGCGAATCCTTCAGTGCAGGCAAGTCTTTTGCCAACAACAGCTTGGTATTCGTCAGAGTTGTACCAAGCATTTGCAGCTTCTGCGCTTTCAAATTTAATCACCACCGTTTGCGGACCTGGAGGGGTTCCTTCAATAGTTTCAGCCATTACATCAAAAGACAGCACTTCGCCACCATGAGCAGCAACGGTAGGTCCAGCACCAGCTGAATACTCTGCATATTGAGCAGCATCATTAACAGTGTATTGAGCAATAAAAAAAGCAGCCATTTGTTTTCTCCCTAAAGCCATTAATATATATCCGGTATATCCTAATTCAGTTAGTCAGCTGGCGCATTAAAATTTAGTAATTATGATTTAGCTTTTTCGAGCTAGAATTTGCTTAACGCACTCGGTTGCCGTGATCTGATTATCCAATAAAGCGTTAATGGCTGATACAAATGGTGTGGGCGTGTCCAGTTTTCTTTTGTGTATCAATGTTGCAAACATTTTTGTTGCTCGTACTCCTTCCGCCACCATTACTGTTTCCGCCATCGCTTGCTCTAGCGTCAAACCTGATCCAAGCTTTTGTCCAAGCGTTCTGTTCCTCCCATAGCCTGAGGTCGCTGTTACGAATAGATCCCCCAGACCTGCAGCGCTATAAGCTGTTTCTGGCTCTGCGCCTAAGGCATCTAAAAGCATTTTTGCCTCTGCAAAACCCACAGTAAAAATAGCCGCTTTTAGATTGTCACCGCTGCCTTCTGGCAGCCCATCCGCTATCCCGCAGCCAAGCGCGATAACATTTTTAAATGCTCCCCAAAGTTCTGCTCCCTTAGGGTCACTTGCTGGGGTCAATATAAAGGTATCGGTGGAGAGGTCTGCGGCAAGTTTAATGGCGAGATCTAAGTCTTCGGAGGCAACTAGCGCATTAGTCAGAACTCCGTGAGCCACTTCTGGGGCGATTGTTGGACCGGTTATTACGGCTAGTTGGTTTTGTTTTCTAGCTCTTTGTATTTGTTTCCCTATTGCGTCAGATACCAGTTGATCCTCTGCTATTCCTTTAACCATATCAATTAGTATGTGTTCTCTTTGCAACATGGGTATCACAACATCTGTAACCTGTAATACAACATGAGATGGTAGTGTCAGAACAATTATCTCATTGGATTCCAATGCGGATTCGATAGACATAGTGACTTTCAAGCCTTTCAGATCTATTTGATCTAGATATTTAGCGTTTCGGCCAATTTGTTTTATGGAGTCGTACACTTCCTGTTCTATAGTCCAGCCCGTTACCTGATGGCCTGCTAGCAGCCATAGCCGCGCCAAAGCCGACCCGAAGTTACCCAGACCAAGTATTGCGATATGCTTCATGATGCTCTTGATGTCGTTTTTAGATTGCTAGAGAATTTTACCCATGGTTAGGCCAGTTTAGCAGCGCGAGTTTAGGGGTTTTTTTGCGATACATTTTTTTTACCATCGTTTTTATTAGTTTAATTAGCTCGACCATGAGGACATATGCCCATGGTGGGGTTGTTTACGAAGAAGATCAATGTGTTTTAAAGCTTGCTTTTCTAGAAGCGCATTTTACTGGATTCCAGATTTCTGATGCTAATAGGAAAGAGTTCTGTGAGGACCTCCCTAAAGCTGCCGAAACCTTATTTGTAATTGAGTACCTTCATGATTATCTGAGCGAGATGTTGGTTGAATTTCGAATAATTCGTGATGTAGCCGGTTTTGGGGTATATGCAGATATGGATGACATCCGGAGTTTAGGAGATTTATCGCAAGTAACGGAATTTCTCTTGCCATTTGCTAATTATCCAGACGGCATTGTTTTGGCAAAACATACTTTTGGTGATTCCGGGGACTATATAGGAGTTGTTAGGGCCAAATCCGTTGAAGCTGATATTGCGCCCTATGAGGCGGCCTTTTATTTTAGGGTTGGAGGAAGGTCATACTGGCAGCCGTTAGCTTTTATTGTCTTATTGGTCGCGCTTCACATTAGCTATAAGTTCGGAATAGGGACTCTCGGCAGTAAAAGAATGCCTATCCGAAAACAAGAGCTCTCAAAGAAGAGCTTCCGAATTATGACATTTTGATTAAATTAGACTGATTAGTCCCTTGAGTTCAAGACAACACGATTGTCAATTGTTACAATGCCTCAGCAGTAGGAGGTAGTTGTGGGTGTCCCGCTAGAAGAAGGAGGTCAAAACCTCCTGCCATTCATAATATATGGTCTATGTGTAATTGGATTGCTAGGTCTTATCCTTTTTGGCGCATGGATTTTAGGCTCAAAAACTCGGCATAAAAAGGCTACAGACATGCCTTTTGAGTCTGGGATTGTTCCGGTTGGCAGCGCTGAACAGACAAGGCTATCCATTGAGTTTTATCTAATCGCTATGTTCTTTGTTATTTTTGACCTAGAGGCCATTTTCCTGTTTGCATGGGCTGTTGCTTTCTTTGAAGTTGGCTGGCAGGGGTATATAGGTGCAGCCGTGTTTATAGTCATTCTTTTAGTAGCGCTTGTTTATGAGTGGCGAACTGTGGCATTAGATTGGGGTGCATTGAGTAGGCGCGATCGGCCAAAATATTCTATTTCTTCGGTTAAGTCAGAGTAAGAGGATTAAGATGCGTTGGAGGACTATTAAAGCTGTTCCAGATGAGTCTATGAAGGCAGTAGATGATGCGTATTCAGAGGATCTGTCGAAAGGTATTTTGCTCACAAAATTGGAAGATTTGGTTGCTTGGAGTAGATCAAATTCATTGTGGCCTTTTAACTTTGGATTGTCCTGTTGTTACGTGGAGATGGCGACAGCTTTTACGCCTCGACATGATTTAGCGAGGTTTGGTGCTGAAGTTATCAGAGCAACGCCGCGTCAAGCAGACCTTATTGTTATATCAGGGACAGTCTTTCGTAAAATGGCGCCGGTCCTGCAGCATTTATATGATCAGCTATTAGAACCGAGATGGGTTATTTCCATGGGATCATGTGCTAATTCTGGGGGGATGTTTGATGTCTATAGTGTGGTTCAGGGCGTGGATAAATTTCTTCCTGTAGATGTTTATGTTCCAGGATGTCCGCCTCGTCCGGAGGCGTTAATTCAAGGTCTAAATTTACTTCAAGATTCCGTTGCGAGTGACCGCCGGCCTTTAAGCTGGATGGTTGATGGCGGGCAAGTTACCCAAGTCCCTTTGGACAAGTCAGAGGTATCGAGCCAACGTGATTTAAGGACCCCAGACAGGATGAGGACTAAGAATCTAGCGGAGCCAAATACGGTTGGGGCTGCACCCTTATCAACGGACCTGCTTATTAGCAAGAAAGAAAAAGATTAGGGAAGTAGGGCGTCAAGATGTCAGATTCAATGGAGCAAGTTTCTCTAGAAAATAATCAGATTAAGGGGGCAGCAAGGGAACTGCTGTCCAGATTTGGGGCTGATTGCACTTATCAGGAGACCGCTGATGGTATTGCCAATGTTTGGGTCCCAAAAGCGAAGTTGTTGGATGTAATGACCTTCCTTAAGAACGAAATTTCTCAGCCATTTCCTCTGTTGTTTGATCTATCAGCTATAGATGAGCGACAACGTAAAAATAGACAAGGGATGCCAGATAGCGACTTTACTGCATTTTATCACCTGATTTCTTTGGAGCGTAACGAAGATATTCGGATTAAGGTTCCGTCCTTGGAAAACAATTTATCGGTTCCTTCGATTTGTTCGTTGTGGCCATCAGCCAATTGGTATGAGCGTGAAGCATTTGACATGTTTGGGCTTGGTTTTGATGGGCATCCAAATTTGCGTCGTATTTTAACTCCTCCGCAATGGGAGGGACATCCATTAAGAAAAGAGCATCCAGCTAGAGCAACGGAAATGGACCCTTTTTCGATGAGTGATGAATTATTGGATGCCCAGCAAGAAGAGTTGAGGTTTGTTCCAGAAGATTGGGGAATGTCCCGGGAGGCTAAGCATACCGATTTTATGTTTTTGAATCTTGGGCCAAACCATCCAAGTGTTCATGGTGTATTTCGAATTGCATTGCAGCTTGATGGAGAAGTGATTGTGGATGCAGTTCCAGACATTGGTTACCACCACAGAGCTTCAGAGAAAATGGCGGAGCGACAATCCTGGCATACATATATCCCCTATACGGATAGAGTGGATTACCTTGGGGGGGTTATGAATAACCTTCCTTATGTCATGGCGGTAGAAAAGATGGCTGGTATAGAGGTTCCGGTTCGAGCGCAGGTTATTAGAATTATGTTGGCTGAGTTTTTTAGAATTTCCAGCCATTTGGTATTTTTTGGAACATATGCCTAAGATGTTGGTCAGATGTCTCCAGTGTTTTATATGTTTGCCGATAGGGAGCGCCTATTTAGCATTATTGAGGGGATAACTGGCGGAAGGATGCACCCAAGTTGGTTCCGTATAGGTGGCGTAGGCCAAGATTTGCCTGAAGGTTGGGACGTGATGGTTAAGGATTTTCTGGATTATCTGCCTGGCAGGCTCGATCACTATGAGAAGATGGCGGTCCAAAATGGAATATTTAAGCGCAGAAGTATTGGAATTGGCGCATATAACACAAAAGAAGCTCTCGACTGGGGTATTACCGGGCCAGGGTTGCGAGCTACGGGCAATGACTGGGACTTACGAAAGAAACGACCGTATGGAGGTTATGACCAATTTGATTTCGAGGTCCCTGTAGGAAGCAATGGCGATTGCTATGATCGATGTCTAGTTAGGATTGAAGAAATGCGTCAAAGCTTACGAATTATTAGGCAATGTCTAGATAATATGCCTTCTGGACCCTATAAAGCCTCGCACCCACAAGCTACACCACCGCCAAAAGAGCGGACTATGCAAGACATCGAGACTTTGATTCAGCATTTTGTCAATGTTAGTTGGGGTCCAGTGATTCCTCCAGGAGAATGCAGTATTAATGTCGAGGCTACGAAGGGATGGAACTCTTACTATTTGACTTCTGATGGAAGCACCATGTCTTATCGTACTCGAATAAGAACCCCTTCTTTTCCCCATTTACAAATGATTCCTTTGATTAGTAGAGGCTTTATGATCGCTGACTTGATTGCAATTATAGCCAGTATAGATTTTGTAATGGCTGATGTGGATCGTTAAATGACTAAGATTAATAATATTAGTGTGTTGTCTGAAGAGGAGCTTAGAGCGATTGAGACAGAAGTGTCGCATCTTCCCGATCGGAAATCCGCTGCTATAGAGGCCCTACGCATCGTTCAGGAGAGCAGGGGTTGGGTTTCCGATCAGACACTTAGTGCTATAGCCGACCAGCTTGGTATGTCGGCAGCGGAACTGGATAGTATTGCTACGTTCTATAACTTGATTCACCGTCAACCGGTAGGACGACACGTTATCATGATGTGCGATAGTGTTAGTTGTTATGTAATGGGTTGTGAGAAAGTGCATAAATCTATCTGTGCTCATCTGAACGTGCAACCAGGGGAAACCACCGAAGATGATAGGTTTACGGTGTTACCTATTGTTTGCTTGGGAGCGTGTGATAAAGCTCCTGTAGTAATGATTGATGATCAACTTATTGAAAATATTTCGGCGGAGGCGATTCCGGACTTATTAGAGGAGTATGTGTGACGCAATCTAGAATTCCGCTTACTGAACGCATTCAAGCCGCTTCTGGTTTAGTGTCTCTAGCTTTTTATGAAGAGTATGGCGGCTATACCGGTGCCCGAGAAGCTGTTACTAAGATGACTCCTGAAGAGACCAGAAATCTTGTAAAGGCGGCGAATTTGAGGGGTCGTGGGGGCGCGGGCTTCCCGACGGGCGTCAAGTGGGGTTTTGTACCGCAAGGTGATTCAGCAGGTGTGGGGCACAAGTACTTGGTGTGTAATGCTGATGAAATGGAACCCGGGACATTCAAAGATAGGTATCTGCTTGAATATGATCCGCATTTGCTCATCGAGGGCATGATAATCGGTTCATGGGCAATAGGCGCGGATAAAGCCTATGTATTTATGCGAGGTGAGTACCATGAGGGTTATAGGCAATTACAGAATGCTATTAATGAAGCTACCCAAAGAGGCTATTTGGGGGAAGGAATTTTTGGTACTGAGTTTAACTTGGAGCTTTCAATACATAGGTCGGGGGGGCGTTATATTTGTGGAGAGGAAACGGCTCTTTTAAATGCCCTCGAAGGAAAAAGAGCTCAGCCAAGAAATAAACCACCTTTTCCTCCAGCTAGCGGGGCATGGGGTAGGCCAACTATCGTGAATAATGTGGAGACATTGTGCAATGTGCCAGGAATTATCTCTAACGGAGAACAATGGTACCAAGAGTTAGGTATCGGGGATGATGCTGGCACTAAACTTTATGGTGTTTCTGGTCGGGTGAATAATCCAGGTTTGTGGGAGTTGCCCATTGGCACTACGATTAGAGAAATCATCTTTAATCACGCTGGAGGAATGAAAGATGGCTTTGAATTAAAAGGTCTTTTGCCCGGAGGGGCCTCCACTGATTTCCTTGTACCAGAACATTTGGATTTACCTATGGATTACGCTTCCATACAGAATGCCGGAAGCAGAATGGGTACAGGGACAATGATTTTAATGGACGACTCGGTTTGCCCTGTTGCCATGTCTATGAATTTACAACACTTTTTTGCTCAGGAATCATGTGGTTTCTGTACGCCATGTCGAGAAGGGCTGCCATGGTTGGAGGCGCTTTTGAAGGACATAGAAGAAGGGCGAGGCCAAGCAGGTGATTTGGATGTTTTGAGCAAAAATGCTGAGTTTATTGGTGCTCCTGGCAATACATTTTGTTTGCATGCCACTGGGGCCATGGAGCCTTTAAATAGTGCCTTGAAATACTTTAGAAAAGATTTTGAAGACCATATTGAGCAAGGCGAATGTCCTTACCAGAAGGAGGAATAGCAGATAGTGGTAAAGATATATGTAGATGGAGCGGAAATTGATGCAAGAGAAGGTGATAATCTATTGCAGGCGGTTCTCTCAAATAAGGGAGATCTGCCGTATTTTTGTTGGCATCCATCTTTAGGTTCAGTTGGGGCTTGTCGTCAATGTGCGGTAATTCAATATCAGGATGCTGAAGATGAGAGAGGCCGTTTAGTGATGGCCTGTATGACACCAGTTTCTGAGGGCCTGAGGGTGTCTGTAGCGGCAACTGAAGCGGACGAATTTAGGGCCTCAGTAATAGAATGGTTGATGGAAAATCATCCGCATGATTGTCCAGTATGCGAAGAAGGAGGGGAATGTCATTTGCAAGATATGACGGTAATGACAGGCCATACCAATCGGAGATACAGGGGGAAGAAGCGGACGTTTGAAAATCAGAATCTAGGACCTTTTATTAACCACGAGATGAATCGTTGTATTACGTGCTATAGATGTGTTCGATTTTATAAGGATTATGCTGGGGGAAATGATTTACAGGCTTTTGGTTCTCGTTCAAGGATGTATTTTGGTAGAGAAAAAGACGGAGTATTAGAAAGTCCCTTCAGCGGTAATTTAGTTGAAGTATGTCCAACGGGTGTATTTACAGACAAACCATTTAGTCAGGATTATACGAGAAAGTGGGATTTGCAAAGTGCCCCGTCTGTATGTGCCCATTGTTCATTAGGATGCAATACCTTAGTTGGTGGGCGATATGACCGCATCAAGCGGATTCATAATCGCTATAATAGTGATCTAAATGGATATTTTCTTTGTGATAAAGGCCGGTATGGATTTGGGTTTGTTAATAGTGAATCTCGTCTTCTGAAGGCAGGAAAATCGCTTAAAGATGGCGAATTTGAAGAAATTGATTCAGATAGTGCAGAGAAGTTACTTGCTGACACTTTAGGCGCGTCGGGAGCCATAGGGATTGGATCTCCCAGGGCATCTTTGGAAGCAAACTTTGCTCTTCGTGAGTTAGTAGGAACTGAAAACTTTTGTTCGGGATTGTCGAGCGAAGAAGAACGGTTAGTGCGATTGATTATAGATATCAAAGAGCAAGGCAACGCTATTAGTCCAAGTTTGTCAGATGTTGAGGAGGCCGATGCGGTACTGATTCTAGGTGAGGATGTTATTAATACAGCAGCTAGGTTAGCTTTGTCCGTCCGCCAAAGCGCAAGAAATAAGTCCTTTGAGAAAGCTGAAGAGGCTGGAATTCCGCTATTTCAAGAAGCCGGGGTAATTGGTCATGCTCAGGGAGCACGTTCCCCGTTATTTATAGCGCACCCTACAAGTACGGACCTCGATGAAATAGCAGAAAGTACTTTTCATGATCATCCTGAAAATATCGCTGCGTTGGGATATGAGATTGCTCATGGCTTGCATGAAAGTTATATGTCAGCCGATGAAAACCTAGGAACCAACCCATTCGTTTTGGAGGTCGTAGCCGCTTTGCGTGGAGCAAAGAATCCTTTAATTATATCTGGAACTTCTTTGAGAAATGCGGATCTAATAAAGGCTAGTGCTAATATCGCATGGGCATTGAAAGAGCAAGGTAACGAAGCAAATCTTTTGTTTGTCGGATCGGAAGCTAACACCTTTGGTGCGGCCATGTTGGGATCTAACCTGAATTTGGATGCTGCTCTTAACAAGGCTAGGGCGGGAGCTCCAATCGTTTTATTGGAAAATGATCTATATCACCGTACAGATTTTCAATTAGTAGAACAGGCGTTGTCTTCAGCTTATGTGATCTTGTTAGATTCCATGGAAACCCAGACTGCTGAGCGAGCAGATGCAGTGATTCCCACCGCCCCCTTTACTGAAAGCATTGGGACATACGTTAACTTTGAGGGCAGGGCGCAAAGATATTATAACGCTCATAAACCCAATGAGCCTGTTCTTTCGGCTTGGGAATGGTTGAGCAGGGTCAGTCAATCAGTACAGTTTGAGTCTTCATGGACGAACCATGAGGAATTATTGCATTTAATGGCAACGTTGGAGGGTTTTGCCAAGATTAACGAAGTGTCTCCAGGTGTGGAATATAGAAATATTGTTGGGAACAAAGTGCCTCGTGCTACCCATAGGTACAGTGGGCGCACTGCTATGAATGCTTCAGTCAATATCCATGAACCAAAAACGGCTATAGATGAATATTCGCCATTTTCCTATTCAATGGAGGGAGCTATTGGGGATCAACCAGCATCGCTTACTTCATATGTTTGGTCGCCGGGATGGAATTCTAATCAGTCGGTTTTTAAGTTCCAGGATGAGGTTGCTGGTCCCATAAATGGAGATAAGCAAGGGGTAGTTTTAATATCACAAAAGTCTAATGAAACTGAACTCCATGAAAAGTTTAGAGAGCCGTGTTTGGCTCCCGGCCGAAGCCCCAAAGGGCAATACCGTGTAGTTCCAGCATATCGTTTATTTGGTTCTGAGGAATTATCAGCTCAAAGCGCTGCTATTCAAGAAAGGTCTCAGGGGGCATTTATCACTATCAGCCCAACAGATGCAGAGGAATTGGGAGTCCAAAATGGAGAAGGAGTTCATTGCGGCGTTCTAGATAGTAGCTTTGAGGTTATTGTTGATAAAGCTTTGGTTTCTGGTTTAGTGGCCATTGGTATGGGAATGGCGACGATAGGAGCCGAATTGTCGTTGGAGTTTGTTTCTCTGGTGAAAGACCCGGATTATCATGGCTCTAGCGAACACGGCTCCTCGCAACAATCTGTGGTTGAGGACGAATAATGGACTTGGCTTATTTAATGATTCTTCCAGTTATGCTAGGTGCTTTAGTAGGAGCGTTGTTGTTAGTTTGGTTTGAAAGAAGGCTTCTTGGGTTTTGGCAAGATAGATTAGGACCAAATCGACTGGGTCCTTTTGGCGTTTTTCAGATGTTTGCTGACCTAATAAAACTATTGACTAAAGATGACTGGACACCACCATTTGCGGATAAAGTAATTTTCACTTTGGCTCCGGTTGCGATTGTGGGTTCGATGTTGTTGGGATTTGCTGTGGTTCCGTTTGGGCCAAATCTTCAGGTAGTCGATCTCAATATAGGGTTACTTTTTTTCCTGGCAATGACATCGATAGCAGTTTACGGAGTTTTGCTTGGTGGGTTAGCAAGTAATAACAAGTATTCTCTTCTTGGCGGTTTACGAAGCGCAGCACAGATGGTCACGTATGAAGTTTTCATGGGGCTTTCAATAATGGGCGTTGTTATGTTGTCCGGGTCCTTTAGTTTAAATTCTATCGTTGAGTCCCAAAAAGACGGATGGTTTTTTCTGCCACAAATCTTAGGATTGGTAGTATTTTTGATTGCAGGCGTAGCGGAATCTCATCGGCTTCCATTTGACCTACCTGAAGCTGAGCATGAACTTACGGCGGGCTTTCATACAGAGTATTCTGGAATGAAATTCGCTTTGATCATGGCTGGTGAATATCTATCAATGATGCTGACATCAGCGGTAATGGTTGTGCTATTTTTTGGTGGCTGGTTAGGTCCTGATTTTCTTCCGCCTATTGTTTGGTTTTCTTTGAAGACCGGATTAATCATCTGCTTTTTTATTTTGCTTCGCGCAGCTATTCCGAGACCTCGTTATGATCAGTTGATGGGGTTAGGATGGAAGATTCTTTTGCCTCTTACTTTGGTTAATTTATTAGTTACAGGTGCTATTGCGCTTGGGATGGAGGGTTAGTGATGTTAAGTCAAATACGTACCATCATGTCTGTATTTAAGCATTTATTTGAAAGAAACGAGACCGTTCAGTATCCGGAAGAAAAGCCCTATATGGCCCCTCGGTATAGAGGCCGTATAGTTCTTACAAGGGATCCGGACGGGGATGAGAGGTGTGTGGCGTGTAATCTTTGCGCAGTTGCTTGCCCGGTTGATTGCATCGCTCTTCAAAAAACAGAAAGGGAAGATGGTAGGTGGTATCCGGATTTTTTCCGTATTAACTTCTCTAGGTGCATTATGTGTGGAATGTGCGAGGAGGCTTGTCCTACCTATGCTATTCAGCTAACCCCAGATTTCGAATTGTGTGAGTATGACCGGAATAATATGGTCTATGAAAAGGAGCACCTGTTGATAGATGGAGTTGGGAAATATCCTGATTACAGCTTTTGGCATGTTTCAGGAAAAACAATAGATGGCAAAGCGAAAGGAGAGGCCAAGAATGAGAGGGAGCCCGTAAATGTCAGAAGTCTACTGCCTTGATTTAATCATCGGCTAGTTTGGAGAATCAATGGAATCACTATTATTTTATGTAGCGGGTGCTGTATCTCTTCTTTCTACATTACTTGTTGTTACCAGAAAGAACGCGGCGCATGCATTGATCTATCTTATTGTGTCTCTTCTGGCAGTAGCGGTCATTTTTTTTCTACTAGGCGCTCCGTTCGCGGCTGCATTAGAAGTAGTCGTTTATGCCGGTGCAATAATGGTTTTGTTTATGTTCGTAGTTATGATGTTGAATCTAGGTAAGAGCGCTGTTGAAAATGAGCATAGTTTGCTTCAAGGAAAAATGTGGATAGGGCCGGCAATTTTAACGACTATTCTTCTTGCAGAGTTAATTTATGTCATTTCCGGTAGTGCAACCGTAATGTCAGGGGAGGTATTGCCACCTAAACTCGTAGGGACGGTGTTATTTGGTGGTTCGTATCTGCTGGTAGTTGAGCTGGCTTCAATCTTACTTTTAGCTGCTTTGGTCGGGGCATATCACCTGGGAAGCCGCTATATGCGATCAAGGCGCGAGGAGATTAATTGATGTTTTCGCCAATTAGTATACCGGTAGAACATGTGTTAGCGCTCTCTGCTGCTCTTTTTTTTATTGGGTTTGCAGGAGTCCTGGTTAGACGGAATATTATGTTTCTGCTTATGTCTTTGGAAATCATGATGAATGCGTGTGGCTTAGCATTTGTGGCTGTTGGGGCTAAATGGGCGCAGGCGGATGGTCAAATTATGTATATGTTTATTCTTGCAGTGGCGGCTGCAGAAGTTGCGGTGGCTTTAGGTTTAGTGCTGCAGCTTGAACGCCGTTTCAGACATTTGGATATTGATTCAGTAAGCGAGTTGAACGGATGAGCATGGACTTACTTTGGTTAGTACCAATATTGCCTTTACTTGGCTCAGCTATTCTGATTAGTAGTCAGGGGCGTTTAGGTCAAACGGCTGCTGCTCTAGTTGGTTCTGGATCGGTAGTTCTATCTGCTTTTGTTGCTTTATTAGTTGGGATAGATTTTTTGGCTCAAGGAGGGGTCCCTTACTCCTTGAAAATGTGGGAGTGGATGGATGTCGGGGGATTTAATCCTGCTTTTACTCTGTATTTAGATGGTTTATCCCTAGTAATGGTTAGTGTTATTACGGGGGTGGGTTCCCTTATACACATTTATGCGACTGGCTATATGGCCGGAGAGGAGGGGTATGCACGATTCTTTGCGTACATGAATCTTTTCGTCTTCGCTATGCTAATGCTTGTCCTAGGCGACAACCTATTGGTTCTGTATTTAGGTTGGGAAGGGGTTGGTCTTTGCAGTTATTTATTGATTGGTTTTTATCATCAGGATGCAGCTAATGGGCTTGCGGCACGCAAAGCCTTTGTTGTTACGAGAGTTGGTGATACTGCTATGGCGCTTGGCCTATTTCTCCTTTTCAGAGAGCTAGGTTCGCTTGAAATACAGGAAGTATTGGTCGGAGCAAATAATCTTTGGGCCGGCGGTTCTTCCATTGTTACAGCTATAGCCCTACTTCTTCTGGGAGGGGCGGTAGGTAAATCGGCTCAGATACCACTGCAAACTTGGCTCCCAGATGCTATGGCCGGGCCGACTCCAGTAAGTGCTCTTATTCATGCTGCAACTATGGTGACAGCAGGGGTGTATTTAATTGCTCGAATGCATGACGTCTATTTGTTGTCACCAGTGGCTCAACTGGTCGTTGCAATAGTGGGGTTACTAACTTTATTTATCTCGGCTTTTACAGCGTTGGTGCAGACTGATATCAAACGAGTGTTGGCTTACTCTACGATGAGTCAAATTGGATACATGTTTTTAGCGCTGGGGGTCGGTGCTTGGTCCGCAGCTGTTTTCCACCTTATGACCCACGCTTTTTTTAAAGCCTTACTATTCCTGGCAGCTGGTTCAGTAATACTAGCAATGCATCATGAACAAAATATTTTCCGTATGGGCGGGTTATGGCGTAAATTGCCCGTTCCATTTATTAGCATGTTGATAGGGAGTGCTGCACTTGCCGCATTGCCTCTTACCTCTGGGTTTTACAGCAAGGATTTAATTTTATTGACTAGTTGGGAGTATGAATATACTGGTGAGTTATTCTGGTTGTTCTCAGCTATTGCAGCCTTTGTTACATCGTTGTACAGCACAAGACTGATCGGAGTGGTTTTTTTCGGTTCTAGCGCGTCAGAAGTAGAAGATAAATCTGGCCTGAATATGTCATTACCTCTCTGTATTCTTTCGGTATTGGCCCTAGGTGGCGGATGGTTCGGTTTTTCCATTGTGGATAATGTGTTGCCTGACCAGGGAATTTATGGGGTTTCGCATGATGGCATTCTACCTTTGGTTACCGCAGGAATACCGATTGTAGGAGTTGCTTTCGGGTATTTGATATTTGTCCGCAAAATACGGTTATTTTCTTTTTGGAGGGAATCTATCCTGATACAAAAGCTTAATGCTTTCCTTTTTCAAGGGTGGGGTTTTGATACCCTTTACGACAGGATTATTGTCAGTCCCTTTATTAGAGTTGCTAAGGCTAATAGTAGGGACGTTATTGATCGTGCCTATGATTTCATCGTAGTACTTGTCCGTGGAGCTAATCAAATATTTACTGCCACGCAAACTGGACGACTCCGGTGGTACGCTCTTAATATGGCGCTTGGGATATCGATCATTCTTCTCATACTTTTGGAGGTATTATGAGTATTTTAGGCCTAATATTCTTCCTGCTTGCAGGTGGGATGTTGGCTTGGGTATCGCAAAGGATATCGGAAGAACTCCCTCGATGGATGGCTTTAGCATCCCTTTTTGCATCAGTTTTTTTCCTGTTTTATCTTGCTGATGAGCCCAATTCAGCTGGTATTTTTTCTGAATACAATGCGCCATGGATAGATCGGTTTGGCATTAGTTTTTCTTTTGTTATGGATGGCCTTAGCCTTGCGTTAGTAGCGTTAACAATTTTTCTTGGCTTTATTTCGGTGTATGCGGCATGGCGACAGATAAAGGAACGAACAGGGTTCTTTTACTTTAATTTGTTGTGGACCTTAGCGGGTGTAGTTGGGGTTTTTACAGCTTTCGATTTATTTTTATTTTTCTTTTTTTGGGAAGTGATGCTAATCCCAATGTATTTTCTCATCGCGATATGGGGGCACGAGAACAAATCTTACGCGGCGCTAAAATTCTTTTTATTTACCCAGATAAGTGGCTTGTTTCTTTTGGCAGCAATTGTAGCTTTAGCTTACTTTAATTACTCATCTAGCGGAGAGCTGACCTTCAATTATTTCCGTCTTTTAGAAGCTAACCTTCCGGGAAATATTGAATATCTGTTGATGCTAGGCTTCTTTATTGCTTTTGTGGTTAAGTTGCCAGCAGCCCCTTTCCATACTTGGTTGCCCGATGCCCACACGCAGGCTCCTACTGCTGGAAGCGTTATTCTTGCGGGAATCCTTCTGAAAACTGGTGCTTATGGGTTGCTAAGATTCGTTATTCCTCTTTTCCCAGAAGCATCGATGGATTTTCGTTGGTTCGCCATGGCGCTTGGAGCCTTTAGCGTAGTTTATGGGGGATACCTGGCATACAGTCAAAGTGATTTTAAAAGGCTGGTTGCGTATAGCAGTATAAGCCATATGGGTTTTGTTTTATTAGGGATTTTCGCATGGAACCAAATGGCTATCCAAGGATCCATAGTACAAATGGTAGCTCATGGATTTTCCTCTGCAGCCTTATTTATGATGGCGGGTGAATTGCAGGATCGACTGCATACTAGGGATATGGCCAAGATGGGTGGTATTTGGATGCGAGCGCCTCGAATGGGAGCAACAGCTTTGTTTTTTGTGGCCGCTTCACTAGGAATGCCTGGTTTGGGCACATTCGTTGGTGAATTTCTGATTTTGATGGGTGTTTTTAAAGTAGATATTTTTCTCACCATCGTAGCAGCGTTGGGAATAATCATTGCTGCTGTATATTCGTTGGTACTTATGCAGAAAACATTCCAGGGTTCCTCAGCGGTTGGACGACCTGAGGATATCTCATTTCCAGATTTTGGAATAAGAGAGATGCAAGCGATGCTCGTGATGGCTATAGCCCTAATCATTCTTGGGGTATACCCACAACCTCTTCTTGACCTAACGTTGCCTTTTGTTGATGGGTTGGAGGGTGTTGGCCGATGACTTATCCAGAGCTATTATCTATTTTGCCTTACGTGGTTATGATTTCCGGTATTATGGTTATAGTGCTAATGATTTCTTTTTTAAGAAATCACCTCACTACCGTAACGGTTAGTATTTTTCTTCTGCTTGCTTCTTTAATCAGTATCCCATATTCGTTAGAGCACGGTTCTGGAGGTATTTCAGGTTTCATGAACCTAGATGGATATACCGCTTTTTTTAATTGTTTATTTATATTTTCAGCTTTAGTAACTGTGCTTTTTTCTAAGAGATACCTTTCTGGGAGACTGGGGAATCCCGATGAGTTTTATTTGTTATTGCTTATAAGCACACTAGGAGCGATGGTCTTGGCTGCTGCAGAACATTTTGCGGTGTTTTTATTGGGTTTGGAGATCATGTCTATAAGCCTATATGTATTGGTAGCATACCCGGAAGAGGGAAATCCGCCGTTAGAAGCTGCGTTAAAATATTTGGTTTTATCCGGGGTTGCCTCAACGACTATGCTGTTCGGTATGGCTCTGGTATACAATGCTACAGGTACTCTGAACGTCAGCGGGCTTGCGGCGGGTGTGCCCGGTATAGCTGATGGAGACCAAAGGTTTTTGGTTGTAGGTCATGGATTACTAATAATTGGCCTGGCATTCAAATTATCGCTAGTTCCATTACATATGTGGACGCCAGATGTGGTTCAAGGAGCCCCAGCGCCAGTTTCTGGCTACCTTGCAACGGTGTCAAAGGCGGCTGTTTTCGCATTTTTGATGAGATATATTTTTGAAAGCGATGCTGTGACGTATCCGGCAATTTTACAAGTGTTAGCTTTTGTTGCGGTTCTCTCCATGGTTGTGGGCAATTTGCTCGCTCTTAGACAAAGAAACTTGAAAAGGTTATTGGCTTATTCCTCGATTGCGCATGCTGGGTATTTAATTATTACCGTTATTGTACTGGTTACAGTAGTGGGCTTTAGGGAATCAGCTGAAGCGGCCATGTTTTACTTGGTTGGCTATACTTTGATGACATTGGTGGCCTTTGGGGTTGTGGGTGTGCTTTCTCTCCCTTCTGAAAGCGCTGATGCGGAAAGTCCAAGTGCTTATCAGGGACTGTTTTGGCGGCACCCAGTACTGGGGACAATTCTCTCTTTGGCGCTTCTATCCCTTGCTGGGATTCCCCTCACGGTTGGCTTTATAGCCAAATTCTATCTGTTTACCGTAGGGATAGAGGGAGGTTTATGGATATTGGTATGGGCGCTCGTTTTAGGCAGCGCGATAGCGATTTATTATTATTTGCGCGCTATTTTGGCCATGACGCAAAAGCCGCTGGAATTATCAGGCAGTGTTAATACTGTATTGCCTCTTGGCAGCATGTCTGTTTTGGTGGTATTAGGGCTTCTTATATTGGGTTTTGGTGTCTATCCTTCACCTCTTATTGAGGTAATTAGAATATCTCTAGGTGTTTTGGGCGGGTGAGTCTGCTCCTTGGTAGACGATACCACTAGAAAGAAGGCCCTTTATTTCTTCTTCTTTACATCCGAGCTCTAGTAGAACTGTTCTAGTATCAGCACCTAGTTCTGGTGAAGGACCTTTGGGACCAACGTCAGCGGTATGAAATCGCATTGGAGCATTGACGCTTCTATAGGTTCCTAATTCGGGGTGTTCTATTTCCGGAAACATTCCAATAGCATTTGCTTGAGGGTCAACGGCGACTTCATCGAGCGCGAGGACCGGTCCCCAGATGACGCCCTGTTGATCAAAAATCTTTCCCCATTCATCTCGGCTCTTTGTAGCTAGAGCTTCGTCTACACCAGCTACTAGTTCTGGCATCGCGTTATATCTGTTTTTGGGGGTTTGATATGAAGGATTATCTAACCACTCCTCTCTTCCAATTGCTCGGCACAAGGTAGGCCAAGCTTCTGCTCCCATCATATTAAAAACAACCCACTTCCCATCACCACATGGATAGCGGTTTGCCATCGGAGTTAATTGATTTTCTCTTGATCTTCGGCGAACAGGAGCGTGATCAATTGCCGTTGTTGCAAAATCAGTGGCTTGTGTCCAGATGGCAGTTTCGAATAAGGAGGTCTCAACTACCTGTCCCTCCTTTGTATTTTCAGCTAAGCGCAGGGCGGCGAGGATGGCGCCTAACATAGCTAAGCCAGTGGTATGATCGCCCTGCGCGGGCCTTGCCATAGGAACGATGCCTTCATCTCCTTCCCGGGAAGCATCGTATATGCCAGATCTACCGAAAAACGCAGTAACATCATACCCTGGCCTCCACTTGTCTGGACCGGTGGTTCCATAGCCGGTCAGAGTCGCATGCACTAAAGAAGGGTTTGTCTTAAAAAGACTTTGGGGATCTACTTGGAATTTTTGTTGCCTTTCTATTAGAAGGTTGCACATAAAGATCTGAGCATTTTTTACTAACTTATGAACAACTTCTTGACCTTCTGGTTTGTCCAGTCTTAGGGCTATAGATCTTTTGCCTCTATTATCAACGTCAAACCCACAGTCAACGGCCTTTATTGCTTCATTAATCTTTGGTTTTCTTGACATTCCTCTATTGGGATCGCCTGAGGGTGGTTCTACTTTAATAACCTGGGCTCCAAGATCCGCCAAGATCGCACTAGCGCTTGGAGCTGCCATGTAGCTTTCTACCGTAATTACTGTTACACCAGTTAATGGGGATGCCAATTTATTCTCCTCAGTTAAAGTATCACAGGATTTGGATGCGTAGAGCAGCCAAACTAGGCTAGTATAAATGACACATTTATCATGGCTAGTGGTGTGTTAACCTTTGTTATATGCGAACCTTAGTCCTTTTCATGTCGTTTACGTTGCTCTTGTTTTTGGGGGCAGTCAATCTATCTTCTGCATTGGCTCTTGACCGTCATTTTCATTCAGAGCATAGGTCGGTTTTAGGCTTTTGGGCTTCAACGTCATCTGTTTTTTCGGTCTATGCGGAGAATGGAACTTTAAAAGCAAAAGTAGTAGCCATGAAAAATCCACGATTGGATATAAAGAACCCAAAGCAAGAGCTTCGGGATGAGCCAATTGTCGGCATGCAAGTGCTATCTCATTATGCCTTTGCGAATGGCAAATGGAGAGGACGAATATATAACCCGAAGACAGGGAAAACATACAGAAGTTCAATGAGAATAGATGAAGAAGGGAATCTGCGACTAAAAGCACAGATTGCCTTTTTCAGCAAGACTAAAACTTTTCTGCCTGTATCCGCGTGCACTGATGGTATTGTTGATATGTTGGAAGGATCCAATCTAGAGACTATTTGTTTAAGGAATAAAGCCGCTGAATTTAATAGTTAAGCCAGTATCAACCAGAAAGGAGATGTCAGATTTTATTTCTGTTGTTTGGCGGATATATGATAACGACCCAAATTGGGTAGGACCTCTTAATCTCGAGCGTCGACAAGCTTATTCTTCTAGCCATCCGTTTTTTCTGCACGCAGATTGGCAACCTTTTGTCGCATATTTAGAGGATGTTCCGGTAGGGCGTATTTCTGCTCAGATTGACTATTTATTTCAGAAAGAACATAGCTCCTCGGCAGGATTTTTTGGTTGTTTTGAGGCAGTTGAGAATCAGGACGTTATCGATGCGTTGTTTGAGGCGACTGAAGATTGGTTGATTGAGCGAGGATGTGATTCAGTCTTAGGCCCATTTAATCTAGGGATTAATCAGGAGCTTGGGCTATTAGTTGATGGGTTCGATACCCCGCCAACCTTTATGATGGGCCATGGCAGAATAACTTATGAGGACCATATAAAGAGATTAGGATATGCGGAAGTTAAGCGAATGTATGCGTATGAGCTTCCAGTTGTTTTTTCTACCCCTCCGGTCATGCAGTCCGTTCTCAATCGCGTGAGACAAAGAGTAACAATGCGGCCATTAAATAGGAAAAAACTGAAATCTGAACTGGAGCTAATTCGAGAACTTTTTAATGATGCTTGGGCTTCTAATTGGAAATTTGTGCCCTGGACTAAGGAAGAGTTCTTTTCAGTCGGAAAAGAGATAATGCTTCTTATCCCAGACGATTTTGTACAGATAGCGGAGCTTGAAGGTGAGCCGGTTGCTTTCATAATTATTATGCCTGATCTTAATGAAGTTATTCGTGATCTGGCAGGAAAAATATTTCCCATTGGCTGGGTCAAGTTACTATGGAGGTTAAAGGTTAGGTACCCTCAGCATGGCAGAGTTCCTCTGATGGGAGTGAAGAAAGCTCACCAAAAAGGTCGCTTTGGTGCTGGTTTGGCGTTGTTATGTATCGATGCACTTCGAAATCCGTCCCATAACAAGGGGATTCGTCAGGTAGAATTATCTTGGATTCTTGAGGATAACAAGGGAATGCGCAATATTATTGACTCTATCGGCGGAAAGATATCTAAAACGTATGCTATGTATGAAAGACAGTTAAAACTATGATTAGCAGAGGTATTTCTGTGATAGTACTGGCTGGGCAACGCTCACAGAGGTCGGTTCTTAGTAAAAGGGCGCAGGTTTCTCACGATATCATGGTTCCAGTGGGAGGAGAGCCTGCTATTTCTAGGGTATTAAGATCAGTTTCTGAAGCGACCGCTACTGGAAATATAGTTTTGGTAGGTCCAGATACCGGAGCTCTCAGCTCGGATCATGAGCTGGCCGATCTCATAAGTCGTAGCGGATTAGATTGGGTAGCGCCCGCTGATGATCCAGCAACGAGTGCAATTCTTGGCAGCAGCAAGGTAGGCTACCCAATTTTTATAACTACTGCTGATCATGCCTTATTAACACCTCAGATTATTGATGATTTTTGTAATAAAGCTGTGAGTCTTGATGTCGATTTTTCGGCTGGTTTGGTTCCATTTGATTTGGTTCAACGTGATTATCCCAAAAGCCGTCGGACAGTCCTAAGGTTTTATAGAGAGTTGTATTGTGGAGCTAATCTGTATTTCATAAAAAATAAAAAAGGATTGCGAGCATTCGAGTTCTGGAAACAAATGCAACCTATTCGTAAGAAGCCACATGCAATGGCGCGAAGAATAGGAATTTTGCTGTTTGTAAAGTATCTACTTAAGAGACTGACATTGGAGTCTGCTATATCGGAGCTGTCTGTTAAGATTAGATGTAATTTAGGAATTGTTAAGTTGAACTCTGCTAGAGCTGCAATAGACGTAGATTCCATTGAGGATTGGCAGTTGGCGGAAGCAATCATTGCCAAGGATGTAGTGTCCGAATGAAAAGAGCTAGTATTTTAAGATCCATCCTAATTAAGCTTGGAAAATTCTTTCTGCGAAGGATAGGTAACCTTCAAGGGAAACATTCTCTAGTAGAGACTACCCCTTTTTTGCCGTCCGATCAGTTTGCTTGGGTTAAGGACCTTGAAGATAATTGGGAATATATTAAAGCTGAGTTGAACCACGTCCTTGATAGGCCTGAAGATATACCATCTTTCCATCAGTTATCACCAGATCAGCAACGAATATCGAAGGGGGATAATTGGAAAACCTTTGCTTTTTATGTTTTTGGTATAAAGCTAGAAGAAAACGCTAAAAGGTGTCCTCGTACCATCCAGTTGATAGAGGCACTTCCAGGGTTGCAAAATGCATGGTTTTCAATCCTGGCTCCCGGGTATCATATTCCGCCGCACCGGGGCCCGACTAGAGCAGTAATTAGGTGTCATTTGGGGTTAATTGTACCTAGTGATAAGGACAAATGTTGGTTGCGAGTCGATGATCAAGTTAAAACTTGGGAGGCTGGGAAATGCATGCTATTTGATGACACGTATGAGCATGAGGTCAAAAACGATACTGAAGAGCGCCGGGTAGTCTTATTTTTAGATGTTGATAGGCCTTCAGATTGGATCGGCCGCTTGGTAAATAGGATTTTAATTTTGGGGGTTAGAAGTAGCGCTTACGTTAAGGATCCTGTTAGGAACTTAGCAGCCTGGAACAGGCGGCTTCAGAGGAGTATGCAAGATGATTAGGGCCAAGCTGATTGTTCATCTCAATGCTGTGGTTTGTCTAAAACAGGTATTGAACTAGTTATTAAGGAGTATGGTGAGTGAAAGTCATTATATTGAGTGCTGGACAGGGAAGGCGTTTACTACCTTTAACTGCAGGCATGCCTAAATGCGGAGTAAAAGTTGGAGCGCGAAGCATTTTAGAATGGCAATTAAGAGAAATATCGAGATGCGATATAGATGAGGTCACTATAGTAACCGGATTTCATGCAGACTACGTCGATGAAATGGTTGAGAATGTGAAAGGGCCTCCAATACGAACAGTGCATAATCCTTTTTACGATGCTAGTGATAATTTAGGTACTTGTTGGATAGCTCGTTACGAGATGGCTGATGAGTTTGTTATCTTGAATGGTGATACCCTATTTGAGGCAGAGGTTATGCGAAAATTATTAAGCACAAAGCCAAGTAAGCCGATCACCTTAGCCATAGATACGAAGAAGTTCTACGATGAAGATGATATGAAAGTGGTATTTTCCAGGGGTGAATTAGCCCGGGTGGGAAAGAAATTGCCGTTGGATAAAGTTAATGGTGAATCCATTGGCATGATCGTTTTTCGCGGAAATGGGCCTGAGATATTCGTTAATGAAATTGATAGGCTAATCCGAACGGCAAAGGGCTTAAAATTATGGTATTTGTCAGCAATTGATTCTTTGGCGAATAGAGGGGTAGTCAATGTATGCGATATCAATGGCTTGTCTTGGTGTGAGGTTGATGATCATGCTGATTTGAGTGATGCTTTAAGTGTGGTTTCAGGATGGAATGACTTATGAGTGGAGAGATTAATCAAACTCTTTTATCTTTCGGTTATCCTAGAACCCTTCTGAAGGAGTATCCGCATTGGTGTGTACTTGTTAGACAGCAGCATGTAACTCTTGGGTCTCTGGTTCTTGTGAGTAAAAGCTTTGAAACTAATTTTTCCGATTTGCCCTCAGAGGCCTTTGAAGAATTGCATGAGGTTATTAAGGATATCGAGACAAATCTTAAGGCGCATTTTGATTACGAAAAGGTGAATTATTTAATGCTGATGATGGTCGACCCCCATGTGCATTATCATGTCATTCCTCGCTATTCAAATTCACGTGAATTGTTTGGAAAACAGCACTTAGATGGAGGTTGGCCTGGTCTGCCGGACTTAAGCAATTATGTAGAGTTAAGTGAGGAGGAAATACGAAAGTTGGTGACCATATTAGGTAAGAGCTGGCTATAGAATATTATTTTGGTTGCGTAACTATCTGTACCCCATCATTTCCGCGAGTAACTAGTCTTTTTTGTTTCGTGTCGTAAATTATCAGATCACTCTCTATTGTGTTATTGGCATCTTTAATCCGGGCTTTTCCTTCCAGCTTGATAACCCCTAGCTGTCTATCATATTCAATTGTATTTGCGATCCCGGTTATGGTTTCCGAATCAGCATTCCGGGTTATCTTAAATTGTAAAGGCTTGCCTGTTGCTTTGAGTAAACGGGGATCATCCAGTTCGCCGATGAGCTTAGCAGTATCGGATGTTAACTCTATGTCAGGTGATATTATCTTTATGTTGCCTACAAGATTTATCGCTTTTGGAGATGTTTCTTCCCATGCTTGGTCCGCTATCACAACTATTGTATCGTGGTGGGGTGAGATAGTTCGGTCTGCGCCAATGACGGAATACGGTGTGATAGCAAAAAAAAATGGAAATATGCTCGTGTATAAGAATAATTTAGTTTTCAAGAGATATGCCGATTATTGGTCGATTCTTATGATAACGGTATTTGGGTGCTTTTGGTTGTTTAGATAAGGAGTTGACGCTGATAATAAATAGATACCTAATTCGTGAGGTTTTGCTACCATTTTTGGCGGTAGGTGGAGTACTAACTGCTATATTTACCACTTATAGTATGACTCGTTTCCTCGATCAGGCGGCTGATGGGATACTTCTAACATCTGAGCTGGTTCAACTCACCCTTTTGAAATCATTGATTGCTCAAGAGGTACTTTGGCCTGTAAGTCTTTTTGTAGCTCTAGTGATTGCGTTGGGCCGCCTATATAGTGATTGGGAAATGACGGCTTTGAAATCCTTTGGTTTTGCGGAGTATCGCACGATATTGCCGGTACTGCTGGTAGCATTGCTTATGGCTCTAGCCGTAGGGTTTTTTTCTTTTATAGGACGGCCATGGGCGTACAATTATCTATACCAGTTACAGGCAAATGCCGAAGTAACTTCGGAAATAGATAGAATCAAACCTGGAAGGTTTTATGGGTATGAGGATGAATCAAGGATAGTTTTTATAGAATCTTTTGATTCCATAAGCCATGAGCTAACTGGTTTTTTTGTTAGATCAATAAGAGAAGGGCAGATAGAAACCATTTCTGCCCCGTTTGGAAAAGTTAAGGAATTTAATACCAACAGTAGTCATGAAATAGTTCTAAGAGATGCGCAGGTTGTTAGGCACTCCAAGGACGATAACAATTTTCTAGGGCTATTCAAGCTATTTAAAATCGAGGTCCCTATTGCAGCTGTACAACCAATTTCCTATAACCCGAAATCCGAGAGTTCTTTTGTGCTCATGGGATCATCTTCTAAAGATGATCAAGCCGAGTATCAATGGAGATTGTCCACGCCAATTTCTACCATGCTGTTAGCTCTTCTAGCTATCCCTTTGGGCCGGTCTCGACCCAGACAAGGACGATTTGGGAGGCTGACTTTAGCTATAGTTATCTACGCTATGTATTTTAATCTGTTAGGAATTGGAAGGTCCTGGGTAGAGCAAGGCACAATGGCGTCGATGTGGTGGGTTTCCATTGCTTTCGGGATTTTAGTTTTCAGCTTTTACATTCCTTGGGGGTATTTAAAGGCTTGGATGGACCGGGAATTATGACTCGTATTGACCGGTATTTGATAGCTAACCACTTGTTAGGCATGGTGCCTATATTATTTCTTTTGCTTGGCTTATTTGGTTTCGTTAATTTGGCTGAAGAGTTGGAAAGTGTTGGAGAGGGGTATTTTGAAGATGTCGATGCCCTTCGAGTTTCTATCTTAACACTTCCAAGGATAGCTATTGATCTACTTCCAGTGGCTGCTTTATTAGGCGGGGTTATCGCATTAGGTAGGTTGGCGGCAGGAGAAGAATTGACAGCTATGAGGGCTTCGGGTGTTTCAATTTTTCGGCTTGCTAAACCTCTAGTAATCACTGCTTTTTTGCTAACTGTATTAACTATGGCCAGCCAGCAGTTTGTTGTCCCTGTTTTAGAACAACAAGCAACTGATATTCGTTCTAAGAAATTGGAGGAGACATTATATGTAGGTGAAGCGAAAGAGTTTTGGACTCGAGGCGATGACATATTTATTCGTATAGGAGAAATGCGACTTCGATCTATCCCTTCCGATATTGAGATATATGAAATGACAGATGATGGGCGGATTAGCCGGATCGTTTTAGCTGAATTTGCGGATATAATTGATGCCAATAAATGGACATTAAATAACGTTCAGGAGATTGAACTATTGCAGCCTGGCTCCCGAGAAGTGCATTACCAAACCAAGGAATGGGTAAGTTTTTTAGATAAAATAGAAATGGAATCCCTGGTTGCTCCTGTAGAAACTTTAAGTCTAACAGAGCTGAAAAGCTACGTTGATTACTTGAATATTGCTGATCTGCGCGTCCATGCGTATGAGTTCCGGCTATGGCAACATTTGAGCATACCTTTAGCTTTATTGGCGATGTGCTTATTGGCATTACCTTTTGTGATCGGTTCCTTGAGAACTCGAGCGGCGGGGACAAGAGTTTTATTTGGTATGATCGTAGGAATAGGTTTCTACCTTGCTGAACAGATGTCCTCCCAGCTAACACTATTATATGAGCTGCCCACTGTTCTAATGGCTATACTGCCGGACGGCCTACTACTTATTATGAGTTTGGTTTTTTTAGCGAAAGCGCGCTAGACGAACTGTGTTATTGGGGTTTTGATACGTTCTTTGTTGATTGTTTCTACATTACATTTGGATAGACTTTTTAGTTCCATAGTCACGGACCAGAATTCATTGCTCTTTTTTATATCAAATATTCTATATGAGGCTGGGTGGTCTGAACTTGTGCTAGATGCTGAAGCTGTGCAATAAATCGTCCCATACTTTTTCTTTGTAACGATGTTCCTATGTAGATGGCCATGCAAGATCATCTCTGGCTGTGTTCGTTTCAGTATTTTCTTTAGTTCCTTTGCATCACTAAGAGCTGTACGTCCACTACACATCTTGGGTAATGGTGGATGATGAAGCAGGAATACTCTAAACATCTGCTGATTTAGGGTTAGTGACTGTTTAATTCTTTCAAGTTGGGCCTTGCCTAACCGCCCAATGGCACCCCACCATGGGGCAACAGTTGCAGTGGAAGCTGCGGTAAGGGAAATATCTTTATGGGTTTCAGTTTTTGGAAAATAATCTTGGCTTTGGCTGCTTGTTTGTTCTAAATCGCACAACAGATAATTTCCAAAGTATTCTCTAGCCAAATTCCAAGACTCCTCTTGATATGTGTCGTGATTACCAGGAATTATTCTGACCTGATCCGCTAGCCCTAGTTTTAATAGCCAATTTCTCGCTTCTTCGTATTCGTTTTCTAAACCAATATGGACTAGATCTCCGGTAATTAGGATTTTATCAGCCTTTTCCTTTTTAACGGCATCTAATAGTGACTCTAGTTGATATGACTGATATAGGTTTTTTCTTCTGAACCGCCATGAGGCATAACCTAAAATTCGCTTGCCACGTAAATCGATCTTTTTAATCTCGCTCAGATCGGAAAGATGTAGATCAGTTATATGAATGATACGAGAGGTCTGCATAAATTTTTTTGCTCGAATGGTTTTGGGAGGCCTATAATCTGGTTAATCTAAAGCTCATAAATTATCAGCTATAGTTTAACTACAAATTGCGAGTATGACATGACTACATACGCACTTATTATAGGGAAGTCTGAAATAAGACTATGGGGATTGACGTCTTATGAACGTATTTTAAGACAAATACTTCAACTTAAAGACTGTCGGTTCGTTCAGGAAGTAGCTGAAGTTCCTGCTGGGTCATCGTTCCTATGTATTAGATCTGATTACGTATTTGAGACGAGGATCTTAAAGGAACTTTTAAGACACCAAGGATCGATATTATGCTCGCATAATGAAGCAGCAGCAGGATATTGCGAATCGGAAAAGGCTGAGGTTATGGTTGCTGCTCTTCGTCAGAACAATGGCGATGAGTTCATTCGTATTGATCACAAAACGCTTGCTTCATATGAAGATAGGCTGAGAAAGTCTGAATCACCATTATGTGAGTTAGTTACTGAAAAGAATAGTAAGCAAATAGAGAATCAGTTATATGGCCGGGCATATAAAGGAATAACGGATTTGGTAACGAAGTGGATCTGGCCAAAACCTGCAAAATTAGTTGTACGGTACTGCTCTTTTTTAGAGATTTCACCAAATATGGTTACATTATTTGGCATAGTTTTGGTATTAGTATCATCGTACGCGTTTTATTTGGGAGATTATTGGCTAGGCCTGGCAGCGGGTTGGATTATGACATTTCTCGATACTGTTGACGGTAAATTAGCGCGAGTTCGCATTCAATCGAGCACCATAGGAAATATTTTAGACCACGGTACAGATATTATTCATCCACCTTTTTGGTACCTGTTTTGGGCACTCTCTCTGCCAATTCTTCCTATGGGATTATCAACAGAAATATTCTGCTGGCTTTTATTTGGTGGTTATGTCGGGGGCCGCATAGCGGAGCAAGCCTTCCATGCTTTAGGTCCCTGTGCCATTTTTGATTGGAGGCCATTTGACTCCTATTTCCGCCTAATCACTGCGCGGCGAAATCCATGTATGATTATTTTGACCATTTCACTATTGTTTGGCTCGCCGAGCTTTGGTTTATCTGTTGTTTTAGTATGGACATTAGTTTCGACGCTAGTCTTGTTGTTTAGATTCCTTCAAGGCTTGAATTCCCGTCGACATGGAAAATTACAGTCTTGGTTGGTAGATCCAGAAGTAGCGGTGGTGAATTATCCAAGAGCGTTCAAGACCTTTTCTAGAACATCGGGGGCATATTGAGAGTTCTGGGCTGATTTATGGCTGACCACTTAAAACAATTTATATCCGACACTTTAATCTTAGCGGAGCCATCCCGAGAAGAGAATGAGCTTCAGTTAGTGGTCTCGAAATTAGAAGAACGTTTTGGAGATAAGATCATCGCGGTTCTTTTATACGGTTCTTATCTTAGGGGTGCTCGAGATACTCTTATCGATTTCTATGTAATAGTTGATAATTATAAAAAGCTTTTCGATTCTGATCTTGAATCCGTGGGTGCTCTGATGATGCCTCCTAATGTCTATTACTTAGATGTAAATACAGGAGACACTATCGTTCGAGCAAAATATTCCGTTATAAGTGCGGGCAAACTTTTAAAACAGGTGGGTTCTTTTCACCCATACTTTTGGGCAAGAATGGTACAACCATCCCGTCTTGTTTTATTGAGAGAGCGCTCTGACCAGAAAATGATTGTAGATATTGTAGGGCGGGCCGCGGAAACTTTTATCAAAAGAATAATTCCAATGGTGCCAGGAATTTATAATCCCGATTTATTTTGGAATACGGGCTTTTCACTGACTTATAAAGCTGAGCTTAGAGCTGAAAGCTCGTCAAAGATATCTTCTATTTTTAGTTATGATCCCCAGTACTATTCTAAAATCCTTGCCTTAGTAATGGAGACGGGACGGTTTGCGATTAATCGAACAGCGGATGAACTGCGATATACTAGTAACCGAAAAAAGCGATCTTTACGTGCCAGTGTGTTTTGGGTATGGACGATATTTTTTGGGAAGGCTCTATCGTTAGTTAGACTCGTAAAAGGGGCTCTAACTTTTGAGGGCGCAGTGGATTATATTCTCTGGAAAATTGAACGCCATAGCGGTATTAAGGTGGAAGCGACCGATCGACAAAGACGTTATCCCCTATTGTTTGCTTGGCCTCTGTTGTGGAAGTTGCTTAGGTTACGAGCCTTCCGTTAGTTATCTTTAAGGTATTTGAGATTTTCCTTTGGAAGGAGGGCACCCAATTGAGTTTGTGAGTGATCTATTTGCTATGTGTAAAGTATTTTGAATTTGATTCAAATGCTTCAATGATTTTTTGTATTTGATCGTGGGTATGGCTAGCGCTTACTGAGCATCGAAGTAGTACGTTACCGTCTGGAGCTGCTGGAGGTAAAATAAGGTTTAAGTAGACTCCGCTTTCAACAAGTTTCTGCCAGATCAACAAGCCTTGTTCTCTTGATTGTACTCTTACGGCTACTATTGGACTTGGTTCCGGCCCTACGTTTAAATTCAGTTCCTTAAGCCCTGAATAGAGATCCAAAGCGTTGTCCCAGAGCATTGTTCGAAGCTCAGGCCGCTTTTGCATTTGTTTTAAGGCCTCTCGTGTGGTGGCTACTACTGAAGGGCAAGGTGATGCTGTAAACATATAGGGTCTGCTAGCATAGCGAAACAGGGAAAGAGCTTTGTGTCTGCTTACACAAAATCCTCCTGTTGACCCGAGGCTTTTACTAAAAGTTCCTACTATGAAATCTGCCTCTACACCCTCTTCTTCAATACGACCTTTACCTTGTTCCCCTAACACTCCCAATGAGTGTGCTTCGTCAACAAAAAGAAGTGCTCCGTGCTTCGCCGTTACTTCCGCAATTGCCTTAAGTGGGCAGCGATCGCCTAGTATGCTGTATAAACCTTCTACTATTACTAGTGTCCTAGAGGCATTGGCACCTAATCTTCCAAGTCTTTTATCTAGACTATCAGGATCGTTATGCTTGAATCTATATACTGAGGCACCAGAAAGTTTGCCTCCATCAAAAAGGCTTGCATGTGCATCCCCATCCAACAAAATCGAATCACCGGTTCCGACCAACGCTGACATCACCCCTATGTTTGCGGCATAACCTGTTGAAAAAACCATTGCATAGGGATAATTATAAAAATTTGCTATATCTTCTTCTAACTGTTGGTGAGAATCATAATTACCGTTTGCCATCCTAGAACCAGTGGTTCCTGTGCCTGATTCGGCAAGTGCTTTTTGGCCAGCTTCTATGCAAGAACTGTCGAAGGTTAGTCCTAGATAGTTGTTCGTGCCTGCCATAATGGTAGGTTTACCGTTAATTATAGATTCTGTTGGAGATATGGCTCTTTCGATAACCACATTGGTTGGATTAGTTCCCAGCGCAAGCAGTTCATTTTGTGTGTTTTCTAACTCCACAAATTTATCTAATAAGCTCATGCTGGTTTCCTAGTTTTTTCCACTAGTAGTGCAAATTCTTCTATTGTCCGGATTTCACCCAGTGCCTCTAGGCTTATGGCTATATCATAGTAATCTTCGACCTCAACAACGAACTCCATTATCTGTACTGACTCTAATGCTAAATCCGAAAGTAAATCGGTAGTCGGTTCCAGGGTCCGCTCGTTAGCCAATTGGGTATTAAGTATTGAAATGAGTTCTTCGTTGATCTTGCTAAGCCTCAAGCCTAATCCTCCCTAGCTCTCAACGCCGTTTTGACGAGTTGAGCTGAATAAATTTGATACACCTTGATGAAGCCCTATTTTAGGGATCCATCCGGTATCTAAAGTTAGTTGTGAATTATCACCTTTCCAGTTCATATGTGTTAATTCTCTTACTTTTCCTGGACTTAACATCGGCTGATATCCAAATATTCTCGCAGCGACTAAGTTTACCCGGCTAATTGTGTCTAGAAAAGGAAATGGAATGTTAATAAAAAGTGGTTTCCGTTTAGAAATTTGCTCTGCTATCTCATACCAATTGTACCCATCATTTTTACCATCATTAAGCGTATAGATTTTATTCTGACATCTGGTTACAGATAGCGACCATGCAACCGTAGCCCTAGCCAAATCCGTCACTTCCATAAATGGCAACCTTTGTTCTAGTGGGGCTACAGCTGGGATTATTCCTAACTTAAAGAGTTTAAAGAGGCTTCTTAATTCTTTGTCTCCTTGCCCATATACGGCCGGGGCTCTAAAAATGGTCCACTCCTTGTGTCCACTGGCTATTAAGGCTGTTTCACCAGCCGCCTTGCTTGCTGAGTAAGACGATAAATTAGGTTCTGATGCAGCAAGGGAAGAAATCAATAACACGGGTGTATTTTTCCTCTGTGTAACTAGCGCCTTGCAAATATTTTGTATTCCATCAACGTTGGCGACAGTAAAGTCCGAAATAGTCTTCCCTTTGACAGATCCCGCAACATATATGACCGCGTCCACATCACTTGTAGCTCTGCGTAGCGATTCGACTGATTTTAGGTCTATAAGCGATTCCTCAATATACTCAGAATTTACCGATGATTTTCTTCGGTTTAGACACTTGATTTTAAATCCAGCTTGAAGCAGGGCATTTTGAATTTGTTTGCCAATAAACCCAGTTGCTCCAGTGAGAGCTACTCTTAGACCCATAGAGTTTTCTCTTATCCTGATTCGCAGTTATGCTTGGGCACGGACGGGTATATCAGTCTGAGGCATTCCCTTCGCGTCCCAATTTGTTCTTTTTAGGAAGTATGATTTTGCGCGTGTTCGCGATAGCTTCCCTGATGAGGTCCTAGGCAAGGTCCGAGGAGGTGCGAGTTCAATAAAACAATTTATTCCAAAGGCCGCTTTTACAGCACTAGCAAGGGCGTCTGTTAAATCAGGCTTTGCATTCCTTGATTCCACCACCAAGACGGCCAGTTCCTCCTCTGTAGGTCTAGTGACGGAAAATGCAGAGATTGCTCCTAATCGAACACCAGGTAGATCTTCAGCGAGTTGCTCAAGGTCCTGAGGCCATATGTTCCTTCCATTAATAATGATGACGTCTTTGGCTCTGGCAGTTAAGAATAGTCTTCTACCAATTTTATAGCCGATATCCCCTGTGTCGAGCCAGTCTCCTTCTTTCATGACTTCTCTCGTCGCATCATCATCCTTATAGTAGCCTTTCATAACGCTAGGCCCTCTCACCCAGATGCGACCGCATTGTCGGTCTCCTAGTTCAATTTCATTTTCGTCACGAATTGAGAGATCATAACTTGGCATAACTGAACCGCAATCAACAAACGTTAAGGTATCGTGATCGTTTGATTTATTTTCTATGGGGATTGCCATTGAATTATCGGTCATCTCTCTTTTGCGTACGACATCAGCAAAAAATGATTCATTTAGGGGAGCGAAGCTAACTGCTAAACCGACCTCGGCCATTCCATAGCATGGCTGGAAGGCTTTAGGATTAAATCCTGATAGTTGTAGGGCTTTTGCAAATTGCTTAAGAGGCTTGGGGTTAATTCTTTCGGCTCCTACGCACGCTACTCGCCAATTACTGAGGTCATACCTCTGTGCATCCGACAGTCGCACTCTAGTAGTACAAAGCTCATATCCAAAAGGCGGGGCTGACGATATGGTACCTTTATTTTCTGACAAAACTTTCAACCAAAGCCTAGGACGCATGGCAAAAGTTCTTGGAGATAAGTAATCAGCTGATATCTGGGTGGAAACTGGCACTAGAAAACAACCCACCAAGCCCATATCGTGATAAAAGGGAAGCCAGGATACCAGCCTGTCGTTATTGTTTATTTTGGTACCAACTTCTGCAATTTCCGTAAGGTTTGATAGAACTGCAGTCTGCGTCATCTCGACTCCTCGAGGAAATCGGGTACTTCCGGAGGTGTACTGCAGATAAGCTGCGTCATCACCACTTAAAGGTTGCAATATTTCGGGGGATGGCTGAAGTGAATCGAAAGATTCCGGTGTTCCGATTAGTTTTAGCTTGTTATTTTTGGTAGCTCGTTCTAGGAAGCCAATATGTGATTCAGGGGCAACAGCTATATCAGCACCACAACTCTCTAGCATTCTTTGTAATTGTTTTACGTATGCTTCACCGCCTCCCATTTGCAGCCCTGCTGGCATTGATACCGGTATTAATCCTGCATACTGACATCCGAAGAAGAACCTGGGAAAAAGTGGGTCGGTTTCCGCTACGATGCCAACCCGAGCTCCACGATCCAACCCTAGGCTTTTTAGTTTTTTAGCTAAAGTTATGGCTTCTGTTCGCAGTGTTGAGTAGGACATTACATGGTATAAACTTCCAGAACCATCATAAAAGTTAAGACCGGTTTCCCCTTGTGCAGCGTAATCTAAAGCTTCTGCTAGGCTTTTAAAACCTCGGGTGCGATTAGTAATGCCGCTTTTACGAGAAGTTGGAGTCATCTTTTTATCAACCTATATTGCAAGCGTTCTACAGGAGACTCATTTTCTGACGAAATTTGATCCCTCTTAGACGCTAAGACTTTAAACTCTAATCCTTGTTTACACAGCTTAACCATAAATGTTTCCTAGTTCGCTAAAGCTATTAAACATAAAAATCATATAGTTACGGTAAAAATTCCCCTAGACCAACCGTCTCTAAGCCTCAAATTTTACTGGAGCTTCTAAAGAATATCTCCATATTTCATAATGTATTTGTCATGATTTAGTGCAGGGGGTGGAGGCTAGCAGAGTTTTTGTCCAAGGTCACACATTGTTTTTTGGTGTTTTTTCGGAAAAAACTCGATCTGAGCGCTATTTCTCTGACGCTTTTTCACTATTTTCAGTGGTCGTTGTGCAGATTATTTAATCTCAAGAAAGAGATTCGATGGATTTTCAGGCCGTTTAAGGGGTATGTATTCTTTTATTTAGCTTAGTGGAGTGAGTGCAGAAAGCGGTCACACTTTGTCATTTTGGTTCAGATCGACTCCAACAGGGCAATGATCGGACCCTGTTTGGTCAGGCCAGATGAAAGCATCCCGCACTAATTTGTGGGCTGATTTTGAAGCGAGCACATAGTCAATTCTCCAGCCTACATTATCAGATCTTGAATTTCCCCACTGTCGCCACCAAGTATAGTTGCCCTGCGATTCAGGGTATTGATGCCGAAATGTATCGATCCAACCAGCTTTTAGCCAGCGATCTATTTCTTGCCTTTCTTCTCTAAGAAAACCGCTGGACTTCTTGTTTGATGCGGGGCGGGCTAAATCGATTTCCTGATGGGCTGTATTATAGTCGCCAATTACAAATACTGGCCCCCTGCGTTTCATTTTTTGCAGTTTATCGAATACAGCTTTATAAAAATCTAGTTTATATGGCACCCTCGAATTGTCTCTATTTTTCCCACTTCCTTTAGGGAAATAGATACTTGCGATGGTCATTCGTCCAAAGGAAGTTGCGATAAATCTTCCTTCTTTGTCGAATCTAGATTCACCTAGACTACAGTCGATTCGATTGGCTTTTGTTTTAGAATAGATTGCTACGCCACTATATCCTAGGCGCTGGGCCGGGCTGAAATAGGTATGCCAGCCTTTTGGGTTTCTAATATTAGCATCTAGCTGTTCTGGCAGAGCTCTTACCTCTTGTAGTCCGATGATATCGGCATTACTGTTTTCGAGAAATTTTGAGAAGCCTTTTTTTGTAGCAGCGCGCAGCCCATTTACATTCCAACTTATTATTCGCATTTTGTCTCTTAAGAAGTTTAAGAAAAATTGATATTTCGCTTTAGCATTGTGCGGTGCGATATTATCATCAATAACAGTTTCGGCGTAATTTTCATCAATTGGGGGAGAAAGTGGTAAGTCAGTCTAGAGATGCAGCTATTGTGGGGATATACGAATACCCACTAAGGGATGTTGAGGGTTCTATGAGCCCATTACAGATAAAGGCAGAGTGTGCAAATCAAGCTCTTATTGATGCAGGGTTGACCTGGCAGGATGTTGATGGTTTGTATGATGCGGGTGAGGGCGGTGGTATGGGCAGCGGTATGACTGTATCAGAGTATTTTGGAATTAACCCAAGGGTCATAGATACCACTAACGTCGGTGGTTCTTCCTATGAATATCATGCGGCACATGCGCGAAGAGATATAGCTTCAGGCAAATGTAACGTCGCACTACTAACTTATGGTTCAACTGCTCATAGTAATATGCAGGCTATTGGTGTGGGTGGTCGGGGTCTGATAGGTCTGCATCCAGCTGAGAACATGGAAATGTTTACAGGCATGACACTTGTGGCTAACTATGCGATGGCCGCTAGAAGACATATGCATGAGTATGGGACTACGCCTGAGCAACTAGCGGAGATTTCGGTTGCTACAAGATTCCATGCCATGCGGAACCCAGAAGCTGTAAAGGCTATGGAAGATTTAGAATTCCTAGATATCCGAGAAACCACTATAGAGGATGTTATAAATTCGAGAATGATAGCTGATCCGTTACGTTTGTTGGAATGTTGTATGATATCCGATGGTGGAGGAGCCGTTGTCATAGCTTCCCCAGAAATAGCTAGAAATTGTTCAAAAGCGCCTGTCTGGATCCTAGGAACCGGTGAATCCACTAAATATCCAGAAATAGGTGGTGATATGACAACCACTGCCGCTGCGCAATCAGCTCCCGAAGCTTATGGGGATGCCGGGATTGCCGCTGATGAGATTGATATAGCCATGATTTATGATTCTTTTAGCATTACTGTTTTAGCCATACTAGAGGATTTGGGTTTCTGTAAGAAAGGGGAAGGTGGCTCTTGGGTTGAAGGTGGTAGATTGCGATTTGATACGCCCGGGTTGGCACTTAATACGGATGGAGGTGGGTTATCATCGAATCATCCAGGGATGCGCGGCATATTCTTGCTGTTAGAGGCGACAAGGCAATTGCGAGGTGAGTCTACCTCGCAGGTTGATGGAGCTAAATTAGCACTCGCCCACGGTAATGGAGGTCTTTTAGGAAGTAGGCATTGCGCTGGAACTGTAATTTTAGGTAAGGATTAGGGGAGAGTAATAATGGCAGATCAAAAATCGGCTACAAGGCCGTTACCCAGTCTTCTAGAGATGGATACGTCACAGTATTGGCTTGCAACTAAAAATCATGAGCTTACTTATCAACAGTGTGGTCATTGCGATCGAGTTGTATTTTATCCGCGTGCTCACTGCCCAGGGTGTAACGATGGAAAACTTGAAATTAAAGTATCAACAGGGGAGGGAACTATATATACCTACAGTATTATTAGGCAGAGTTATCACCCATTTTTCAGGAATCTCGTTCCTTATGCAGTAGCATGGATTGATCTTAACGAGGGTCCGAGGATATTAGCTAACATAACGGGTGTAGAAGATCCTGTGAACGAAATATTTGTTGGACAAAAGGTTGCAGTCGTATGGGAGGACCATGAGGACTTATCGATACCGTTATTCAAGCCTTTATGAACGAATGTTTGCTATTAGTTAATTCTGGGAGAGTAGATATGTGGAATAAAGTGGCTAGGTTAAGCGCAATAGCTCTAGTGATATTTCTGGGTGGTTGTGTTGATAGTAGAGACGGTCAAGATGCAGCAGTCGCAGCTGAAAACGAAACTTCCAGCGAAGGTTTTGAACGGACGAATGATGTCATTTATCATAAAGAGCAGGGATATGCCTTGACTATGGATGTCATAAAGCCGCTGAACGATAGGAATGGAGCGGCTGTGGTAATAGTGATGAGTGGTGGTTGGTTTTCAAATCATGAGGCTACACGGCCGCACGATTTGGACTTACTTCCTAAAACCTATTTGGCTCATGCGGCAGAACTCCTCAGGGCGGGATATACGCTGTTTTACGTGGTGCATGGAACTCAGCCTAAATTCACTATTCGCGAAATAGATATGCAGTTAAGTGCAGCGTTAACTTATTTGCATTCAGAAAGTTTGTCCTATGGTATTGATAAGAATCGCATTGGAATCATGGGTGGATCCGCTGGTGGTCATTTATCACTTATGAGAGGAACGAAGGGGAGTCAATCGAATAACCGTGTTGCTGCAGTCGTGTCGTATTTTCCACCAACAGACTTCTTGAATTACGGTGATGATGGTGTGTTCTTTGATGGAGTGGTGAGGGAATTCCCGCCATTGAGGGGAAAAAATCCATTCCTGCAAGCACTAGATTATTATGAATTTGACCCCGTTGAGACCCGTCTTAATAGGGTAGACGATCCTGCAAGGTTGGCGCAGCATTACTCCGACATTGGCCCAGCTAATCATGTGAGTGAAGGGGATGCTCCAACTTTATTGCTACATGGTGATTCTGATGGTTTAGTTCCATTACAGCAATCCCAGTTAATAGCCGAAAAGTTTTCTCGCTATGGAGTAGAACATAAGCTCTTTATTAAGGAGGGTGAAGGGCATGGTTGGGAAGCTCCAAAAGAAGAAATCACTATGATTATAGAATGGTTTGATAAATTTTTAGTGGAACGACCAGACGAAGACAAATAGGGGTTCTATGCGGGTAGCTGCAGAGAAGCTGTCCCAAATACTCTTGTTTCGTTTAGATCGTTTGTTACCAACAGATCGATTTCTATGCTTTTTCTGTCTTCATCTATATCCGTTACTACGCCGCTGATACTATAAGACTCATCAACAATGACTGGAGCTCTAAAAATCGTATCTACTGTAAGAATCATGGCTTGAGGCGCCCATCGATGAATCATAGCAGCTAAGAACCCCTGACTCATAATCCCTGGGACCAGGGCACCCGGAAGTCCTTCCTCTCGTGCTTTATCATGATCATTAAATCTAGGGCCATTCCATCCTGCAGCTTCGGTGAAGCGCTTAACATTCTGCATGTTGGTATCTGGGTTGAAAACTGGAAGCTCAGCTCCGAACTCCACATCTGCTATTTTTTCTATTTTCATTGATTAGGTCTCTCTCTTACTACCGACCGTGAATCTGCTGTCGCTAGTAATTCTCCATCTGGATCAAATATTTCTGTTCTACTAACCATAAATGTCATTCTTCCCGACCGGCCTGTTTTTTCATAGATATCGTAAAGATAAGTCTTTGCGGTAAGATCTACACCAGGTCTTATGGGTTTGCGAGGATGTATTGCCATGCCAGCATGCATTCCCAGTCCCGGAAGTTTTGGAAATTCCGATGGTAAATGCTGGCTGGTACGAAAACTTGATGGAAATGTAGGTTGAGCTTGAAAGTCTGGATGTGTTTCATCTGTATAACGCGGCTCTAATTCTCCGCAGGCCAACGCATACTCGACGCATTGTTCAGATGTTAAATTAAACACTTGCTGGTCAAATATATCATTTAAAAATCGCTCTTTTAATTCTTTTGCGCTAGGCCATTCAGACATTTTTTAAATCTCTCCACGATTGGTTATGGGTTCAAAATTTTGGGAGGTTAATGCCTCTACCAATTCATTCTCGTTGTGGATTACGGTAGAAAATTTTGTGGCACAGCGCCCTATATGACTAACGATGTGAGCATCACTTCCGCCAATTCCTTGGTATCCATATTTATCTGCCATCGTTTGGGCTACCGAATCTTCATCACCCCTGCTACCTCCGTTATAAACCTCTACAATCTTAACTCCATCTGGAACCCCAAATTCTTCTAGGTGGGCGCTCATCCCAACCCTCCTTCGCCCAGGATGACACGGCACTGGTACAGCGCCATGTGTTTTGCATGAAGCGATAACTTTAGCTAGGGGTAGCTTTATGTTTGTGAAATCAAAATCTTTCATAAGTTCAGCGGTAACACCAAAGACAAGTACATGGCCATACTCTGTTTCTACTTCACTGCCCTTTAGGATTGTTAGACCAAACTTTTTTGCTAACCCTGAGTAGTCAGAATCCAAGTCGAATTGTCGATGCTCTGTTAATACGAACCCATCTATTGGAATCTGTTTGGCTCTAATCCATTGGCAATAATTATCAACTTTCGCTCTTCCGTCGTCTGACTTGATTGAGTGGGCGTGTAAATCTAGTATCAAGTTCCCTCCTGAAAAAAGAGTAATCTGAAAAGTCCGTTATCTTAGCGTAAGATTGAGCATTACGGGATCATTTCTTACTTTAAGTTTTAAGCATGCGAAAAGAAAACAATATGATTCGAGTCGTTTTTTATCACCAAAATGGGGATCGAAGAGAGGTTAGGGGGCAAATTAATAGCACTGTTATGGATTGTGCGCTCGACAACAATATTGTTGGTATTCTTGCCCAGTGCGGCGGCGGGTGTACTTGTTCGACCTGTCATTGCTATATTCGCGAGCCTTGGCTAACGCGGCTTCCAGATGCATCCAACGATGAACAAGAATTACTTTCCCACCTTAATGAGCGACAAGGGAATAGTAGGTTAACGTGTCAAATTTTTCTGAATAAAGAAATAGACGGTATAGAAATCGATATTCCTATGTCAGATAACAATGTTTAGATTTATCCGACCGGTCTTTCAAGCTAACTCCCTCGTTAGACCTGCAGTAATTTTTTGCCCTTTATTTATTATCTAATAATTGACCCTGGTCTTTCACCAGTATGGTAATCATCCTCTAGAATTATAGAACCATTACAAATAGTTGCTTTGTAGCCCCTGGCTCTTTGTATAAACCTTCCTGCTCCTCCAGGGAAGTCATGCACCATTTCAGGCATCTGTTCATTTAGGTTGGAGAAATCAATGACATTAATATCCGCTTTCATCCCTGGCTTTAATATTCCTCTATCTTGGGTGCCTATAATTCTTGCAGGCGCGGAGGTTAATCGTCGTATTGCTTCGGGGATAGAATACAGACTACGTTCTCTGACCCAATGCGATAGGGTGAAGGTAGCCCAGCCGGCATCCATTATTTGTCCAACGTGCGCGCCGGCATCGCCTAGGCCTGGCATGACCCAATCCATTGCTAAAAATTCCGCTAGGGCTTCTACATTTGGGTTAAAAAATCGGATTACAAATAGAGCTTTACCACGTGTTTCACGACTAATACGCAAAAACGTTTCGGCAACTTCCTCATTTGATTTATCAGCTAGAGACTGAAGACTCTGACTGCCATCTAAAGTGTAATTTGGGGATTCGCCGGAGCCTAGCCAGAACATTTGTCTAGTATCGTATCTTAGATCCTCATTTTTTGCGTCCGCAATCAGTTTTTCGCAAAATATTGGGTTGTTGATTGCATCTAACCTTTCCGCAACGTTCATCGCTGCTAGTTGTTTCCATGTATTACTTTTCCAAATAAGTGATGCTTGCAGTCCGGTTAAAAAGCCCGAGCCTCTAGGTATACAAATCCCATTAATGTCTAATCCGTTTTCTCTCATCGCGGTAATTTGATCGCCAATCTTTTGAGCCCAGGATTCGGTGCGGCCAGCCGTATTACTAAACAGCACTTTGCTTTTGCTTGCGCGTGCTTGTTTTTCAAGCAACGCCACTTCACCTTCGAAGTCACCGGTCATATTCAGTACGTTTTGCATTAACCCACCATACTTTCCTACTTCTTTCGCTATAAGCTCTATTTCTTCTGGTAATGCATGCGTTCCAGGAACGTCTCTCCCATCTGGAATAACGTGGCCTCTTAGTCTTGATGTTGAAAATCCTACGGCACCCCCCTGAATAGATTCTCCAACCACCTCGGCCATCCTAATTTTTTCCTCTGAGGTTGGCTGGTCATCTATAGCACGTTCTCCCATAACGTAGTATCGAACCGCGCAGTGGCCAACTAGACCGGCGACATTGATCGCTGGATTAAGTTTTTCCAAGGCGTCAAGGTAGCCGCCGTAGCCTTCCCAGTCCCAGCTAAGGCCTTCTAATATTGCATCTCGAGGTATATCTTCAACCGTTTCCATCATTTCGGCTAAAAATTTTCTGTCCGCTTTTTTACAGGGTGCAAAAGTGACCCCGCAATTACCCATGAGGGCCGTTGTTACCCCATGCCAGCTTATTGGAGTTAGCATGGGATCCCAGCCGATTTGTGCATCCATATGAGTATGAGTATCTATAAACCCTGGTGTAGTTAGGTGACCTTCAGCATCAATTTCTCTGAGGGATCGACCACTAATTTTCCCTATTTCTGTTATTTTATCGCCATTAACAGCAATGTCTGCTATGTACGGAGGTTTGCCAGTTCCATCAACTATGGTTCCATTTTTGATAACGATATCATTCGCCATTCTTTTCCCCCTCAAAAATCACATTAGTTATATGCTATCAGTTACAACCCCATTTCTTAAAGCTTAACCACGATGATTTTTTGATGAATTTAGCTTTTCCAAACTGATACGCATGGAATTCGATCCTTATTGCATCGATCTGCGTATTTTTTTGCAATTTCCGACACTTCTTCTAGCAAGCCTTGCTGAAGTGTTGTGGGTTTTAATCCCATTTTTAATAGTCCTTCGTTAGAGGCTGACAGGTCGTTATTGTCTGCTTCTTGCCGAGGGTTTGGTACATGTTGAATCTCAGCTCCCGTCAGGTCTGCTATCATATTGGCCAAATCTATTAGGCGATAGGTTTCGGTGAGTTGGTTCATTATGCGAACTCGCTCTCCTACTATCGGAGGGTTACAAATTGCTAGCTCTATGCAGCGGACGGTGTCTTGTATATGTATGAATGCGCGAGTTTGTCCTCCAGTACCATGCACTGACAGAGGGTAGCCAATCGCTGATTGCATAAGAAATCTGTTTAAAACGGTCCCATAATCACCGTCATAATCAAATCGGTTTATCAAATCCGTATTAAGTTTTGTTTCTTTAGTTTGAGTTCCCCAAACAATTCCTTGGTGCAAGTCTGTTATTCTGATCTGATCATTTTTATTATAAAAGGTGAAAAATAGCTGGTCTTGGGTTTTAGTCATATGGTAGATGCTGCCGGGATTTGGGGGATACAAGATTTCTTGTTCAATATCTCGCCCTTTATCATCTTCGATCTTTACCTTTAGATAGCCTTCTGGGAGTTTGGCTCCGACGGTAGAATAGCCATACACTCCCATAGTGCCCAGATGCACCAAATGCACATCGATATTACTATCAACTATTGCAGCGAGAACATTATTTGTAGCATTTAGGTTGTTGTTTACCGTATATCGTTTATGTCTCGAGGACTTCATCGAATATGGCGCGGCACGTTGTTCGGCAAAATGTACTATTGCGTCGGGCTTACTATTTTTTATGAGAGCAAGTAAGTTGTCATAGTCAGCGGCTATATCCATAAGATGGAAGTCTATTCTTTGGCCCGAAATTTTTTCCCAAGCGGCTGTCCTGATTTCAATTGGTTTAATGGGAGTCAGGCTTTCAACGTTTAACTCTATGTCTATGGCTCGACGCGAGAGATTATCAGCGATTATTACCTTGTGTCCCTGTGCTGATAGATGAAGTGCTGTTGGCCAGCCGCAGAAACCATCGCCACCAAGAATTAATATATTCATCTCTACTTCCTTAAACTACTAATAGAATACCTCAAATAGGTATTTTTATTAGGTTTTGAAAAAACTCTTGAGCCGATTCATCCCAGGAATGTTGCATCGCTCGTGTTCGGCAGATCGCTGGATCTATTCCTATAGCTTCGTTAACCGCCTTGCCAAGATCTTCACTTAATACCCCGGCTCCAGTATTACCGATTATGTCATTAGGTCCCTGAACCGGATATCCTGCCACTGGAATCCCACATGCTAAAGCCTCTAGCATCACTAGGCCTAGAGTATCGGTTCTAGAGGGAAACACAAACACATCTGCGGCCCGATAGTGAGCAACTAGATCTGCTCCATACTTGGGGCCCAGAAATATAACATCTGAATACTTTCGTTTTAACTCATTTAATTGAGGGCCTGACCCAATTATTACTTTTGTTCCTGGATTGTCTAAATCCAGAAAATCCTCCAGGGTTTTTTCTACAGCTACTCGACCAACGTATAGCTGTATTGGTGCTCTGTAGGAAAGAGAAGCTGGTTTTCCCGGACAAAAAAACTGTGTATCTACTCCGCGTTTCCATTGGACTAAGTTAGAAAAACCTTGGTTTTCAAGAGTGGCTTTAAGCGTAGGCGTTGAATACATGGTAGCGCCGGCTTTTTTGTGGAAGTGTCTGAGAAGAGCAAAACCCCAAGATTCGGGGGCTCTCGTACGCATTTGTAGATATTGAGGAAACATCGTATGAAAGGACGTAGTGAATGGGATGTTGTTTTTTAATAGCCATGATCTAGCGCTCCATCCAAGCGGACCTTCGGTTGCTATATGAATCGCATCGGGCTCAGCATTTTTAAGTTTTTTGCCGATGCTCTTGGGGGAACAAATTGCTAGTCTGATTTCCGGGTATGTGGGTAGTGGCATATTCAGGTATTGATCGGGTGCTATCACCTCGAATTCATGCCCCATTTCCATGAGCTTATCGCGCATAGTAGAAAGTGTTCTAACTACACCGTTTACCTGTGGGAACCAGGCATCAGTTACTAACATAACCCGCAAATTATTTCTCGATACTTCGGTAGAATATAAATAGAGATACTAGCTGTAGAAGCCCTTTCATCACAAGGGTGCTGGATGCGACAATGCACTATTAGTAACAAATATCACTAAGGATAATCATGAGAGCAGAAATAGAAACCAACAAAGGGATGATTCGTCTAAAGCTATTTCCGGATGAGGCGCCCATAACGATATCCAACTTTATTAATTTAGCTCGCAGAGGATTTTATGATGGGTTGGGTTTCCACCGAGTGATTGAAGATTTTATGATTCAGGGTGGATGTCCGTTGGGGACCGGCACTGGTGGGCCAGGCTATCGTTTCAAAGATGAGTTTTCCTCCGAATTAAGACACGACAGCCCTGGAAAGTTATCTATGGCGAATGCTGGGCCTGGCACAAACGGTTCTCAGTTTTTCATAACACACGTGCCAACTCCTTGGTTGGATGATGCCCATACAATTTTTGGTGCTGTCGAGAGCGACGCAGATCAGGATGTGGTAAACAGTATAGAGCAGGGCGATGAGATAATTTCAATCTCAATAGAAGGTGATGTGTCTAGTTTGATGGATGCTCATGCTGATCTTGTTGCTGAGTGGAATCAAATTTTAGATAGTTAAAGTAGATTATGAATGGTTATGACACCATTATCATTGGTGCTGGTTCTGCTGGCTGTGTTTTAGCTAATCGTTTGTCCGATGACCCGGGTCGTAAATTACTTCTGGTTGAGGCCGGCGGACGAGACAGCCACCCTCTTTTACATATTCCAGCAGGTTGGGCTTCAAGTTTTGGGAATAAGAAGTTTGATTGGTGTTACCAGACAGCCGCTGAATCCGAATTGCTAGATCGCGAGATATTTTGGCCTCGCGGAAGGGTTTTGGGTGGATCATCATCTATAAATGGGATGATTTATATACGGGGAGACTCTAGCGATTTTGAGAGGTGGTCGGGAAGCGGGGCCATTGGCTGGAGTTACGAAGATGTCTTGCCTTATTTTTTGAAATCTGAGTCTCAAAGGCGGATCGCAAATGAATATCATGGGTCAGATGGACCATTGCATGTGCAGGATGTTCGGAGCAAGGGCGTTGCTGACGAATGTTTTTTGGAGGGCATGCAAGAAGTTGGGATTCCAAGAAACGATGATTTTAATGGAATGAAGCAGGAAGGCTGTGGGTACTATCAGCTCAATCAGAAGGGGGGGCGGAGGTGGAGTGCAGCAAGCGCTTATTTAGATTCGGTTAGAGGGAGGTCGAATCTGGATATTTGGACCGAAACTGCGGCAGAAAAGCTTGTTTTCTCAGGTAATAGAGTAACTGGGGTCGATCTGTCACGAGGAAAACGAGGGTTATCCCGGGTTTTTGCAGATCAGGTTATTTTGTGCTGTGGGACCATTAATTCTCCTCAGTTGTTGGAGCTGTCGGGGATAGGAAATGCAGAACTTTTACGGAAATTAGGGATACAAGTGGTGTTAGATCAGCCAGAGGTAGGGGAGAATCTTCAAGATCATCTGATGACCAAGGTTGTTTGTGGTGTGAAACCGCGGTTTTCAATCAATAAGGAGGTTACGGGCTGGAGATTACTGCCCACTTTTTTTCGTTGGTTACTTTTCAGATCAGGGGCGCTGACTAATGGCTCTGCTACAGCTGGCGGATTTGGCTTTACTCGAGATGACTTGAATGCTCCAGATATACAAATCCATTTTGCTTCTGGAGCTACGCTTCATAATCAAAATGGTAAAGTCAGAGCACTATCAAGACCAGCTATTACGGCAGTTGTTGGTCAGAGTCGTCCTGAGTCCCAAGGCTCTGTTCACATATGTAATCGGGAAGCTAATGTTTATCCAGTTATTAAACCGAATTATTTATCGACCGAGTTAGATCGTAAGACCCTGGTAGATGGAGTTCGTTTATTAATTGATATTTTTGAAAGTAATGCTATGTCGAATATTGTAACTGGACGGATAGCGCCTTTGGCAGCTAGGGATTCTGATTCAGAGCTACTAGCATATATCCGAAATGACGCAGTTACCTGTTATCACCCAACTAGTACTTGTCGGATCGGGTCGGTGGTTGATAGCGACCTGAGAGTTCAAGGAATTGAAGGGTTATCTGTGGTCGATGCATCGGTAATGCCATACGTTGTTTCTGGAAATACTAATGCTGCTACTATTATGATTGCAGAAAAAGCTGCGGATAAGCATTTGGATATTCGTTAGATACCCGGCACAATTATTTTTTTTAATTAGGTTCTTTGTAATGGTCGCAATAACACTCTCAGACGGTTCGAAAAGAAACTTTGATGATCCCGTTACAGGCACTCAAATCGCCGAGGGCATTTCAAGATCGCTGGCAAAGAAGGCATTGGCCATACGTGTGAATCAAGTGTTGCAGGATATTTATTTGCCGATTACCTCGGATGCAGAGGTTGAAATCATTACTAAAGATTCCGAAGAAGGGCTGGACCTGATTAGACATGATGTGGCGCACTTATTGGCAGAGGCGGTTAAGGAGTTGTTTCCAGATTGTCAGGTCACCATCGGGCCTACTATAGAGAATGGGTTTTATTATGATTTTTCAAGGGCGGAGCCTTTTACTCCTGAAGATCTAACGGTCATTGAGGAGCGAATGAAGGAAATTGTAGATCGTGATGAGCTTATTAGACGAGAAGTTTGGTCGAGAAATGAAGCTGTGGATTATTTTAAGTCTGTAGGTGAAAACTATAAGGCGGATATCATAAGTCTGATTCCAGACGATGAAGAAGTTGGTTTGTATCGCCAGGGCGATTTTCTAGATTTGTGTAGAGGTCCGCATTTAGAATCTACTGCGAAAATAGGAAAATCGTTTAAGTTAACCTCAGTTGCTGGAGCTTATTGGCGCGGCGATTCAAACAATGAAATGTTGCAGAGAATTTATGGGACGGCTTGGGCAAGCGATAAGGATCTACTAGCGTATTTGAAGCGCGTAGAAGAGGCTGAGAAGCGAGATCATAGGAAGATTGGTCGAGCTATGGGGCTTTACCATTTGCAGGAAGAGGGTCCTGGGGCTGTGTTTTGGCATTCTAATGGGTGGACTTTGTTTCAGACCATGATTAGTTATATGCGCCGCAAGCAAACTCAGAGTGGCTATTTAGAAGTTAATACCCCTGAAATACTCGATCATACTTTATGGGAGAAATCCGGACATTTAGAGAAGTTCGGAGAGAATATGTATTTGACACAGACTCCTGACGAGAGGCTATATGCCATTAAACCAATGAACTGTCCAGGCCATGTACAGATATATAAGCAGGGTATAAAAAGTTATAGGGATTTACCTTATTACTTGGCCGAGTTCGGGAAAGTACATCGTTATGAGCCTTCAGGGGCGTTGCATGGTTTGATGCGCGTTAGAGCTTTCACTCAGGATGATGCTCATATTTTTTGTACTGAAGAGCAGATCACCGAAGAATGTGTGAAGGCTTCTAAGTTAATTCTAGAAATATATGACGATTTTGGGTTTTCCGAAGTTAGCGTTAAGTATTCTGATAGGCCAGAAAAGAGGGTTGGCAGTGACTTGGTTTGGGATAACGCAGAGTCTGCTTTGCTTACTGCTCTCGATTCTATGGAATTGAAGTGGGATTCAAACCCTGGGGAGGGCGCTTTTTATGGGCCGAAACTAGAATTTGTTTTGCGAGATGCTATCGGCAGAGATTGGCAGTGTGGGACCGTGCAGGTTGATCTCAATTTGCCAGAACGATTAGGAGCTACTTACGTAGACTCTGAAGGCCAACGAAAGTATCCGGTGATGATACATCGCGCTTTGTTTGGCTCGCTAGAACGCTTTTGTGGAATTTTAATCGAGCATCATGCGGGGCGTTTCCCGCTTTGGTTATCGCCGGTGCAGATTGTTATAGCCACGATAACTGATCAAGCTCGTGAGTACGCACTTCAAATTAAAAGGCTGACGGATCAAAAGGGTCTAAGGGCAGAGCTCGACCTCCGGAACGAAAAAATTTCCTATAAAATTCGAGAACATAGTACTGCTAAGGTCCCAATTATAATTGTTCTTGGTGTTCGGGAAGCGGAAGAGGGGACAATTGCCTTAAGGAGGCTGGGCGGTCAAGCTCAGGAACAGTTTGATTTAGAAGAAGGAATCGAATTACTAGTTGCTGAATCTCGTTCTCCTTTGGAGGCCGTCTAATTTTATGCTCTTAGCGAGCTTGTTCGATCTCAAGCTCCTGTTGGAGTTGACGCTTTAAAAATTTCCCGTTCGCATTTCGGGGAATGGGATTATCAAGAAACCAGATGTATCTAGGGACTTTGTGCTTGGCCATTCTAGCAATACAGTGTTCTTTTATTTCGTCACCCGATGTATTGCTATCGTTGTTAAGGAAAATAGCCACGCCAACTTCTTCACCTAATCTGTCGTCAGGGACACTAAATGCGCAGCATTCAGCAACGGATTCATGTTCATAAATAGTTGCCTCTACTTCAGCGCAGTAGACATTTTCACCTCCTCTGAGAACCATGTCTTTTGCTCTATCCACTATGTATACGAAGCCATCCTCATCCATGCGAGCTATATCTCCCGTATGCAGCCATCCATTTGTGATAGCCTCTTTGGTCGCTTCGGGCCTATTAATATATCCTTTTATTACTGGTGCGCCTTTGACCCAGAGCTCCCCAGAGGTTCCTAAAGGAACTTCACATCCGGCTTCGTCTACTAGCATAGCTTCGAAATTTGGCATTATTGGCCCTGCGCTAGTCGGTCGATCCGTGAAAAATTCGCCTCCAATAGATGTTATCACCCCAGAGGTTTCAGTCATTCCATACCCCGTGCCTGGTCGTGCCTCAGTTTTAGCAATTTTCCCTACTAAGTCAGGTTGAAGTGGAGCTCCACCTCCTCCTAATCCTTTTACACTTGATGTGTCATAATTGTTAAAGTCTGGATGGCTAAGAAGTTCTCTAGCCATTACCGGGACTCCTGTCACGGCTGTGATCTTTTCTTGTTCAATTAGTTTTAGTGCTTCCTCGGCATCCCATTTATACATATGAACTAACTTACCACCTTGAAGTGTCATGGGATGATTTACGCAATTGTTCGCTGTAACGTGAAATAATGGTGTCGTTACTAGCGAGGCAAGCTGAGTTTCCGTTGCGTTCGATGGCTTCCCATTTAATTCGTTTACAGTTGCTAGGCATGTAGCCCAGAAACTCAGGTTCATGATGTTATTGGTACAACCGCGATGGGTTAGTTGGGCTCCTTTTGGAAATCCGGTAGTTCCTGAAGTATAGAAGATGCATGCAATATCTTCCGCCTCAATTTTTACATCTGGTAGATCAGAAGACCCGCTTATCAATTCCTCCCACTTTGCTGTATTTGGGGAGATATTTGCGCATCTGACACATACTATCGTTAATGGGTTGGTAACCTCATCTAGCAAAGGGGTTAGTCGGTTGAGGCGTTCTTCATCACAAACCAGGATTTTTGGGGTAGCCTCATTGATTCCATGAATCATTTCTTGGCCGACCCACCAAGCGTTCATTCCAGATACTGTCGCGCCGATGGATATAGCAGCCCAATAGGTTTGAAGCCATTCTGGGTAATTCCTCATTGCGATAGCTACTCTATCTCCCGGCTCAACCCCTTTGTTTATTAGCCAATTCGCAATGTTTGCTACCCTTTGGTGTGCTTGATCATATGTTAGTCGTTCTTCTTTATAAACGAGATAATCGCGATCACCAAAGGTCTTTGAGGTCAGCCAAACATCACGGAGATTATCGAAGGCATTGGCATATGTTTTCGTAGGAGATCCATGCCACTCGGTTTCAATTATTTCGAATTCTGCCCCAGGTTTAGTCAGTTCATTCCAGACATCCCTGAGTTGACCGTAAATAGACATATAAGTCTCCCTGTTTTTACCCTCTAAGTTTTACTTTAATCGACTACTGAACCTGGGAAAAGCGTAAAATGAAAAAATGCTAAAAGAACTAGTTTTATTGTGTTTACTATGCTTTCTTTTACCAACTGTTGAAATAGTTTAAGTATGTAAGAAGGACCAAGATTATGGATTTCGAGATACCAGAAGATATTTCCGCTCTTTTGTTAAAGATTGATGACTTTATAGATCAGGTAATCAAGCCGCTAGAAGAAAAAGATGACAATATTCGTTTTTTTGATCATCGTCGGGAGGACGCCCGGACGGATTGGGAGCGGGGCGGGTTGCCAAATGAGGAATGGGAAGAACTTCTATTTAAAGTTAAGCGTTTGGCAGATGAGGCAGGATTTTACAGATATCCACATCCTAGGGAATATGGCGGAATGGATGGAACTAATTTAGGTATGGCCTTGATTAGAGAACATCTTGCAGTCAAGGGCCTTGGGTTACACAACGACCTTCAAAATGAACACTCTATAGTTGGTAATAACGTGGGCTTGCTGTTGATGCTGGAATATGGGACGGAGGCACAAAAGGAAGAGTGGATTGATGATCTTTTGCATGGCCGGAAAGGCTTTGCATTCGGCATTACGGAACCAGATCATGGGAGTGATGCAACATACATGGAAACTAATGCAGTACGTGATGGCGATGATTGGATCATTAATGGTGAAAAAACGTGGAATACCGGTATTCATAAAGCTAAATACGACATGATTATGGCACGGACCTCTGGGAATCCAGGTGATGGCAGCGGGATAACAGCATTCCTTACGCCCACGGATACGCGTGGATTTAAGGTTGAAGAGATGTTATGGACTTTTAATATGCCTACTGATCATGGGCGCGTTTCGTTGACTGATGTTCGCGTTCCGGCCACCTCTATTTTTGGAGGAGAGGGGCGTGGCTTACAAATCGTCCAGCACTTTTTTAATGAAAATCGTATTCGGCAGGCGGCATCTAGTCTGGGAGCGGCACAGTTTTGCGTTACTGAGTCTGTTCAGTATGCGCAGGAAAGGAAACCTTTTGGCAAGGCATTAGCTACAAATCAAGGAATACAATTTCCACTCGTTGAGCTTCAAGCGCAGTGCGATATGCTGCGTGCTTTAATTCATAAGACAGCTTGGCAGATGGATCAATATGGAGCTTTTTCGGTATCTGATAAGGTATCTATATGTAATTACGTAGCAAATCGTTTGTGTTGTGATGCTGCAGATAGAGCTATGCAGGTGCATGGCGGATTGGGATATTCACGCCATAAGCCTTTTGAGCACATTTATCGCCACCATCGTCGATACCGAATAACTGAAGGGGCTGAAGAGATTCAAATGCGAAGAGTAGCTGGTTATATGTTTGGGTTTATGAAGCAGAGAGCACCAAAAGGGGTTAAAGAAGGTTAGTCTTGAAAGGTAGTGACGAAAATTTTTTTAAGCTGCTTAATTCTGCGTTAGCGGACAATATTTCTTGGTGTGAGAGCATCGAAAAAATTGAACGCTTGTCGGGTGGGGCAAGTCAGGAAACGTATCGGATAGTTGCTAAAACGAATTCTGGTGACCGGTTGATCGCTCTGCGAAGAGCTCCTGGAGGGATTCCAAGCGATAGCACCATAGGACCGGGTCCTGGTTTAGCTGTAGAGGCAAAGCTTATGCAGTTAGCTCAGGAAGCGGGTGTTCCTGAACCTGAAGTGTATTACATTTTCAAACCCGAAGATGGTCTGGGAGAAGGGTTTGCGATGGAATGGTTGGAAGGAGAAGCTCTTGGCGCAAAAATTGCACGATCAGAGGAATTCAAAGCGATCCGAAAAACTCTAGCCTATCAATGCGGTGTGATTCTTGCTCGTATACATTCGATAGACCTTGAGTCCACGGGTTTGCGTGAAGAGTTGGAAACATATAGTCCTGCGGATCTTATAAATAACAGTTGGGAGCGCTACAAAGGGTTTGAAACCCCACAGCCCATGATTGACTATGCAGCAAGATGGCTTCTAGAAAACGTTCCAGATAGCTATCAAGAAGCTTTAGTGCATAATGATTTTCGGAACGGTAATTTTCTGATAAATACTAATAGTATTGTAGCGATTCTTGATTGGGAGGTTTCTCATATTGGCGACCCAATGCGGGACCTTGGTTGGATTTGTACAAATTCTTGGAGGTTTGGACGCACTGAATATCCAGTTGGAGGGTTTGGAACGTATGTGGACCTTATTGCGGGATATGAAGAGGAAAGCGGACGAAAAGTAGAGTTAGAGCAAATTAAATATTGGGAAGTAATGGGATCTTTTTGGTGGGCCGTAGGATGTTTGGGTATGGCTGATCACTATAGGCACGGACCAGACCAAACTGTTGAGAGACCAGGTATAGGAAGGCGGTCATCCGAGTGTCAGATTGATTGCGTTAATTTGCTTATTCCTGGCCCAGCAGAGTTAGTTAAGAGTACTGATTTATCGGTTTCGCGGGAGATGCCCCGTCTTGATGAGTTATTAGAAAGCGTAGTCGATTTTCTGCGTGCCGATGTCATGTCGTCTACCTCTGGTAGGACTAATTTTCTTTCTCGTGTGGCAAGTAACTCGATAGATATCGTTATTCGGGACCTATCTATTGGTGAGAGCGCTAGAAAGAGGGAGCTAGGGAGGTTGCAGAAATATTTCTCATCAGCTGGAGATTTGGACGAGCTTCGGTGGAGACTGGTTTTTGGATTGCGGGATGGATCGATTAACTTGGAAGATGAATTTATTTGTAATCATCTGAGACAAACAGTGGTGAACCAAGTAGCGATCGACCAGCCAAAATATTCTGGTTTTAATACGGCAATTTCAGCACGCCAGATTTCTGCTACCTAATCCTCTAGATTGGTGATCCCTCGGGAAAGTTTGGTTTTCGTTTTTCTTTCAAGGCACTTACTCCCTCTTTGGCTTCAGGCCCTGTGAAACCTAGCATTTCAAGAGCGGTAGAGGTGTCAAATGTTGGGCCGGCCATTCGCAGCCAGTTATTCATGGAATATTTCGTCCATCGTATAGCCGTTTGAGCCCCGCTCGATAGTTTTCTTGCCACATCAAGAGCAGTATCTTGAAGGTCGTCATCTGGAACACAAAGGGATACTAATCCAATCCTCTCGGCTTCTTTGCCAGATAAAAAATCGCTGGTTAGTAAAAAATATTTAGCCTTGGCCATTCCGCATAACAGGGGCCATATGATCGCTGCGTGATCTCCGGCTGCAACACCTAATCTAGTATGCCCGTCTGTTAGGTTAACTGACTCTCCTGCAATAGAGATATCCGCGAGTAATGCTGAGACTAGGCCAGCTCCGACAGCAGGCCCATTAATAGCCGATATTATAGGTTTCCCGCAATCGATTATATTATTAACTAGATCGCGAGCCTCTTTCCAAGTTGATAGTCGCTTCTCAAAGTCCGCGATAATATCTTCGACCATTTCCAAATCCCCACCTGCTGAAAAGGCCTTTCCTTCTCCGGTAAGAATTACACAATCGATGGCTGGATCAGAATCCACTTCTTGCCAAACATAAGTTATTTCTTTATGTCCGATAGCATCTAATGCATTGAGACTTTTCGGATTATTAAAAGTGATTCTAAGTATCCTTTTTTCAGGGTAGTCAAATTTCAATCGTTTGTACCCGTGGTAACGTTCAGTCATCGTTTTTCTTCCTAGTAATTCAAATGCAATTTGCCAAAAACCAGTGCTGATAACAACGTCATACGAAAGCCTTTTTAAAAATAATTATCGATTGTGCCTTGACCATATGGGTAGTAGCGAGAAAAATACGACATATGTATTTGGCTTGAGGTCCTTATGGAAAGAACAGTTAAGATTGCGCAGGCACGTTTCTGCATAGAAGATATTATTTTTAAGTATGCGGAAGCGGTTGATGGAGGAACTCTTGAAAGCCTAGGGTTGCTCTTTTCTAGAGCCGAATTAAAAAATGCAGATGGTCAAGTGGTCGTAGGAGACGATATTGTTCAGCATTATGCAGATCGGGTTATTATGTATGATGCTAAGGGGAATGAGGCTTCATATCAGCCTGGAGTTACTACGCCGAGGACTAGGCATGTGACTACGAATCTAATATATGAATTCAATAATGCAGTGGATCGTGCAGATGTACGAAGTTGCTTTACTGCATATCAGACAATTGATAGGGCCAACGAGATAGTAGCCGGCGGGCGTTATGTGGACGTGTTTGAAAAGGATCTTCAGGGTTGGCATATTGTAAGCCGTGAAATTCTGCTAGATAACTGGGGTGATACTAGCCGTCTGATGCGCAGATAACAGGGGTAATGCTAGTCACTCCTGATACGTGATCTCCTAAGATTAAATGTCCATGACATTATTTGGCGTTCATGACGATTTGATTTTTGTCTACGGGTTCGTGTTTATTTGAGATTCTCGTGATTCAATCTCCGCCCTTATTTCGAGCTGCCTTTCTTCGGTTATCGGATAAGTCCACACTATAGCGGCTCCGATCAAGAAAAATATTGAAGGAAAGGTAGAAAATAAGAACCGAAGGCCAAAAAGATCATCCGGATTATTTACTACTCCAGGTGTTGCATCAAACCCTATCCAGGCAAGCCCAAACATCGCGATCGAGCCACCTAAGGTTGAGGTTGCTTTCTGAGCGAATGACCAAGCGGAAAAGAAGAGAGCGGCCCTATTTTCTCCACTACGAAGAGTATCTAAATCAATAACGTCAGCCTTCATCGAATTCGGCAGGGTCGCAGAAAATCCACCACTAGCGAACCCAGTTGCAATGGTAATCGGAAGCATCCACCAAAAGTCACCTGAACCCAGCAGAAGATAAAAAGGATGAGCGAAAGCTAACAAGAAAAAAGCTGAAAGATAAGCCCTATGCTTGCCAATCTTACCTGCCAACCATACCCAAAATGGTACTGCCACGAAGCTTGTAAGATAGAAAAAAGTAAGCATATAAATGGCTTTATCCTCCGCATTTAAAACATCAGCAATAAAGAAAAGGTAAAGTGGGGTAGTTATGTTGAGTCCAATCGATCCAATCATGAAAGCGAGAACCAGTTGTTTGAACGGGCCGTTCTCCCACATAAGCTTTAATCCCTTCATTACGGGAACAACAGAGGTTTCATGGTGTACAGGTTCTGGCACACGCCATAAGCAAAGTGCAACGCATATTGGCATAAGAACTAGCATTGTGGTCCCGACTAGTTGCAAAACAACGCTACTACCGCCTATACCTAGAAATAGTAGAGCAGCTCCAGGAACAAGTTGGGCTGTTAGACTTCCTAGAACTCCGGCCATGGCGCGACCACCGGTGACTCTTGAGCGTTCGTGATAGTCGGTTGATAGCTCCGCTCCCCATGCATAGTATGGAATCAACATCATGGTGATTGCTATGGATAGAGACACGCTCCATATACCGTAATGCAGAGCCCCGGCATTTTCAGGCGGCATAAAAAGCATATATATCGATATCATCATTATTGGAGTAGCTAGAAGAACCCAAGGTTTTCTCCTTCCAAATCGACTCTTGGTATGGTCACTAATATATCCCATCAGGGGGTCTGTGATTACGTCGAACAAGCGAACTCCAAGTAGCACAGTTCCAATGACTGCTAAGGAGACACCCATGTCACTAGCATAGAATCGGGGTATGAATACAGCTACCGGAAATAAAGACATAGCAATCGGTAAGTCAGCCAGGCTGTAGTAAAACAATGTTGATTTTTTTAATCGCTCCAAGATAGCTTCTCCCTGCTTCTTCCTTAAACTAGTCTATAACTATACGCCTCGATATTTTGGCTCACGTTTCTCGACAAAGGCTCGCATTCCCTCTTGTGCATCTTCAGTTGATGCACATAATACCTGATTCCGATTTTCTATGGCCATAGCAGCTTCTAAATTACCTGAATCTATCGCTATATTTAAACCCTCTTTTGTCAGTCTTAGCCCGAGTGGTGAGGTCAATAGCATGCTGTTTACGTAATCATCAGCTGCGTTATCCAATTTTTCCTTCGGGACTATCTTCGATACAAGGCCGCAAGAGAGGGCTCTCTTCGGTCCTATGAAATCACCCGTAAGCATTAATTCAGAAGCAATCGAACTGCCTACTAATCTAGGCAAAAAGTAGCTTACGCCCATGTCGCAAGCAGATAATCCTATTCGAATGAAGGCAGCATTCATTTTCATATTATCTGTTCCAATCCGAATATCGCTTGCGAGAGCTAAAGCAAATCCTCCTCCACATGCAGGACCTTGAATTAGGCAGATTATCGGTTGGGGACATCGTCGCATTAATACGTAAACTTCGGCTAGGTAGCCTTGGAAGCCCATTCCATTTCCGAAGGGTTGCGGTCTATCATTGCTGAGTGCCTCTTTGATATCTAAGCCTGCGCAAAACGCTCTGCCTGCTCCTCTTAATATAACTATTCTTGTATCCCTGTTTTCTCTAAGGGCACTGAAGTAATCCAGTAGTTCTGTAACCATGTCTACATTGATTGCATTGAGTGAGTTCGGCCGATTTAGTGTTACCCAGTCAACCCCGTTCTTCTGCCGATTAACTTCGATAGTTTTATAATCCGTAATGTTCATGCGACTTTCCTTTTACGCGTTAATAACTTAAAAATTCCTTTCTTTTGCCCTATATCTTCAAATCGATCAGCAATGATATAGTACTTGTTTATAAATGATTTATAGATTTTGGGGGAAATTATGGGATCTAGGTTAGAAGGTAAAGTCGCTGCAATTACTGGTGCTGCTAGTGGTTTTGGGGAGAGTGCGGCTCGCTTGTTTATTAGCGAAGGATGCAAGGTGGTCTTAGGTGACATTCAGGCAAAAGAGGGGGCTCAGTTAGCCGAAGAATTAGGTGCGAACGCTTTGTTTGTGGGCTGCAATGTCACGTCTGAACAGCACATTTCAGATATGGTTGATGCGGCCGTTTCTGAATATGGGCAGTTGGACATTATGTACAACAATGCTGGAATAATTGGGGCAGTTGGTCCAATTGATACCACTCCCAGCGATGAATGGAAAGCCACCTTAGATATCCTGCTAAACGGGGTTTTTTATGGGATAAAACACGCAGCTAGAGTAATGAAGCCGAGGAATACAGGATCTATTATAAGTATGGCTAGCACAGCAGGTATTATGGGAGGCCTTGGCCCTCACACGTATTGTGCTGCCAAGCATGCGGTAATAGGCTTAACAAAAAATTGTGGAGCAGAGCTTTGCAGGCATGGGATTCGAGTTAATGCCATCGCCCCGGCTGGAATGGCAACTGCAATGGTCGCTAATATATCGACCGGGGATCCATCAGCAATTGAGCAAACCAAGGAGCTACTAGCGGCCAGCTCGCCTCTGCTTAATAGAGCCGGAGTAGCGGAAGATGTGGCGCAAGCGGCCTTGTGGCTTGCTAGTGATGAATCGGGTTATACCAACGGACATACGCTTACTACAGATGCCGGTATTACAACCGGTGCAAGTCCTAATGCGCCAGCTTTCGAAGAATATCAGCCGATGATCAGGGAAGCAGGAAAAAAGGGGCTATAAGATTTAAACCAGATTGTCGTAATAAGTAATTTATATGCAAATAACTATAAATTATTTTAATTTCGTTATATAAAACGCTAAAAACCCTAATAAGTTGTAAAACGCGACATTCTTTTGGGGTTTTTGGTCATGAAGCTTCCTGCAGCTGTAGGCAAAAATAGATACGGACCAGATGGAATAGTTATTCCATGGGATACCGCATCAGTGCATGAATATCTTATATCCTCTGGAGTTAAGCAGACGCTCAGATCGACTGAAAGAGCGATACAGGAATCTGAGATCTTACCTCCTGCTTTGTCAGTTGATGAGATTTGTGATGAGTTTGGTAGAGAGCCGGTTCATATACGGGTAGAAAAACTATTGTCAACTGCCCGCCGGAGGCGCCAGCAATCGCTGGTCTTGCAGCTTTATGAGAGTGAAGATGTTGGGCTTGTCCTTTTTGCAAACGACGGTCGTTCTGGACGCAGATGGCTCTATTTATCCAATGAATCTCTAGAGGCAGATAATTTTTTAATGAGTTTAGAGGCTCTGGCTAGCGGCAAATCGACTGTTTTTTGGCCTCATGGTTCGGTTACTGAAGTATGTCGTAAGTTAATTCATGTTCAACGGAGTCATGAGCTGAACATAGGCTCGAGCTTGCAAGTGCAGATAGCCTCCTGGGTCTTTAGAGAGCCAGAAGTGTTAAAAGTTATGACCGAAAAAAATCCAGTAAAAGAGAATAGTAAAACGATGTCCCACTTGGATATGTTGGAGGCGGAAAGCATTCATATTTTGCGAGAAGTTATGTCTCAAGCTGAAAATCCAGTAATGTTATATTCAGTTGGTAAAGACAGTTCGGTGATGCTTCATCTTGCTAGGAAGGCATTTTATCCCAGTCCTCCACCTTTCCCGTTAATGCATGTAGACACCCGATGGAAATTCCAGGCTATGTATGATTTCCGTGACATGATGGCAAAGGAAAGTGGTATGGAGCTAATCGTCCATATAAACCCTGAGGGCGTTAAGAAAAACATTAATCCATTTGATCATGGGAGTGCCTTGCATACGGATGTAATGAAAACCCAAGGTTTAAAACAGGCTCTTGACTTGCATGGTTTTGACGTGGCGTTTGGCGGTGCTCGCCGTGATGAAGAGAAAAGTAGAGCGAAAGAACGAGTTTTTTCGTTTCGGACAGACGCACACAGATGGGATCCTAAAAACCAAAGGCCCGAGTTATGGAACATATATAACGGATATAAAAATCCTGGGGAAAGCATACGGGTTTTCCCCTTGTCAAATTGGACAGAATTAGATATTTGGGAATATATTTATCGTGAACAAATATCCATTGTCCCCTTATATTTTGCAGCTGAGCGCCCTGTCGTAGAAAGAGATGGGATGCTCATCATGGTAGATGATGACCGATTAGAGCTTTCTAGAGGAGAAGATATTCAGTTAAAAAGTGTGAGGTTTCGTACTTTGGGCTGTTATCCGTTAACCGGGGCTATTGAGTCTGGGGCTGATAACTTATCAGCGATAGTGTTGGAATTGTTACGAAGCCGTACTAGTGAAAGGCAAGGACGGGCTATAGATTCTGATAGTTCAGGGTCGATGGAGAAAAAGAAGGTTGAGGGTTATTTTTAATGACTGTTGATTCAAATACTTCTAGTGATCTTCATGAAAACCCTGAAGCTCGAATAACTGAATATATTGCTAATCAGACTGATTTAGATCTTCTGAGATTCATTACATGTGGAAGTGTGGATGATGGCAAAAGCACTCTCATTGGGAGGATGCTTTATGAGGCACAGCTAATTTTTGAGGATCAAGTTTCAGCTTTAAAAGCTGATTCGAAACGTCAAGGGACTCAGGGAGGTGACATCGATTTTGCTCTTTTAGTCGATGGTTTGAGTGCTGAACGCGAGCAAGGTATAACGATTGATGTCGCTTATCGTTTTTTTAGTACGGATAACCGAAAATTTATAGTGGCCGATACTCCTGGGCACGAGCAATATACGAGAAACATGGTGACCGGCGCTTCTACCGCAGATGTAGCTGTGATTCTAGTCGACGCTACTCAGGGGGTTTTAGTTCAGACTAGAAGGCATTCTTTTATTGCGTCTTTGTTGGGAATACGACATGTCATCTTAGCCGTGAATAAAATGGACTTGGCTAACTATTCAAAGCAGATTTTTGAGGGAATTGTAGAAGATTACCAGGAATTTTCTATGGCGCTTGAGTTCGAGTCGGTGACCTCTATACCGTTATCTGCGCTTAAAGGTGATAATGTTATCCAGCGTTCAGAAAAAATGTCTTGGTATTCTGGACCAACCTTGCTTGGGTTTCTAGAGGCGGTGAATGTCGATAAATCATTATCACAGCATTCCTTTCGTTTTCCTATTCAATGGGTGAATCGGCCCAATTCTGAGTTTCGCGGATATTCAGGAACGTTGGTTGCTGGTGAAGTTTCGGTTGGAGACGAGATTAAAGTATTGCCTTCGAATGAATATGCAACCATTGAAGAGATTATTCTTTATCAAGACAGTTTGAAAATTGCCAAAGCAGGCCAAGCAGTGACGATTCTACTTGATCGAGATGTTGATGTGTCTCGTGGCGATCTGCTCGCTTCAGCTATGGATCCATGTGAAGTGTCAGACCAATTTGACGTTTCCATTGTATGGATGGACCAGGAAGCTGGGTTTATTGGACGCTCTTATTGGCTGATGATGAATGGGAATCGAGTGAACGCTACTATTACCGATATCAAGCATAAATATAATATTAACACTCTAGAAAAATTATCTTCCAAAGAGTTTGGCTTGAATGATATAGGCAGGGTAACAATAAGTTTAGATAAGCCTATTCCATTTGAGAACTATGCCTCCTGTAACGGAATGGGCTCTTTTGTTTTGACAGATCGATATAGTCATCAGACTGTTGGTGCAGGAATGATTAACCATTCATTGCGGCGGGCAGATAATTTGCGCAAACAGGATTTGTTGGTTGATAAAAAAGCACGGGAGAGACTTCATGGTCATACGGGAATGTGTGTTTGGCTAACTGGTTTGAGTGGCTCCGGAAAATCCACTATAACCGATGGAGTTGAGCAGATTCTTCATAAAAGAGGGATTTCTACTTATATTTTGGATGGCGATAATATTAGACAGGGCTTAAATATAGATTTAGGTTTTACTGATGCAGATAGGGTAGAAAATATCCGTCGTATTGCAGAAGTAGCAAAATTGATGGTTGACGCGGGATTGGTGGTCCTTACTGCTTGCATATCACCATTTCGCTCAGAAAGGGACAGAGCAAGAGCGCTCTTCATTGAGAGTGAGTTTAAAGAAGTTTTTCTGGATATACCGATAAGTGTGGCTGAAAGCCGTGACCCGAAAGGCCTTTACAGTAAGGCACGACAAGGAGATTTACCGCATTTTACGGGCATAGACAGTGATTACCACGAACCCGAGTCGGCAGATTTGGTTCTTCGTACTGATGAGTTGTCTATTGAAGAATGTATTAGCAAAGTTGTGGAGTTAATAAATTGAAAGAAAGCCAAAATAATGTTGGGCAAGATAGTAGGTTGCGAAGTTTGGCAAAAGCGTTTTCCTGGCGTGTAGTTGCAACAGCCACAACAGCCACTATTGCCTTTGTGGTCACTGGAGAACTTGATGCTGCGCTTTTAATCGGAGGTTTTGAGTTTATTTTCAAGATTTTTATTTATTACGCGCATGAGAGAGCATGGGCGATTATACCGAAGCGCAGTTAGCTAGATTTGTCGTTCTTTAAAAACCACTATGCAGTGGTGATAGATGGTGTATATGTATCTTTTCCAGATCTAATTACAGTTCCCGGTATTGACCCAGTATGTTCACCATTTTCGATTATCAGCTCACCGTTTACGAAAACGTGGTCTATACCTTCAGCTTGCGCATACACTCTAGGCTCATCTTCAGGAAGATCAAACTTCATTTCAATTGGCCCACACCCGACGGTATCCTGGTCGATTATGATGATGTCTGCATGCCAACCTTCTTTTAATGATCCTCGTTCTTTTAATCCGAACAATTCGGCTGGGATTTGAGTAAGCTGCTTTATTGCCTCCTCAAGGCGTATTACTTTATGTTCTCTTACGCCTTTTGCTAGCAGATTTGTACAAAAAGCGAAGGTATCGATCATGTCGAGATGCGCTCCTGCATCAGATGCTCCGATGATTGTTCTGTCATCTGCCCAGAGTTTGCCTCGCAGCTCCCAAAGGGACTCGTCTTCGCCGCCTGCAAAATCGAGAGGGATGAAAGATGTCCTGAGACCTTCTGATATTGCCAAATCCAGCATGATATCAAAAGCTTCTTTTCCTTGTTGTTGTGCAAGATCACCTAAAATTCTTCCCTCTAAATGTTTATTTTCATGATTGAGTGTTGAGTGAATTGACCATCTGTTCCAGTCTGAAATCTCTTTGAAATAACCTCCTGATTTGACACTGGAATCTAGCTGCTTCCTAACGGCCGGATTTTGTAGTTTCTCGATTCTATCTGAGATGCTTAACTCAAATAGATCAGCCCAACCTTCCATAGCATCAAAAACCATACCGCCATGTAAATTTAACCTTAAGACCACTGGTTGTGGCATTGTTAAAGCTACAACTTTTCCGCCATTTTCCCTGGCTATATCGCTTGCTCCTAGTTGGTTTTCCATTTGATCAGATGGGCCGGGGTTTAGAACGTTCCAATTTACTGGTCTTTGTGAGATTGTTGACAAATCGGACATTAATTGCCTTAAATTGTCGTCAAACAGTCCTACTCCAGGGAGAAATTCAATGGAAGTTCCTTCATGTTCTCCAACAGTTCTGGCCAGCTCCAAAATTTCATCAAATTCTGCGTATCTGGAGGGTACGGGTTGCCCGGAGGCATCATTATGTGTAGTTGATAGGGACGATGAAAAGCCTAAGGCTCCTTCAGCAAGACTTTGGCCAAGAAGAATTTTCATTGCTTTTATTTCATCGGAATTTGCTTTATGACCAATGGCTTTTTCACCCATTACTACACGACGAATAGCGCTATGACCCGCCATAAACCCCGCATTTATTCCGATTTTCCCCTCTAGTTTATCTAGATATTCGCCAAATGAATTCCAGTTCCATGGAACGCCAGATTTCAAACTATTTTCAGGCATTCCTTCCACTCTGGCTAGCATGCTTCTTAGATAAGGAGCTGCCTCTTCAGATAGAGGAGCGATCGAGAAGCCACAGTGTCCACCAAAGGCTGTTGTTACACCATGGTAGCAGGACGGGCTTAGAGTAGGATCCCAAAATATCTGGGCATCGAAATGCGTATGTACATCTACAAATCCAGGAGCTACTACCCGTCCATCAGCGTTAATAATCCTTTTGGCTTTATGCTCTGTTTCACCGATCTGAACAATGCATCCATCTTTGATGCCTACGTCACCACTGACTCCTGCTTTACCAGTTCCATCTATTATTAACCCGTTTTTAATCACTATATCTAGCAATTGACTTCCCCCCAACATTTTTTGTTTACATTATATTTTATATTGACCATTGTCTAACTATGGTGAGACAAGGCATTATGTATGTAGTAAACGAGATGTACATGGTTGTATCTAGAAATGTCGAATCTGCCTAATAATCAAACCGAATGGCCCAATCCACGTTATGGTTGGTATATCACCATAGTTTTGCTTATAGCGTTCACTTTCTCATATGTTGACCGGCAGGTCCTTAATCTTTTAGTGGAGCCTATCAGAGAGGATTTAGGTCTGAGTGATACGAAGATGAGCTTCCTGCAGGGGGTTGCTTTCGTTTTGACTTATGTTGCTATGAGTGTACCTATAGGCCGAATGGTCGATAAATTTAATCGTGTGTTCATCATGATTACTGGTGTTTTAGTATGGAGTGCGGCAACAATAAGTTGCGGCCTGTCTCGAACCTATATACAGCTAATGGTTGCTCGAATGGGCGTAGGTGTTGGGGAGGCGGCCCTCACACCAGCTGCTTGGTCTATTTTGTCTGATTATTTTCACCCAGATAAAAGATTGATGCCGATTAGTGTGTATCTGATGGGCCCATATGTTGGAGCTGGGGTCGCCATGATCGCTGGTGCGCAAGTTTTGGACTGGACTCGTGAGGTAGATCAAGTAGTACTTCCTCTGGTGGGTGCGCTCGCTCCATGGCAATTTACTTTTGTAGCTGTAGGTTTACCAGGGATAATTATTACAGCCCTTCTTTTAACAATTAAAGAGCCTATCAGGCGAGGACAACCAAGTGATGCAATAAAAGCACCACCATGGAAAGAAGTGGCCGCTTATATACGTAAGCATAAAGAAATTTATTTGGCTATACATGTAGGGATTCCATTTTCGATTGTTATGCTTTACGGCTTGCAGGCATGGATTCCAACTATATTGGTGCGTGTATATGAGTGGGATCTGGCACAGGCAGGGAGGACCTACGGCCTTGTAGCACTTATCATGGGTTCTGCTGGTGTTCTAACTGGCCCTCTGTTATGTAACTTTTTCAAGGTAAGAGGTTATGAGGATTATCCGATCAGGGTTGCTATTATCGCTGCTGTTGGAGCAGCAGTATCGTTGATTTTGTTAGCGTTTCAATCGAATGCGTATTACGGTTTAGTGTGTGTTGCATTAGCTAGTTTTTTCGTCCCCTTACCTATGGGGGTTATGACTACAACTATGCAATTTGTGACTCCTAACAATATGCGGGGAGTTGTAGCTGGTATGTATGTGGTTACTACCAACGTAATTGGTCTTGGTTTAGGTCCTACCCTTGTTGCTCTATGCACTGATTATGTTTTTGCAGACCCTACTGCAGTTGCAAATTCTCTTGGCCTAGTTTGTGCGTTTATCGGACCAATATCAGTAGGGTTTTTGCTGCTAGGCCGGAAACCATATATAGAACGGGCCCGTGAATTAGGGGATCAATCCAGTTAAATTGATTTTCAGACCGAGTGGATTTTCGATTGTAATTAGGTAGAAGTATAAATTAGTAGACGTTTACCTATGACGCTCGTTTTATTAAGGTTACATAAATGCAGTTATGTGGAGATGCTGATGACAGATTCAAGTAATGACTCTTTGATTACCAAAGAAATGCTTGACCATGTGGGAGTCGAGTCCGATCCGTGGATTTGTGAGGTGGATAAGACTTCGGTACGAATGTTTGCTCGTTCTGTTGGTCAAATTGACCCCGTTTATTATGATGAGCAAGCAGCTAAGGACGCTGGATACAGAAGCTTGCCTGCTCCTGCGGGCTATTTGGGCACGCCAATATATAATCCTGTTGCGAAGGATAATGCTCTCGGGATGGTTGGAGGACCTCAGCCTAGCCGACCTCTAACACGCATTCTGAATGGTGGCACCGAAATTGAGTATCTTGCAGATATATGTGCTGGTGACGTCCTTACTGCACGTTCCCATATAGCCAATTATGAAGAGCGTGATGGCAGCATAGGGCCAATGCTTATTGTAACAAGCAAGACTACCTATATGAATGAAAATGATGAGTTAGTCGCCATTATGACTGGAAACTTGATCCGTTATTAAGGAGATATGTTATGGGTGTTAGTTGGGAAGACGTTGTTGAAGGGATGGAGATTCCTGAGTTAAAGAAAAACTGTTCTACACAGCAGCTCGTGCACTGGGCGGCTGGTTCCGGGGATTTCTATCAGATACACTACGATTTAGAGTTCGCGAAATCAACTGGGCTGGATGGGCTAATAGTTCATGGGGCTCTTAAGCATGCTTTTCTCGGGCAGTTGCTGCACGACTGGGTCGGAAATTCTGGGCGTATAAAAAAGTTTGGTTGTAGCTATCGAGGTATGGATGTTCCTAATGAGAACATTTTGTGTCGTGGTACGGTAATTAAGAAATACGAAGAAAATGGTGAGAAGTTAGTTGATTTAGAGGTATGGACCGAGAATCCTAAGGGAAAGAGAACAACCCCTGGCACTGCTACCGTGCGCTTATAACAGTTGATGTTAGGACGCTAGATGGAAGTCCTGACGAGAAAAGATTTTTCGTCTTTAATCTTAGACCCTAACTGGGCGGATTGTGATCCAAGAAACAACTTTATCATAACCGTACCGTTTTCTGAGCTTGCGTCCTTAGAATCGGTCGAGTTTTCTAGAGTTAACGCTTGGTTGAAACAACAGGTTGTGCCGGTTGTCGGTATTGGTAAGCCTCCTGCGCCACACTTTTTAGATTCAGTTGATCTCTATGTCCTCACTGAGAAAGAACATTCTTTAATAGTTGGTAGGATCGAACGTAACCCGATTGCTTCTGCTACGTTGGTGCAGGTTCTGCGAGCAGTTGAAGGCGTCACTTTTCCTAACGCGCTCCTTTTGGAATCAACTGCTTACGGGACGCTACAAGGAGGTGGGGAGTTTAGGAATTGGCTCTCATCGAGGAATCAGAAGACAAGAGAAACGAAATTAGACCCATCAATCAGTCCTGTTCTGCTCAACCGAAAGGATCAAATTTTAGAAGTCACGCTGAATAATCCTTCTGATAGGAATTCCCTTTCAGTCTATATGAGAGATGCTTTAGCCAATGCCTTTAGCCTTGTAGAGATAGACTTAGATATCGTGGAGGTTCATGTATCTGCAAATGGCCCGTCTTTCTGTTCAGGTGGTAATTTACCAGAGTTCGGAGAAGCTTTAGATCTTGGTTGGGCGCACCACACAAGAATGCTTCGAATGCCAGCGCAATTTCTAGCTAGAAATGCTGAGAAATTTACTTTCTATGTGCATGGGGCTTGTATTGGAGCTGGTATTGAGATGGCGGCATTTGCGAAACACCTTATTGCAAAATCTGATTCTGTTTTTAGGTTGCCGGAAGTCGGGATGGGCCTGTTGCCGGGGGCGGGAGGGTGCGTCAGTATTACAAATCGCATAGGTCGTCATCGAGCTGCATATATGGCAATTTCTGGCGAGTCAGTGGATGTCGATAAGGCTCTAGATTGGGGGTTGATTGATTCCATCGTAGATTAGTTCCCCTCTAAGAAATGTTGCTGATACGTGAGCTTGAGATAGGTCTACTATCAGTTGCTCCCATGTTTGATTAATCAAGCAGAGATCCGCTTTGGATCCTACAGACAGCGTCCTCGGTACCGATGGATTATCTAAGGAGCCAATATAGAGATCAATCGCTTCCATTGGCCGGAGCTTCTCAGATGATCCGAGTAAAGTGCCATCAGCTGTTTTGCGGAGTGTGGCTGCTTTCATTGAGAGCCAAGGATTAGCAGAGCCAAACGGCGCATCTGATCCTGCAGCAAGACGAACGTTATGTTCCAGATAGCTAGAACATCGGTAGAGCCAGTCATGCTGTTTAGGATCTATACTAGAATAATAATGATTCCCTCGCTCTTCGATGAAATGAGGTTGAGTGATTATCTGAATATCTAGCTCTGCAATCTGGTCTATTAAGTTTGGTGGTGTCACTGATGCGTGCTCGATACGATCCGACTTTATTGCACCAACGGTTGAGAGCGCTGAGATTGCATAAACAAGCTCTAGTTCCGTGACGCAATGAACTGCTACCCCTCTATTTAATTCATGACTCTTAGCAATGGTCTGACAAAATTCCGAAAAATCAGGTAGATCTGCCTCGTGTAGGTGGATCTTCGTAGAGCCTATCGATAGCATGCTATTTGATGAAAAAGCCATAGGTGTTTTGCTAAGTTCTATGGTGCCAGAAATCTTAACGGATTGAAGAAGATCTCCTGACTTTTGGAGTTTCTTGAATAATTTAGTTGTTTCTTTGTTGTTTCGAGGAGTCATATCATTTATTCCAGTAATCCCATATCTGGCAAGTTCGATGCTAGCGCCTTTGTAATCAAGGTCCATGGTTTCTGAGATCAAATGGATTAGTTCATCCTGGTCATAGATTCGTCCATCTGTTGGAATCTTAGTCTGAAGAGTTTTTGGTAGTTTGAGGATATGTTCTTTTAACAGTTTTTCTGCAGCTGTATTTATTATCCAGAGTCTTCCCGACCGATGCTGTATACGTGTTGGAGTTCCGCCGGTATGGATGTCCAGCCAAAATTTATCAATATTACCAGCAACGCTTTCGTGGTAACCGACTCCTCTAATCCACTTTATGTTATCAGTTGCACTTTTTGTTTGCAGTTGTTCCGCTAGTTGGTTCTCGGTTTCTATGGCTGGTGGGCCGCATATTACGGACTGCCGTGCAGCAGATAGTGATAAAAAGTGTATATGATGGTCATTTAGACTTGGTAGAAGGAGGCCACCTTTGCCGTCTATAACAAGCTCATCGAGGTAGGGATGCAGCTTTTTTCCGATTTCCTTTATATGGCCATCTTCGACCCGAAGGGCGGTCCCTTCTTGTCTGAATAAGAGGACGTTTGTAATTAGCATGCTATTTTAAATATTCTTCCTACTCTTTCATTTGATGATCCAAGATCTTCTGCTTTTGAAAGGATTGGGCGTTTTATTATTCCTTGATGAGGATTATTCGATTGTGCTTGTAACCACCATTCGGAGAAGCTGTTAATGGTTTCAGTGATTCCTCTTTGACGAAGTTCCTGTTTCATGATGGCTAGAGTTACATCTCTAAGGCTAAGAGATATTAAACCGCCTTTTTGTTGTAACCAATTTTGCCAAACCAGAAGAGCACCATGGATTCCAGTTATCGGATCTGCAATTGCGTCGCCGGCAAATTCGTAGTGTCCAGTCGCCAATCGCATCAGCTTTGTCATCCCTGCGGCTACTCCAGCGTCATCTCCATACGCTATCCAATTTCGGTTTGGTTCCTTCCGACCGTAACCGGTGATACTGACCCATGTCAGATATTCGCGCTGCGCGACTAATTTTTCAGGATTTATGCCCATTTGTTCCATGGCCCTAGGCCTTGATGATTCTATAACAATGTCAGCATGATCAATGAGGCGTTTTAATATCTGTCTGCCTTGAGAAGTCGGAAGGTCTACAGCAACGCTTTGCTTCCCTTGATTTAAAAGGTTATAAAATTCCTTATTACCAAGTCTTGCTCCATCTGGCCGGCTTAATGATTCTAGTTTTATAACTTTGGCGCCGCAGATTGCTAAGAGGTGCGAACATAATGGTCCTGCCCACAAACTTGATAAGTCTAGTACTGTGGGTTTTTGATCATTTTCAAAGTTTAATCGCTTGGGGGTCTGGGGAGTTAATGTATATTCGGCTACATTGGTCTCCGTTGGAGATACTGCTAAGCCGATCAGGCGTGCCCGTTCGACTACTTCGGAGCTATGTTTCTTTTGTAATTCAGAGTAGATCACATGCCAGTTTCCGGGCTTTACATCCGAAACTTGTAACCATGGTGCTATTAGTTCCCAGTCAATATCTCTCGGAAGATTCACCGCAACAGCCTGGTCTTTGCAGTAGATTATTCTGCAATATCCTCCTGCAGAAATCCCAGATCTGAATTTGGTATTGTTTAGAAAAGCTCGCTCGCCCATTAGCTGCGAAGCATTTAGTTGTTTGAGTTGAGAATTATCCGGGTGCAGGTTTTGTAAGGCAGAAAGAGAACGATTTACAGTGGCGGCGAGAGGATGAGAGACAGGCAACCGGGGAGCTTTCATATCTTAAACTTAGTGGAACAGTTCTCGAACAACACGGCGTAGAAGTTTACCAGTTTCATTGTAAGGTAGCTCGGGTTCAAAAATTATTTTCTCCGGTACTCGCGATGATCTTAATGTGCGGCGCACCAATTCCTGAAGTTCCTTCTCTTTTAGGTCTTTATCTGTTGATGAGACCGCTGCAGCAACCGATTCACCCCATTCTGCTGAGGGTATGCCAACCACTGCAGCATCGATTATTTTAGGGTGAGCTAAAAGAACGTCCTCGATTTCCCCCGGTGAAATATTTTCTCCTCCCCTCACAATAATGTCGTCTGATCTTCCTGATAAATATAGATAGCCCTCATTATCTAAATAACCGCTATCTTTTGTGGGAAACCACCCTTGTTCATTCACTAATGATTTTTCTTGGTATTCGCCAGATACTTGTGGGCCTTTGATATATATTTCACCTACCTGATTAGCCTTAAGAATCTCATTATTTTCATTTCGTATCTCTAGCTCGATAGATGGGAGAGGCTTGCCAACTGATGTTAGCCGCTTTTTTGCTTCTGGATCTGTTGTATTTAGCGCTTTCCGATGGTCTTCTGGGCCTAAAAGGGTGACTGTCGAGCTTGTTTCGGTTAAACCATACGCGTTTGTAAAATTTACTTCAGGAAGAAGGGTTAACGCCTTTTCAATTACCTTGAGGGGCATTTTCCCCCCGCCATATGCTAATGCTTTGAGTGCTTTTGGAGGGGGCTTATGAGCTGATTCTACTAGGTCCACAATCCTGGTAAGCATAGTAGGCACAACGAAAGCGTTAGTGACATTTTCTTGATCGCATAAGTTAAGCCAGGATTCAGGATTGAAATCTGGTAACTGGACGATTCGTCTGCATGCGTAGATTGAGCTTAATATGGCGGCAATACCAGCAATATGGTAAGGCGGGACAGACATTAATGTGGCCTCATTTTCATTTGCACCAAGAAACTCAACGGAACTGAGTATGTAGGATATAATGTGCTCATGCCTTAATATCGCGGCTTTTGGGGTTCCTGTCGTGCCGCTAGTGAAAAGTTGTACGGCAATTTTCTGCGGATCTTCTGACCAAGTCTGGTCCGGTACTTTTAGAGTCAATGATTCAGTTAGGAATTGTTCTGAACTCATTGCTGTTTCTTTGCGGACAGCTCCTTTGTATTGATGCCCATATACTAAAAAAGTTGGTGAGATTCTTTCTATGAGTGCGTCCAGCTCTGTTCCTGTCAAGCGGTAATTAAGCGGGACATATGGAACCCCTGCTATGGCGGCTCCAATAATGGCAATTGGAATTGCTGGACTGTTAGTGTCTAGAACAGAAACGGATGTGCAGCTGCTTGCCTGTATTTTTGTTGCTGCAGTTTTTGCGGCATTGAATAGCTCTTGATAGTTGTAGCTCTTCCGTTCGTAAGTTATCGCCTTCCTATCAGGACAACTTTCAGAAGCCATTTGTAATAGCATTGCTATATTCATATTGTATTCGTTAATCCGAAGATGGAAGATTTTTACTACCCTTGATGGATAGTAGTGCTCCGTTAGCCGCTAATCCTCCGTCTCCTGCTTTAATGCAAAGTATTTCGATTGTTTCTTCTTCGTTTACATATCTTTTTCCGACCTCAGATCCTGACATATGTTCTGAGACGCCTTCCTGGAATGAGGTTACTTCTGCATCAGCAGGTACGAGATGGTTGCCGCCGCATGTTAGTTCCAATTTCTCACTAATCTTTACTACCATTACCTCAGTAGCACATACGGCACTCTTAAATCTTTGTCCTGGTTTTATATCGTCCATTTCTTTTTTGTTTCCTTTGTAAAGCGGCATTCTAGTATTTTTTCATATGAAATTGTTTGATGTAAGACCAATTGATGTAATTAATAATGTTCCATAGGTATTTCGCATTGAGATAAATAATATCTTGGTTAGCTTTTGGTAACGGTTTAATATTTTCCTGTCTTTGGGATGAGGGGCTAAAATAAACGGTTCAATGTTATTATTAAGTTAGTGTTTCTTGTTTTACCTAACTATGGAAGGTATTTATTCAATATGAAAGAAAATCTACTTATAGAAACAAAATTCATTGAGGCAAATGGGCTGAGATTTGAGGTTGATACGTGTGGTGAAGGAGAGTGCCTGGCATTATGTTTGCATGGGTTTCCTGAAAGCAGTTATTCCTGGCGATATCAGTTGCCTATGCTCGCCGAAAAAGGATTTAAAGCTTGGGCACCAAATTTGCGTGGCTATGGAAATTCGTCAAAGCCGCCCGGATTGCAGTCTTATAGTATCGAAATTCTTATGGACGACGTTGCAGCATTAATCGATCGAGCTGAAGTAAAAAAAATTGTACTGATTGGTCATGATTGGGGCGCTGCTATTGCATGGTTTTTTGCAATGCGAAAACTAAGACCTCTGGAAAAGCTTATTATTTGTAATGTGCCTCATCCAGCAAAAATGAATTTGCGTAGAAACTGGGAGCAACTAAGAAAGTCTTGGTACATGTTTTTTTTTCAGTTACCAGGAATTCCTGAAAGACTGCTCGGAACTAACGGAGCAAAACGAATTGGCGAGATGATCAGAAGAACAAGCAGCAGCCCATCAATGTTTCCAGATGATGTGATCAGGAGGTATTCGGAGTCAGCTTCCCAACCTGGATCGCTAACAGCAATGTTAAATTACTATCGTTCGCTTCTTAGAGGAGGGGGTGCAAAAAGGCAGGCTTCCTTGGGATTTCCAAAAATTTTTGTGCCGACCTTGATGTTATGGGGAGAGGAAGATGTTGCTCTTTCAAAAACAACGACCGTTGGAACGGAAGAGTTGGTCCCTAATTTGACCTTGAGATATTTGCCGCGCGTGTCCCATTGGTGTCAGCAGGAGCAACCGGATATAGTCAATTCAATGATGTCAGCGTTTCTTGATTCAGAGGCAGTTCCCATATTAACTTGGGAATCTGTTTTGTCCTCTCCGGATGATTGAGAAACCAACTATTTAAGAGGATAGTATGGGATTTTATGACAGTTTATTTGAGCCGCTAGATCTTGGTGCGGTTTCTGTTAAAAATAGAATAGTGCGTTCGGCTCATTCTACGGGTCTAGGTGGTGATGATCTAATAGCCTATCATGAGGCAAGGGCTAAAGGGGGAGTTGGTATGTCTACTATTGAGGCTACCAGTGTTCATCCAAGCGCTCCTAGTGGTATCAAGCTTTACTCAGATGAATCCATTCCCTTCCTAGAGAAAATAGCAAATTCTGTACACAGATATGATATGAAGATGTTCCATCAGTTGTATCATCCTGGCGCAAGTGGTGGGGCATTTGGTCAAGCTTGGTCAGCTAGCGCGGTTCCAAACCCTATGGGAACCGTTGTTCCTATGGAGATGACTAAAACCATGATTGATGAAGTAGTTGGTTCTTTCGGGCTAGCTGCAGCTCGAGTGTGTAACGCTGGCTTAGATGGCGTGGATATTCATGCTTCAAGTGGTTATTTGATACACGAATTTTTATCTCCTGCCCTTAACAAGAGAACTGATGATTATGGTGGTAACGAGGAAAACCGCCTTAGATTTCTTCGCGAGGTTATTGATTCTATTCGTTCGGAGGTTAAAACCGATCAATTTGTCGTGGGGATAAGGTTGCCTAATGAAGATCATGTTCCTGGAGGACTTACAGCGGAACTTAACCATGCGATAGCGTTAGAGATCGATTCGCTAGTAGATTATGTGTCGCTTCATATGGGAGCTTACTGGCGGTTCCACAAGCTTATAGCTCCATCAGATGATCCTTTAGGGTTAGAGATGGGCGCAAATAAGAAAATTACTCCTGGTCTAACTAAGCCCACGATTGTTGTGGGACGAATTATGACTTTGGATCATGCCAACCACATCGTTAGTTCTGGTGAAGCAGATATGGTTTCGATGGTCCGTGCTCTAATAGCTGATCCGGAGCTCGTGAACAAGGGTCGCGATCAGGAGGAGATAAAAATTCGTCCCTGTATCGGGTCAAATATGGGTTGCGTTGGCCAATTAATGACTACGGGGCAGATTAGTTGTGTTGTGAATGTGGCCGCTGGTAAGGAAAGAACCGTGCCGCTGGAACCTGATACATCAGCTAGTCCGACAAAAAAATTGTTAGTTGTGGGAGGAGGTCCAGCTGGGCTTGAGTTTGCCCGAACTGCATCTCTTCGAGGGCATTCAGTGGTGCTTCATGAAGCAATGAATATATTAGGTGGGCAGGTCGCTATTGCTGCTTCAGCTCCTCATCGCGGAGACCTTGGAGCTGTTATTACCTGGCTGGTTGACGAGATAAATAGTCTTGGTGTAGATGTTAAATTAAATTCTGTTGTCGATGCTGATTCTGTTTCCGAAATAAACCCAGATGAGATAGTAATAGCTACTGGTGCTTCGCCTCGTATAGATGGGTTCCAGCTTGCTACTCCCGCTGCAGCTATTCCCGGATTTGATCTCCCGCACGTATATTCTTCATGGGACCTTCTAGGATTCGGCGATATAGCTAAAATAGAAGGACCAGCGATTATTTATGATGATACTGGGTCGTTTGAGGCAATTTCAGTGGCAGACGTTCTTCTTGGTGCTGGAGTTCCAGTAACGATGGTATCGCGCTTGGAATCTTTGGGAGAAAATTTACCCTTTCCTTCTGTAACTATCGGTTCTGCTAGAGAACGCTTAATGTCTGGTGACTTTGATTTTGTAGGTGGCCACCATTTAATAAGTATAAATCCACAGGAAGTGGAGATAGGGGTTCTCTTTACCGATAGATCTAGAAGATTAGCAGCTCGCACGGTAGTGCTGGTTGGCTATAATGAACCTAATCGTCAATTGCATACGCAATTATTAGCAAATGGTTCTAAGGTGCATTTAATCGGTGATGCTAGAGGTTCAAATAATATGATGGCTGCTATACACGGAGCAACTCAATTAGCGAGGATGATTTAAGGCGTTTCTATACTATCTGGCCAGCCTTTGTGCCTGTGTAGCGCCCATTTTTCATAACGATCTCACCGTTTACCATTACTAGTGAATATCCGTCGGCATGCCTTATGTACCTTCGAGCTTCTCCAGGAAAATCATTAGTGAGCTCCATAGCACCGCATGTTATTTTCTCGAGATCTAATAGAACTAAATCAGCAGCTTTTCCTTCTTTTATGACACCTCGGTCGGCCAAACCCCAAGCGGATGCAATTTCCCCTGTCATTCGGTGCACCCCCCGTTCCAGAGACATTTTCTTTGAGTCTCTCACGTAATGTTCAAGCATATGAGTTGTGTCACCGGTACCGCAGAACTGTGTTATGTGGGCGCCGGCGTCAGATGCTCCAAAGTGCAAAAGAGGATGGTTCATAAGCTCTGCAACAGATTCTTTATCAGCATTCAACACGTTTTCTAATCTAAATTCTGTTTCTAAAGAATCGTTGATTGATAGCTCAAGAATTACATCTCCTATCTCTCTTTTCTCTGTTTGGCAAATCTCTGCAAGCATTCGTCCGCCATACACTTGGTTTTCCGCGCTATGAACTTCGCCTACCGTCAAGAAAGGTAATGCTGCTCCCATTCCTTGCGGACTTTTCATTTCCTCAACCAAAATCTCTCTGTTTCTCTTTTTAGAGAACTGATCGAGTCTTTGGTCAGTTGGTAAGTCCATTATCGACTTCCATGTTGGTAAAGCATATAGGAGCATACTTGTTTCTGATAATCTAAGATTCATATCAAAGCACCTAGGCATTACTTGTCCATAGACCCTAGCGCCTCTATCCGCTTGCTTCTGCAATCCGCTTAGTATTTGTAACGCTTTTGGGTCGGTTGGTGAAGATAAAACAGGTTGTATTGAACAAGGGATATTTGCTCGCAGACTGATTTCACCTAGCTCTTCAATATTAGAAAGTTGTCTTTCCATATCCAAGAAGTATGGGACGACTTGCCAGATTCCCCTTCCACTACTTTGCACCGCTTTGGCTAAGGCTACTTTTTCTTCTAAATTTGCGTATTGACTTGGCACAGGTCTCATATCTTCATCCACATCGACGTAAGAGGAGGAGATTCCGGCTGCTCCTGCTTGCATTGCGTCTGAAACTATCTCGCACATCTTTGTGATTTCGTTAGCGGTGGCTGCGCGTTCTTGGCTTTGTTCGCCCATCACATAGTATCGTAACGCCGAATGTCCAATAAGTGCTGCAACGTTTATACCAAGGGTAGGTCGAATATGATCAATATATTCGGAGAAAGATTCCCAGCTGAAAGGCACGGCAGCGTCGAATGTCGGTTTTTTAATGTCCTCTATTACCTCAAACATGCTTATGATTTTTTCTTTCCCATCTCCTTTGACCGGGGCTAGGCTTAAAGAACAATTCCCAATGAATACAGTAGTGACGCCATGCTCCAAGGAAGGTGTTGCATAACCATCCCAACAGAGTTGTGGATCGAAATGGGTATGTATATCAATAAAACCGGGCGTAAGAATTTTATCCTTTGCATCAATTTCAGCTCTAGACTCAATTATTTGGTTTCCTACAAAACTGATCCGGCCTTCAGTTACAGCAACGTTACCATGAAATTCAGGGGCTCCTGTTCCATCAATTATCCTTGCATTTTTTATTAAAATATCGGCTGACATAGTTATTCTCAGTATTACTTTTTGCTGTAAATTTTAGGGTCCACCCTTCACCACTATTGTTTGACCAGTCATCCAGCTCGATGCATCGGATGCTAGATAAATAGCTGCGGGGGAGATATCTTCAGGTGTTCCCACTCTTCCAAGTGGAATTTGAAATTTCTCTCCAAGTTCCGGGATGTCTTCCTCTTTTAAATTTAAAAATTCCATAAATACTTCTGTTGGAATTGGGCCAGGAGATATCCCATTTACTCTAATGCCGAAAGCCGCCAATTCGGCAGCAAGCGTTTGCGTGAGGTTATTTACTCCTGATTTGGCTACAGCGTATGGGCCATTAAATGGGGACGCATTTTCCGCAGCAGCAGATGATATATTTATGATGGTTCCACCCCCGTTGTCCTTCATGATCTTTGAAGCCGCTTGGGCACCGGTCCATACAGCTTTAAGATTTAAGTTCAATTGAAAGTCCCACTGACGCTCTGGCATTTCTAAAAAAGTTCTTGGAACCCTATCGTCAGCACCGCCAGCATTGCTTACCCAGCAATCCAAACGTCCAAATTCAGAAAAGGCTGTTTCAGCTAATTTTTCTACTTGTTCTATAACCATTACATCAGTTGTGACCGGTAGAGCCTTTCTGCCCAAAGCCTCAATTTTTTTTGCAACGCCATTGATTTCCTCTGTCCGTCTTGCGGCTAAAACCACGTTAGCTCCTGCTTCTGCCAAGCCTAAAGCTAGTCCTTCTCCTATACCCCGGCCGCTTCCAGTCACTACAGCAACCTGACCATCTAGCCTGAATCGATCTATGACATTCGACATCTTTCCCCCTTATAAAGCATGCTAACCGTATAATATCAGTATACCTAAAATGATTAGCCAAGGCTGTTCTCGATTTACTTTTAATATTAGATGTTAGGTCTAGTATTATTGAAGATAGGTTTTGTCCACAGAGGTTGCTGCCACTGCTGGATTGGTACTGTATAGAAACTAGTTTATGAGAGGGTTTATGTCATCAATGATTAATAGGCAGGTGTTGCTAGCTTCACGTCCGGAAGGAGTGCCAAAGCCTGAGAACTTTGCAGTTTCCGATTCCGTCGTTCCTTCTTTGCGCCATGGAGAGCTTTTAGTAGAGAACCACTATGTTTCCTTGGATGCTGGCTTTCGGAACTGGATGAATGAAGGTAGTGGCGATGATGTCTTGCCTGCTATGGAGATAAATCATCCGGTCATGGGTCTCACCTTAGGGAAGGTTATTAGTACCGAATCGCCTGATTATGACGTGGGAGAGTGGCTGATGGTAAGGCGTGCATGGGAAGAATATTCCATTTTAGATCAATCCCATTTTATTTCTCGGCTTCCTGAGAAAATAGTTTGTCCTCTTTCTTATTATTTAGGAATTCTTGGAGATACCGGGCTTTCTGCTTACTTCGGACTTCGGGATATAGGGCGTCCATGTTCAGGAGAAACTGTTTTAGTTAGCGCGGCAGCAGGTGCTGTCGGAAATGTTGCGGGCCAATTGTCTAAAATAATGGGAGCTAGGGCCGTTGGTATAGTTGGAAGCGATGCTAAGTGCAAAAGGTTAGTTGATGAATTAGGTTTTGATGCAGCCGTCAACTATCGTTCCAATAATATCGATCAGCAGTTGAAGGAAGCTTGTCCGGAAGGGGTGGACGTATACTTTGATAATGTGGGCGGAGGGTTGTTAGAGATAGTATTAAATAATATTGCTGTAGGAGCCAGAATTATCCTATGTGGGTCAATTACTTCATACAATGCTGAAGCTCCTATAAGTGGTCCCAGTAATTTATTTCAACTCACGTCTAGGCAGGCAATCATGCAAGGTTTTATGACACACTTGCAGGAACATAGATATTCAGAGGCCCGGGATGAGATTACTAGTTGGTTAAGAACTGGGGAAATCAAGAATGTTGAATACAAGTTGTTCGGCATTGAAAATGTTGGTCAAGCGTTCTGCGATCTTTTCAGGGGTAAAAATTTCGGTAAAACTATTGTCGCACTTCGAGATAACTAGGAGGACAAATGGATAAGTTTCTTTTGATGATAAAAAATCAGTCGTCTCTGAGGCCTCTTTGGATGAATATCATTTGGGTATTTTGTCTATATATGACTTTTATCTATATGCCTTTTGACTTGTTTTATAAACCGGTTGAACTAGACGAGGAAGTCTGGTTCGGTTTTACCTTGTATGGCTGGTATGCGAAAGCTACTGAGCCCTTGCATTGGTTTATCTATGGAGCGGGTGCTTATGGTTTTTGGAAAATGAAGTCTTGGATGTGGCCGTGGGCAAGTTTATATTGTTTGCAGGTGAGTATAGCTTTTGCAGTTTATGTGTTACTTAATGGTGGCTCAGTATATGCATCCGTTGTATCTGGCTTAGTTTTCCTGATTCCTACGGTTATGTTGTATCGTTCAAGAGATGTATTTGGCTCCGGATGAGGACTCTCGCTTTAGAAATTTGATGGGAGTTATGGTTTGTACCATATCGGTGAAGAGTATGCTCGTTCTTGTATTGTCATTGGGCCAACGGTGGGCTTTTCTTGGCCTAGCGCAATTGCATCCAAGAGAGCATGTCGAGCAGTAGGTATTTCCAAGACTCTAATGTAATAAAAAGCCGAGTAGCTTGGTTCAAAATCTGGGTCGGCCCACAGTACCGTTAATTCCTTAGATCCCGCGGAGTTAGTATATCGGCCAGTTTTTAAGTCTACTGTATTGGTGACGGCTGACACTTTTCCATTGACTAATTCTCGATCTTTAGACCAAGCAATGTCATAGATTGTCTCGAATGTTTCTCCCGTTTCGTTCATCCAGCCTTTTACCATCTGAATACGGTCTAGATTTGCGCCTAGCGGGTCCTTCATTGCTGAGATTAAAAATTTCGGAGTCTGCCCTTCATCGGCATTAGTAAGATTCCCGCCCATGGGAACTCCTTTTGAATAGCCGGTGTTTGCTAGATCGCCCGAAGACAGGTCTGCTGCATTGAAATGCCAGCCTGCGAAAACCCGCAGTTTTATTCTAGATCCGGTTGTAGCATATGTTTCTTTTCTCTTGAGAGCTTCGATTATTGACTGCCGTGTATTTTCCTCTGCCCATACGGCTGCTAGCCCTGAAGCTGACATTGTCCACCCGCGATTAGCGCCAGATAACAGAGGATTAGCTTTGGTTTCAGGAATTGAGTCCGTTGCCATCTTTCCCATAAAATTTGTTTCTTCAGCACTAGCTAACCCGGTATGGGAGTCGGTTGATCCAATTACTCCAAAGGCGTAGGGATTCACGCCGGTTTTTTGTTCTATTGCCAACCCTGTTTTTAAGGCGCTTCTTACGTAATCCCCAGATCTGGGGGTATATTCCTCTGGGCTAGTTTGGATGTAAAAAGGATAGGTCTCGAAGTCAGCGAATTCGTCATTAGGGGACAGTAAAGGATGCGTTTCTGAGTCACCCTTAATTTGCGTGATTTCTACTATTGGCTCCCATGTTCTTCTAGCATTCGCATATTCAGAGGAAATCGGGTCTCCACGAAGAGTCTCTTCTGAAAACATCATGCCTTTTGATATATTTGAGTTGTGCGGTATAGCAATAAAATTTGCATTCGTTAAAGCACTTGTTTCTTCTAGCCACCTCCACAGGTCGTCAGGATAAGGGCTATCACTACTTGCGAAGGGCATGAAAGTGGCAGCTTGTTCCGCATTCGCGTCGGTCACTACTACTCGGTGAAGGTTTGCACCTCCTGGAATAGAGCTCCATTCCCACCCTATTAAAGTGGTGAAAGTTCCGGGAGCATAGTGAGCGTCAGCTGTTTCTATTATTTCTATCCAAGCGGTTCTTAGTGCTCTGGGGTCAACTGGCAGTCTGGATCTTGCACTTTCACTAAAACTTTCTGCAGCTGTCTGGGGATTCCCAGGCGCTGGAAGTACAGATGCAAATAATTCTGTGCCAGTGCCATTGTCAACTGCATCTCGAATTTGCCTAGTTGTTTCCCAATTTGTAATCCAATCTAAAATCCCCTCATCTATGGTTTCCAGACCATTAAAATATATATCTCGTATTCCACCGATGTACTCAGCATGGTCAGATACAACTAGAAAATCCAAAGGCAAACTGAGTTGTACGCGCGCGCGGTGATATGGATGGATAACTGGCTCGCCTTTTGCGAACCGGTAGGCGGTATCCGGATCTGCCGTTAAGTTGTTGTTTAAGAACGCATCAAACGAATATGAAGTATGTAGGTGTGTATCACCCCACAATAGCTTTCTATCTGCAGGGCTACTTTCGGATCCGATAATATCAGGGCTTAAGGAGATTGCTGCTAGGAAGATAATTAAATTTAAGTGGTTTAAAAAACCGGTCATTTTGTTCTCCTTACTAGATGCGAGGTAATGAAAACACGTCTTTTTTTTAAAATATAGTTATTTCATGACTTAGTTCGATTTAGAATAACGTTTTGTATGTGTTATCGGGACTAATGATATGGAAGACGTGTATATAGTTGAAGCGGTTCGAAGCCCTATTGGTAAGCGAGGGAAGGGATTGGCAGGATTGAAACCAGCTGATCTTCTTGGAGCAGTACAAATTGCTGCTATCGAAAGAAGCGGTATTGTCCCTTCCGAAATTGGTCAGGTCATTGGAGGTTGCGTTTCTCAGATTGGAGAACAGACGTTTAACATTGCGCGGATAGCTTGGCTATCACAAGGGTTACCTGAGGAAGTTGCAGCTACAACTGTTGATTCACAGTGCGGGTCGAGCCAGCAGGCAACATCCTTGGGTGCAGCTATGATAGGGTCAGGCATTGAGGAGGTCGTACTATGTTGTGGAGTTGAAATGATGACTAGAGTTCCCTTGGGATCGGCCATGAAAGAAGGGTCTCCTATGGGGGAAAGTTATTTAGAACACTATCAGCCGACTAGTCAGTTTCAGGGAGCAGCGATGATAGCTGAGGAATACCAGATCTCGCGGTCCGACACTGATGCATTCGGTCTAAAAAGCCAGACAAACGCATTGAAAGCATGGGACGAAGGACGATTTGATCGGGAAATCGTGCCAATAGAGGCTCCTATTGTTGATAGAGAGGGGAATTTAACTGGTAAAACCCATGTTGTTTCGCGTGATGAAGGACCAAGAGAAAGCACTATGGAAGGTTTGCAATCGTTAGATGCTGTTCCTGGACAAGAAATTCATACGGCTGGGTCGAGCTCTCAGGTATCGGATGGGGCTGCCGCTGTAATACTGGCGAGCAAGACTGCCGTTGAGAGATTAGGGCTAGCCCCTCGTGCTCGCATAGCTGCTACTACTTTAGTAGGTGTAGATCCTGTTACGATGCTAAAAGGTCCTATCCCTGCCAGTCGCAAAGTATTGGACCAACTTGAATTAACGGTAGACGATATAGACGTCTTTGAGGTTAACGAGGCATTTGCTTCAGTGGTTGTTGCATGGCAAAAGGAATTAATGCCGGATCCTCAGAGAGTAAACCCCAATGGTGGTGCAATAGCGCTAGGTCATCCTACGGGATCAACTGGTGCTAGACTGATAACAACGGCTCTTCATGAACTTGAAAGGACTGATGGGCGTTATGCATTAATAGCTATGTGTTGCGGTGGGGGACTAGGCACTGGGACAATAATAGAGCGCTTAGGTGCAACCGAGAGGTAGAGAATTACCGATTACATTTTTGTTGAATAGGAGAATCTCCTCCTAAATAATATAGATCCTTTTTTAGGATAATTAAGGAGGTGATCAGTGTATCTAACTGCCCTTAGAGCAGAGAAGGGAGTAATCGTCTGATTGCTCCAGGATAAAGGCCTCAATCGGAGTATCGAGGCCTTTATTTGTAACTTACCCTGGGAATTTGTCGTATTCTGGAACGCCTTCAGGAACAGTATGGAATGCTTGTTTGTCTTCACAGAAAATTGCCATTTGAGGCCCTTCAAATAAGGTGAGGTCGTCCATAGACCCTACTTTTATAATAACAGCGTCTGGCATGCTGTTTGATTTAGTAAGTATATGAGTTCCACAATTACTGCAAAATTCTCTAGTAACGGGATTATCTAGATCCGAACGCGCGAAACCTTTCGCTTTTCCTTCGTTGTACTGAAACGTATTTTTAGGCATCACCATAAAAATATTTGGTGCTCCGCCTGTCAAATATTGGCATTCGCGACAGTGACATTGCGCTGTGAATTGCGGTTCGCCTTCAACCTCATATTTAAGATCTCCGCAGTAACACCTTCCAGTTATCAGCATTTTGCTATCTCCTTTTTCATTTAGGATTCATTTAAGTTTCTCTGAGTGATTTATCAAATACTGCGAGTGCTCCTCAATTTGACAATATAGATGCTTAAACTTCCAACCATCGCGAGTTCGTATGTATTTTTCGCGATACCATCCGATGATTCGATAGTACTCTAGGATGGAATTAGCTGTGTTAGCAGTATATAACATTAGAAGTCGCCAATGTCCCGTTGCTCTATCTCCCTCAACGTCGATTGATGGATTAAAGACGTTATGAGCGGAATTTTTGATTCGTCCGCTAGCTCGCAGGTCAGCCATATAATTTTGAATTTCGGTTATCCCCTTGTATTTACCGATACCGCTGGCCTCCCAGATCCCATCATCATCGAATAAAGCTACAACTTCCTTTGGATTATGGTCATTGTCACATGCTTTACAGTAAGCTGCTTTAAGCTTTCGGATCTCTTCTATGCTTTCCAGAGTCTGTAGACGTTTTTCTAGCACTAATTTGTCCCTTTCTGATCATCTATTGTTTGTCGGCCCCGATTCGTGGGCTCAGTAAGTCTCTTTTATTAAACCCTTTCATTTCCCTAACAAAGCGCGCGGCGGAGTAGGGCCATAGGGTAAAGTTCTCGTCGTTATCATTTGTATACCATGCGTTACAGCCACTGTGAAACACCATCTTGGTCATCTCTTTTTGAATTCTTAAGTTAAATTTTTCCGTTTCTCTTATATTTGGGTCAAGGTGCCGAATGTTCTTTTTCTCGACTAGCTTTAAGCTTTTAAGAACGAAGTCTACTTGGGATTCAATCATTATTAGGGCTGATGTATGACCTGTTCCACTATTTGGTCCTAGTAGAAAAAATAAATTCGGGTAGCCGGGAACCATCACTGATCTGTATGCTGAGATTCTGCTACTCCAATCATCCTTAAGGTTTCTACCATCTTTTCCTTGTATGTCTAGGTAGGTAGCTACGTCAAATGCTTTAAATCCAGTGGCTTCTATAATTATGTCAACTTCATGAAGATTTCCACTTATGTCGACTATACCATTTGGTTCTATCGATTTGATTTGATTGGTGCAGAGATGTACATGGGGCTGATTGAATGTTTTTAGGTAGTCATCCGATACGCAACGTCTTTTGCAACCCGGTGTGTAGTTGGGGGTCAATTTCTTTCGTATTTCAAGATTTTCTACTGATCTGTTGATATGCGCTTCGCATATTCTTTTAAGGCGTTTAGATAAGAGCCCATTTTTTCGTAGTGATAACATTCCGAGTGTATCAAGTAAAACCCATAGTCCTATTCGGTAGAGTCGCATTAACAAGGGAAACTTTCTGAAAAGCTTTTTTCGACTTTCAGAAATTTCGAGAGCAAAACGTGGGAGCACCCAGGCTGCACTGCGTTGGAATACAGTAATCTCAGAGACATCGTTTGCTATGCTTGGGAGGACCTGTGCGGCGCTTGCCCCGGTTCCAACTATTGCAACTCGTTTGTTTTTTAGCTCTAGGTTGGTGTCCCACTCTGCGGTGTGCAATAGGTTTCCTTCAAAGCAATCGATTCCATCAACATCTAAATGCTTTGGATGGTGCAGTCCTCCCACTCCACTAACAAGAAAATCAGCGATCCATAAAGCACCATCGTTGGTTATAATTTCCCATTGAGCACCATTGAATTTGGCTTGGGCTACTTCTGTATTTAGCTCGAGATGTTGCTCTAAGTTATATTTTCTGGAGCATTTTAGACAATAATCAAGGATTTCCCTGCCATTGCTATAAGAATGACTCCAATCGGGGTTTAATTCGAATGAGAAGGAATACAGATGTGATGGGACGTCGCAGGCTACTCCAGGGTAAACATTTTCCCTCCATGTCCCTCCAATGGAGCTGGCTTTCTCGAGGATTACGAAATTGTCCATCTTGTTCTTCTTAAGTTGAACACCCATGCAGATTCCAGATAGCCCTGCGCCTAGTACTATGATCTGAGTTTCGTTAGGGTATTCATTGTTTGCCGTTTCTGGTTTATTCATAGAGACCTAATACCTAGCGCAATTTGAAGCAAAGAGTATGAGAATATAATGTTTAATGGATATTAGCGAGAGAACAATAAGCTTGATGAAAAGGCGAATAAATGGATAACCTAAATACTTCTGCTGAAGATACTCTGAGTAAAGCTCTCATTACCGTTTTTGAGGAATGCTCGGATCTGCCATGTTTGACTTCTACTGATGGTGCAAGTTGGACATATGGACAACTCAATAATCTTTCTAAGCGAATAACATCAGTTTTACTAAGTTTTGGATTAGGCCAAGGCTCAAGGGTGCTCGTTCAGGTCCAAAAATCTACTGAAGCTGTAGCTTTTTATCTAGCCTGTTTGCGGCTTGGGTGTGTATTTATACCTTTAAATACTGATTACACAGATCAGGAGATTTCTTATTTCATTGAAGACGCCAAACCAGACTTTGTACTTTGTGATCCTGAAAGAGAGGAGCAAATAAAGCGCATGGTAGAGACGGAAATTCTGACTTTGGGCCCTGATATGGAAGGAACATTGATGGTTGAAGTTGAAGCTAGTGACCCAACAAACATCTGTGGCCAAGTGAAACCCGGAGATGTTGCAGCGATTTTATACACCTCGGGTACGACAGGCCGATCTAAGGGAGCTATGATCTCACAGGAGAACTTGCTTACTAACGCCAGAGCGCTAATAAGGATTTGGGGGTGGAGCAATAGGGATGTTCTCCTCCATGCTTTACCGATCTTCCATGTGCATGGATTGTTTGTTGCGCTCCACTGCGTGTTTTTAAGTCGGGCATCGGCTATTTTTTTACAGCGTTTTGTTCCTGAACAAGTGTTGCGTTCACTTCCCTTGTGCACTGTGATGATGGGAGTTCCGACTTTCTATACTAGGCTTTTAAAGTTCAATAATCTCGGCGCTGCTTGTTCAAAAAAAATGCGTTTATTTATTTCTGGATCAGCACCTCTCAGAGAGCAAACGTTTATTGATTGGGAGGCAATTACGGGGTTTAAAATTCTAGAACGTTACGGAATGACCGAAACGGGCATGATTACGTCAAACCCGCTAGATGGAGAGCGAGTAGCAGGGACCGTCGGTTTTCCTTTGCCGGAAGTTGAAGTACGTATAGCTAATAATAGCGAGCGTATCGAGGATGAAGGTGAAATTGGAATGATTGAAGTAAGGGGGCCTAACGTTTTTTTGGGGTATTGGCGGATGCCGGAAAAGACCGCTGCAGAGTTTTCGCAAGATGGTTACTTTAAGACTGGGGATTTGGGTTTTTTGGAATCAAATGATAGGTTAACTATTGTTGGCCGGGGTAAAGATATGATTATTTCCGGAGGGTATAACATCTATCCCAAAGAGATAGAGGTTCTGGTTGATGAAATTGACGGGATAAGTGAAAGTGCAATTATCGGTGTGCCGCATCCGGATTTTGGTGAAGGAGTTTTGGCAGTAGTAGTCCCTGAGTCATTTGAAATTAAGTTGGAGGTTTTGGTGAGTGCCCTAGAACACAGGCTTGCTCGATTTAAGATGCCTAAAGCTGTGATTAATCTGAAGGAGCTTCCTAGAAATACGATGGGTAAAGTCCAAAAGAATGAATTAAAAAGACGGTTTAGTGACTTGTTCGAGGAGTATTGATCTTGCGGATAGTTAAGTGCCATGTTGTTAATAAAATAATGGCTGCGTTTTTAGAATTAAATATGAGGAATAATAATGTTTATTGCTATGAATAGGTTTGAGATCGCTTTGGGATTTGAGGATGGTTTCGAAAAAGTTTGGCGGGAAAGAGAAAGTTACCTATCAGAGGTACCCGGGTTTCGGCATTTTGCTTTATTGCGGGGTCCGGAGCAGGAAACACACACCTTATATGCGTCCCATAGTGTATGGGAGTCCAAATCTGCGTTTAATGCTTGGACGGAGTCTGATAACTTCAGGCGGGCTCATGCTCAGGCTAGTGCTCCAAAGGGAACTTATTTAGGCCATCCGGTTCTAGAGACCTTTGAGTCAGTACTAGAAGAGAGTTAGACTCAAGGTGGGCTTCTATGAGAGCGCTGATTCCAAAATTTACTATGAAGTGCATGGCGCTGGATTTCCTGTTTTGCTGTTTGCTCCTGGTGGCATGCACTCATCAATTAATCGCTGGAGTTCAGCACCTTTTAACTTAGTTGAACTCTTGAAACCAAAATTTTCGGTGGTTGTCATGGATCAACGAAATGCGGGTCGTTCCGTAGGAAAAATCAATGGTAATGATGGCTGGGATACCTACCTGAGAGATCAGCTTGGTTTAATGGATCATCTTGGTCTAAAGAGGTTTCATCTAGCAGGAATGTGCATAGGTGGAGCTTATGCACTAAATTTTGCTAAAGTCGCACCTAGTAGGGTGTCATCTGCTGTTCTAATTCAGCCTATAGGATTGGATAATAATAGGCATATTTTTTTTGATATGTTTGATAAATGGGCATGCTCGATTTCGAGTCGTTATCCGGAATTGGATCAAACGAAATGGAATTCATTTAGAAGTAATTTATTCGGTTCAGATTTCGTCTTTAGTGTCGATGAGAGTTTCGTTGCCGCATGCAGAACACCGCTATTGGTCCTCGCTGGCAATGATGAATATCATCCTGCCGCAGTTTCTAGAGCTATTGCCTCTTTGTCTCCTAATGCCTCTCTCATCGAAAATTGGAAGGACCTATCTGAGAGGAGATCGGTAATACATTCAGTTTTAAAATTTTTAGATGTTTGAGCTAAGCTGCTAGATTTTCAGATTTGGTCAGCTAAATACTTTTCGGCATCGAGAGCGGCCATGCAACCGAATCCTGCAGATGTAATGGCTTGCCGGTAGATATGATCAGCAACATCTCCCGCGGCAAATACGCCGGGGATGCTTGTTGCTGTTGCGTTTCCCTCCAGTCCGCTCGAGGTTTTGATGTAACCTTCCTTCATGTCTAATTGGTTGGAGAAAAGCGTTGTATTAGGCTGATGACCAATTGCTATAAATATGCCTTTGACTGCTAGTTTGCTTTTTGTATTCGTTTGATTGTTCTCGATTAGAGCGGCGTTGACACCAGATTCATCACCGCCGATGTCGGTTAGGATGGAATTCCACACGGGCACAATATTTTCCTTTGCAAAAATTCGATCTTGCAATATTTTTTCTGCTCTTAGCTCATCTCTTCTATGCACAAGGTATACCGTGTTACATATGTTCGATAGGTATAAAGCCTCTTCTGCTGCCGTATTTCCCCCTCCAACAACAGCTACTTCTTCTCCGCGATAGAAGAAGCCATCGCAAGTGGCACAGGCACTTACGCCACGACCAAGATACTGTTGCTCTGAAGTCAACCCGATATATTTAGCTGAAGCACCTGTCGCTATAATTAGTGCATCGCAGCTATATGTTTTGTCCCCGATTAAAAGATATGGTTTTTCATTTAGCTGGGCTTCTATTATAAAGTCATTGATTATGGAGGCTTCAAAACGTTGCACATGTTTTGCCATTTGCTCCATTAAATCAGGGCCCTGCAGGTTAGGTGCGCCTCCCGGCCAGTTTTCTACTTCTGTGGTAGTGGTGAGTTGACCGCCAACCTCTACTCCAGTAATTAGGGCTGGTTTGAGATTTGCCCTGGCCGCATAAAGTGCAGCCGTATAACCTGCAGGGCCAGAACCAAGAATAATAAGTCGGTGATGCTCGGGAGCAGTCAATAGTTTTCTCGTTGATTTGTATATGTTGTATTGTATACGTGGTCGCTTTCGGCGTGAATCTTGAATTTCGTCAACATAGACGAACTATGATTCTCTTAGGCTCCTTCAAGCGTCATATCTTCTATGGTTTGCTTGCAGAAGTTACGTGCTGTGCGGGCCTTCCCCCAAACGCGATTGAATCACGTCCTTGCCCACCCGGCAGGGCAAATTTTGTCGCAATCTACCAGATACTACTTTATTAATCAAATAGTTAGTTGGGCTTTCTAGAGGTGTATTCAATATCCGCTAGTATTTAAATATGAATTGCATATCGTATGGTACATTGGCATCGTAAGAGTTGGTGTCAATACATTACTATGGATGGCGCTTTAGAGTTCTTTAAGGAGGTGTTATGCCAAGCCAAGAACATGATTCTTTGGCCGATTTTCTGTCGGCCGCTCCAGTAGCTAAAGATGATCTGGCGGTTGAGATACAGAGAGAAAATTATGAGAAACTACTCAGTCTGAATTTAATTCCTCAAGATGTATCGATCGAGCCAATCAGGATAGGAGACTGCGATGCAGATTGGGTGCAAGCAGGAAAGCCAGAGGAACGGATTGTTCTTTATCTTCATGGCGGTGGTTACGTTATTGGTTCAAATATAGGTTATCGTGAATTTGCTGGACGATTGTCTCGTTCTTTGGGTGCTAGGGTATGCCTTCTTAATTATAGACTGGCCCCGGAACACCCGTTTCCAGCAGCTCTTGATGACGCAATTACAGCTTATCATTGGCTTTTATCCGAAGGGTTTTCAGAAAGAAAAATTACTATAGCAGGGGATTCCGCCGGTGGAGGTTTGGCTTTGGCTATGATTCTCCGGCTTCGTCAAAGCGGTGATCCTCTGCCCGCTGCCAGCATCTGTATTTCACCGTGGTGTGATTTACTTCATACGGGACATTCAAGTCAGCCTGGTGTTGTTGAGGATGATCCCTTGATTAACAATGGAATAACGGAGCTTATGGCCAGCCTGTATACAACTAAGGATCAATTGGATAATCCTTTAGTGTCTCCGCTTTACGGAGAGTTTAGCGGAGTGATGCCAATACAGATTTTTGTAGGTACTAGAGAAAAATTATTAGACGATTCTCGAAGATTATTAAGCAAGTTGGAATCAGGTGGCGTGACCACAGAATATTTTGAGGAAGAAGGATTAATTCATGTTTGGCCGGTTTTACTTCCCAACGCACCAGAGTCTATCCAGGCTCTGGCTAGAATGTCCGATTTTCTTGATCGGTACTGCTAGAATTTAGAAAGTTTTTTTTGTTGGTACAAAAGTGCGATCATTAACAAGTAAGACCGGTTTTTTTATTATGTTATTTGGAGATTAGTTATGGCATGGGATTTTGCGACTGAACCTGCATTTGAGGAAGAGTTAAAATGGATACGACAATTCGTCGATACTGAGGTCGCGCCGTTAGAAATGGTGTTGAAGGATTCATATGATGTTCAGGATCCGAATTTTGTTAAGCTAGTTAGACCTTTGCAGGAGCAGGTAAAAGCTAGGGGCTTATGGGCATGCCACCTTGGACCCGAACTTGGCGGACCAGGATTTGGGCAACTAAAGTTAGCTCTAATGAATGAAATTCTGGGTACGGCGAGTTTTGCATCAATTGTTTTCGGTTGCCAGGCCCCTGATTCAGGGAATGCCGAGATACTTGCTCACTATGGTACCGATTATCATAAGGAGAAGTGGTTAAAGCCTTTGCTCGATGGAGAAATAGTATCCTGTTTTTCTATGACAGAGCCGCATGCAGGGGCGGACCCGACGATGTTTGCATGTATGGCGACTCAAGATGGAAATGATTGGGTTATAAATGGTGAAAAATGGTTTTCTTCAAATGCCAAACAAGCGTCCTTTTTGATTGTCATGGCAGTGACAGACCCAGAGGCTCCTCCTCACTCACGCATGTCTATGTTTGTTGTTCCGAAGGAAACCCCTGGTTTGAACATTATTCGAAATGCTGGGGTCGGCACTGAACCGTTGGGGGAGGGCAGTCACGGATATATTAGTTATGAGAACGTTAGGATTCCATCTGAGAATATGCTTGGTGAACGTGGCCAGGCTTTTATAGTGGCGCAAACTAGGCTTGGAGGAGGTAGGATTCATCACGCAATGCGCACTGTCGGGCAGCTATATAAAGCTTTTGACATGATGTGCGAAAGAGTTTTATCCCGGGTTACAAAAGGGGAAGTACTTGCTCAGAAACAAACTGTTCAGGAAAAGATTGCTGATTCGTGGATGGAAATTGAACAGTTTAGGTTAATCGTTTTGCGGACGGCCTGGAGAATAGATAAGTACCAGGATTATCGTAGAGTAAGGAAAGATATAGCGGCTATAAAGGCTTTGATGCCTAAGGTTTATCATGACGTTGTATCGCGGGCTTTACATTTGCATGGATCTCTCGGTGTATCGAATGAGATGCCATTTTCGAAGATGTTAATTGGGTCCTATACAATGGGTTTAGCAGATGGTCCGACGGAGGTACACAAGGTTACTGTGGCAAGGCAGGTTCTTGGGGAGTATTCACCGACCCAAGATTTATTTCCAGACTATCATCTGCCTAAGCGTCGGGAAGAGGCTATTGCTAAGTATAGTGAGCTTATTGATATTGATGTGGGCAACTTGTAGGGGGATGGGTGCTGTTTTTTATTGGGCAGTACCGGTTCCAAATAGTAGCGATAGAAAGATGGCAATAAAGGCAACGGCAAAAGCAGTAACTAGCCCTACGCCGGCGGCTCGAAAATTAGAGTGCTGCATGCCTCCGTTTTCAAAATGGTACTTTATGGTTTGCCCTTGTAACTGATTTGCTGCGAAATAGGCCAGACCTACTTGGCCTAGCGTTATGCCAATGTATGCAATCATCCAGGTGGTTGACCCTACGACAAAAGAAGTAGTTGTAGCTGCGGTGACTAGGTCAAGAACTATAAAAATAATTAGTCCGGCAATGGCTACTTTTTTTGCCAATCCAGGACGTTTGAATGCCATGTAATTTAGGCAGACAATTACCACACCTGCGGCGAATGACCCTAAAATAGTGGCTACAATGACGCCATGTAGGCTATAAATTGGACTGGAAGCCCTGAGTTGTTGCATATTCGTATTATGTACTAAAAGCTTTAAGTGAGCATACGCTTCCACTTCAAAAAGCGCTACATTCTGTAGACGCAACTTTGTATCGATGCGGATATTGAATGAAATTGGAAATTTACTCCGATTTGGTTTGCCCTTAGTACTACATAAGAAAAAAGGCTTGATTATGTCTTGTAGGATAGCTTCGGGGAAGATATTGAAAAAATTTTGGAGGCCCTATTAGCTGTATCCAGATATTCCTCAAGGAGGATTAACCAGAGAACCTTTTTGCAGATAGAAAAACTCACATCTAGGCTATTTTAATTCTGAAAGGAAAGCGCTAACTAGACTCAATATAGAAGCAAGAACGGTTGATCTGGATTTCGATTATTCTTCCATTCAGGTGATGCCTAATACGAAATAGGCGTACCATTTGATAGATTGGTCAGAAATATTTGGCGTTCAAATGTTGTCGGCGGAGACTATATGAAACCTACGTAAGTTCTTGATTCATATGGTGTGCAGGTACAATCCCTTCATTCTTTCCTGTGACCTTAGCGGGAACGCCTGCCACGGTTACGAACGGATCCACATTTTCAAGAACTACGCTTCCTGCTCCAACTTTTGCGCCTTCACCGACTTCTATATTGCCGATTACTTTGCTGCCGGCGGCGAGCAGAACTCCCCGCCTTATTTTTGGATGTCGGTCTCCTGTCTCTTTTCCAGTGCCGCCCAGGGTGACCGCGTGTAAGATTGAGACATCATCCTCTACAACTGCTGTTTCGCCGATTACGATTCCAGTAGCGTGATCCAGCATAATTCCGGAGCCTATTTTTGCTGCTGGGTGAATATCGATCCCTAGGGTGACGCTAATTTGATTTTGGAAGAATTGCGCTAAAGTTGTTCGATCGTTTTCCCATAACCAATGCGCAACCCGATGAGCTTGTAATCCGTGAAATCCTTTGAAAAATAAAAAAGGAGTTGTTAAATCCATGCAAGCAGGATCTCTTGTGCGAGTGGCCAAAATATCTATTTCTGCTGACTTTAGAATAGTTGGGTCCTGTTCCATAGCATCCTTAATTACGTCTCTTATCAACATGGTCGGCAGCATTGGATTATCAAGTTTGCTAGCCAATCGGAAGCTAAGCGCAGAACTAAAGCTTGTATGGTTAAGTATCGTGGCATGAAAATAGCTTCCTAGGATGGGTTCTTCGTCCGCTTTTTGTTTCGCCTCCTGACGCATGAGTTCCCAGAGTTCATCTCCTTTAATCTGTTGGTCTGGACTTATTAGCATGGCCTCAGCAAATAATTCCGTTCTCTTTTTTTCAAGTATTTTATCCATAGTGGCGAAGCCTAAAGTTTATCGTGTATTTTGCAAGCATTGTCGATTCGATCGTTGCACTGTAGGGTTGCGTTCTGTATACAAAATGGCATGCAAATATGACTAGTTCTAAACCCAATTTTTCGAAGATTGGTGTGATTGGCCGCGAAGGCAGCTTGCAAGTTGTTGATAGCTTGAATGCGGTGGTCAGCAGTCTTAAGCATTATTCAGTAGATCTAATGTTAGATCTTCCAACCTCGGAATTGTTATCAGGAGCGGAATGTGAAGTCCTTGACCGCAGCTCATTAGGGAAATATTGCGATTTGATTATTGTTGTTGGTGGTGATGGGTCATTGTTAAGTGTTGGTCGGGATCTTGCTCATACTGGAGTCCCAGTTTTAGGCGTTAATCGAGGTGGGCTGGGGTTTTTGGCAGATATTTCCCCTGAAAACATAGATGATAGCCTTAAGGAAGTTATGAATGGAGAGTTCGTAATAGAAAACCACTTTCTTCTTACTGCTGAGATACTTAGGGATGGTGTTTCAATCGAGCATTCGCTTGCTTTAAATGACGTCGTTGTCCATTTGGGCGGTGCTTCAAAAATAATGGAGTTCTCGGTATGGGTTGATCGTCAATTTGTCTACGATCAAAGATCAGATGGTTTGATTGTAGCGTCGCCTACTGGGTCTACTGCTTACTCGCTATCGGCAGGAGGCCCGATTATGCATCCTGCTCTAGATGCAATCTTGCTTGTCCCGATGTTTCCGCATACTCTTACAAGCAGACCGCTAGTTATCCCAAGTCATTCTGAAGTTGAAATAATCGTGGGGCAAGCCGCTGAGATTAGTTGTGATTCTCAGATAGACTTTCGTCTCGAGCACGGTGATCATGTGAAAGTCTCAAAAGCTAAAGATCCACTCAGGCTCATATACAGTCTTGGGCATTCCTTTTATGATTCTTGCCGAAGCAAATTAGATTGGGCGACTCGTCTTGGTGGTAATAGATAGTCTTTGTAAGTTATTTTCAATGGAGATCGGTTGGGTTATCAATATCTAGAAGGACTCCTTTGTCCTTGGTTTTAATTATTTTTAGCTGATCTTTGTTTGCTTCGATGATTTTTCGGGCTCCTTGATCACCAGTTAGCCCACTAATTTCTCCGAAATATCGTTTTGGAAAGCCGACCGGATGCCCAAATTGGCCGCTAAACTCAGGAATAATGATCGAATTACAATCAGTATTCTGTTTAAGTAACAATAAAGTTTCATTCAAAACATAGGGCATATCGCCTAGTCCGATAAAAGAATAATCCCACTCATTGGCGGCTCCAATCCCAGCGGCTAGAGAGTGGCCCATGCCTAAATGGGTATTTTCTGAAAAAATGAATTTTAGCGGTTTAGTCTTAATTTTAAGCTCTAGTTTTCGAGCTAACTTTCTTTCTCCAGGCCTAAGTACTACTGTTATCTGGTCGAAGACATCACTATACGTACCTAGCGTGGTTTCTAAAATGGAGTTTCCATGAATGAAATTATGATGCCGTTTGTCTGCTCCGAAACGGCTGCTGGCTCCAGCTGCTAAAACTATAGCTCCGCATTTGGTCATGAGTTTACAAAGCGGATTCTGATTGTTTGTAGTCTGCTAGGGCAATGTTTTTCCGAACAGCTGTTATTTCCGCTAGGATTGCTACAGCGATTTCTGGAGGAGTTTTACTTCCTATCGGTAAACCAATGGGAGCATGCAGCCTAGATATTTGTTTTTCTGTTAAATCTAATTGCGATAGGCGTTCTCGTCGGCTAGCGGATGTTCGAGACGATCCCATCGCTCCGATGTAAAAAGCATCGCTGCTGAGAGCTACCATTAACCCCATATCGTCTATTCTTGGATCATGGGTTAGAGCCACAATGGCGCTAGCAGGGTCATTCGCGTACTTTTTGACTGCGTCGTCTGGCATGTCGTTTACCAAAGTGACACCATTTATCTCAAATTCATTGATAAACTCTTCTCTTGGATCGCATACGATTACCTCGTAGCCTAGCATCAGAGCTATTTCTGCGAGATATTGAGATACCATTCCAGCTCCAATAATAAATAATCGAAACTCAGGGCCAAAAGTTTGTACCAATAAGTTTTTATCTTTGTTCCAACTTAAAGATGTTCTGTCCTCGGTTAGTTCGAATGAGGATTCATTTGTGTTTATGTTAGTTACTCTTCTTACGTTTTTTCTAGCTACTACATGTCCGTTGATAGCTTTGAAGTGGTTAATTGTTTCAAGGTTCGGATGAAGCGGTTCTAGAATCGTGAGCAGGGTTCCTCCGCATGGCAATCCGAATTTTTCGGAATCTTCAGCAGTCACACCATATTTGAATTCTTGAGCTTCTTTTTCAGCTAGTTCCCCCTTTACAAGCTTCTCGAGCAAGTCCTCTTCTACGCAACCACCTGAGAGAGAACCTTGCATTTGTCCTGCCTCATTGCATGCAAAGAGTGATCCAATTGGTCGTGGAGAGGAACCCCACGTTTCTACGACTGTTGCTAGCCAACAGCGTTTATTTTCGGATAACCATGAGAGCACCTTTTTGAGGACTATCTCGTCTGCTGCTTGCATAATTGGGCTTGCCCGGTTTATTTTTCGGATATCTTACTACTTACTGTTATTTCCTTCATGCAAATAATTGAGACTTCTCTAGATACTGATCTCTCATCTTTTTCTCGTTGGTTATGGTCAGAGCATATTAACCATAGGATTTATGAAGAAAGAGGGAGGCAGGTTTTGGAGGTTCTAAACCAGGTCGATGCAAGTTTTGTTATAGAGGCGTATGAGCGATGGGAAGATCCGCCTACCAAACAGTTACGAATGTCGAACCTGATACCTTTCAAGCGTTATATTAAGCACCTCAAGAAATATCCTGGCTTAAGTTTGTTGGTCGCTACTAGTGTGTTCTTTTTCCCCTTAACCCAGTCACTACTTCAGGGACAGATAACAGTAATTTCTAACCAATTGTTGATTACCGATTTATTGGCCTTTGATTCTGATATTCCTTCTATTCAGCAAATTCTTGCTAAAATGGAGGTGTGGCGATGGGTTACCCCGATTTTTATACATTTTGGTTCGCTGCACCTGCTCTTTAATATTACGGTTGTGGTGTACTTGGGCCGTTTCATTGAAAGAGTTAATGGAACCTTTGTGTTTTTTGTGCTCACTATTTTGACAGCAATATCATCTAGCCTTGCTCAATATGCAGTGACTAACAACCCTCTTTTTGGTGGCTTATCAGGGGTGGGCTATGGTTTTTTAGGATTCGTCTTAATAATGCAAAAATTTATGGGGAAAGAAGTTTGGCCAGTTTCTAGAGAATTCTTAGGGAGTCTTCTATTATTTTTGGTGGTTTTTAGTACTGGAGTACTAGAATTCTTCTTTGACGGCTTTAAAATTGCCAACGCGGCTCACTGGGCTGGTTTGTTGGCGGGATGTTTGATATCAATGATGCTAGTTTTAGTTCGTGGTTTTTATAAACGCGACTAGCAATTTTCTTTGTATTTTGATGGAGTGGCTTCCTATGCGTTTGTTGATAAAAATCCATGGCTGATACAAATTTACTATCGAATTACAGGCCGTCTGATTACCGTACGCTGGCAACCAATTTATATTTTGAGCTGGCGACAACTAGGACCAAGGTTGTATCTACGTTGTCTGTTAGAAGGGTTTCTGAAGACACCAATGTACCTTTGGTCCTTTATGGGCGAGATTTAAAGCTTGTTAGATTGGTTATCGATGGAACTTTAATTGCAAGCGATCAGTATGAGTTAGATTCTGAAACATTAAAAATTTGGGGTCTGCCTTCAGAATTTTCGTTATTGATTGAGACTCATATTTATCCTGACGTCAATACCGCGTTAGAAGGCCTCTACAAATCCAAAAACATGTTTTGTACCCAATGCGAAGCGGAAGGTTTTCGCAAGATTACCTACTATCAAGATAGACCTGATGTTCTCTCCGTTTTTACCACGACTATCGTTGCTGACAAAGATGACTTTCCTACTTTGTTATCAAATGGCAATCTGACGGAACAAAAATTTTTGCCAGATGGTAGGCATAGCGTTACTTGGTTTGATCCCTTCCCAAAGCCAAGCTATCTTTTTGCTTTAGTTGCCGGAAATCTTTCTTATCTAAAAGACAAATTTTTGACGAAATCTGGTAGAGAGGTCGAGTTATATATTTATTCAGAGCCACATAATATAGACAAATGCCACTATGCTATGGGGGCTTTAAAAAGAGCGATGCGGTGGGATGAGGAGGCTTTTGGGAGGGAATATGACTTAGACATCTTCATGATAGTTGCGGTCGAAGATTTTAATATGGGAGCTATGGAGAATAAGGGGCTAAATATCTTTAATACAAGCTGCGTTTTAGCAACCCCTAACTCAGCGACGGATGATAGTTTTCGTAAAGTTGAGAGTATTATAGCCCATGAGTATTTTCACAACTGGTCCGGTAATAGGGTTACATGTCGTGATTGGTTTCAACTGAGTTTAAAGGAGGGATTTACGGTTTTTCGTGATAGCCAGTTTACCGGAGATATTAATTCACATGGAATTAAGCGCATTGAGGATGTCAGCTTATTGCGTGCTGTTCAATTTCCTGAGGATGCTGGGCCTTTGGCCCATCCCGTGCAGCCGGCTTCCTACATTGAGATCTCAAACTTCTATACTGCAACTGTCTACGAGAAAGGTAGTGAGTTAGTTCGTATGTTATGGACGATTCTCGGGGCGCGGAACTTCCGAAAGGCAACGGATAAATATTTTGATCGTTTTGATGGCAAAGCTGCGACCGTTGAAGATTTTTTCGAGGTGATGCAGGATTTTATTGACCATGACATTAGCCAGTTTTATCTTTGGTATAAGCAGGCAGGGACTCCCGTGCTTTCGTGGAATAGTTACTGGGAGGATAACATTTTCACTTTAGATATCCGACAAAGTTGTCCGCCAACCGTCAATCAAGAGCTTAAATATCCAATGTATATACCACTCCGCTTGGGCTTGTTAGATGCAGAAGCCAACGAGTTAGTTGATTCTGAGCTTTGTTATGAATGTTCGGCCAAAACCACCCTGAGTGGAGATTCTTCTATGCTAATCCATCTTAATGAGCATCGGACTACGCTACAGGTTGATGGCTTATCAGCTGAGCCCAAGGTTAGTTTTCTTAGAGACTTTTCAGCCCCAGTGAGAGTGAATTCCCCGATTAGTGAGGCAGACCTTTCGTTTCTGGTGATGCACGATTCGGATGTTTTTGTTCGATGGGATTCTATGCAGAATTTATTGGTATCGCAGCTTGATCGAATGCAGAGGGATGAGACTCCCAAACAGCTTATAACCGAGTTATTTGGAGAGCTCCTTGATCAAGTACTGGGTGGGATAAAATCAGCTGGATTTACACCAAGCTTGGCTGAACTTTGCGCTTTGTTACGTCTGCCAGAAGCAAGCTACATATTTGATCAGGTGACTGATTTTGACGTAGATGCTGTATGCAGGTCCCGTCAGATACTTCGTCACCATATCGGTGAATCTCATATTGAAAAATGGCGAGAAATTTACTCTCTGGCTGTACCTAGGCATGCATATGACCCAGGCATAGATGATGCTTCTAGAAGATCTTTTCGTAACCTGTGTCTCTATTATGAGGCGGCTGTCTTAGAGGAAGAGAAGCTTGAGGCCTTTCTCATGCGGCACTATTTAGAGGCAGATAATTTAACGGATCGGTCTGCTGTGCTTTTTGAGGTGGCACATAACTCTGGGGTTAGCGAGCAAGAAAGAATGCGATTTCTCGATTCTTTCTATGATCAATGGCAAGGGGAGTCATTGGTTATCGACAATTGGTTTTCAGCGCAGGCCAGTAGCAGTTTATATGGGGTCTCGGAAATTAATAAATTGGCCGAACATATTGCTTTCGACGATAGAAATCCTAATAAAGTTAGAGCTTTATATGGTGCTTTTTTCCAGAGAAATCATCAAAGGTTCCACTCTGTTGATGGATCAGGTTATCAATATCTGGCCGATATTGTGGTTAAGATGGATAGGTTAAACCCTTCGATAGCAGCACGACTTGCGGCGCCGCTTGCACGTTGGCAAAGGCATGATGGCGTAAGGAGTAATCTAATGTGTGATGCTTTGAAAGAAATTGCGTCAGTTGAAAAGTTATCGAAGGACGTTTCCGAGATTGTAACTAAAAGTCTGCAGCCTCTCACGGGTAAGCTTTCATGAGATTGAGCGATTAAGCATATAGGTCAGGTAATGTGTTCCTTCTTTTTTCTTTCTCTTTTTTAGTGAGTGCTTTTGCTAGTTTTTGAATTTCGTCTTTAGTATTTTTATCTAGATGTCCTGGTTTAGAACCGAAGGATAACGTATTAATTTTATTTAAAATTATTTTGCCTTTTGGTTCCTCTAGAATTCTTTTCAGAGTGAGTAGTTTCGATGATTTGTATTTTCGACTGGCTAGTGCAAGTAGAGCGTGCTTGACTTTTAACGGACTGCTTGATTTAAGTGCATGCGCTAGTCTAGGGCGGTGATTTTGTTTTTCTAAATAATTATTTTTGGAGCTTCGCGGAGATTTAGAAAATGACCATCCTAAGAGCAAAGCAAATATGATTGAAGAATATAAAAGAAGTGCTTTTAAGGGATCTGCAGAAGGAGAACTGCTAAGTTCTTCTTCTGCAAGGCTGTTTTGCTTAAGAGGATCAGCGACTTGCTTTTTGGATGTAGTAGTTCTTTCGACGAGGTTAGGTTCGTGGCTATAAAATGTTATCTCTCTTTCTTTCAAATGAGCTATTTCGGTACGGTTTAAATCTGTATTCCACCAGGTGATATTAATGGGAGAGAGAGATACAGTATCCTGCTGTAAGGGTACAAAAGTATGGGTTTCCGTTCTCTTTCCAGTAATATTATCAGCACTAGTGACGTCGGTTAATTGGGCTTTCCTTGGGTAGCGTTTGAGGCTTGTTTGTCCTAGTGCTCGCGCAATTGGGTTGATTGAAGCAGCTGTATTGCCATAAGCGGTTATAGTTATTTTTCTTGATATTTGCGAGCCAACCTCGAAGTTAAGTTTTTTCGGTTCCCAAGCTTCAGAGATTTCTACGTTTTTAGCCGCGAGCCATGGTTTGTTTCTTGGATAGTTAGGGGGTATTGGTAGGACATCTATGATTGTTGGTGGAGCTACTATTTTTATGCTTGTCCGTCGAAAAGTTCCTTTCTGATTTAGTCTTACGCTAGATGTGATAGAGGACTCTGGTATGGCTAAAGGTCCGCTTGATTCAGGAAAGATTGCATATCTCTGCTCAATCACTCCATAGGTGCGGCCATTCATGATTCGGTTTGAAGTGCTGGGTGTCCCGAGAGAAATTACGACCGCGTTTTGCAGTTCTGGACCGTCTGGCAGGGTATTATATAACTGAACGCCTGGAGCAAAATATAGTCGACGGATATAGATTGTCTGAGAGTTAACATATACTGGATCAACTGTTAACTCGGTTTCGAAGAACACGGATTCCTCTATCTGACGCCGGGTAGAGTCATCTATTGGCTTTACAGTGATTGTTAGCTCATTGCTTGCTTTTCGGCCAAAGGTTATGGGTCGAATTATGATTGTTCCGGAGCTCTTTGGCCTCAGTTTATAGCTATAATCAACCCACGACTCGACGGTTCCGTTAATAGAGCGATGCTGACTGTTAGTCTGAGAATTTATTATATCGAAGTGCTGTTCGATTTGGTGAAGATCTGGGCGTTCTAGGCCTTCGATACCTTCCGCTCGTATCTTTAAGGTTAAGGAGTCAATCTCTGTTATCACTTCAGGAATTGCTTTCATCTCAACTTGACCTAATGCGTAAGTTGAGACGAGGCCTAGGAGCAGCAACCAGTATTTCACCACTGATTCCTTGTTTGATTGTGAGAGTAATCTCCTTGTCTTAGTCTTTGATTCGTTTCGTGCTGAAATTTTCTCCGAAGGAGCCCACCAGGATCGTTTGGAATCCTACGCATCCATTGTTCGAATGCATCGTTTTCTTCCTGTTCTGAGGCTAGGTCACTCGTGATTAGTTCACTTTCCGTAATTTCCAGGTTTTGCTCTGGGTTCTCCTTCCCTCCGCTATCAGGACTATTAGCCTCTATGCTAGTTTGGTTCGACCCGGTTTTTGATGAGTAAAGAGATTTTTCCCCGCTGCCATCCTCCTGTTCCGCCTTTGTTTCGGCTTCCTCGTTTCGGGTTAAAATATACTCCAGCAGATTTTTGTTGAATTGGGCATCTTTGTGATTACGGTTTTCAGACAAGGTTTTTTTGTAAGCTTTTATTGCTTCTTTTAGTTTGCCTTGTTTTGCCAAAGCATTACCTCGGTTGTAGTGACCGGTGGGCGAATCATCCTGTAGGAAAGTTTGTTCTGCTTCTAAATAATCTCCACTAAGGTAATGGGCTGCAGCTTTCCATGTGGGGTCAACAAATAAATTGGCTGCTTCTGTAGGATTTCCTTTTGTGAGAGATTTGAACCCTCGCTGGTCCGGGCGTTCCCAAAGGTTTTTCCAAGAGGCCTCAGTTGATGGGGTGACAGCTAATAAGATGAAAAGAGAGAATAGAATGTTTCGTTTAAACAGTAGAAGAAGCAGTGGTAGCATTATCAGACAGGCCCAAAATCCTAGATCATTCCATTCATCAGTCTTTGTTTCCAATTTCTTTATTGTTAGTCCTTCGGGTAGGGGTGTGTCCAGTAATTTCTTTATGTCATCGGTTGTAATACCGGCGTTTTGATGCCTACCAAAAGTATCTATTGCGATATCATCAAGAACGTCCAAAGGCACTTTCGTTATTACCGGGGCCCCTGCAGCATTTCTTAAAATTTCTTTGTTAGATTTATTTTTTATTGGGATAACCCCGCCTTTTTCAGTTCCTAGACTAAGAATTGAAATAGGGAAATTAGGATCTTTATGTTGCGTTATATCGATTGCGTTCTCTACACCATCTGTAATGAGAATTATCAGTCCTTGTGCGGTTTCAGTATTTTTCAACAAGCTAAAAGCTTGTTTGATTGCGGGGTTGGGGTTGCTCCCTTGTACGGGCATTATCTGGGGCTTTAAAGACGGCAGGAGGTTCACGATTGTATTAACGTCATCTGTTAAAGGGACTACCACATGGGAATCCCCAGCGTAGGCTATAAGGGCGGTGTATCCTTCCTTCCTTAGCTCGAGAATATCCATTATTTTTAGCTTTGCGCGTTCTAAGCGGGATGGGGAAATATCTTCAGAAAGCATAGAAAGTGATAGATCTAGCACGATGATGGTCGTTTCAATATTTTGGTTTGCGGGTTGTGGGATTTTTTCCCACGTGGGGCCTGAGAGTCCTAAAGTTCCTATGCTTAAAAAGAGTAATATGAGCCATAGGGAGTTCTTGGTGGTTGTCGAATTGGGTTCCAACAGGACTTCTTGTAGCCTTGGTGATAGGTATTTTGTCCAGTTGGACTTAGTATTGAATTTTTTCCATAAAGGAATTATCGCTATTAGAACGGCAAAACTAATTAGCCATACAGGCCTTAATAGATGGAACTGATCAATCATAGCGAGTTTTTCTTATCAGTTGTATTCCTACCAGCAATAGCATCAATGTCCAAGCAATAGATAAAGGCCAGTAGAACAATGCGATTGTGGGACGAAGTGGGTTGCCGATTATTTCAATCGTTTCTATTGAATCGATTATTCGATAAACCTCAATTAATTTTTCAGTATTCTCTGCTCGATAGTACTGGCCGCCCGTTAGTCTTGATATCTCTGCTAACGTTTTTTCATCGAGGTCGGGAGATGGATTGATAAGTTGAGATCCAAAAAAGCCAGGAAATTGTGACTTCTTTGATCCTACCCCGATCGTATGGATTCTTATTTCGGCTTTAGAGGCAAGCTGAGCGGCTTTAAGAGGAGATATATCTCCAGAGTTATTTGCTCCGTCAGTAAGCAGGATTATTACCCGCTCCCCCTTTGTGCGGCTTGCCAAATGTTTTGTTGCTAGTCCTATTGCGTCTCCTAGGGCTGTTTTACCTCCAGCTATACCTATTGGAGCATCATTTAGAAATGTTTTTACTGTTCCTAAATCAAAGGTAAGAGGTGTGTAGAGATAGGCTTGGCTTCCAAATAGTATTAACCCCACTCGATCTCCTTCGCGCTCACTTAAGAAGCTATTTACTACCTTCTTAACTACACTTAATCGTGTTGTCAGCTGGCCATTTAATCCTAAATCTTGAGTCCCCATGCTGCCTGATATGTCAACGGCCAGTATCATGTCTCTCCCGCTTATTGGGGGGAGGATTGGATCCCCCACCCAAGTGGGGCGAGATCCGCCGAAGAGCAGTAGTGACCATGCTAGCCAGAATGTAATTCGTTTCCAGGGACTTTTTCTTGTTCCCTTCACTAGCCCTTGTTCGCTTGTAATAAATTCGTTCAGAGAGGGTACTATGAGGGCTCCATCGCTCTTTTCCTGTTTGATTAACGGAAAATATTGCATAAGTAAGGGGAGAGGAAGGATCAGCAATATCCATGGCCAATCTAATTCAATCATTGGAGCGCTTCAGTTGTTTTAAAAGGTTGAGTAGTAGGTGGTTTAAATCTTCTGCTTGTAGTGAATTTTCTTTCTTGAATCTCGCGTCCCCTAATATTTTTCCTGGACCATTTGTGAACTGATCTGAGCTGCTTATTTTGTCGAGTAGTTGCAGCCAAGCGTGGCCTTGAGCAGATATAGCGACCTTGTCTTTTTTTACGTGAACGAGGATCCGTTTAATTACAGCATTGCACTGATTTGCATATTCGAGTTCATTGATGGTGTTATTGTCCAGTTTTTGGCGAAGGGTTTTCAGTAGACTTTCGGCTGATTTATATGGGAGTAATCGATTTTCTCTTTTCTTTAGGATATGCAAGATCAGGAGTACGGCAGCAGCTACTATTATTCCCAGTACCCACCACCCAGGTGCAGGTGGCCACCAGTTTGGTTCTGGAGGTAGGTGAATATTTCTTAATTGTTCAAGAGTTCCTTGTTCCACTATTTATTCCAGCTTACGTGATCCCAATGGTTTGCAGTGGATAGTGGTCGATAGAGAACGCCTAGCTGAGCACATTTTTGTTTGAGTTCCTCAGTGGCGTCGAGGAACTTTTTCTTGTACTGGCGTTTCGTGTGTGGTTGATCGGCATCAAATTCATATCGTTTTGTTCCATTAGTTACAGCGTAGTATCCAGAATCGGGAAGTTCTTGTTCCAAAGGATCGAAAATATGGAGAGCAATTAATTCGTTTTTGCGGGCCAATTTTTTAAATACTTCTTGCCATACCGCCAATGAGTTTTGGAAATCGCTTACAAAAATAATTCTATTGTTCGATGGCTTTGAGAAATACAGCGTTTCAAGAGAATTATATATATTTTCCGGGGAAGGAAGAGGGTATTTGGATTCTAGTGCTTGATTGAAACTCGCTACATCTGCTAGGAATTTTATTAGAGAGTTTTGTTTTTGGCTTGGTTTGTGATCTGCAAAACTGTTGTTTCCAATAATAATGCCACCGAGTTGATTGTTTCGCTGATTGGTGATCCAGGCTATGCCTGCTGCGACTTCGGCAGCTGCGACGGACTTCAGTCGTTTTTGGCTCCCAAAAAACATATTTTGTCTTTGGTCAATAATTATTCGTGTCTGTTGCTCGCGTTCTTCGCGAAAAATTTTCGTATGCGGTTTATTCATTCTAGCGGTGACTTTCCAGTCAATGGTCCTGATATCATCGCCGGATTCGTAGAGGCGGACTTCCGAAAAATCGATACCCCTGCCTTTTAACTTTGAGATCTGGATTCCCCCGGATTTTCCCGAGGCAGGGCTAACGGATGGGATTTTTTGTCTGGCCTTAACTTTCAGTGTCATCAGGTCAGCAAGATCTATGTAAGCGCCTTCTAACATCTTGCTGCGAACACTTGGTTATGGCTTCGTTGACTGATTCTCACCTTCTTCCTCATGGGGCTGGGACGCTCTCGAGGATTTGATCAATCACTCTATTTGTAGAAATGCCCTCTGCGTAGGCTTCGTAGTTTAATATTAGTCGGTGACGGAGTGCATCGTGGGTTGCTAACTGGACATCATCTGGTGTCACGAAATCTCGATTTTGTAGCCATGCCAAGGCGCGGGCGCATTGGTCTAGAGCTATGGTGCCTCTTGGGCTGGCGCCATATTCTAGCCATTTTCCCGCTGCCCCGTCTTTTTTTCGTGATTCCAGTATTAGTTCAATAATATATCTCTCTACTGGCTCAGCCATGTGAAGATCCAATATTTCTCTGCGGATTTGAAAAATCGTGCTTTGTTCTATCGCTATTTCAGGGGCGGCTGGGGGCTGGGGTTCGGCTTGTTCTTTCCTAACTAGCTGCAGGATTTTAGCTTCGGAGGCTCTTTCTGGATAATCAACTTGGACGTGAATGAGAAATCGATCAAGTTGGGCTTCCGGAAGAGCGTGTGTCCCTTCCTGCTCGATGGGATTTTGGGTGGCCATTACTAAGAATAGTTCTGGGAGTTTGAAGGTTTCGCGACCGATGCTGACCTGATTCTCTCCCATCGCTTCTAGTAAGGCGGATTGAACTTTAGCGGGTGCCCGATTAATTTCGTCAGCTAAGATAAGGTTATGGAATACTGGACCATGTTGAAATCTGAAGGTGCCATCTTCCGGTCTAAAGATATCGGTTCCTGTAACGTCTCCCGGAAGAAGGTCGGGGGTAAATTGGATCCTATGGAAGTCACCCTCAACCAGATCCGCTAATTCTTTAATTGCTCTTGTTTTAGCGAGGCCGGGAGCGCCTTCAACCAATAGATGGCCGCCGCATAAAAGCGCGATCATGAGCCGACTTATCAAGCCATCTTGTCCAATTATTCTATTATTCAGTAGCTTTAAAGCAGTTTCGATTTTTTTATATGGCGTGGCGTTATTGGATTCCATTGCTGTCTTAGGCCTATCAAGTAAACGTTAGCGTATTTTATCTATGCCTGGATGAAATACATCCCATTGGGCGTATTTAATGGCCGTGTGTTGCTTCAAAATGGCAGATAACATGCCTAATCTGGTTATAAAAGTAAAAAGGCTCTGCATTTTAATTAAGAATAAATCAACTTGGCACTAGCATGAGAAGCAAAACTAAAGTACATTCTATGCACCAAAATTGCCGCACTTAAAAAGTGCGGGAAAAAGCTCTTAATAGATAGCGCACTAAAATAGTGCATATTCTATAAGGACAATAACTATAGGGAGTTTAATATGAAGAGATTGGTAGCAGGTTTGTTCCTATCTATCCTAGCTATGCCAGTTTTGGCGGGCGAAGGACTAGATTCAGGGGATACGGCATGGATTTTGACCTCTACAGCTTTGGTTTTGTTTATGACATTGCCAGGTCTTTCGCTTTTCTACGCGGGACTAGTAAGGAGTAAGAATGCTGTTTCGGTTCTTCTTCAGTGTTTTGCTATTGCTTGCATAGTATCTATAGCGTGGGTTGTATACGGTTATAGTCTTGCATTTACTGGAGATGGAGCATTTTTTGGCAGTACTAGTGCGTTTTTCTTGTCAGGAATAGGCAGGGATACTTTAGCACCGGGTACTACAATGCCGCATTCGCTGTTCGTTATATTTCAGATGACGTTTGCAATTATAACGCCAGCGTTGGTCGTAGGAGCGTTTGCCGAGAGGATGAAGTTCGGGGCGATGTGCCTATTTTCGTTACTATGGTTTACCGCTGTATATATTCCTGCATGCCATATGATTTGGGGTGGAGGTTATCTGGCCGATGTAAGAGATTTTGCTGGAGGGTTAGTAGTGCACTTAACTTGTGGAGTCGGTGCTTTAATCGCCGCTCTTGTTTTGGGACCCAGGAAAGGATTTCCATCAACTCCCATGCCGCCTCACAATAGAACTATGGTAGTTACTGGCGCAGCGATGCTATGGGTTGGATGGTTTGGGTTTAACGCTGGTAGCTCGTGGGCTGCTGATGGACTCGCGGGTATGGCGATGCTTGTTACGCATATTAGCGCTGCAACCGCTGCATTGACATGGATGGCTATTGAATGGGTAAAGGCAGGAAAACCCACAGCTATAGGGATAGCAACAGGAATGGTAGCTGGGCTAGCAACGATAACTCCTGCAGCGGGAAGTGTTGGTCCAGAGGGCGCTTTACTTATTGGTTTAATGGCGGGCGTGATATGTTTCTATGCTACGCAGGCAGTGAAAGGCGTTTTTGGTATCGACGATTCGTTAGATGTATTTCCTGTACATGGCGTTGGAGGAATGATTGGTATTTTGATGGTAAGTCTTGTGGGAGTCCAAGGTGGATTTCTCGGATCAAGCGCAGGTGAAACATGGGAGCCGATGTCGCAATTCGTTATTCAGCTAAAGGGGATTCTGGTCATAGGGCTTTGGACGGCTGTAGCAACGTGGGTGATTCTTAAGGTTCTTAGTTTCCTTATGCCTTTAAGGGTAACAGAGGAAGAAGAGTATGAAGGTCTTGATACAGAGCTTCATAATGAAAGAGGTTACGATCTCTAGGTAATAATTGTTTAGCCGCCTGATGTTGTAGTATTGGGCGGCTAAATAAATTTTTGATTTGCTAGTGATTTCTGTGATACGCACTTAGGACTAGCTTTTCAGCCAGCTCAGGGAATGGTATCCCGTATGCATTGGCTGCTTCTGGGTAGAGGCTTGTAGGTGTCATCCCAGGTAAGCTGTTTATTTCTAGCAGAAAGATTTCATTTTCGTCCGTAACAAGGTAATCAGCTCTTGATAAATCTCTTAAACCAATAGTGGTGTGTGCATCGACCGCTATTGCTTGCACTCTGTTTTGCACTGTTTTAGGGAGGTTGGGTGGTATGTGATGTGTGCTCTTTCCTGAGGCATATCTGTTGTGGTAGTCGTACCATTCGTTATCAGCAGTTTCTATTTCTATGACTGGCAAGGCTTTGGTATCGTGTTCATGTAAGTCAAGTACTCCCACGGTGATTTCTTTTCCTTTCACGTAAGGCTCGACCATAAACAGGGTTTCTTTTGAATGCTCGTTGAATGCTTCAGTGATGATGGTCTCCGTTGCATTCGTTTCTAATATTCTCCGAACGCCAATTGCAGATCCTTGATTGAGAGGTTTTATTACAGAGCCATTTGGAAAATGATCTAATATTCGTTGGCTCGTTTCGATGGGATTTTCGTTGCTAGAAACTAATATGTCATCAAGAACTGGAAGACTGGATAATCTAAACATCATTTTTGCCAAATGTTTGTCCATGGCAATTGCGCTACTGCGAGTTCCACCGCCAACATACGGGATTCCAATAATATCGAGAAAACCCTGTACAGTGCCGTCTTCGCCAGGAGGGCCATGAAGTGCGGGGAAGACGACATCTGGTTTGTGTCTGATGAGGATAGATGGTGCTTCCTCGTCGAGCTCAATGAGAATCGTCTTAAATCCGCGCAATTCTAAAGCTGATTTAACTTCCCTCGCGGACCGTCTTGAAACCTCAGCTTCTAATGAAGTCCCACCCATAAGTACCGCAACAGTCGGTTTTAAGTTAGTCGACACCTAAAAACTCCTTACTCACCATTTCTTGATCGGCAAGTAGTAACGATTCGCAAAGGAAAGCATATTCAGACTCGATTGCGCAAACTATATTCTTCTCCAATCTAAATCCGTGACTCTCCTCTTCAAATTCCAAATATTCGGTTTTTACTTTTGCTTGCTTTAACGCTTGGTACATAGTTCTAGTCTGTTCGGGCTGGACGATCGGATCTTTTGAGCCCTGAAAAAATATTGTTGGGCAAGTGATTCTGTTTGTTGATCGAATTGGTGATTTTTCGCTGAGGTTCTCGGTTCCTCCCACTAAGTTTCCTATGTAGCAGGACTCAAATCTATGGGTTTCTTTGGCAAGCTTCTTTAGGTCGCTGATTCCATAGTAGCAGACTGCTGCTTTGAATATATGTGAGTTTGCTATTGCCGATAGCACCGTAAAACCACCTGCACTGCTCCCGCGAATTGCCAGTTTTTTAGGGTCGATAGTTTTGTTCTCAATTAGGTATTTTGCTAGATCTTCGCAATCTGAGACATCTAGTGCTCCCCATTTTCCCAACAGTGATTGACGATATCTGCGACCATAGCCTGAGCTACCTCGGTAGTTGATATCAGCCACCATCCAGCCCCTTGTTGCGTAATATTGTGCTTTAGTATTGAGGGAGCTATTAGCCGAGCCAGTAGGCCCACCATGCACCATGATCAATAGTGGCAAAAGGCCCGCTTTGTTTCGAAGTTGAGATTTTTTCGGTTCGTACAAATATGCATGCGCATATTTTCCGTCGCTAGTAGGAAATCTTTGGTGGGTAGGATGGATCAGCTTGTCTTGGGGCAGTTCTAAATTCCCAGAAGACCGAAGTACTTTGCCTGGTTTTTGAGATTTTGAAAAGTAGACCAGCTCAGGTAATTTATCTGAGTATTCAACAACGCAGCAAAAACCGTCTCGAAATCGTGTCATCCAGTTAAAGGTAACAGCGCTTGAATCCGTTTTTAGCTTATCCGACCGCATTTTCTCTGCGTCAATCATCTCAAGGCCTGGAGCAACGCCGCTTCTTGCCGCCACTATTTCTCGAGAGGTTAAGCTGATATAGCTATTGTTCCCAAGCACCCAGGGAGGATCACAATAGTCATTACTGTCATGAAAAATACATGCAGTGTTATGTCCGTCGTATCTAAACAAGTTCCAGTAGCCATTCTTATCCGACAGGAACAGAAGATCATTACCGTTCCAGGATGGATTAAGAATGGATTGATTATTTGAAAAACAGACTGCTTCTTGTTTTTTAGGATAGCCTTCGGTATCCAGACTCAATAGGGTGAGAGCGCTCGTATCCCATGGCATATTAGGTTGATTCCAATGAATGAATGCCAGACTATTTCCGCTGGCTGAAATCTTAGGTGATGCATAAAAATCGTGACCTTCATGTATTAGCGTTTTTGTACGAGTTTGAAAATCTATTGCAATTATGCTCTGCGTGCACCGCGAAGGTGTTAAATACTGCTCCTGAACGGCAAGAATTCTTTGATGATTGGTGTCCCAGTGTAAGTCCCCATAGCATATGTCCCTATTGCCCTTTAAAACCATACTTATTCCATCGTCTTCAACGAGATATATTCCTTGATCGACGCTATTGACAAAAAACACTCCGTGCGAGCTTGGAGTGAATGCTCCTCCGCCATACTCGTTCACTCTGCTTTTTACGTTATACGGTGGACCAGTAAGTTCGATTACCTTATTTCTCTTACTTAGCGTGACTAGAACGTTATTTCCCCCTCCGCTTGGTCTGTTTTCAAGCCAGTAGAGATGGTCTTGCAGAGCTTTTAGTTCGAACATTGTTAACGTTCCGGTTGCAACTTCAGTTGCGGATAGACGCTCTTTATTATCTGCCATTCCCAAGTTCTGCTGTTAACCTATGCTAGTGTTTTTCGACAATCAGTAATCGCCCATCGTTCATGATCTTTCCATGCTCCATCAATGAACAGAAAGTCCTTGGATATTCCTTCTTTTTTAAATCCACAACGTTTAACGAGTTCGATTGAGTTTAGATTGTTCGGTTGGATATTTGCCTCTAATCTATGCAGACCAAGATTTGTAAATGCGAATTGAGTAACTAGGATTAAACCTTCTTGCATGAAGCCTTTTTTGCGGTAAGCGGAGTTAACGTAATAACCTAGCGATGCGTTTCTAAAGGAGCCTCTCACTATATTATTTATGTTCACTACTCCGATGATTATGCTTGTTTCCTGCAGGCATAGAACGAATCCTTCATGATCCTGGCTTTGAGTTCTAGCAAGATAGCTTCTAAAGCTGCTTGCATCCACTGGCGGAGAGATCCATGGTTCATGCAGATCCCTGCTGCAACGTGTCAGTGCAAGCAGTTCTTCTTTGTCTGTTGTCTGTACTTTCCGTATGTAAACTCTTGACGACATTTTTTATTACTGATCCTGAATTCTATAGTCTGTAGGCTAATAAAACTTCTAGGGTAAAACAACGTAGGCCACACCTCTGTAGGAAAGCCAAGCACTACTGAATTCATCTGCTAAATAAGTACGATTGACAGAGTCATTTGTTAACGCAGCTGGGTCATTTACTCTGATTTCAGATGGTGATGTTCCATGGACTACTAGGAGATGTCCTTGGGTCGATCGCATTGGCGCTCCTTGCAATTCGCCCGCTTTAAATCTAATACTGGCGACAAGTGGATATCCCGCATTTAAAAGCGTTTCAGCTTTTTCCCAATTGGTAAAGGTTTCGATAGATCCGAGATATCCAATCTTTTGTGCTGCCTGAATTGCTTTAGGCCAGATGCCATATAGATTTGAACTAGGGTCATAGCATTCATCTGATATTGAAAGAACATCGGTTTTCTCCCCATATCCGTTGAGTACCATTGTAAGCGATGTAGGCGAGCATATGCGTGGGCCTATATTGCCTCCTTCGGCGTATTGACTGAAGGAGGGCGGGCGGTCAATCTCTATGGCGTTTAGAGGTAGCGAAATTTTGTTGATTGTCAGAGGCCGCCACGAACAGCCCACTAAGAATTGTTCAGGAATTATTGATGTCTTGAGTTTGAATTCTAAAGTTGGGTGCCTGAGATATTCGTGAATATGGAAACAATCGATATGAGTGCTAACCCTGGATTCTTGATTATGCCGTTGGTTTTGTTTCTTCTTTTTAGAAGGACCTGGTAATTCCCAATTTTTACGATTATGAATTAAAGTAACTTTATATTCGATGTGTGGGATAATTGTTGAGAAGCTCGGAACCAAGATGCTATTTTCTTCAAGCTCCTCTAAAGGAATATATGTAATGAAGTCGTCGCCGTGTTTTTGCCAGGTAATATCGGTGCTGCACTCCAAGGGGTATCTGTTTGCAGTTTTCGGGTCAGACAGCCTTTTAGATCCATGAGCGTATGTTTCGTTCAAGATGTCACCTGTTGAGGAGGTTGTGTGCAAAAGAAAACTCAGTTGACTTTATATTCTACGGAGTACTGTGAGTTATGCGAGCATGCTTTAGATCTAATTTTGCGTGTTGACGTTAGTCCTGAGGTTATTTCGACCCTTAACATTGTTGATATTGTGGACGATCCTCTCCTTATGGAAGAATTTGGGGAGCATATTCCGGTACTCCTAATAAGCAATACCGATAGCACTGACCTGTTATTTTGGCCATTTGGGGAAGATGAAATAAAAAGAAAATTGGGCTAACTATCCCCTCCGATTCTGACGGCTAAAACATCTCTATCAGCTCCGTGGAGCACTCCGTTTGCCGTAGATCCAAGGAGCAGTGCTAGCCCATGTTTTCCATGACTTCCTACTACAATAATATCCGCGCCTTGGGCTTCAGAGATTTGATGTATTTCACTCTCAGGTCGGCCAAAAATCAGATGTTGATGGTCCTCATGTATCCCTAATTTATTAGCAAATGCACTTAGATGTGTTTTGGCCTGTTCTTGTATTTGTTCTTGTACTGTAGATAGATCCATTGGCATGTCACCTCCGTACGCTAAGCTTATTGGTTCAATTACATGAACAATATGTAGCTCCGCCTCGTAGAGTGATGCTAGGCTGCACGCAACATCAGCAACGTGATTGGACTCCTCTGTTAGGTCCACTGCTAGCATAACTTTTTTGTATCCTCTCATGTTGCCTCCCGGGGGCATTTCAGGTGACCATACACATAATGTATTGATCGCTCAAGGGCAGCAATTCTATGGAGTGGATTTTAATTCTGACAGTTTTAATAATAGGGTTTGGCCCGATTCTTTGGCTTAGGCCAAGCAAGAAGGATCGTCGTTTGAGTGCGATCAGAACTGCCGCAAGAGGGCAGGATTTCATAGTCCAGAAAGGCAGTCTATTGAAGCTAAATCCTGATCCGACAGAGAGAGTTTCAGCAGGAGGGCAAAGCCGTTTTCCTATTGTTGAGTGCATGGTTTATTCCCGAGTATCAAAAACGAATATAAAGATGGATAAACAACGATTTCGTCGACCTAAAGATTTGGACCAGTATTCGGGGCACTCGGATTTGTGGGTTCTGGATTCCGATTCGGCTTTTAGCAATCAAGAATTTAAGGTTCTCCCACTAATTTCTGGTGTTTTAGCGCAATTTCCAGAGGATATTCTTGCTCTAGAATTTGAGGATGTTTTTATACGGCTATACTGGCTGGAAGGGAAAGATGCAACGCCTGAAACAGTTATTAAGTTGAGCGGTTTATTAGATCAAGTAGAAGAGAAAATAAGAGTTTTAAGATAAATTTTTCACCCAAATAACAAATCCATTCTTGACAGTTGTTCTCCGCAACGCTTATAACGGCATCATATTAAGTCGTAAAAGTATATGCCAAGTTCGTTAGTTATTGTTGAATCTCCCGCTAAGGCCAAGACGATCAATCGTTATTTGGGCTCAGATTATGTTGTTAAATCCAGTGTTGGGCATATACGAGATCTTCCAGTTTCCGGCGTTAAGGTTGATGCGAAAGCTCGGGCTGCTGAGGCTGCTAAAACTCGCAGTTTATCTCCAGCCGACCGAGCTATTTATAAAAAAGAAAGAGCGCGCAGGCAATTAATAAAACGGATGGGTGTGGACCCAGGGGAAGAATGGGCGGCTGACTATCGTGTGTTACCAGGGAAAGAGAAGGTCGTTGATGAGCTTGTTCGAATAGCAAAAAAAGTTGATGCTGTTTACTTGGCAACTGATCTCGACCGGGAAGGAGAGGCTATTGCTTGGCATTTGCAAGAAACTATCGGAGGTGATCCAAAACGGTTTCATCGGGTGGTTTTTAACGAGATAACTCGGAAGGCAATAACCCAGGCTTTTGAAAAGCCTGCCGAGTTGGATATGGATCAGGTCCATGCGCAACAAGCAAGAAGGTTTTTGGATCGTGTCGTTGGCTTTGAATTGTCTCCGCTACTTTGGTCGAAAATTGCCAGAGGGCTTTCCGCCGGGCGTGTTCAATCGGTTGCAGTTCGTTTGGTTGTAGAAAGAGAGCGTGCGATTAGATCATTTCTTCCAGAGGAGTACTGGGAAGTTAAAGTTGATGCAGGGAAATCTGGATCTAGCTCTATAACTTCTTTTCAAGTGGTTCGTGACGAACAAAAAGGGTTTCGTCCAGTTAACAAGGAAGAGGTTGATAAAGCCGTTGAGGCTATTCGTGCAAGTGAATTTGTTGTCATAAAGAGGGATGATAAGCCGACCATCACTAATCCTGGAGCTCCCTTTATTACCTCTACGCTCCAGCAATCGGCTAGTACCCGCTTAGGGTATAGCGTTAAGAAGACAATGACGCTGGCTCAGCGTTTGTATGAAGGCGGACATATAACCTATATGCGAACCGATTCGCATAACTTAAGCGAAGAGTCTGTTAATTTTTGCCGCGAACATATCGAATCGAAATATGGAAAAAGATATTTGCCGGAAACGCCAAAGGTTTATAAGAGCAAAGGGGATGCTCAAGAGGCGCATGAAGCGATACGGCCGACAAATGTTGGCGTCGATAGCATTACTTCAGAGGTCCTTGCCGGGGTCGACGAGGATGCGCGGAAACTTTATTTGCTAATTTGGAAGCAGTTTGTAGCGTGCCAAATGGTATCAGCTGAATATATAGCTACTAATGTCGTGTTGCAGGCTGATAAATACCAGCTTCGAGCAAGAGGGCGGATTATGAAATTTGACGGCTATACCCGAGTTTTACCACCTCAGTCTTCCAATGATGAGGGATTAGTTATCCCTGATTATCAAGTTGGGGATAGATTGCAACTCTCAGATATTCATAGTACTCAACACTTCACCAAACCCCCGGCTCGTTTTGGTGAAGCCAGTCTGGTTAGGGAGCTAGAGAAAAGAGGTATTGGGAGGCCATCGACGTATTCTTCCATCATATCTACTATTCAAGAGCGAGGTTATGTTACCTTGAAAACGAAACGCTTCCATGCTGAAAAGATTGGCGAATTGGTGACAGATAGGCTTCTCGAGAAATTTGATGATCTGATGGATTACGGTTTTACTGCTGAAATGGAGGAGAAATTAGATAGGATTGCTGAGGGTGAAACTAATTGGCGTGATGTATTAAATACGTTTTACGTTGGTTTTACTGAGAAATTAGCTGTCGCTTCGGGCAGTGACCACGGAATGCGAGGAAATCAGCCTACAGATACAGACATAGAGTGTCCTTCTTGTGGAAGATTTATGCAGGTTAGAACCGGGGGCACCGGGGTTTTCTTAGGGTGCTCAGGGTACGGATTAGCTCCGAAAGAACGTTGTAAATATACAATGAACTTGATTCCCGGTGATGAAGTAGTCGACATAGAGCAAGATGAGGAAGGAGAATCAAGATTATTGCGAAGTAAGCGAAAGTGTCCGATATGTAAGACTCCGATGACCGGGTATTTATTGGATGAGAACCGGAAGTTCCATGTTTGCGGAAATAACCCCGATTGCAAGGGGTTTGAATTAGAGACGGGACAGTTTCGTATAAAAGGTTATGACGGACCCACAATAGAATGTGACAAGTGCGGCAGTGATATGGAGTTAAAGACCGGGCGTTTTGGTAAATATTTTGGTTGCAGTGACGAGGATTGCTCCAACACGCGTAAGCTTTTAAGAAATGGTGAACCGGCGCCACCGAAAGCAGATCCAGTGCCTATGCCGGAATTAAGATGCGAGAAAGTAGATGATTACTATCTTCTTCGTGATGGGGCTAGTGGCTTATTTCTTGCTGCCAGTCAATTTCCTCGAAATAGAGAAACGCGTGCGCCATTGATCTCCGAGGTAAAATTGCATGGAAATGAGTTGGATGCCAAGTTCAAATACTTGCTAAAGGCTCCTGAAACTGATCCGGAAGGATTGCCTGCTATTATTAGGTATAGCAGAAAGTCGAAGGAACAGTATGTCCAATCTGAGGTAGATGGAAAGCCATCAGGCTGGAAGGCTTTTTACAGAGATGGCCAATGGGCAGAGGAGTATAAGCCGAAGGCGTCCAAAAATAGACGAGCGAAAAAGAAAAAAAAGTAATCACTTTATGTTCGTAGATATCAGTTAGAATGTTTGGTTACTAGTATGAGCCAATTGATTAATTTAAGAAGTGGGGTTTAGATGAACGCATTGTTAGAAATAATCCAGCTTGCCAATGGAGACATTGTTCTCCGGGATTCTGAGGGGGAGGATGAGCCATTGGTAAAGATTAGTTTTTCTGATGATGTGAAGGATATGCTCGGACCAAATTTATTGGGGATGGCTGGAGCTATGCTAGATGCTGCTACTGAGCACATTGCCGAGGGCCGAGATGGAGCTGTTGAGCTTGATGAGGACGCAGTGATTCCAGTAGTCCATTAGTGAACTAGATTGATATAACTAGTGTTGCCTCATTAATCCAACGTATAAACCTTCTATAGAAAACTCATCTCTTGATAAATCGACTTCTATTGGTTGATGGTTTTTATTTTCAGGGAGCAAGGTGATTTTGCTTCTGTTTCGTCCCCTCTGGAATCGCTTTATTGTTACTTCATCATTAACGCGAGCCACAACGATTTGACCTGTAGCTGCCTCTTGGCTTTTGTGTACTGCTACTAAATCCCCATCTACTATACCTATTTCACTCATGCTATCACCTCTTACTCTGAGCAAGAAATCTGCGCGGGGATGAAAGAAGCTTGCTGCTACGTTTATGTGCTTTTCAATGTTTTCGACCGCTAAAAGCGGGTTTCCTGCAGCTACTCTGCCGATTACCGGGAGGCCGGAGTCTTCAGGTAATCTGATCCCTCTAGAAGTGCCAGGTATTATTTCTATAGCTCCTTTTTTCGCCAGTGCTTTTAGATGTTCTTCGGATGCATTAGCGGATCTGAATCCAAGCTCCGCTGCAATATCAGCCCTGGTGGGTGGGTATCCTGTGTCTGTTATATGTTGTTTTATTAGGTCGAGTACTTGCGCTTGTCGATTGGTAAGCCTTTCCATCGAGAACTCCTAAATATGGGTTTATATACAGTACACTGTTATTGTATACAGTATATTTAGTGTAAGACAAGGTGGAATTGAGGTCATTTTGGAGATGGAAGCAACTAAAATATGCCGTTAAAGTGATGCAGTATTATTTGGATTAGAATAGGCCTTTGAATTAAAGTGAAGCCGGAAAGGGGGTTTTTTTGGAAAATACGTGGGTAATAGAAGCATTTGTTATAGTGCTAGGAGCAGGGTTCGCTCATCTGGCAGCTCGGATTCTTTTTAAACGTTTAGAGAAACGTTTTTCCCTTACGCATAACCTATATGATGACGCGCTATTAGATGCAGTTAGAAAACCGGTCGCTTATGGCATTTGGATTTTAGGTATTCTTTGGGCAGCAGAAGTAATCGGTGGAAATACGCCTGCTGAAATTTTTAAGCATATTGATGATCTTCGAGAAGTAACTGTCATATGGTTGTTAGTGTGGTTTGCTGTGCGCTTTATTAAATTCCTTGAGGTCCATGTTGGTGATACCAGTTATAAGGATGTCACGGTGGATCAAACTACTGCCTTTGCAGTAGGCAAGTTGCTTCGTGTAGCTGTAACGATTACAGGCGTTTTAATGGTACTTCAAGGGCTGGGATTTAGCGTATCCGGTGTTCTTGCTTTTGGCGGCATTGGCGGCATCGCCGTTGGATTTGCTGCGAGAGACCTACTTGCGAATTTTTTTGGGGCCCTTATGATTTTTCTGGATCGCCCTTTCTCTGTGGGTGACTGGATTCGCTCACCAGATCGTGACATTGAAGGAACAGTGGAGGAAATTGGGTGGCGGCAAACCCGGATCAGAACCTTTGATGAAAGGCCTCTGTATGTGCCTAATGCCATATTTAATAGTTTATCTGTAGAAAATCCATCACGCATGCGCAATAGAAGAATATATGAAACTATAGGAGTACGTTATGCAGATGTGGAAGTTTTAAAAGAGATTGTGGATGAAGTGGAGAAGATGCTCCGTGCACATCCAGATATTGATGTAGAGAAGACTTTAATGGTTAATTTCGTCGAATTTGGGCCCTCATCCCTTGACTTTTTTATATATACCTTCACTCGGACTATCGTTTGGGAGGAGTATCATCAGGTCAAACAGGACGTTCTGTTCAAGGTATCTGATATTATTGGTGCGAAGGGTGCAGAGGTGGCCTTCCCAACCCAGACGATAAATATAGAAGCAGAGGCCGAGTGAGCAATTCTTCTTTCGAAGAGATAGGAAGCAATGCTATCCCAATTGAGATACGCAGGGCTTATGACAATGCGGATCTATTAATTTCTAGGCATGACATTACGCAGGCCGTCGATAGAATGGCAATACAGCTGGTAAGCCGCTTATCTAAAAGCAATCCGTTAATGATATGTGTGTTGCAGGGTGGTATTTTCTTTTTTTCCAGACTGATAGAGAAACTAAGATTCCCTATGGAGCTGTCTTATGTTCATGTAAGTCGGTATGGCAAGGACATTGAGGGTGGGGAATTAGAATGGTTAGCTAAGCCGACTATTTGTCTCAAAGGGCGTCATGTGGTATTTGTTGATGACGTGTTTGATCATGGGATTACCATTAACAGGCTGGTAGATTGGGCGTATTCAGAAGGAGCGTCAGGCGTTACAACCTCTGTTCTTGTTGAAAAGGCCATCGCTCAGGAGAATGACGCGAAGGCTGACTTTTCAGGCTTCAATGTTGGAGATAGGTATCTCTTTGGATGCGGCATGGATTATAGAGGGTACTGGCGTAACTTGCCTGATATTTATGCATTACCAGAGGACTGGATTGAATAGTAAAAAGAAAACAGGTGTTATTGCCGGCTCGGGAAAGTTGAATCTAGATACCGTAGAGTTGGATGAGACTGATCTACTTCGTATAGATGATGAATTTGGTTTGCCTTCCCATACTCCGCTTAAGCTAAAAAATTCGCAGTCCGACTGTTATCTGTTGTTTCGCCATGGCCGGGATCATCATTTAGCTCCCCACAAAATTAATTACAGGGCTAATGTAAATAGTCTGAAGCGTCTCGGTGTTCAAGAAATTATCGCGATTAATACTGTTGGCGGAATTTCATCAGATGCTCATAGCGGCAGCCTAGTTATGCCTGATCAGTTGATTGATTATAGTTGGGGTCGGGAACATACATTTTCTAACACTGAGAATCTTATGCATATGGGTTTTGATGCACCATATTCTGAATCTTTACGTGATGACATTCACACTATAGCTGCGGAATGTGGGGTATTTGTTTTTGATGGGGGTGTATATGGGTGTACTCAGGGCCCCAGATTTGAGACTCCGGCTGAGATAACTCGGATGGAAAAAGATGGATGTACAATTGTGGGTATGACTGGTATGCCCGAGGCCTCGCTGGCTAAAGAATTAGGCATCAATTATGCGAGCATTTGTTTGGTGGTTAACCCTGCGGCTGGACGGGGTGAGGGCATAGATTTTGATGAAATTAATACGGTTTCCAAGATTGGCATGCGCAAGATAGAGAGGTTATTGAGGCTTCTCCTTAAAATAACCGAAAGCTGAGGTTACTGTATCTGGCACTGCTACCGGATCGATGCGCACTAGCACTCCAAATTTAGGATGATCAAGATAATGGATTTCACCGCTGCGCATCCGTCTGCTTTCCGACATTCCCATAAACTTTGAATTCGGAAGGTCCGTGCGTATCAAATCACCAGAAGGCGCGCTGCCATTTTTTTTCATTCGATGTAGCAGATTGGCTTCAAAGTGTAGATATCGATTCATAGATACGCTGATGGTGCCTTCTAAGCTGAAGAGATCATCAATTAGCGTCCCTGCTTGTATAAAGATTGGCTGCGGACTTTGGCGGTTTGGCACGATCTGAGTCCAACGTTTGTGGAGTAGAATTTGACCTATTTTTGAATTAGCTAATCTACGCGAGTAGCTCTCGAGCTCCTTATTTGATTTCCAGCTAGGCGGGTAATGTTCATTCATAAGTCGTTCTTCAAATTCGCCTATTTTATCAAGAAAATTGATTGTTCTGTTTTTTTCGAGGTACGGGTTGATCTTAGGAGGTAAAAACTCAGCTCCAATTAGCTCAACATACGGCTGTATGTTGGGGGGTTCTGTTGATCCGAATACACTATTAACCAGGGTTGCAGGTCCTTCCTTCAGGGTCTTTACCATTATTGAGGAAGAATCGATTCCGCAAACTGTTCTGTGCTTATCTGATATTGCTTGCTGACCAACTGTGTTTTCTAGAAGAGGCAATGAGTAATTAATTTGAAAAGTCCCAATATTTGAAGGAAGAAATATTGGATTATTAAGCAGCAGAAGCTCTTCGCTTTCTGTATTTTCTGGGTATTGAAAAATTATAACTTCTGCTGTGTACCATTGGTTATGGAAATAATTCTCAAGTTTATCTGCCCAGGTTAAGTTGGGGTAAAAAGCCATTATAAATCTAAGCAGATGAAAGATGTTTTTCCGCATGTAGTTAGCCCAAAATATGTTCGATTCCGCTGATTTCTTTAATAATATATCGAGCTAATTCTAACCTCTCTCCAAAGGATCCCACAGCTTTTTGTACCTTAAGTCCTGATGGTTTATCTAGTCGAAAGATGTTTGGTTGTTGTGAAATTAGGGAAATTATTTTATCGAGATCAACGCTGGTATTTCCTGTGAAAGTTATTTTTCCGCCTTTAGGACCTATATCGATCTTAGAAATACCAATTTTCTGGCCAATGACTTTAAGTTCAGTCACTGCAAGAAGAGCATTTGTTTCAGTTGGTAAACTCCCGAATCTATCAATTAACTCAGCTTTTAGCTCTTGCAGGTCTGTTGCCCGAGCTGCACCAGCTATTCGCTTGTATAGAATAAGTCTTTCGTGTACATCAGGCAGGTAGATGGAGGGGATAATCGTTGATGTATGGAGATTGACCTCCTCGGTAGAAGGCTCCAGGCTTTGTGAGAAGTTTTCATTTTTATTGTCTGTTAGGGAAGCCATGGCCCGCTGCAGGAGCTCCATGTATAGAGAAAAACCTATCGCATCTATT
>MDTE01002608.1_pt1 | contig 186257 bp, 163 predicted proteins | sample 811231 | NCBI WGS metagenome assembly MDTE01 (sample SAMN05326651, study PRJNA326480) | marine metagenome | isolation source: seawater | place: Indian Ocean: Red Sea | collected 2010 | reverse complement strand
GGATGAGGCCTACGCCGAACTAGGCATTCCTGACTCGTCATTCGCAAGTGCGTTTCAGAGGGCGACCACCCATATACTCGAAGTGCCAATTATTGAAGGCCGTCCGATCATTGAACCACGAGCATCCTTTTTTTACGAATATACTGATGCCGACTTTCAAGACCTCTCGGCGGCACAAAAACAATTCTTGGGGATAGGACCAAACAACGTAAGAATCGTGCAAGGTAGAATCAGAGAAATCGCAGCAACAATTGGCCTTTCCGATCTACCTAGTGAAAACGTGATTCTCCGTTAAAGCCTCGGTACGCTTGCTGTTATGCCTCGCGTGGTACGTGTCGCACTCGCCCAAGATAATCTGCCTGTTGGCGATCTTTCAGGTAATGTTCAACGCGCACGCGTGCGCCTCTCTCAAGCACAAGAACATGGTGCCGATCTGATTATTTTCCCTGAACTATCAATCACAGGATATCCACCAGAAGACCTGCTGTTAAAAAAAGATTTCATCGATAATGCTGCCGACGCAGTGGATGAGCTTGCGCCAGCCTCATCTAACATCAGCGCCCTCATCGGCTACCCGATGATCAATCCGGATACTAAGACACTTCATAACGCCGCTGCGATACTCATAAATGGACAAGTCGCAGCACGATACCTAAAACATCATCTCCCGAACTATGCCGTCTTTGACGAACAACGGTATTTCACCGCTGGTACTGAAGCAGCCGTGATCAACATTGGTGGCTGCCTGATCGGCGTCACCATATGCGAAGACATCTGGATGGATAGCGGGCCCCTCGTATGGGCCACAGCTGCGGGAGGAGCTGAACTGATCGTTAACCTCTCGGCATCGCCGTACCACAGGAACAAAGGCACGGAGCGAGAACAACTGTTTGCCCAGCAATGCATTAAGCACCGATGTTTTCTGGCTTTCTGTAACGGCGTGGGTGGTCAAGATGAATTACTGTTCGATGGACACAGCCTCGTAATTGGTCCGACCGGAACGGTGCTTGCCCGTGGCGCACAATTTGCAGAAGACCTCATAGTTGTCGATATCGATCTGGATGAAGTAGCTACTCGAAAACAAAGTGGGGAACGTCGGCCCACAGCCAAAGCGCAGTCTAACCGCATCGTGATAACTCAAGGACCACCACTCTCGCCGTCACCCGCAACACCCATTGTCCAAAACAGGACAATGGCTCCAGCCTTAAGTCCTGAGGCCGAAGTCTACGCAGCGCTCACTGTGGGAACCCGAGATTACGTAAAGAAGAATGGATTTCAGGGTGCCGTGCTCGGGCTTTCTGGCGGGATCGACTCTGCACTGGCACTCACAGTGGCCGTTGATGCACTTGGCCCAAACGCCGTCACAGCTGTATCGATGCCGTCAGAATTTACTGCGAACATCAGCCGGTTGGATGCCAGCGAGCTCGCATCTAATCTCAATGTCTCACTACTTGAACTGTCTATCGATGATTTAGCTACCTCCTACGAATCATGCCTGATAGATGTATTCACAGACACTGAGCGCAATGCAACAGAAGAAAATTTGCAGGCACGCATTCGAGGAAACTTGTTGATGGCACTGTCTAACAAGTTTGGCTGGTTGGTGCTTACAACTGGCAATAAAAGCGAGCTCAGTGTCGGATATGCCACGCTCTATGGAGACATGGCTGGAGGTTTCGCGGTCCTGAAAGATGTCTTCAAAACATGGGTGTATAAGCTGGCACGCTGGCGGAATCGTGATACGCCCATTATCCCCCAACGCATTATTGATAGACCGCCTACAGCAGAGCTACGAAATGAGCAATTAGATACCGACTCTCTACCACCTTACGACGTACTTGATGGCATCTTGCAGCGGTACGTTGAATACGACGAAGATCCGACACAAATCGAAGCCCGTGGCTTTGATCCTGCGACGGTGCGTCAAGTAATCGGTTTAGTCGACCGCGCTGAATATAAACGTCGTCAGGCCCCGCCAGGTGTCCGAATATCGACAAGAGCTTTCGGGAAAGACCGGCGACTACCGATCACAAATCTGTACCAACCGCGATAAGGCGTGACCGAAGCATAGTCTGAACAAATCGCCCGAGCCGCTCATCTGTTGGTTCAACATCTCGACCGAACTGGTTTTGCATCTGCTGCGCAATCTCATTGAGGGGGGTCTCTCCGTCACACGCCTTCCAGACAAAAGTACCGAAGTCATCCAGCCGAATGCGGTAGTACGGATCGCGCAGTAGACCACCTACCCATCGGCCGAGCCGGCCTTCTCCAAGTCGAGGCCTGAGAACAACAACACGCCCATCAGTACCCTCCCGCCACTCCAACCGCCGATACGGGCGCGCACTCCAGAAGCGTTCAGCTTCGCTCATAAATTACTCAGTCTTGACATCCGGAACATTAGAACGCATGGCCGCCAAGGGAATCTTGATTAACATATAAAAGAGAAGCCCAAAGACAAGTGCACCAGCTAATGCACTATCGGCAATTTGCGGAAACATTATCCAGGGAAATGCCTCACTGGCTCCCACGACTAGCGCCAGCAGTACAGCCATCAACGCCTCTCCGGCAATAAACCCAGACGACAACAACACCCCAGTATTCGTTGCGCGTGTACGGTCATCTTCACTTGCCTCCTGTGATTCCAGAGACCGAGTAAGCCACCAAGCCATGAGTCCCCCAACAAAAATTGCCGCTGTTGAAGGAAAAGGAAGATACATCCCGACGGCAATCAGCATCGGCGACTGGGCATTAATAAGAATCAGCCCAGCTGCTAGTGCCATCCCGGTCATAACCAAAGGCCATGCCATGTCTCCACCCACGATACCTTGCGAAATGAGTGCCATCAGGCCAGCCTGTGGCGCAGGCAGTTCAGGACTTCCAATAACGTAGACCTCATCCATCAAGATCATTGGCCAAATCAACACAAGTGCCGCAACTGTTACACCGATCAGCTCTCCGACCTGCATTTTCCACGGTGTGCCGCCCAGGATATGTCCAACCTTGAGGTCTTGAAGCATATCGCCCGCAATCCCGCATGCACAGCACACAACACCTGACACGGCCAGAACTCCAAGCACACCACTCGACCCGGTCACACCAATACCAACCATTACAACAGCCGCAATAAGCAATGCACTTAGCGTCAGTCCACTAATCGGATTATTTGAACTCCCGAGTAATCCAACAAGATAGCCGGCAACTGCCGCAAACAAAAACCCGAGTATCACCATCATGACGGTCAGTAAAGCCGCACCTGGCAGGCTTTCACTGAAGTACCAGTACAGCCCAAAAAGGGGGATACATAGGACAGCAATGGCTAAACCAATTTTCTGGAAATTAAGGTCTACATCACGACGACCACTTACAGTCCCCTGTGACGATTGAAGGTCCGTCATGGCACTACCGATTCCTTGGAACAGCGACGTTCTGAGCTTAAACAACGTATAAAATGCAGCAACAATCATCGTACCCACTGCCAGAGGTCGTACCTGCCTGAGCCAAACTTCGGTACTAAGTTCAATAAAACCTGCGGCGTCTGTCGCTTGTGCTGCTAATTGCGGATTGAGATACAGGCTCAGCGGTACGAGTAATAACCACCCCATTACCGCCCCAGCGAACAGCGTCGACGCGATTTGCGGACCGACTATAAACCCCACACCAACAAGCGCCGGTGACGCTGCAGGCGATTGCAACAGAAAACCCCCAACATAGGTAATTTGCTGGCCAAGCATTTCGATAGTTGACCGTCCAAGTGAAACAAATGCCGTCGCCGAATCGGCGACGAGTTTGATCCCATTTCCGTTCTTGATGAGTTCCCATGCAGCCGCGACCCCCATCGCTTTAAATACAAAAGCTGCACCAGTTCGTTGGCCTCCTTGACCGGCCTTGACCAATTCAGCCGCGGCGACACTCTCTGGAAACGGCAACTCAGCCTCGACAACCAGTGTCCTCCTGAGAATCACAATGAACAAAACACCAAGTAATCCCCCGACGAGCATGATGGCGGTACTTTCCCAATAGCGAAGTTCATCCCACACACCAGTGATGACAAATGCCGGGATAGTGAATATCGCACCAGCTACAAGAGCCTCGCCAACAGACGCGGTGGTTCGTGCCATATTCTCCTCAAGCACGGACCCACCAAAGATGCGTAAGGCTGCCATCGCAACCACTGCAGCCGGAAATGTTGCGGCCACGGTAAGTCCTGCTCGCATGCCAAGATAGGCATTTGCTGTACCAAGAACAATTGCCATGGCGGTTCCAAGAAACACGGCCCGAAACGTAAGTTCAGGAAGGTCAGATTGTTCAGGTACAAACGAAGTAAAAGGACGCGTAGACGGCTCTTGTGTTGGCTCCATCTGGCAAGTTTGCAACAGCCGAACAGTATTGTCACCCTACCGGAGTTAGACCTTTTGACCGACACTAGTGGCGTGAGGACGATTTCTGACATTTACGCGGAGTGCTCTACACGGAAGCGGCCCGCAATCTCTGTGGAGTTTTTCCCTCCCAAGACTCCGCAAGGCGAAGAAAGCCTTTACAAACGCGTTCTCCCGCGGCTCGAAGAAGTCCAGCCAGACTTCTGTTCTGTGACTTATGGTGCTGGTGGCAGTACCCGAGACAAAACACTTGGTGTGGTGGATCGTATCCAGCGCGATTTCGGAATTACCGGCATGGCCCACCTAACATGTCTTGCCAGTTCAGCTAGCGACGTTCTCGATTACATTAATGAAGCCAACGCGAAAGGCATTCGGAACATACTCGCACTCCGCGGTGACCCTCCATCGGACAGTCCTGATGAACTCAGTTCAGCTGGTGACTTCGGTTACGCCTACCAATTGATCGACTTCATTAAGCAACACACAAACAGCGACACATCAATTGGTTGTGCCGGATTTCCCGAGGGACATATCGCTTGCACAGAAGGACGCAAAATTGATTGGCAACGACTTCGAAATAAGGTTGACCATGGCGCACAATTCATTCTGACACAACTTTTTTTTGATAATGACGACTACTTCCAAATGGTTGACTATCTGACAAATACACTCCATGTGCACGTACCGATCACACCGGGCATTCTTCCGATTCTTAGCAGCGCGCAAATCAAACGATTCAGCGCACTCTGTGGCGCGTCGCTACCCAAACCGCTCCTCGCCGAACTCGACAGATTAGAAGACGACGATGACGCGGTAACAGCCTTCGGCATCGAGTACGCCTCGAAACAATGCGAAGCGCTCCTCGCAGGAGGTGCCCCCGGCTTACACTTGTATTCGCTGAATCGCTCAAAGGCCGTGCTGGGTATCGTCCGCAACCTTGGCCTGGTTAACCGTTAGAACCGGAATAACCGATTAAATTTCATCACCAATCCACGATTTCTTAAATCCGTCATTCGATTCGGTCGCAAAGGATCTGTCGTGTACTCCTCGGTATAGACAACAAAAAATTCACTCCCAGGGCTATATTCCCAACGAAAGCGTAAATTACTACTGACCGTGTCATTTGCCGAGTTGTACTGAACAAGTCCACCAAAAAACATCCGTGGGTTAAATGCGTAATTCACGCGGGTCACCGCAAGATCCGTACGAAAAGCCCCTTCTGGCGTATCAATCCAATTAAACGAAATGCTGGGTTCGACAGACATTTGTGGCAAAACAGCGATCCTCCCTTGCCGAAAGCTTAGTGCGGTAATGTCACCACTAAAATATCCACCCCGCTTAATAGACACTTGGCCATTAACACGACGTTGCTGTCCAATCGAGTACCCGACTTCTGTATCTGAAAACCCATAACCTCCGACTGGTAAGGTAACGCTCGGCGAGGGAGAAAACGGCTGCGCCAAGAATTCGTAGTTGTCATTGACCGTAACAAAAAGTTGGTCACTGGTTTCGAATTGAGTATTAAACCGAACCTGATTAAGCCTGGTTTCCAACACATTGGTATCGGCAACGAGAATGTAATCCGTACTTCCAGTCAGACTGAACTGGCGGACTAAGTCGATTGATTGGGGACGGGGACTGAAACGTCCCTCAACAAACGCGCGTCTGAAATTGTCTCGTCTTACAAACCCTACATCGGGAACAAAATTATCTTCGACGACCAAATGGTCCACTTGCAGACCATAGCGATCCGCCGCGTAATCAAATTTGCCTTGATAACTGGAATCCTTACCGGTAAGACCCGGTGTTTCGGTTTTCGCAAGGTAGCCAAGCATGCTGAGGTTGTCATAAAAGGCAAAAGTACTGTCCACTCCATAGGTTTGACTCGAACCGTGCCCACGCGTCGACACCGACCTATTCGTAAGAATACCGCCAACGGAACTTCGACGAAGAATGTCTCGCTTCAGACGCAATACCGTGAAATTCGTTGATTCTGCAGAAGCATTAACCTCATCATCGGTCTGAATACTTAAAGCCCCAACGTCGAACTGACCAATCTTTCCCGTGACACGACCGCCTCCAAGAATCGGAACGACCCGTCCGCGCTGAAGACCGATACGTCGACTGTAGAACAAGGTCGGTGTATTAACTCCGCCAAATACACCACCAGAACCCCCTGGTCGACGGCCACCGACTCCGCCACGCGCAAACTGAAAAATGCCACGTCCCTCCAGAAAAAACTCTCTCTTCTCAGGGAAAAACAAACCGAATCGAGTCAGGTTGACCTGTTGTTCATCAACCTCTACCTGAGCAAAATCAGTGTTGTAGGTAAAATCCGCCGTTAAATTCTCAGTAATCCCGTATTTGACATCTAATCCGAAATCACCGTCCAGCCGATTATTGACGACGGGGTCCGCAGTCCGATCAGTTGTCAATCCGCCGATTGCATAAGGTTTAATTTCAATGTTCCGACTCGCCGGTGGCGGCTCAATCCCGACTAAAGTACCGGCGGCAGATACACGAAAGATGCCAGCTGATCCGCTTCCTCCCCCCGCCGCGATTGGCAAACGAGTGAGGTACACCCACTCGTTCTTTCGTCGAATCGCCCGACGCAATTGAATTCCCCATATCTGTGGTGTTCCGGAACGATAACGGAGTGTCTTAAACGGGATCTCCATCTCCACAGTCCAGCCCCCATCGAAACGGCCAGTGCGCACGTCCCACACCGGATTCCAATCACCATTTGGGTTTCCCTCATTAGTAAATTGCTGATCAGCGCGAGCACCGAGTGGATTCGTATAAAAATTAAAACCATTTCGGCGGTCGTAAAACGTGTCAAAGAAGGCCGTAAACGTATCATTTTGACGAAGCTGGCTCGTATCTCGACGCATTTCATTGGCGATCCACTCGCTCTCCGGAGCCGAATCCCACACACGTGCTGACACGTAAATGTTTACTTCATCAAACAGAATCCATGCTTCCGTTTTCTCAGTCGCCGGCGCACCTACTATCGGAACTTGTTGTATGAAATCTGTGATCGCTGGAATGGCACTGTAGACCGCCTCATCAAGGACTCCATCCAACCGTATACCCTCATCCAGTTTAATTGCGCGGACCGTTGTACGCCCCTGCTCGTCTCGGCGCATCACCGCAGGCGGCACTGGTGCCGACGGACCATCAATCAGTCCGGCAAGGCTAGTCGTTGGGCCAGACACAACTGCAGATGCGGACCCTGCCTGGCGACCCCCCTCCTCCGTTTGGCCAGTAGTCATTGCCGATTCACTGGGTCTTGAAGAACTATTGGGCAGAGACCCAACAACCGCCCCAATTTCTTCCAGTATTCCGGCGGCAATCCGATCCTGCAAAAGAAATAATTCGGAAAGTTCACCATCTGTCGTGGTAACTCCGACCACCTCCTGAGTATCCACCTCGATAAGCCGCGCAATAATCCTGATACGACTCTCGCTGTGTTGATAAGTCCCGGTGAGAACATGCGTGGCCGCTTGTCTATTAGCTTGCTGCAGAATTTCCTCGTCGGAACCGCTTCCTCCCTGACTACCAATCAACACTAAGCCGTTACGAAGGTCCATCCGCGACTCAATTTCTGCACGAATACTTTCCGAAGTACCGCGCCCGATCCAATCGTCGTCTGGGTTCCCAGTGAGATTTATAAATGGAGTGACCATAACCGAAACTGAGACAAGCACAGTTTCAGAAGTCGACTGCGCACCAAGGGTTTTTGACACGATCGCTATAGCCAAGAGGCCTGAAAGGCTAAACCGTAAGACGAAAATACGCGCCGACACTTATACCATCACACCAACGACAAAGGGTTCACTGCACATCATTGGAAAGAAACTAGGCAAGCCACGATAACAAGAACAATAGCAGGACAGGCCCCATGCCAAGACGTAAGCAATTCTTGATTTAACTTATGTGAAAATATTTTTTACTGAAATAAAATAAGTATTGAGGCTAATATATGCACCTCAACCTATTAGAACCTCTTCCGGGATGCGAACAATGATGCTAAGTATGCTGGCAATTGGCTTGATTGATCGCTAGTAGACGAAACAGAAACTAACACAACCAAAAAGTGAAAGGCAGCCAGCTAGCTCCGATCCATCCACTCAACAAACCGGGAAGGCTCTTCGATGATCATCACACGAACAACACGCTGATGCTCGTGCATTAATTGTTTCGCGGCCTCGCGAGCTTCATCAGCCGACGAGTAGCGGACCGAAGCAGATGCCGCATTTACGGAGCCACCTCTTACGGTTGTTACAAGCTTAAACATCGTTTTCTCCAAGAATTCAACTGATCATATCATCCCGCCGAATAAGACCTTTCCACACATCGCTTCCGCTTGTTCCCATCAATAAATTGACAACCAATCCGTAACTAGCAATACCCTCAGCTACTCGATTCGCTCTCAAAAACCGGTCGTAGACTCGACTGGCATTTCGGCGCACGAGAGGAACAGCCCTGCTGAGTCGGTCTGAAATTTCACGAAGATGTTGACGAGGGCCCTCGTGAAGATTCGCATAGACATCGGCGCGCTCATCCTGAGAAAGATGACGGACGAGCCGCGGCAATAGAAACAACCAGGCGCTATATTGACTCTGCTCGTCTCCCGCTAAGCACGTCAGCACTCCGACGAAACTAGCTTCCGCTTCGTTCGCATATCCAGCAAGGTGCGCCCATTCGTGCGACACCAAGAATGGTCTTTCGTAAGGCAGCACTGTGTGATTAACAAGAACCTCTAATGAAAATGGACTGAGCATCCCGTCAATACCAGCGCGTTCAAAATACGGAGACAAGAGTGTCTGTTTTGGTCGGCCAACAACCGCCGTTCGTGAGCCGCCAAGTCGACGCTGTGCAACACCGAATGCAGAACCAAATCGATCCGGTAATTCCTCAAATGTCGGCCATCTGACGCTACTGGCTATGCCATAAAGTTGATTCAGTTGTTCAACAGTATTGTTTGAGAGATCAAGTAATAGTTCTGGCGAAATGCGCGTCATGTCGTAATCAAGTTTTGTAACTAGTGGCTCACGACGATAATTGAGTCCCCAGAAAAGCATGAAAATCAGATATAACAGTGCCGTCGTAGCCACGGTATTAATGGACATTCTGATGACGATACGCGCCCGTGATTTCTGACCGTTAGCATGCAATGCACGCCCCCACCAATAAATCAATCCACTCAGGCCCAACACCGCCATAACATCAAGAAGAGCAACACTAAAAAGGCTTGTTAAGCTTGTTAGGAGTCGCTGACCAACCAAATAAACTTCTCTCGAATAGACTTGCTCAATCCACGGCGCGGGGATGGGTGCCAAACCCACAGCAACGGCAAGACCAATAAGAAAGATCGCACGATAGGGAATCCTCGCACGGAATATCACAACTGCTCCAATAATTGCCCCCGGTCATCAAAGACAATGCAATATCTCGGAAGCAGACGAACAAATACCGTCTCATTTCTTGAAAACGACTCTGTAGACTCTGCCCTAACACTCACGCCCTCCACATTCACAGTCACAAGTGTGCGTTCGTTATCTTCTTCCGCCATGACAATGCGCCCCCGCCAACCACCTTGTTCTCTCGAGACGCGTACATGCTCAGGACGCACGCCAACCGTTATGTCCCGACAAAATTCTTCAGCAATACGACCAGCTAACGACATGGTCTGGTTTCCAACTAGAATCGCCTGGCCATCTTTCTCAAGGATTGCCGGCAACAGATTAATAACCGGTCGACCAAAGTACGCTGCAACAAACTCAGTTGCGGGACTGTAAAGAATCTGCTCAGGGGTTCCAACCTGGTGAAGGGAACCACCACGCATAACTATCAGTTGGTCTGATAATGCCAAGGCATCGGCTTCATCCCGAGTTGCATAGACAATCAGTCCACCACTATGCGCCCGAAGGTTTCTCAGATATTCCCGACGCTCTTTCGGAGTACGCGAGACAGAATCAGACCATTGATCGACAAGGACTACGTCAGCCTCGAACGAAGACAAGTTGTCAGTTTCAGTAGATGAGGCAGCACCAAGAAACACCGTTGAAACAGTTTCCAATTTCGTGGGCGACTCAGTGTCACTGGACATAAAGCGAACAGTGCCAGTCATTGGCACTTCATCGCCAACTAGAAGGCGAAGTAATGTAGTTTTTCCAGCGTTAGTCGGCCCAACGATGGTTACAAATGAGTCGCACGGCACCTCACACGACACGTTCTTGAGTGCCGTCATGTCACCGTAACAGTGTGTTAATTGGTCTAAGCAGAGATTCATTCTCTAAAAAGCAGTCCAGAGCCCCATGGTACACTTTGCTGGTGCCAAAGTCGGAAGAAGAGACGTGGGGCCGGTCAACGGTAGAAACTGCTTGCCCGCTTGATTGTCCCGATACTTGCAGTCTATCGGTTTCCGTCGAACGTGGACAGATTACAAAAATCGACCAGTCTAAACGTCACGATTTAACAGGAAATTTTATCTGTAGCAAGGTGCGCCGTTTTGCCGACAGAATATATGGTGTCAACCGGCTTCACCACCCTGGCATTCTTAACGGAATCAAAGGTAAAGGTCAGTTCGAACGCGTAACCTGGAATAAAGCACTCGAAGCAATTGCTACTCGTATGATTCAGGTTCGCGATGAATATGGTGCCGAAGCAATCCTGCCATTGTCATATGGTGGCTCAAATGGACTGCTATCCCAGGATACCGCAGACGCACAATTATTTCGACGCCTCAAGACATCGCGACTCGCCAGAAACGTGTGTGCAGCACCAACTACAACAGTGACCGACGCTCTTTACGGGCGAATGCCTGGCGTTTCGTACGATGATTATCACCATGCGAACCTCATTATGATTTGGGGTGCAAATCCTTCAACATCAGCTTCCCACCTGGTACCACACATCCGTAATGCTGTTCGCAGGGGGACAGCATTAATTGTTATCGATCCACGACGTACATCGCTGGCCAAAGAAGCCGACATCCATCTCGCAGTTCGCCCTGGCACTGACGTGGTTGTCGCACTGGCTATACACAGATTTCTCTTTGAACACGGATACGCAGACACCTTTTTTCTGGATACCCATACTCGCCACGCCGAAGCTCTAAGGGAACGTGCCAGTGAATGGCCGTTCGATCGTGCAGCCGCAGTTGCTGATATCGACGCTGAACTCTTAGAACGTGCCGCAGAAATGTATGCAGAAACATCGCCGGCAGTCATTCGCTGCGGTTGGGGGCTCGAGCGTAACCGCAATGGCGGCAATGCCGCCATGGCTGTCTTAACTTTACCAGCGGTCGCAGGTAAGTTTGGAGTCCGCGGCGGTGGCTACTCAATGAGTAGTTCTCGAGCATTTCATGTCGACGAGAACCAATGGATACGAGAACCAGAACCAAACACTCGCATTGTCAATATGAATCATCTGGGGCGAGCTTTAACGGAGTATAAAAGTCCTCCGGTCAAAATGCTTTTCGTCTACAACTGTAATCCCGCCGTTACACTTCCTGATCAACAGCGAATATTAAATGGGCTCAATAGAAATGACTTATTTACGGTCGTATTCGATCAAGTAATGACTGACACCGCACGATGGGCCGATGTTGTGTTACCTGCAACGACGTTTTTTGAACACTACGACCTGGCTCTTAGTTACGGCCACGGCAACGTACAGTTGGTGCAACCTGTCATCGAGCCTATTGAAGAGTCTCGTCCGAATACAGATGTCTTTAGTGAACTGGCGTCAAAACTCGGGATCAATATCGATGAACTACTCCAAACAGACATGGAATCAGTAATTCACGTCACCGGTATGCTGCCAAATTCGGTTGGTCAGCCTCTACTCGAACGCGGTGTGTCGCCACGTGCACGTCCCGTTCAATTTGGAGATACATTTCCACGAACCCATGATGGAAAAATCGACTTATTTCCTGAGACACTGGAACAGGAAGCTCCTGAAGGACTCTATCGATTTCGACCTGATCCGAACCAGGATAAATATCCACTGACGCTAGTCTCGCCAGCCAGCGATAAAACAACTAATTCGACCTTGGGTGAACTTCGCACACGTCTTGTCCGCCTGCAAATACATCCAGATGATGCCGAATCTCGTGACCTGGCTACAGGTGATACTGCTCGGATCTACAACGATCAGGGTGAAATTCACTGCATGGTGGCCGTTAACGCTGATGTTAAGCGTGGAGTGATTAGCTTACCGAAAGGACTCTGGCGACAGAGCACGATGAATGAATCGACCGCCAATACGCTCGTCTCTGATGAACTCACAGACCTGGGCGACGGTGCGTGCTTTAACGATGCGCGGGTGGAAGTAGCCAGAATCGTGACCGCGCAAATCGACGGCGAGAACATCGCTTTATGGACCACTCCCGAAACCCGTCCGAACCGAGTACACTAAAACAATGACAGACACCCCAAGTCGTGACCGACTCGTTAAGTGTATGAAGATGCAAAGAGAACTTCCCGGACTTGACGAACCCCCGTGGCCTGGAGAACTCGGTGTTCGTATTTACGAAAACATTTCTAAAGAAGCCTGGGCTCTATGGGAAGAACGTATGAAAATGATCCTAAATGAGTACCGACTGATGCCGTGGCAAAAAGAAGCCCAAACCATGATGGCTCAACAAATGGAAGAGTTCTTTTTCGGAGAAGGTTCCGCACTCCCCCCCGATTATGTGCCACCTCAAGCAAAAAAATAGCTATCACCAACCGTGCATACTTCCTCACGTCAACAGTCACCGTATTGCCCAGGCACCACGGTCACAGCAGCACATGGATATCTAGTCTTCTTTCTTAAAGCGAAGCGGAATCGCTGGAACTACGTCGAAGCGCAGCACTGCATAAGCGTTACGGAGTGACGTAACGACATCCGCTGCTGTATTACCCCGTGCAAAAATAAAACCCGGATAACTCGAACCCTCCGGCCATGGCACAAAACGTTGGTCCCGCTTCGCAGTAACGATCAGGTCTTCAATCAATGGCATCTTTCTCGCTGTTTCAACACCATTAACTTTTTTGAACACACCTGCATCAGGAACTGGCATCATCATCACTCCCGCCGCCTCGGAAATGAGTCGATACTGCTCAATGGATTCAGCCAATGCATGTCGCAAAATCAACTCTTCAAACACCACTTCACCTCTCGGCCCCTCGAACCGAAGCACTCTCGAACACAGACCACCGATCGACCGCGGCGCAATCTCAAGTACGAACACTGAGTCCGTACCCAACCGACATTCGGCATGAACTGGTCCGTGCGTTAAGCCGATCGCCTGTATCGCGCTGTCAACTTGTCGTTCTACGCGTCGCTGCTCAAATTCGGACAAGCTTGTTGGGGTGACATAGATCGACTCTTCAAAAAACGGTCCTTCCAGTAAGTCAGGTTTGTCGAATATCGTCAACATACGGAATTCGCCATTCGTCACAAATCCTTCTATCGCTACTTCCCGGCCAGAAATATATTCCTCGAGCAAAAACACATCACTGGTCTTTTCACGACGCGCTAACACATCCGTACTGCGAAGAAGTATCGCCAACCTCCCTATCGCCGCCTCAAGTTCAACCGGACTATCTGCCCTGATCACACCACGACTAGCCGATAACGTCAGTGGCTTAACAACACACGGAAACGGCACATCGTCTAGTTCTCCTTTATTAATTTCAAGCGGCACAGATTTAAACCATGGAACAGGCACATCTGCATCACGAAATCGATTACGAGTTTCCAATTTATTCGTTGCAATACGCGCCGCTTCTATTGGATGAAAACGTACCCCGAGCGCTTTCGCGGCAAGTGCCGCAAGGACGGCGGGACGGTCTCCGACCGCTACGACCCCAGCGATAGGATGACGGGACGCCTTTTCGACGATAGTCCTGACCGACTCTGCTTCATTGTGAAACCGAATCGGCACTGCCGCATCTCGCCATGGGTCATCAAGTTGGTGACACCGATCGGTTGCAAACATCAATGAAATACCGCACCGATCAGCCACGTCACCAAACATCCGAATTTGGTAACCCGTTGTCTCGGCAACAAGTAAGACACGGGCAGAATCTATCTGCGATTGCACCATCTAGATTAGAGCTACCTGCTCCGTCGTTGGCTCTGCTCAGCAATACCAAGGTTCGTTCAGGTAAGGCACCTCCGTTCGCTGCCGTTGTCCGCTGGACTTTCTGACCGCTGACCCGGCTCCATGATGCGCGCGCGTCCAGACCTCGTCGAACATTGCTTGCCGAGACACATGTAAATTTTGTCCAACGAGCGCACCAATGTCATCGGCGAGTCGGTCTATCGTCGGATCTTTGTGGTGCCACGGGTACAAGAGGCGCGCCTCATCGTAGCTTCCGGGGCGGAAATCTGAATCATCCAGGCCAAGTAGTGGAGATCCAGATGTTACGAGCAATCGGATCCCCAATTGAATTGGTGCGACGCTGTTGACCAACTCGAGTCGATCGATCTCCGTTAAGAAATCACGGTAACTTTCAAGCGTAGTCCATGGCGTAAATGCCACAAATGTCGGTGCTATCGGCACGCCAGCCGCCTGACAGATATCAACTGCGCGCTCTATATCACCACGTGTATGACCTTTCTGTAAACGTTCTAGAACAACGTCATCAAACGACTCAACCGCACTTGTAATAAACACGCACCCGGTATCACGAAGTTCAGGAATAACCTGTTTATGCTGTAACAAATGTTCAACTTTAACTGTGACGTCGTAGGTCAAACCAGGAAAGCGTTTGGCTACAGCCTGCACCACGCGCCGTGCATGCCGAATACCATTAAAAAAATCGGGGTCTCCGAATGTAATATGTTCCGCGCCATTTTCAATTTGACGTTCAAGATCCCCCACGACAACATCTACCGGAATAATCCGAAACTGTCCTCCATACACCGGCACAATCGGACAATGGCGACAAGTATGTTTGCAGCCCCGACTAGCCTCTGTGTACCCGACAACTCGTCGCTTCGCACCATCCTGAAGCGTCGCATATTCTGTTAGTGGTGGCAGACCGTCCCGATTAGGGATTACAAACTTCAGCCGTTGAATACCAGCTTCACTAGCCGTCATGGGAGCCTTGTTCATCGCCAAACGAACAAGATCGGCTTCGGATTCAGCTCCGAGAAGATGAGACACACCAAGAGAACGGAGAAAAGACGCGTTCAAAAAAGCATACAGCCCATAACCACAAAGCTCGACATTCGGGTTCAGATCTCGAAGCCGTCTGATTACTGGCACCGCAAGCCGCGTTGCCGTATGCATTGGAAGATGAAACGCAACGAGGTCCGCCCCTGCGATAGACGGATCGAATGACTGTCGAGACAAATCAAGGCAGGTCACGTCAAAACCAGCGCGCTTAAGCCATGCTGCTGGAGACGCAAGACCAAACGGCTGGCGGCCAAGTTCATAGGTCGATACAAGAACAATCATTCTTAACTACGCGCACTACTCCTCGGGCCAACAGGAACCAATGGTTTTGTAATCAAACTGACAAGTACTAGTGTTAATACAGAGAGTGTCAAAGCTGGAAAGATCGTCTGCCATCCAAATAAGTAATCTGGATTCCCATCTGAAGATCGCGCAAGCGCGAACACTTCCCAACAAAGAGTCGTTGTCATACCGACAGTAATTGAGGCTACCCCTCCGATCGGCGTAGCACGTTTCCACAACAACGCCCCTAGTAACGCCGGCGTAATACCTGCACCGTACATGGTGTAAGCCCATAAAGCCATCGATAAAATAGTTGGGAAAAAATTACCGGCCACATAACCAATCACGCCAATAACGACAACCACCATCCTCGTATAAACAACGATTTGGTCGTCCGATGCCGCCGGATTAATAAACCGCTGATAAACATCCCGCATCAGATTCGTCGATGGCGTAAGAAGAAAACTATTCGCTGTTGATACCACGATCGCAGCAGCCCCGCACACAAGCAACATGCCAAAAGGCCCGGGGAGAACTTCTGTGGCGATTCGGACGACAATCTCTTCGGACTCCGAAGGCGTTAGACCAACTATGGACAAGCTTCCGAGAATACCGATCGAATCAATTAATGTCTCAAGAACAATCGTACCAACAATCCATCCGATTACAGCTACACGAGCAGCACGTTCATCTCGAGCCGAAAAAAATTTCTGATACATATTGGCTTCGCCAAGCAACAAAAACATGGTCGGAAGGAATAAAGCCAAAGCCGCCTGCGACCCCATGTCACCAAACACCGATAACTGGTCTGTCCGAAGTTCAGAAAGAGCGATGGACAACCCTCCGGCATCATTAACTAAAAATGCCACTCCAAACATGACGGCAAAAGTCATGAGAAGACCATTTCCAACATCGAGGTAGGCAATGGAGAGCATCCCAGCAAGCGCAGTAAACAGGACGCAAAAGATCGCTGTAACCAAAGCGCCTGTTCCAGGATCGATATCAGCAACTAATGCAAGTAGTCGCCCGCCACCACGAAATTGGTAAGCCGCAATGGTTGAATAGGCTAAAACAGTCGTGACAGTGCCAAGAATACGGGCGGCTGGACCATACCGTAATTCCAAGATATCCGGAACTGTGTATTGAGCAATCCGTCTAACACGAGGGGCAATAAAATAAACGAGTGCTATTCCCGCCCAGGCTCCGGCTGATTGCCACAAGGCCGAAATACCGGAACGGTACCCTAGTCCTGCGCCGCCAAACAAACTCCCAGAACCAACCCACGTCGCCAGTAAAGTAAAAACAAGAACTCGTGCTGGAAGCGTCCGACCTGCAACAAGAAAGTCGTCCCCTGTTTTGACATTACGGCTACGCCATGTGCCGACCAATATCAGAATCGACATGTAAACAATTACGGCCGTAAGCATTCAACTATTGTGGATCAGATTACCAGGCTTAATCCGTGCGGACAGGAATCAATTATAAATCTCTCTGGAGTGAATGTCTCAGAAAAATGGTCCATCACGGTTATCACCACTAACTGACAGTTTCCTGATTCTCATTGCGTAAACAAAACAAATCCTCTGCACCTATTCAGAGCGTAATAACTGTTGGCCAATTACGCTCCATACAGCATATGCAAGTCGTCGACGTTCATGACGAGCAATTTGTCCCTGCCAAAAATTGCCCCTAACTAACTGGCAATTCCCAGGAATGTCTCCAATCGCAAGCAATTCTTTTTCTTCGACAGCATACCGATCCAGTGCCTCAGCCGAAGGTGCCGCATCATTTACAATCACCACATCAACAGAACGACCAACCGCGTCGCTTACCCTATGCACAGCCTCTCCAGCGGTAAAACCCTTCATTCCGCGCCCTTCAGTCAAGATATTCGTAACCAATACCAATGGAACGGAAGCTTCACGCAACGCTTCAGCAATACCGTGAACCAGCAGAATGGGCATCAAACTCGTATAAAAACTTCCAGGGCCAATCACAATTACATCAAATGATTGAATAGCGTCCAACACCGCACTATGTATATTAGGGACCGGATCGAGCCAAATTCTATCTATACATCGTCCGTTGACTAACTCGCGGTCAACCCCAACTTCTGTTGAAGCTCTTGTCCCGTCTTCATACTCAGCACACAAAGTCGCATGCTCGACGCTAACAGGGAAAACTCGACCATTACAATTCAGCAACGTACGCAAGCCGTCTATCGCTGCAAGGAAGTCACCACTGTACTGCTCCATCATTGATAGCAGTAGGTTTCCTCCGGTGTGTCCACCAAGACGATCATTTTCAAACAATGGCAATCGAGAAAGCAGCAACCGTCTAGCTTCGCCCTCGTTTCGTGCTAGAGCGAGCGCACACTTTAAGACATCTCCAGGCGGCAACACACCCAATTCATCGCGCAACTGCCCCGAACTCCCACCAGTATCAAACATGGTCACCACGGCATTGAGATGGAGCCACGGGTTGTTCTTAAGACCACCAAGTAGACTTGGAAGGCCTGTTCCACCTCCCAAACAGCCGACAGTCACCTCCCTCAACTCCATCAGAAGAATTCTCGCATACTCAAGTCGAATGCTTCGGGCAACCGAATACCTGGACATCAACATACTCAGAAATCACAAGCTGTCTCATCTCAATAAAGTCCGAAAAATCTGAGGACAGAAAACCAGAAACTCCAACTTATCCACACTCATTAAACAATCCTGCACACATTTTCATACTTCTTAACCTAAGCAGAACAGCCCGATCTGACGATAACTAGTAGTGGTCGGAACCTCAATTCTTATGCTGCGCGTAACATTAATAGCACTCGGCGGATTAACATTCTGTCTTCTCACGCTTCTAAACGTGGGCGGGTATCGCTATGGAGTCTCCGACCAGGCTTTCTATATACCAGTCGTCAAACAAGGCCTAAACCCATCACTTTTTCCTCACGACACAGCTCTGTTAGCGGCACAAAATCAATTCTTTGCTTTCGACAATTGGTTCGCACCGCTAATTCAACTCAGCGGATTAACACTTCCAGATGCATTTCTTACCGCATATTTTATAGGTCTACTTGTCTTGTATGGTGCAACCGTAACGATCGGACGCTCACTTTATCAATCGTGGTGGAGTGTGGCGGCCCTCACTGCAGCTCTAACCATCCGTCATCGGATTCCCGACACCGCCGTTAATACTCTCGAAGCCTACTTACATCCACGGCAACTCGCATTTGCACTCGGTATGGTCGGAGTCGCAGTCTTCCTCCGAGGAAAAACCTGGCTAGCCGTCGGAACGGTAGTCGGCGCAATGCTTCTTCATCCGACAACAGCAATTTGGTTTACTGTCCTTCTTGGTATCGCTGCTTTAGTGTCTGATCGAGAATCCCGCCAACCCATTCTCGCAATCGCTGGAGCCGGCGCCTCAGCCGCTGCCGTTCTCTTGGTGAGTACGCTGCGAGAACAAATTGTCGTAATGAGCCCATCGTGGACTGCCTTGCTACAAACAAAAGACTATCTGCAGGCAACAGACTGGCCAATGTTGACATGGTTCGCCAATCTGAGTTTCGCAGCCATCATTGCTGCTGTCTACGATTATCGACGAACTCTTAATCTAGCGACACCGCGAGAAACAGGATTAGTTGCCGGCTGTGCCGCACTACTGATGCTCTTTCTCCTTTCGGTACCCTTAGCTCATTCTGGTGTAGCACTCATCGTCCAACTGCAATTCAGTCGTATCTTTTGGCTACTTGATGTCATCGCCATCATCTACGCTGTCTGGGTTGTAATTGAAAGCCCGTTGGGAGTCACCAAGAAAATACCCCGTTTACAAATCCGCTACGTCGGAGTCGCACTACTATTCTTCGCCGCAATAGCTCGCGGAACATATGTGACATACCATGAACGTTCAACCCACCCACTAGTGGAAATCGACCTGCCGAAAACAGAATGGACTGCAGTAATGAAATGGGCAGAACAGAAACCCATTGGAACTCATTTTTTAGTTGATCCAGGACATGCGTGGCGGTACGGCTCAAGTGTCCGAGCTGCGAGTGGCAGAGATGTGTACCTCGAAGAAATTAAAGATATTGGCATCGCGATCTACTCTGATGATATTGCTGACCGCGTTTCCAACCGCATCGTAGAGCTTGGTGATTTTTCGCAACTTGATGCTTCTAGAGCAATGCGTCTGGCCCGGCGCTATCACATCGATTACCTGATCACCGAACATCCAATCGAACTCCCGCTGGTTCATGAGCAAGGCTCATTCTTGGTCTATGACCTACGCACAGAAGTACGAGTCGCTCAACGCACACCAATTTTCTAGTAGCGTCCTGATGTTTCCCTCCACAAACTAGGAATCAATAAGTTACATTTAAAGTTGTGAGTTACGACACCTTCGTTCCATACAAAGGACTCGATGGCGGACACCGTATGACCCTCTACACTTGGGGTAAACCACGTCATTTCCCAGATCTTCCTCGTCCCATCAGACGCTACTTCGATGTTTCACCAGACGCACGTGTCTTGGCTCACTGTCATTGGCAAGCCAATCCTCCCCTTCACCCTACACTCATTGCGCTGCATGGACTTGAGGGTTCTAGCAACGCACACTACATGCGAGGCCTCGCGGACAAAGCGTACCGCCTCGGCCTCAATGTAGTCCTACTCAACCAGAGAAATTGTGGCAATACGGAACATCTCTCACAGGGCTTGTACCACTCGGGGCTATCGGCCGACCCTGCCGCCGTAATACAAGAACTTACTGAGGTGGATCGCCTTAATACCATTGGCATTGTCGGCTACTCATTAGGAGGAAATGTTAGCCTCAAGCTTGCCGGAGATTACGGCCCACAACCCCCAACGGCGGTACGTGCGATATGCGCCGTGTCGCCAACCATGGATCTCGGTCGATGCGTAAACGCATTAGAACGTCGTGAAAATGTATTCTACGAATGGAATTTTGTTAGAAATCTAAAGAAACGCATGCGGCGAAAAGCTCGCGCCCTCCCAGGACTGTTCGACCTTCGATATCTTAATAGCGTGAAAACAGTACGAAAATTCGATGAAATGTTCACGGCACCTCACCACGGTTTTAAGGACGCCTCAGACTACTACCACCGCGCTAGTAGCCTGCGCGTCGTGGATAAGATCGCGATTCCGACACTGATCCTTAGCGCCACGGACGACCCCTTCGTCCCTTATGAACAATTTTCAGATAAAGCAATCTCAAACAACTCGAACGTTACTAAGCTAATAACCAACTACGGTGGACACTGCGGCTTCTATACGTCACCAAGTACTTGTTTTGATGGCTATTGGGCTGAACAGACAGTACTCAACTTTATCGTAAACGGACTCTAGCATGCTGAATTACGGTAACATCAGATTACGTCCACCCACAGTAAAACTCTGGAGCACAAATCGAAAGTCATCGGCGCCGTTTTCGATCTTCAGAAAACTTATGACGATTAGTCCAGATCAAAGTCTCTAACCGGCTTCGTCACCGGCTCAGTTGATGCGTTCTTCAGTGCCTCTTCAAATCGTTTTGCCAGCGCATCGCTTCGCCCTTTCTCATCAGCAACAGACTGGTTAAAGATAGCTTCTCTCCGCGCCGCCTCTGCATCAAGAATTTGACGAGCATCCTCCAAGGCCGGCTTATCCTCACGCTCGGGTTCGCGATGCGACACAACTCGACGAAGGTGGACATCGACAATAAGCGTTGACCCGCAACACGGACAATCTATTTCGATCTCTGACGAAAGCTGAGACATCGCTATGCTTCTCTGAACACACAAGGGCTACTCGGGCCAGTATATCCCCTATGAACAACAAGGCACCTAGGTGACATAAGTGCGTTACCCTTCTTCTTCGTACTCGCCCTCAATTGGAAGCACCAATCGGTTCGATGGCCTCAGAGCTTCACGGTAGTCATAGATAGGCATACCACCCACATGCAACACCATCGTGCATGTCGGAGACTTCTGGTCCACCACCACCGTCACCGGACTCCCTTCACAACCGTCCCTGAAACTGATTCGACACCCACAGGCAAGCGTCGCAAACCGAAATCCTTTAAGCATGTTGGGGGATGATACTACAGTGCGATTCGTCTTATTGAATACCAAGAATCAAAAAGAGGTGACGAACGATCTAAGCAAAGCCAATAAACCTACTACCTATGACGTCCAATTTATAAAAGGTCGGAGAGATCTTTTTCAAACTCTTCTTTTGTCGCAATACCAATATGTTTACGACAAAGCATACCTTCACGATCGATCATAAACGTAATTGGAAGTCCCCACACTGGCCCGTAAGCCTCCTGGAAATCTTCTCGCCCAAGACCGACGAGCATCGGATAGTTAACCTGATACTCTGCTATAAATGGCCTCATTTGTTCAGGAGTGTCATCGACTGAAAGACCAAGAACCACGAGTCCCTTCTCCCCATAGGTTTCTTGGAATTCGACGAACCATGGAATCTCGATCTTGCATGGGCCACACCACGTTGCCCAAAAATTTAGCAAAATGACATTGCCTTTATACGAAGCCAGGTCAACTTCATCGCCACTGACATCTCGAAGGGTATAGTCGAGAGGGGCAGGCTTGGCATCAGCATCACATACTGCCGCGGCAGAAACGTCGTAATCAAAGAATGACGAGACCGGTGCTAAACTAAAAGTTGGTGTAACCGGCAAAGTCAAAAAACCAAGCGCAGCCGCAGCTCCGACTGCCAATATCCAGCGCCGCATCATAAATAATTTACTCCCCCTCACCGTCAAACAACTCTTAATATAACTAGAGTAAGTAGCATTGAACAACTTTAGATAATCAAAAATAGTCAGATTCGCTACTTTTTGGTGCAAATCGACGCTAGCAATCACTCGACTGTCGACCGCATCAGGTCAGCTGTTGTTTGCCGGCCTCCATGTTGCACCATCCGTTGCCTACCAATACACCGTTGCATTGCCGAAGATGTAGTTAGTCAGTAAGATGAAGTATTGGTCCTGACGATAAGAATTCAGTGAAGCACTGATGCTAGTTTGAAGTTCTCACGACCAAAAATGTAGGTAGTCTATTGAGAAACAAATTTGCACACCCAATGAACTGATTATTTAGCATGGCTCTTAAGGGGTATCGTGATGTTACGTAGCCAATCTAGAACTCGTTATCGGTGGGGAATAACGACAGTAATCGTCTTACTGTTTATGTGCTTCGCTGGGACCGCCTATGCCCAGTTTGGCGTCATTCCGTACTACGGAAAAAATCGAGTCAAATATGACAAATTCGATTGGCATATATATACAACTGACCATTTTGAAATTTATTACTATCCTGAACTCGAGGAACACCTGGGACGCGTCGCAAGCTATGCAGAAAGTGCCTATCAACAAATAAGTGCCGACCTGCGTCACGATCTTGCATTTGTGGTTCCGTTAGTTGTCTTCAAAACCCACAGTGAGTTTGAACAACAACTTATCTTCCCCGGTGCAAGTCCAGAAGGTGTCGGAGCATTCGCTGAACCACAGCGTAACCGTATCGTGCTTCCCATCGATGAACCGCCTGATGGTTTGTACCGACTAATTGTTCACGAACTTACTCATATCTTCGAGTTTGACATCATTCCGCGCTCAATAATCCGCAATACGATCCCGTTATGGGTAGACGAAGGCCTGTCCGATTATATGGCTGGCGTATGGCGACCTCTCGATCTTATGCAAGTCCGCGACGTCGCCGTTGCAGACATCGTGCCGTCCATGACGGAATTCGATCGGTACGGCGGCTTTGCTAGTGGCCGCGTCGTTTATAACCTCGGACACGCCGCCTTTGAATTCATTGAAGAACGGTGGGGCCTTGAAGGCATTAGAGAATTCCTTTTTGCTCTGCGTCGAAACGCCATAGGCGGGGGTGAAGATCCATACGAAGAAGCTTTGAATTTGGAAGCTGAAGAATTCGATGATGCCTTTAAAGCCTATCTCGAAGAACGTTTCGAAGTGTTTCGAGAAAAAGAGCGACCAACGGACTATGGCCGTGATCTAACACCAGATCCGCTGCGTAGTCGATATCCCGTGGTGTATTCCATAGAAGCTTCACCAACTGGGGAAGTAATTGCCGCCATGGCCGCCGACCGTAAAGATCGAGAATCAGACATCATTCTGTTGTCATCCAGAAATGGCGAAGTCATCGACAATCTTACAAATGGGTTTAATCAAGGTTACGGGTTCGAATATATCCCTGCGCCTGGCCAACGCTGGAATACCGTTCCCTGGATGTCATGGGCGCCTACGGGGGACCGATTAGCGTACATGGTACGGAAAGGAAAGCATAAAGCTCTCGTCGTCCAGAACATCGTTACCAAAGAAATTGAAACGCTCGTCCAATTAGACATGGTCGATGAGCCAGAATCTCCGGACTTTTCACCCGATGGAACAACGGTCGTTTTTTCAGCTCTTGAAGGGGCTGTTGGAAACATCTACGAACTGGACCTCGAAACATTCGAGGTGACAAACCTAACCAACACAGACCTCGCTGACTATGCTCCATTTTACTCACCAGACGGACGCTACATTGTTCATATGTCCCGCGTAAGTGGAAACAACAAACTGTTTCGATTTGATCGAATGACCGGCGAACGAACTCAATTAACTTTCGGCACGCATGACGAAGCAGGCGGTGAGTTTCTTGACGATCGAACCCTTGTATTTGCATCTACCGCCGCCGATCCGACACAGCCACTCGAATCGGAAACAGCGACCGACGCGGAAATATTCAACATCTGGACGCTTGACATTCAAACAGGCGAACTGCGCCAACTCACTGACGCCTCGACGGGTGTGGTAAACCCGGTCGCGTTATCACCCAATGAAGATTCAGAGCATCGTCGAATTGGATTTATAACCTATTACAGAGGCGAGTACGGAGTGCGCTCCATCGAATACGATGAGCCACTTTACGTCGCCCAAACGAGTGACTTCGGTGGTCCAGGTCCAACGATCGACTTCCAGGCTCCTCTTACTCATACGCTGAACCCGCTAAACGCACGACGAAAAGAGCGCTTTGAAAAAATGTACCTTGATGCGCTCCCCCCTTTAAACCTGGGATTCACGAATAACGGTGATATTTTTGGAGGCACGCAAATCTCATTCTCGGATGTTCTTGGTGACCAGTACTTCAGCGCCCTGATTTATTCCATCGCACAGTACCGAACCATTGGAGGTTCGTACACCAATTTGTCCGGTCGATTTCAATACTCGATCCAAGGGGCACAGTCGGAACAGTTTTTCTATGGCTATGGACCCGGAACATTATTTGGGTCCAGTTACAGCTATCTAAGCCGTGACCAAGCCATTGCAACCCGTCGCACTGAAGGGGGTAGCCTCTCAGGCATATACCCCTTCGACCGCTACCGCCGGGTTGAGTTATCTGGAGGACTATTTAAGTACCGCGAAACATTTGCCAACGATGCGTTGCAAACACAGTCAGACATGTTTCAAATGCAACAATTCGGCACCACACTCTTCAGAAACGGGACCTTTGCGCCGCTCGGCGCTCGATTCGTGCAGGAAACAACGGTATTGCGGGAATACGGCCCAGTCTCCGGAAACACCGTCATGCTCGGGTATGAGTTTGCGCCACCCGTATCCAGTTTACTGTCACGTCAGTCTATGGAATTCGATGCACGTTATTACCTCAGAATTGCTGAAAATGGCGTCCTCGCGTTTCGTGGTCGCGGGTTCAAAAGTTGGGGCCAGTTCCCTGACTTTACCTTTTTTGGTGGCATGTCTGAGATGAGAGGGTATGACTACCTACAATTTATCGGACACAAATCAGTCTATGGCAACGCAGAGCTTCGTTTTCCTCTCATTGAAGCAATGGCCACGCCTATAGGAATATTGGGAGGGATCCGCGGGACGTTTTTCTTTAATTTCGGTGTTGCTGGTTTCGATGGGCAACCGCTTAACGCGTGGACCAGCGAAGAGATCAATGTAAGGCCTGTAACTGGCTACCGTCGTAACCCGCAGACAGAAGGCGTAGAACAAGTATTTGGCGACCCCATCTCGATCACGGGTTTCCGCCTAGCAAATGCGCGCGCCTCTTACGGTTTGGGGCTCACCACATTTGCAATCGGCTTTCCCGTCCATATCGATTGGTCTTGGCTGACAACATTTAACAGAGCCTGGGAAGATGTCCTGTTCGCTGCCGAAGCAGCACGAGAGGGACGGACCCGAGGCAGCGACTTCTTCCGGAATGTCAGAATGCAGGTTTGGATAGGCTACGACTTCTAGTCGGAACACGTCCTGACTAATCGCTCAAAAGTAGTGAAATCGCTACAGTTCATTCAAGCGAACGACACCCTCATTCAAATCGAGGGCTACGCGATAATTACTCAAAAATTTGTGGCCAATAATGCCACCAACCTGAAAGCCGAGTAATGCGCTAGGCCGGTGCAAATTCAAAACCACCACCGAAAAATTATCGTACTGCACACGGTCAAACATTAAATTGACGCCCGGCAACAGAAACGCGTCCTGATCCCATCCAGAGGTCCCGTAAACCCGCAACGGAATATGACGAACCGGCACCATCCCCAAACTGTTGGCAGCACTCAGACTAATCGAAATAACTTCGCCGCCAGTATCAACGATAAAACTCTTCGGGTGCTCGCTATTAATAACCCCACGAACCATCGCCAGACGGTGAAACCGCATCGGCATCTCTATATCAAACGGTTCATCAGGTAATTCATTAGCCACGATCATATGGTGATTTTCATAATCAATAATCGTGGAAAGCCCCAAAGCCAATGGTGAAAAACTATTCTCGCTACGCGTATCAGGCAACCCACTGAGCGGGGGATTCTTGATGATGGTTGGCACGTTAGACACATGTAAGGTTCCGACCTCAAGCGTATCAACACGGCCTGACTCCAAACCACGAAATCCCACACGGCCGACACCCGCACTAAGCGTATTGGTGATGGGTCTGATTCCAACGCGCTGCGCCGATGGCTTGGACATAACCATCTGCTCGGCACCCGTATCCACCACTAAGTCCATCGGATCACTACCGTTAACTCGCCCTCGGACAATGACCTTATCGCGTTGCAACCGAAATGGAATCGTATGCACCTCCCCCACCTGATCTATTCGAAGCTGTAAGGGAGATCGATCGCCAAAAGACCTCAAAAACCGGATCTCTGAACGCGCCCACTCGCTCTTCTCGGTCCGGCGTACTTGGGGAAGACGGTTTACGTAGGCCTCCAAGGCGTCTGCTGCTTCATCATATCGGTGTGCACGGCGCAACACTGTTCCAAGCGTATGGTAGTACTCCGGGCGTTCCTCACCGGATATGGCTGCCCGCAGTTGCGTAACACCTTCCTCCATCTGTCCACGCGCCGCAAGACTCCTCCCAGTGCCGTGTCGTGCTGCCGTATTTGAAGGGTCAACAGCCAGGATCTCGCTGTAAACCTGTTCTGCTTCAGGAAACAAGCCAAACGCCCACAGTGCCTCTGCATACAAGGACCGCAACTCAAGACTTTCACTACCAAGGCTATGAAGAAATTCTGCCTCCTGGTAGGCCCGAGAAAATTCTGCCACCTGCAGCAGGGACCGAAGTAACCCACCAGACGCGCGAAGCAACTGTTCAGGTTTTGCCCCCTCTTTAGCACTTTCGTAGGTAGTCAGTGCTTCCCAATACCGTTCATCAGCAAACAACAGGTCAGCCAGCTGAAGACGAATCTCACTACGGGCAATCGCAGAAGTTGATCCCGTAACAATCACCACGGGTGCGACCGACAATGCCAGGATCAGACATATCCCCCTGACACCGATACCACTGAAACGCATGCAGACCCCCAACGCACAGAATAAGAGCGAGCGCCCACAACATCAGATGTACGAAGGCGCCTAAGGTGTTCCTAACTAATAAAACTATGCCCCATTAGAACTACCCAGGGCAAGACCCTGCAACGTGATTACACAGATTGAATCTAAAAATGAGGGTAAGGACTATGAATACGGGTACACGGTCTACCTCACACAGACGTCTACTAACTCACATAGGAGAGGCCGACGGGGCCTTACATCAACGAGTGTACGGCTCAATTGGAACGCCATCGTACATTTCGTCAACCCGCATGATCTGGTCGTTCCGGCTGTAAGTACCGAGCTCATAGTCTTCACTCATGATGAGCGCTTTGACTGGCTTGGTTGGACATACTTCCGCACACAACCCACAGAATGAACAGCGGGACAGATTAAAATCAAAATAATCCAAAACTTTTATCTTATGTCCAGGCTCGCGGTGACCACCCAAGTTAATCAATTCATCTGGACAAGCTTTGGCACACTGGTCGCAGACAATACAAGTCTGGGCTCCGGTTTCCGGTTCCACCTGTAACCGTAATACCCCCCGGAATCTCGGAGCAACCGGTCGACGCTCTTCTGGATACTGAAAAGTAAAGGCCGGCTCAGGTGTATATTTCAATGTGACCCAGAGCCCCTTTAAAAGATCCACCATGAAAACGGTCCGGAACAATTTCGCAAGAAATAGCACGATACGCTACCCCCGGTCCTCAACTAAGATTGGCTCGGACTGACCGGCCATGATTACCCGCTCTTTCCGAAGGACTGTACTTTCTTTTTTTATCTTGTCTTGCAATCTCATTAAACCGTAAAGCAATGCTTCCGGGCGTGGCGGACAGCCAGACACATACACGTCAACCGGCACAATTTTATCAACGCCCTGCAGGACACTATAGGTCGGAAATGGGCCTCCCGCATTTGAGCAACTTCCCATTGAAATCACCCACTTCGGTTCTGGCATTTGATCGTAAAGGCGACGAAGGACCGGCGCCATCTTTTTAGTCACAGTGCCAGCCACAATCATCAGATCAGCCTGCCTAGGTGACGCACGAAACACTTCGGCACCAAACCGCGCAATATCGTAGCGAGAGGTTGACGTCGCAATCATCTCGATGGCACAGCAGGCTAATCCAAATCCCATCGGCCAGAGGCTCGTCGCTCGTGCCGAATTCAGCAAACGGTCAAGATTTGTTGTTATGAAGTTATCTTCAAAACGATGATCAATAAGACCCATACATTTAATGTGAGTTCACTGCGCAGAGCCTATAGGTAAAAATCCTACTTGCCCTCAAACCACGCTGAGTTCGTCTCAATGAAGCTTTCCCACTGCTCTGGCACTTCGTCGTTCGCGAATATCGCCTCGACAGGGCAAGCGGGAACGCACGCGCCGCAGTCAATACACTCGTCGGGATGAATATAGAGCATTGTTTCGGCTTCAAATTCTTCCTCATCTTTACGTGGATGAATACAGTCGACAGGACACACATCAACACAGGCTGTGTCTTTGGTCCCAACACAAGGCTCACAAATCGAATACGCCATTCATTCCTCCGGATGCTACTAACAATGTTAACCGGGACAACAGAATACACGGCCGACTAGCCACGGATCAAGGTGCCACCGTTTTGAACATGCGTTAATGCCGTAAAATCAAGGTAAATACCACCAGAAAAACCATCATGCTTTCGCGTCAAATCCAGGAAGAATTACCTGAGTTTTACCAAGCATGAACGTATAAATCATTCTCACGTTATTAGGCTCAAAGAAAGTATAAACCCGACACTTATTTACTCGACGGTTTCACCAGGACGACATTCAAGAACGTCGATTCCCACCGAAACGAAACGACGTAGTTCTTTCGGAGTTCCCGTTAATGCTGGATAGGTTCCATAGTGCATCGGCACCACCTGCTTTACACCTAACAGATCACAAGCCATCGCGGCAGCCCTCGGCCCCATGGTAAATCGGTCCCCAATAGGAAGAAACGCAATCTCCGGCTGATAGAGTTCCCGAATTAACCGCATCCCTTCAAAAACACCTGTATCTCCAGCGAAATAGATAACTCGTCCATCCTCAAGAGTAAGAATGAATCCCCCGGGAACTCCAAGGTAGACCGGGGTCTCCCCCTCCGACCAAGCACTACTGTGCTGAGCCTCAACCAACGTCACACGAAGCCCTGCCACTGTAATCGTTCCACCGATATTCATGGGTTCAACCTGCCGGATACCCTGTCGCTGCAACCACTGGCATAGTTCGACCATACCGACCACGGGAACGTTATTCTCACGGGCCACCCGTGCTGCATCCCCAACATGGTCGGAATGTCCGTGAGACACCATTACCACGTCGACAATTGGCACTTTACGCTTCCACTCCTCGGGACAACTGGGGTTATCGACCAACCAAGGATCAAAGATCACTCGACGACCGCCAGGGGTTCGTAGTAAGAAAGTACTGTGTCCCAACCAAGTAATAGCCAAACGACCTATGGACGCCATAGTGACCTCACGATAACATCAACTGAAGCATGACGGTCCCTGTCCCCATCCAATTAATTCGTGGTCGCCATCGCCGGCCGGACGCACTACCACGAGATACGAAGCCGCCGTGGCTGCGTGTACGAGCGCCCGGAAGCCCTGATTATCTTCGACTGAAACGCTTGATGCGAAACCTCTCGCTCACTACAGTCTGTGAAGAAGCAAATTGCCCAAATATTGGAGAATGCTGGAGTCACGGGACGGCGACATTCATGATTCTTGGTGATATTTGCACGAGATCATGCGGCTACTGCAATGTTGTCCATGGAACACCGCAAGCAATAGACGCGCAAGAACCGACTCGAGTCGCAAAAGCTGTCAGAACACTTGGACTTCAACACGTCGTAATCACATCAGTTGACCGCGACGACATCGATGACGGTGGTTCTGGCATCTTCGCATCAACAATTGAGACGATCCGAAAACAATCTCCGCAATGCCGGATCGAAGTTCTCATCCCTGACTTTTCTGGCCGTACCAACGATCTCCATACCGTATTAAATGCCGGCCCCAATATCTTGAACCACAATATCGAAACCGTCGAACGACTATATCGAGTGGCACGACCAGGCGGTCGTTATAAGAGAGCCCTAGGTCTACTAAAAAAGGCAGGAGATTACCGCCCTACAATCCCGACAAAATCTGGTGTCATGGTAGGTCTTGGCGAATCACTCGACGAGCTATTCCGCACAATGAGCGACTTACGCGAGGTAGACTGTAACATCCTTACAATAGGGCAGTATCTACGCCCCTCTCTAGCACATCTTCCGGTCGTCAAGTACTACCATCCTGATGAATTCACAATGCTCCAAGAACACGCATCTGCTCTCGGATTTCAACATGTTGAATCTGGGGCGCTAGTCCGCAGTTCATATCATGCGCACGAGCAGGCCAATGCGGCCGAGTTATTCAGTACTAGTTGTTCGGCCTAATCTCAACGAGCAAAGCCATGTCACTGTCAGCGATCAAACGTCAGGTCATTTCATGTCAGCGATGCCCAAGACTTCGCGCCTATTGCGCCCGTGTCGCACGACAAAAACGAGCAGCCTTTCGAGATGATAATTATTGGGGAAAACCCGTGCCGGGATTCGGAGACCGACGTGCTCGGGTCCTGGTCATTGGACTCGCTCCGGCTGCACATGGTGCCAATCGTACAGGGCGGGTCTTTACTGGAGACAAATCCGGTGATTTCCTTTTTCGTGCGCTACACGCAACTGGTTTTGCAAATCAACCATCATCCACGCATTTAAAAGATGGCCTCAAACTTACCGACGCATACATTAATGCCGTGGTACGCTGCGCACCACCAGAAAACAAACCGACGAAACGTGAAATACATAATTGCCAACCGTTTTTAGAAGATGAACTCAAAACATTAAAGAATGTACAGATTGTCGTAGCACTAGGGAAAATTGCTTGTGACGCCTACTGGAGACTTCTCGCGACAAGCGGGGTGAGACCAAAATCCAAACCCCGCTTCAGTCATGGATTGGTTTTCGACAAAACAAAAGGTCTCGCACCTCTGCTTGTAGCTTCTTATCATCCAAGCCAACAAAACACCAATACTGGAAAGCTCACAGCAGTTATGATGACGGATATATTTCTGCAGGTCAGAACATTGTTGAAATAGCCAAACTTTTCAAGCCATGGCACATTTCCTAGTGTCTTCGTGCGTTATCGACGAACCGTTCATTACGCAAGTGCAAGAAAATCCGTAAAACGCAAAGTCCCCTATGTCGACAGAGAAACTAATGGTGTGTCTAGACTAAATTTGAAATCATTAAGATTTTTTGGGCTTATACACATGAGTACATTCTCCAAAAAATAGTTCAGCGGCTTCCCCAAACGTCTCAGAGACAGTCGGGTGCGGATGGATCGACATTCTCATGTCAGACACCGTCATGCCCATCTCAATGGCAACGACTCCTTCCGCGATCAATTCGCCCGCTCCAACCCCAACAATTCCGACACCTAGTATCTGCTCATTTTCGGGATCAACCACTAGTTTGGTGAATCCCTCTGGCCTGCTCAGGGTCAGCGCACGTCCAGATGCCCCCCAAGGAAACTTCGCGACCGCCACCTTTCGCCCGGTTGTCGTTGCTTCATCCTCAGTTAGTCCACACCACGCAACTTCCGGGTCCGTGAATACGACTGCCGGAATAGCTTTCGGCGCAAATACTGCTTTCTGGCCACCGATAGCCTCAACAGCAACGCGCGCCTCCGCAAAACCTTTGTGTGCCAGCATCGGTTCCCCTGAAACATCACCAATTGCAAAAATCGACTTCTCGGCTGTTCGACACTGCGCATCAGTGACAATAAAGCCCTTACCGTCTCTACTCACTGCTGTGTTCTGAAGCCCGACGCAATCTGAATTCGGCTGTCGACCCACTGCGATCAATACTTTTTTAAACTCTTCTGTCCTTACACCGCCGTTCATATCCCGCAGCGACACGTCAATACCTCCAGGCACCGCAGTGAGTCCAGCTACTTCGGTCTCAAGGTGAATAGCTTCCACTACTCGACCAACAGACCGCTCCAACACACGAACAAGATCAGCATCGGCACCAGGCAGGAGACTCTTCGTCAGTTCGACCACAGTCACAGCCGATCCCAGAGTTGCATAGACAGTCCCGAGTTCAAGCCCAATGTATCCTCCGCCTACAACCAGCAGTGAAGACGGAATCTCCTGAAGTTCTAAGGCCGACGTCGAATCAAGAACACGCGGATCGTCAAGACTAAGGCTCGCCGGTTTTGAAGGACGCGATCCGGTCGCAACAATCGCATGCCGAAAGCGAATTACGGGCGATTGATCTGCATCACCCTTGATGTCCACGGCGAGTGTTTGAGCATCGGCAAATCTTGCTCGTCCCTGGAGGTATGTAATTCCGCGTTGTTTCGTAAGTTGAGCAAGACCACCCGTGAGTTTCAACACCACATCATCCTTCCACCCACGCAACCGATCGACATCAATAGAAGGAGACCTAAATGAGACCCCAAAGACAGATGCCTGCCTGGCGTCATTCACAACCTTAGCCGCATGCAAAAGCGCCTTTGAGGGCATGCAGCCACGATACAGGCACACACCGCCTGGTCGTGGCGCTTCATCCACCAGCGTCACTGACATCCCACGATCGGCAGCAAGAAACGCAGCCGTGTACCCTCCTGGACCTCCACCAATAACCACGACATCCGTGGTGTGCGTTGCCTGTGACATCGCCTTCTACATTACTATAGACAGATGAAAAGCACGCTTACGGTCGTAGGTGTGACCTTATTATTTTTTGCTGGCTTAGTTCACAGTCAACAATTATCAAACTCGGTGGTTCCATTGTTTACTCCCGTTGACATTACTGCTGACATCACCGAACTCCCTGAGTCCGAACGAGCCGCCCTGACAGAAATCCTGAAGGCCGCCTACATTATGGATGGGCTGTTTCTTGAGCAGGTATGGTCAGGAAATCCTTCGTTACTGTTACAACTCCAACAGAACAAGAGTCAAACAGGTCGTGACATTCTTGACTTTTTTCTTATCAACAAAGGGCCCTGGTCACGACTCGAAGAAAACAGACCGTTTGTACCGGGGGTACCCGAAAAACCCGTAGGCGCAAGCTACTACCCAGCCGATTCGACACGAGAAGAAATAGCCACATGGATCGATGGGTTGTCGGATAGTGACCGACTCGAAGCGACCGGATTTTTCACAACTATTAGACGCGATGCCAATGGTTCACTTCAGACCATACCCTATAACTTGGAATACCAAGGACCACTTGAACTCGCCGCGACGCACTTACGGAACGCCGCAACCCTCACTACCGAGCCCACACTGAAGAAATATCTTGAATCCAGAGCTACAGCGTTTCTATCGAATGAATATTACGACAGTGACATTGCCTGGATGGAAATCGATTCTCGTATCGAACCGACTATTGGCCCCTATGAGGTCTATGAAGACGAATGGTTCAACTATAAAGCTGCTTTTGAGGCTTTTGTCACTATTCGAGATGACGCCGAAACGGCTCAACTGTCTCGCTTTGCTCACGAGCTACAAGAACTCGAGGATAACCTCCCAATAGCCCCTGGCTATCGTGACCCTCAACTAGGCGCACTTGCACCCATTCGCGTCGTCAATGTTGTCTTTACCGCTGGGGATGCCAACAGTGGTGTTCAAACGGCCGCGTTTAACCTTCCCAACGACGAACGTGTCATTCGTGATAAAGGGTCAAAACGGGTGATGCTCAAAAATGTACAACAAGCAAAGTTCGACCACATCTTAAACCCCATCAGCACGGTCGCTCTATCTCCAGAAGAGCGAACAGACGTATCATTCGATGCATTTTTCACCCATATCCTGATGCACGAATTGATGCACGGTCTTGGACCACACTCAATACGAATTAACGACCAACCGACCACCGTACGACAAATGCTTCGTGAAACTTACAGCACAATCGAAGAAGCGAAGGCAGACATCTCGGGACTCTGGGCCCTTCAACGATTAATCGATAAGGGAGTAGTCAACAACTCCCTTGAGCGATCCATCTACACCACATTTTTAGCCTCCACCTTTCGATCAATCCGGTTTGGTATTAATGAAGCCCATGGTCGTGGTGTCGCGATTCAACTCAATACATTTATTGAGTCCGGGGCAGTCACGGTCAGTCCTGACGGAACGTTCTCAGTCGACCACAGGCGTATCCGCGCTTCTGTTGAAGATCTCACCAGCCGAATCATGACAATCCAGGCAGAGGGCAACTATGCAGCAGCACAGGAAATGCTCACGACGCTTGGCGTCGTTCGCCCGGAGGTACAAAACGTACTTGACCGCCTAAACGATGTGCCGATCGATATCAGACCGAACTACATCACGGCAGACCAGTTGATCGAAGGTTCGCCGTAGGCAATAGCCCGTGGTACCGCTGAGCCTCGGGAGGGAAACCATCACCACTGAACATGCCCAACTGTTCAAGAAAGACCCGTTGTACAGACCGTTAAAACATAGCCGTAAATCTAGACGCCTACGGCAGAACCTCGACGGTGTAGCTAGGTTTCTCTATGCAGGTACGGCAGCAGGCGACCCGAGCAAGCGTTCCTCGAACAACTCTTCGGCACGAGCAAATAACTCTTCTTTCGAGACCGTGCCTGAATCCACATCAACCAGAAGCGTTCGCTGAGCAATATATTCCTTGTTTACGATACCAGCCTTACTTTGCAGCAACCGCCAAGCCTTTCGCCGCTCCACACAAAACAGCACGAGTTGACGCGAGAGCGCGACCACCTGCGGCTTGCCATCTGGGCCTGGCACCTTCGCAAACACTCCAAAGTCAGGAACAAAAGCTCTGTGTTCAGGATTGAGGTGATAACGGTGAACAACATCCTGCTGCGTGATTCGAATGAGCATATTTTCGAGCGAGATTAAATCTTTAATCTTACTTTCATCTTTAATTCGTTTTAGATGATTCCGGAAACGGGCTTCGGTCGCACACCAATGCGCAACTGTGTAGCGGTACTTCTCGCCTGTGCTCTTAAATTTAGTCGTGTACCAGTCCTTGTCAGAATGAGGATTTCCCTTAAGGTCAAGTGCCTCTTCATAGGTTTCACCTAACGTTGGATTAAAGACAAACTCAGGAGCTCCGCGTGAATCTCTCACACGTTGTGCCTGATCAAGAGCCATGTCGTCAGCCACGCCGTGCTCTGGCTGACAGGTAGTAAAACACTGTAGAAAACCAGTGCCACGATACTCCAGGCCGTCAAGAATCGCTCTGAAAAACTTCGGTGCATTCGCAATAGAAATCTGGGATACGAACGGAGAACCGTGACCAGCGAGAAAGGTCTCAGCTACTGTCTTCTTCTCGACTCCCTTTCCTTGAGTGGCCGCACCAAAAGAGTTCATATCGCTGCCACCCAACATTGGTGTCGAATCGGAATTTTGCCCGCCAGTATTCGAATAGACCTGAGTATCGAGCATTACGGCTTTTACATTGGGCCGATTCTGCAACATCACTTTCGATACGTTCTGGTAACCAATGTCACCCATGCCACCATCCCCACCCACGATCCATACCTTGGGCAACTCTTTGATCTCTTCATCAGTCATCAAGTTGTCGCTAAAGTGGGTGTAATCGTAGTAGTCCTGCGCAGTCATCGACTCGCCAAGCTTATTAATCAACGTGTCGGCAAGGCGTTCTGGAATAACCGAGCGCCGTGCGTGGTCAACCATGAAACTCTCACCAAAGAGCCATCCGATCGTCGCACCGTCCTGGAAAAGTGAATTCATCCACGGATAGGGATGCGGGTTATTCGGTGGGGTCGACCCGTATACCGTGTTGCACCCGGTATGGGCCGCCATTGCCATGACACATTGACCATTATCCAACCTACCATCAAGGGCCTGTAAGTCTTTATGGTTAAACGACTCCTGCTCGAGAACGGTGGCCAGTGCGTCAACAATGTCCTCATCAGATATCGGTCCATGCTGCTCAAGTCGAACGTCGGTATCCTTTTCACTATCCCCACCGAGTCCCATGATGGTATGGGCCACTGTACGAACGAAAAGCTGATGCTGCTCCGGGTGTAACGCCGCCAACGCCGCCAACAAAGCCACGCCGCCCTGACGAAGTTCCCCCGCCTTCTGTGAAAAGCGGTCTGCCTTGGCGTGATAAAGCGGTCGCATGTACGCCTCGGTTATTGACGCGATCGCTCTCAATACACTCTTCTCGCCGCATCCGGCGCAAGCTCCGTCACCCGAGACGAGGGCATCGTAGTTCCGACGAACCATTAAGTGGTTTCTCAATGTCGCGGTCTTGGAATCGACAGGGTGCTCGTCGTTGTAAAACCCAAGAAATTTTTGTTCTGTATCTGGCAGAAGATCAAGGAATGCCGTCCCTGTCTCATGTTCTGCATTGACACTCTCAGTCTCCGCCACCATCCGCAGCGCATCGTGGTCGCCACATGCAGTAACGCAGGCAGCACACCCCTTGCAAAGGTCCGAAACAAAGATCGAAAACACACCACCACTGCCTGGGTTTTTCTTCTCTGGTCCTTTAAAGATCGCATTGACTTTGTTGTACGCGACTGGTGCCTGCTCAATGATGCTAAGAAACTGGCTACGGGACGTATCCGAAAACCCATTCAGGCCGCTGGTCGCCTCACGAACAAGCTCAGGAAACGGCGTGTCAGCTTTACCGCCGACTGCATCGTTCATCAAAGAGCGGGTGCGTTTTTCAATTTCCGGAACATGAGCGTTTAGCTTGGCTCTGTCATCCACGCTCTCAACGTAATTATTGATTGCAGTCCGGAGTACCGTCTCAATGTCCTGCGAACAATTCGGAAGAGCCGTATCCGGACAGACCGAGATACACTCCATACACTGCGTGCAATTTTCAGGAATAAAGAGCGGGGTCTCACGACGAGCGACATACTTGGAAGCCGTATCACCTGTCCCAGCCGCCATCACACTCATTGCCGCGAGCGGTGAAGCTGGCTGGTCGTAGCCGTAGTCAGAACGAAACTCGGAATCGAACACCCCAACCTGCGTGACCGGAGTTCGTTCGGCCTGCCCCTCTGGGAGAGGATGCGAACGACAGGTCGCACAGCCTTCACCTAACTCAGCCGGTGGAAGCGCAGAGAGCGGCAGCATGGGAAGACCACGCAACGTAGAACGATCAGCTGCCGTGATTTCCCCTACCTTAATTTCCGTCACACGACTGAATCCTTGAGTCATGACTTCCATGTTGGACTCAATGACCGCCGAACCAAGTTTGCCGAACTTTTTCTGGTACTGATTACGGACAACTTCTTCAAACTGATCGTTGTTGATATCGAAATCCTGGAGTAATGGCGAGACTTTAAAAAATGCCCCAAGGAACGCATTCCCCTGCATCCGAAGTTGCAAGTCAGCACGGTTGGTCGCCTTACGAGCGATCTCAAACCCCGGTAACGTAAAGACCCGTATCTTCTTGTCCAGGATCTCGGTTCGAGCCCAGATCGGGAGACGCTCCCAAGCTTCCTCAGCCGTCTCGTCTGATTCCCAGATTAACGCTCCGCCTTCCGACATCCCATCCAGCGGATTGCAATGTGTAAACGCCTTCGGATCGCAACAGAGCACGACATCCACATGACGAAGGTCACAGTTCACCCGAATACGCTCAGGGGCGACAACCAAGAAATACGAGGTCGGCGCGCCCTTCTTTTCGGAACCGTATTTGGGATTTGCACTAACGTGAATCACCTCTTTCAATCGGCCGAACTCGTCCAACTCTGTGTTTCGGGCTGAAAGAAAATCATTAAAGTCGCCAATGATCGCACCTAAGTTCTTGCCAGTCGTGATTGCACCCCAGCCCCCAATCGAGTGAAACCTCACAGCAATCGCTCCCTCTGGGAGTAACGATGGCGTCTCATCCGCTTTCACTTCATATGGATGGGGTACACCAAGAACAAAGAAGGATGTTCCATCCTCCGCCGTCCGGCCATCGGTCCGTGCCCGACCGGACGTGGCGTACTCATAGGCACCCAAGATCTGTTCAGGTCTGAAATCGCGAGAACCCAAACCGTAAATACCATTAAAAATCCGAGGCACGTCGCTGGCGGCTATCGCGGGGAACCCGTCCTCTATCGGGTGCCCCTCAATAACCAATGACTTATTAAGGGCTGTTCGAATGTCTCGCCCAAGTGGATTATCACCAGCAAGCGGTTCATCGGTCCGTTCAAGCACGATGGCGTTGCGTTTACCAGCAAGAGCCCGCGCAATGGCCTGCTCAGGAAACGGTCGGAGCACATTGACGTGGATCGAACCGACTCGGGCACCCCGAGTCTGTCGCAGGTGGTCAACCGCCGCCTCGCAATTCTCGGCCGCCGAGCCAAGCGAAATGAAAACCGTCTCAGCATCCTCAGTTTTATATTCCGTCAACAGGCCGTAATGACGCCCGGTAAGTCGACCGAACTCCTCGTGCGACTCGACCAAATACTGGAGAATCGGTTCAATAAAGTTATTCCGGCGCGCGACGACACCCTGCATATAGTGCTCTTGGTTCTGTACGGGACCCAACAACACCGGATTAGCTAAATCGTACATTTTCGGCACACGGCGACGCGTGGGACCGAACAGCGTGCGCTGCGCCTCCGTCGGACACTCAATGATGTCGTCTGGAGCCCCCAAAAACTCTCGGATAAGCTCTGACTCGTGCCGATAAAAAGTTCTCTCAAGATGTGTTGTGAGAAAGCCGTCCTGAACATTCATGCCAGGAGTCAAACTCTTCTCTGTAACCCGGCGTAGAATGAGTGCCTGGTCGGCCGCCTGCTGCGCATCCTTACCGAACACAATGATCCAACCAGTATCGAGAACTCCGTTAATGTCATCGTGTCCGCAATGCACATTGAGTGCATGCTTCGTCAGCGCACGCGCCCCCACCTGGACGATCATGGTCGACGCTTTTCCGGGAGCGTGATAGTACTGCTCCGACGCGTAAGGAAGTCCCTGACCTGACGTAAAGTTCGTAACGCGATTACCACACACCGAGTAGGCGATAGCTCCACCCTGCGCCGCGTGTTCCCCCTCTGCTTCAATCGCGGTCGTACTTCGACCAAAGACGTTTAGATTACCTTCCGCGAATGATTGCTGGTAGAGTTCCCCACCTTCGGTTGACGGTGTAATGGGATAGTAGACACCACCATCTGTTACACGAGCTTCTGTGTGATAGGCAACGAGTTGGTTCCCATTCGCAGTAATACGTTCACCAGGGTATTTCGGACGACCACTCATACAAACATTCTCCGTCTAGCTATTATCAATACCTAGCAGGATGCGATTACATAACCGATGCCACGAAACAAACGGAAACTCTCGCAACGGTCTCACACCCACTCCGAAGTGACCATTGTAGCGGGCGTGATAAGTGATCGGCAACGAAACAGAACCGTAGCTAATAATAAGACATCTAGGTATTAGTAATACTGTATTATAAACCGCTCTTCTCGGTACAAAGACTGAAGCAGCGAGCAATCGATTAAAATGATCTCTAGGCTCCTATTTCAGTGACAAAGGCAACGCTCCCCAACCGACTTCCACTTTTCCCGCTTCCAAACGTAGTGCTGTTCCCCAAGGTCTTCATGCCTCTCCACATCTTTGAACCGCGTTACTGCAAAATGATTCGAGACACCATTTCTAAAGACCGCATCATTGGAATGATCCTCCTAAAAAACGGATGGGACCTCCACGCCGATCCGAATCCACCTATCTATACTGTTGGCTGTGCTGGAATCATTACTCACATCGAATCACTCAACAATGAACGTTACAACATCGTGCTTCGAGGTTTTGAGCGGTTTAGGATCATTCAGGAAGATCAGGCGCGCGCCTATCGTCGCGCGGACGTAGATATCCTCCCAGAAGCAATTAGCGAACACGGACGAATTCAACTTAATAGAGACAAGAAAAAGATTAAGCGATTACTTGACCAAGCTCGATCAGGAACGAGTCCCGAAACGAAGATTCCACTGGATCTACCAACAGAAGATCTTGTCAATACCCTTTCGCAATACCTAGAATTCGACCCTCTTGAAAAACAGGCACTCCTCGAACAACTCGGACCGTCAGAACGCTGTAAATCTTTAGTCAGCTTATTGGAAATGCGTCTACTGATGAAGAATCAGCCAACATCACCATCTAGGGTTCAATAGCTCCTCGTCGTTTTCTACTCAAGCAACCTTATTTCCAAGTCGCTTCACAATATGGTCGACAACAACTTGACCATGAAACCGACCATTCTCTATAAAAACTTCACCACGGTTCGCTCCAGCAACAACAGCTCCGGCAAGATACAAACCAGGTACATTCGTCTCAAACGATTCCGCGTCGTGTTCAGGAACGTTATTAGACCGAACAACAATGCCACATCGCTTCAAAAACTCAAGATCTGCTAAATAGCCTGTCAGCAAAAATACACCATCAGCCGGGATCACCTTACGAACCCCTTCCTGCTCAACAACCAACTCATGAGATCGAATCTCAACGACGCTTGCTTCAAAATACGCCTTAATCGATCCTTCCTTGATACGATTCTCGATATCTGGTCTAACCCAATACTTGATTGATGAGCCAAGTTCGGCGCGACGGTGAACCAACGTAACGATGGCTCCATTTCGATAAAGTTCAAGCGCCGCCTCAGCAGCAGAATTCTTTCCCCCAACAACCACAACATGCTTTTGATAAAAACTGTGGGACTCCGTAAAGTAATGCGACACGTGCGACAATTCTTCCCCGGGAATACCTAGTTGATTGGGGTGGTCATAACAGCCACTTGCCACGACAACGGTTTGAGCAGAGAACGTCACTTCCCCCTCGGTCCCATGCACCGTGTTAATTAGAAAGGGTTCCTCATCTCCACCTGGCGTAATCCCCGTAACCTTAACGCCGTAGTCAATATTCAAACCGAAAGCTTCAACGACGCGACGGTAATACCGAAGTGTTTCATCTCGGGTTGGCTTACCGTGAGGAGTGACAAATGGTAAGCCTCCAATTTCAAGCAAATCCGGCGTCGTAAAAAATACCATCTGGCTTGGAAATCGAAAAATGGCATTAACTAGCGCGCCCTTCTCAAAAATCAGAAATTTAAGTCCGGCTCGTTTCGCCGCAATAGCAGCCGCGAGACCTGCCGGCCCCGCCCCAACAATCACGAGGTCATAAATGGCCATAACTAAAACTAGCTCTCCTTACACTCTAAGGCTGGTACTCAACACGCACATCACTGATCACCGCCACAGTTCGACCAGCATCAACAATATTCTCGCGCACGTCCGTGCGCACAACTTGAAGACTCTGGCCAACGATAAACACTTCACTAATTCCATCTGGGATTTTTACAGAAACACGCTCTGTACCCGTCGGAGAAATTGCCTTCAGCCCCTGCGGACCCGCGCCACCGGTAATACGGTCAGTCAAGTCATCTCTTGACCGAAATTCAGATTGAACATAGCGTCGCCCCAGAACGTCACCCTCAAACGACGCTACTGCAATTTCCGCTGTATAGGAGGCGAACGCACGCCCCGCCTCGACCTCATCTTCGGAGTAGGTGTGTCGATTATGAAGATTAAATGAAACGGTCGCTTCACCCTGGCGAGCCGGTAACACTACTCGTGCACCAAGCCCTGCCTCGTATTGAATCAAGATGTCACAAAAAGCGAGATCTGTATTGACTCCGACACCCAACACCGCCGGGCAATGAACCTCCACTGGATCAGAACTTCTTTCCTGTGCTGCTGTCATTCCAGGAAACAGAAGACATGCAACAAGGACGACGACTCCTGTTCTTTTTTGACTCATACCAATTATCCGCCGTCGTTTCTCTCAGAAATCCTTGCGGGGTCAAATGCTGCTCGCATATCGCCACGAAGCTTCAGTAATTCCAAAAACTCCATTCTCGTACGCGCATCGTCTCGAAAAGCACCCAACATAGCGCTTGTCAGAGCAAATGAGTTCTGTTTCTCAACTCCCCGCATCAACATGCAAAGATGCGTTGCTTCGACTACCACCCCGACACCCAACGGTTTCAATGTTTCCTCAATGACTTGTGCAATTTGGTTAGTCAAACGCTCTTGTATCTGTAATCGGCGACTAAATACATCAACGAGACGCGGAATCTTACTCAAACCAACAACGCGGTCGCGTGGAAGATATGCAATATGACACTTACCAAAAAATGGCAGCAAATGATGTTCACATAGGCTATAAAAATCAATATCTTTTACGATGACCATCTCGCTGTAATCAACAGAAAAGAGCGCGCCGTTTAAGACAGCTTCAATATCCTGACTGTAGCCACTCGTCAAAAACTCCAGTGATTTTGAAACTCGTTCAGGCGTCCTTACAAGTCCGTCTCGCTCGGCATCTTCACCAATCTCAGCAAGTAATACCTCTATCGCAGTTTTTACACGGTCTTTATTCATGATCGAAACAACCTAATACTTGTAAAACCCATGACCACTTTTTCGCCCAAGTCTGCCAGCAAGCACCATCCGCTTCAATAATGGAGGGGGTGCATAGTTTGACGTACGATATTCGTCGTACATAATTTTCGCGATGTAATACGTTGTATCCAGTCCAATAAAATCAAGCAGTTTAAAAGGCCCCATCGGATGCCCACAGCCCAGTGACATGGTCTGATCAATATCCTCGATCGTGCCGACGCCACCCTCATAGGCTCGAACCGCATCGAGAAGATATGGGATTAACAGCCTATTCGCGATAAAACCCGGTCTGTCCGGAGCAGTTACCGGTTCTTTTCCAAGACTTTCACTAAACGCAACAACGTGATCGTAGGTCTCATCGCTGGTCGCAAGTCCCCGAACGACCTCAACTAGCTTCATTACCGGCACCGGACTAAAAAAATGAAGTCCGATAAAACGGTCAGGCCGACTCGTGGTAGCTGCCATCTCCGCAATACAGAGAGACGAAGTATTCGAGGCAAATACTGTCTCCTTCGCAACGATGGATTCGAGCGCAGAAAACACTTTTTGCTTCGCAGCAAGGTCTTCCACAACAGCCTCGATAACCAGATCACACTCACTCATTTTTTCGAGACCTGTCGTCCCAATAAGATTTGACATCGCCGAATCTTTAACCACAGCCGACAACTTGCCTCGCTCGACACCTGTCTCTAAAGAGTCCTCGATCCGACGTATTCCGTTTCGGACAGTCTCTTCATCAACATCATGAACGAACGTGCGATAACCAGACTGCGCAGATACCTGAGCAATCCCAGATCCCATAAGACCACACCCGACGACACCGATTACTTGATAAGCCAAAGGTTTATGTCACTCGTAATAATGTTGTACGCGGGATTAGATCATAGCAAAGAGACACCGACACCAAACATCGCCCAGTCTAGAACAACACTTACGACAACATTACGTTAGGGCTTGACATAGTGCCGGTAATCACCGTCCTCAATCCGTCCCGATAATGGCAGCGGGTGATTATAAACGTAACACCAAACGGTTATTGCACGTCCATCGTCTAATGTCGCGTCCATCGTTTGTCGAATGTATTGCCCATTGCTGGGAGCCATCACACGATAATCTTCAATCGGATCAATTCGGTTAAACAATTTAGCTGGGCTAAGGATTCTATAGACTTCTCCACGTACTTCGCTGCAAGCGTCAGCGACTAATCCTGGGTAAGTGCCAAGGTCAAAGAGCAGGCCAGGCACTCGCCCATCTCCGACATATTCCAACCAACCATCAATGCCGACACGCGCACGAAGCGGAAACGTCCGCATCAATGTCCCGTAGAAAAAAATGTGGTCAGTCTTACCCACCATGTGTCTATAAATTGCCTCGCAAACCAAGAAGTTCCGCACGACCACGCAAAAAGCCAATAACATTCGTGATGTGCTCTTCAAGCGGGATATCCAGTTCCTCGGCCCCTTGACGAAGATCGTCACGGCTTACCGCTCGTGCAAATGCTTTGTCCTTCATACGTTTCTTTACCGAACGTGTTTCAAGGTCTAGAACACTCTTGCTCGGTCGAACGAGTGACGCCGCAGTGATAAACCCAGCTAATTCATCACACGCAAACAGCGTATGCTCCAACCGCGATTCTCGTTGAACTCCGCTGTAGTCAGCATGCGACAAGATCGCACGGATCATATAGTCCGGATAGCCTCGCGTTTCCAGGATCTCCGCGCCTCTAAACGGATGGTCTGTCGGATCGGGCCACCGCTCGTAATCAAAATCGTGGAGCAGACCGACAATCCCCCAGGCGTCCTCATCCTCACCAAACACTCCAGCATAGCCCCGCACTGCTGTTTCAACAGCCAATGCATGCTTTACAAGGCTCTCACCAGTCGTAAATTCTTTCAATAACACCCACGCATCATCGCGTGTAGGTACCATCGTAAGCACCTCATCTCTCTGAAAGACCAATTCCGGAACCATCGCTATCCAATCTATTAACAGCCGTCGGAATTAGTTGGTTTTCACTGGCTGCGACAACCGTCGCGACCGTCGCATCACCCGTCACATTCGCAGCGGTCCGGCACATATCCAAAATACGGTCAACGCCAAGAATCAAGGCAATACCCGCAATGGGGACACCAACAGACTCGAGAACAACCACCAACATCACAATCCCTGCACTAGGAACAGCCGCGGCACCGATCGAGCCAAGCAAGGCGGTAAACACGATTGTCGCTTGAGCCCCAACATCCAATGGGATCCCGAGAGTCTGTGCAATAAATACCGCCGCGACCGCCTGATAAAGCGCCGTCCCGTCCATATTGATCGTCGCACCGAGAGGCAAAACAAATGAGGCCACCTCATCCGAAACACCAATATTCTTCTGTACATGTTTCATCGTGACCGGCAAAGTCGCAGCACTTGACGATGTAGAAAACGCCACCAATTGCGCAGGAAGAATGCTCGAAAAAAAATCTCGAAAGCGAATCGGTGTGAACAATCGCAACATGGATGGGTAAATAATCACGCTGTGAATAGTCATTCCTAAAACCACAGTAAAACAGTACAAACCTAACGCACTGAGCAACTGGAATACATCACTCGGGCTGTCTCCCGACACTGCTGTAATCGTTCCAGCGATCAGACAAAAAACACCTATCGGTGCAAAATTAATCACAATTTCAACGATCTTTATAATGACAGCGTCAAGGCTCTCAAACAGATCTAGTAACGGCTTGGCTTTTTCGCGCGGCACAAGCATCAGAGAAACACCAAACAAAAACGCGACAAATACGACACTGAGCATCGCGCGATTGTTGGTTGCCGCTCCAAGAATGTTTTCCGGCACCATCTCAACCAACGGTTCGAGTGGACTACGCTCGGTCGTTTCCTGAGCGGCAGTAGCCCGATCAGCGATGTCAGTCTGGTAGGTATCCTGCAATCGCGTCCGCAAACCATCAGGAATCGTAGTTCCAGGCTGAAAAACGTTAACAACAGCCAAGCCAATGATGAGAGCAACAAAAGTCGTCACCAAATAAATAGCAATCGTCTTCCCACCAATGCGAGACAACTTATTGAGGTCAGCGAGTGATGCAATACCCGTAATCAGCGATGCGAGTACCAAAGGAACAGCAATTAAAAGAAGAAGGCGCAAAAAAATTGTCCCGAACGGAGTAATCCAGTCAGCAGTAAACCCACCCCAGCCGTTTAGCGCGGCGACGACTCCGTACACAGAGCCAAGTCCAAGAGCAACCAATATTCGCCAATGTGTCTGCTGGTGCCAACTCATGATGCCAATCTACATCGCCAGCGAAGCCTGAGCATTCAGACTTAGAGAAGCAGTCAGACCCGCATGGTACCGCCTGAGACCAACGGCGCCGATCATCGCGGCATTATCGGTGGCCAACGAAAGACTCGGTAAGAACAGAGACAACCCTTCTTCGTTGGCTCTCGTAGTAGCGTCAACCCGCAGTCGAGAATTTGCGGACACACCGCCTGCTATCCCAAGACTTCTGGCACCATATTGACGCGCTGCCCGAAACGTCCTTTCCAGCAGACTACTGACAACAACCCGTTGGAAACTTGCGCAAATATCCGCCACTTCACTATTCGACAAACCATCAGCAGGAGTAACCTCGCGGCTACGCTTTTGAACATGTCGTTTGACGGCAGTTTTTAAACCACTAAAGCTAAATTCCAGAAGGCGATAATTCCGCGTTGCCGCTAAACCTACTGGTCGATCGACCGTCGGGCCAGCGTTCCGATCGTCATGCGTCATGCGAGCAAAAGGAAACGGTACGGCTCGATCGTTTCCTTGTTTCGCGAGACGATCAATCACAGGACCTCCCGGATACTCAAGTCCAAGAAGTGTCGCGACCTTGTCGTACGCCTCACCCGCCGCATCGTCGCGAGTACGACCGATCACTTGATAATTACTCTGTTCATTTTCTCCAGGAGTTACAAGATAAAGGTTGGTGTGCCCCCCTGATACGACTAATACGACAGCTGGAAGAGGCATGAGTCCACCCTCAATAATGAGCGACTCAATATGGCCAGCAAGATGGTTCACCGACACTAATGGAAGGCCACGCGACCAAGCTAACGACTTCGCAAATGACACCCCAACCAGAAGGGACCCAATCAACCCTGGTCCCTGCGTAACGGCGATTGCCTTGAGGTCAGACCAGTTCTTTCCTGAATCTGAGATAGCCCGTTCAACCACACCACATATGTCCCGAACATGCTGGCGTGAAGCGATTTCAGGAACAACCCCACCCCATTCGCGATGAATATCCGCCTGGGAGGCGACAACATTAGAACGCACGATCCAAGGTCGCAATCGATTCCCAGAATCAGAAACAACAGCCGCTGCCGTCTCATCGCAGGACGTTTCAATGCCGAGAATATCCATAACAGTTAGGTTAGTTCACAGATCGTCTTCAAACTATCCAAATACGGCGACCGACAAATACCCCGCTCGGTAATAATGGCCGAGACGAACTGATGCGGTGTAATGTCAAAAGCAGGATTCCAGACGCCAGCATCTTCTGGAGCTACCCGCGAAGATCCGACGTGGGTTACCTCGCGGCGATCACGCTCCTCAATCGGAATTCCAGTACCATCAGGCGTCGCGAGATCAACTGTTGATGTCGGTGCAGCAACATAAAATGGGACGCCATGCTCACGCGCAAGAACCGCCACGGTGTAAGTTCCTATCTTGTTCGCTACATCGCCATTTGCGGCGATCCTATCGGCACCCACAACAACCGCATCGACCGAACCACGACGCATAAGCGGCCCTGCCATACCATCAGTGATGATCGTCGTGTCAATACCATCTCGTAGAAGCTCCCACGCGGTAAGTCGTGCGCCTTGGAGAAAAGGCCTGGTTTCGTCAGCATACACAGCAATACGCTTGCCGCATTCAACCGCAGCTCGAATAACACCAAGGGCTGTTCCGTAGCCGCCTGTCGCAAGCGCTCCGGCATTGCAATGCGTTAATACGCGACCGTCATCAGGGAGCACCACCGCACCATGCTCACCCATGGCTCGACAACTTGCGATGTCTTCGTCATGAATATGACGCGCTTCAGCAAGCAACACCTCACGGATTTCAGCCGGTGATTGTCCAGCTCGAGCGGATTCTGAAAACACGTGCTTCATACGAGCAATCGCCCAAAACAAGTTAACAGCAGTCGGTCTCGTCTCAGCCATCATGTCGCATAACTTGTAGAACTCCGTAGCCAGTGCCGCTGTTCCCTTCGCCTTACTCTTTGAGACTCCCAGCGCCAAGCCCATAGCCGCTGCGACACCGATCGCCGGCGCACCTCTGATAATCATCTTCTCGATCGCGCGAGCGACCTCACGGGCTGTTCGCAGTTCGACGTATATCTCCTGCGTAGGTAGTTTTCTCTGGTCGACCATAACAACATGGCCATTTTTCCAGTCAATGGTTGGAAGCATACGGTGAATAATACTCGGCCATTACAGTAGAAGTGCCGCGATTGATGCATTAATGAGGGTGGCGATAAACCCACCAAGTAAAGCTTTCGAACTTAGACGAGCTAAATCTGCCCGGCGCCTAGGAGCCATAGCACCAATACCACCAAGCAACACGCCGATCGAACCAAGGTTCGCAAATCCTGTTAGCGCATAAGTGGCCAAGACATGGCCTCGGCCACTAATAACGCCTGAATATTCACCATTCAACTTAACATAAGACACCATTTCGTTAGTCACAAGCTTAGTACCAAGCAAATCGGCAATCACTGAAACGTCAGCACTTGGAACGCCCATCAATGCCGCAACGGGCGAAAAAACAAGAGCCATCACAACCGACAAGGATAGGTCCGGTCGAACCAAAGCCAACAAATAGTCGATCATCGCGATGAACGCCAAGAATGCAATTAACATCGCCGCCACATTAAGCGCCAACTGCATGCCATTCGACGCACCACTAGCAGCAGCATCAACTAGATTGGCGTGCTCACTATCTACCTCGACGTTCGCCTCACCTAGCGTGACAGGACTTTCCATTTCAGGAACCAAAATCTTAGCCAGGTACAACCCGCACGGAGCAGCCATTACACTCGTCGTCAACATTGCCACGGGGTCTGCTCCCAACCCTACATAAACAGCGAACATGCTTCCGGCAATCGTGGATAAACCACCGATCATTAGGGCAAGCAGTTCTGACTGCGTCATCCTCGGAATGTAGGGCCTGACAATTATTGGTGCCTCCGTCTGTCCCATAAAGACATTTGCGACTGCTGAAAGTGTTTCAGCGCCACTTGTTCCTAGAAACGGCATCATCAACTTGGCCAGCAAACGCACCACGAACTGAATGACACCAAGGTGGTACAGCACTGTAAACACCGCTGATACAAAAATAATGATCGGTAACGCGGCAAAAGCTAGTGCAAATCCATTAGGAAACACCGTCGCCATCGCCTGCGGATCAGCAAGCTCACCAAATACAAAAACGGCACCAACACTCGTAAATTCAAGAAAGCGCGTTACACTCTCAGCCACCCAGGTGAACACAATATACCCAGGGCGTACACCACCGATTGATAGCTTCAGAATTACAACGGCCAGGAAGACTTGTAGAGCCACGCCACGTGCAACAAACGACCAGCGGATACCAGTTGGATTTACAGAAAACGCAACAGCTGTCAATATAAATGCAACGATACCCATTGATGCACGCACTGGCCCTGGTATCGACGAATGAAACGCAAACGCTATGATTGCCATAACGAGTGCAAGGCACGCCGCACCACTCCGAACCAGATTAATTGACCCCGCTTTCTTCATCTTACGGTTTGATTTTATTGCGCAAATCGTCGCCGCGCATGGAATCTTCAGCGTTTCTTACTCGGTCAAGTAGGATGTAACGCTAGCCAAAAAAACATGCCCGATATCTCTCTGGCTTTTTCGGTATCCGCACTAGCTTTTAGTTGCGGCATCATTTGGATCTCGAATCAAGCCATAAACATGCAAACTTCACACCCAAATCGCCTAATTACACAGCTTCGCCTCTCGCAATATGCCGCATTACTAATGGTCCTAACAAATGGCGTGTATATCGGCCTCGCCCTTGCTCACGAACAACAACCACGCTTCGAACTGGAGATCGCTCTCTCAACAGGCTTCATCCTACTCGCCACTATTACCACGACATGGGCACCTGAAAAAGCACTAACTGTGTTATCAATCGGCTGGATAATGCATGCGATCCTCGATCTAGCCCATATCGCTGAGGTCCTCTCCGTCATACAGCCGTCGTGGTATTCGACAGCCTGTGCTATGCACAATGTTGTGCTGGCCGGATTCTGTTACTTGCCAGTCTGGCGACGCTAAACTGAAGCTCAACCCCGAACAACATTTACTAAATAAATAAGGAGAATCCGTGACAGAAATCGCTATCGGAACTAGCTTCCTTCAAAACGCACGGTCTCGTCTCTGTATACATCTGACTCGACAGATCCAAGAATGTCTAAATGGATTGCAGCTTGAGCAAATTTGGTGGAGACCGAACAAAACCTCCAACGCAATCGGAAACCTCGTTTTACACTGCGTAGGATCCACGCGTTTTTATATTGGTCACGTGATCGGCGCTAACGATTTCATTCGTAATCGAGACGTCGAATTCTCTGAACGACGGTCGCTCCCAAGTGCTGAACTGCTCGCGCACCTCAATATCGCAATTAAAGAAGCAGATAACGTCCTCTCTCAACTCGACCCCACAATGCTCCTTACCCCCGCAGAACGCGCACTTAAACCTGCAAACATGATGGAGATCATTAGCCTTCAAGTAACTCACTATGCGCTTCACGTCGGCCAGATTGCGTATGCAACAAAACTGCTAAACGAAAAAGCTATTCACGAAATCTGGCGACAAACACAGCCCTAACGCCTTTTGCATCTCTGAGCCGGTAACTAGACGCTATAAAGCAGTCAAGGATGACACCATCGCATCGTTCAGGGCAGTTCACCAAACGAGTCCTCGCGATCGTCCGCCAGATTCCACCTGGATACGTCTCGACCTACGGGGATGTAGCGTCAATGGCAGGACGACCTCAAGCGTCTCGAGCCGTCGGTAACATTATGCGAACCTGTTCAACATCGAGCGTTCCCTGCCACCGCGTGGTCGCAGCAAATGGTCAAATTGGCGGATACAACCTAGTAGCGGTCAAGTACCAGCTTCTCCACAACGAAGGAATCATATTCCGGGGGAAACGCATCAAAGATTTTGAAAAGGTACGTTGGTACTGTCAAAAATAGACGTTGCCCTAGACCGCCATAACATCAAATTGTTCGTGATGGAGCTGTCCATCTGACTTAATGGTGACTTCTCGACCAATCACACGACGTAGCTCACTCAAAACACCTCTCTCTTCCTGATTCAAAACTCTGGCAATTTCAGGGTTTACCCGCAACTGGACAACATGACCATTTAGTTCACTACTAAGCTTTCTCATCTCAGACAAAATTTCGTAGCAAATCGTCGAGGCTGACTTAATTACTGAACTACCGGAACAATATGGACACGGCTCGGTGAGCTGTCGCTCAAGACTTTTCTTTACACGCTTCCGAGTAACAATAATGAGTCCAAAATCTGATACCTGGACCGTCTTTGACGGCGATCGGTCGCGCCTAAGTTCTTGCTCAAAAGCCTGTGCAACCTTTTGTCTATTTTTTCGTTCTTCCATATCGATAAAATCGAGAACAATGATGCCACCTAGGTCTCGAAGACGAATTTGCCTCACTATTTCTTTGGCAGCCTCCAGGTTAGTTTTGACAATAGTGTCCTCCAGGCGTCCCGTTCGTTTACCAACATAACGACCTGTATTTACGTCGATCGCTACCAAGGCCTCAGTAGGGTTGATAACCAGATAGCCACCAGACTTCAGCCACACCTTACTTCGGAGGGCTTTATCGATCTCGGTCTGCACCCCGTACTCTTCAAAAATAGGAAACGGCTTCGTATAATGCTGGATATGCGACACCATGTCCGGCATAATGCGCTCAATAAGTCGTACAACTCGCTCATACTCCTTCTTCTCATCAATCCGAATAGCGGAAAAATCATTCGTCAAAAAATCTCGTAAGAGCTTTGCAACCAAACTTTCCTCATGATGAAGCAAAGCGGGCGCCGGTAGCGACTCCATCTTTGACTGAGTCTCAGTCCAAAATTCATAGAAATAGGTAAGGTCACCATTGATGTCGTCTTTGGAACGCTTCGACGCTGCCGTCCGTATGATCACACCACCTGAAAAATCATGCTCCTCCCTAAATTGACGCACGATGCCACGAAGTCGTCCTCGTTCTTCTCGTGTATCGATCTTTCGTGAGACACCAATGTTGTCAGAAGCCGGCATAAATACAAGAAAACGACCAGCCACACTGAGGTGAGTTGTGATGCGAGCGCCTTTGGTTCCTAGTGGTTCCTTAACAACCTGAACAAGGACCTCCTGCCCAGGCTCTAACAATTCGTCGATTTTATGGTTTGGTTTTTGCTGACTCCGCGGACCTGAACGCCCACGCCCCGTGTTATTCGGGCGCCCCCCACGGTCTTTTGAAGCTTCTGTACCCGTAGCATCTTGACCTGCGTCAGCTTCTTCGTCAGTCGCCTCTAACTGATCGAATTCATCTAAAGTATCGATTACATCAGAAACATAGAGAAAGGCGTCTCGCTCGAGTCCGATATCCACGAATGCGGACTGCATTCCAGGTAAAACTTTATTGACCCGACCTTTATAGATATTCCCAACGACACCACGGTCTTTCTCGCGCTCAATGTAAATCTCGCCAACTTGGTCGTCCTCGAGAATAGACACCACTACTTCGTGACCATTCGAGGAGACAATCATCTCCTTGTTCATGTGCTCCAATCTCCCGTGGCTCCAGCGGTAGACTCATAGTTTTCTTGTACAGGCATAGACATGCCCTCGTGCTAACAACAGTTCTCACCGTCAAGCATCGTAAATCGTACAAATCCAAACTACCTACCACTAGACACCATCAATTCGTAAATCGACGCATTCTCACATTAAGAATGAGTCCAAACCCAATCAATGTCGCAATGACGGAAGACCCTCCGTAACTCATCAGGGGCAAAGGAAGACCCTTAACAGGAGCTAAACCTACCGACATTGTGACGTTATAAATCACCTGAAACGCAAACCCAGCCAAAACCCCCACAACGAGGTATTGGCCAATTCGATCCTTAGACAGTCGTGCCGCCTCAAGCGATCGCAGCACAACAAACAGATACAACCCCAGAGCAAACAAGACTCCAATAAACCCTTGTTCCTCCGCCAATACAGAAAAAATAAAGTCGTTATGAGCAACGGGAAGAAAATCATATTGGCTCTGTGTGCCCTGCAAAAATCCCTTACCCGTCAACCCTCCAGAACCCACCGTAATTCTTGCTTGAATTTGTTGGTACCCAGCCCCACGTGGATCTTTCTCAGGATCAAGAAAACTAGCAACACGTGTTTTCTGGTAATCCTCCATACCGTACGCCCAGACAATAGGTGCGGCAAGAACTGCCATCACGGCAATAACTGCAACAACTCGAAGCCTAAGGCCGGCAAATAACATAATGACAACACAGACAGGAAAAAGAGTTACTGCAGTTCCAAGATCGGGCTGTCTTGCAATAAGCAATGCTGGCACACCGACAACTACCACACCAATAAGCCAATCACTAAACCGCCTAGGGCCCCGGTGGTCTCTAGCAAAAATAAACGCAAGCACTAACGTAACGGCGATACGTGCAAACTCCGATGGCTGCAAATTAACTGGGCCCAAATCAATCCAGCGCTGAGCCCCCCCTCGTTCAATTCCAAACCACAGCGTAAAAACTAAGCAGGCTGTCAAGCCTCCATAGATAAGTAAAGAACGACTGACGATGGTCCGATAATCAACCATGAGAGAGGCAACAAGCGCTACCAAGCCGATTAGCAAAGCCCCCAGTTGTCGATAAAACTGACTGCCAACCTGTTCCGTCGTCGCGTCATAAGTGGCACTAAAAATCATCACCAACCCCATTAGACTTAGTGCAACGATCGCCGACAACAGTTTTCCGTCAACGTGCAAATAGAGGCGGCTATCAAACACTATTCATTGCCTCCAATACTTGTAGGAACGGAGGATACCCCCGACAAAATGGGCAACGTGGGTAATTCTCGCCCTTCACGTTTAGCAAAAAACGTTTCGATAACGTGGCGCGCGATCGGGGCTGCAAGGTATCCGTGCTCTGCGTGTTCACCGAAGACCACTCCAGCTATCTGCGGATTATTACGTGGTGCCGCGAAGACAAACCAGCCATGATCGCGAAGATCGCGTGCACTCCCCTCAGCCGCCTCTCTACCCGACAATGAAATCACCTGCGCTGTTCCTGTTTTTCCAATTACATCTCGACCAATAATCTGCCCACGTCGGCCCGTGCCTTCGCGATTAACTACCATCCACAAACCACGCTTAACAACCTCCAAGGTCTTCGGTGAGAGTTTTATCCTCGATGGATTCGCATTCGTCTTGGCCAGCCGCCAACCATTACCGTCACTATACGAATGCAATAATCGCGGTACTACTCGCAGCCCATCATTCGCAACTGTCGCCATCATCACTGCTAAAGAAATAGGAGTAACCGACACCTGCCCTTGTCCGATCGACACGGATATCGTCTCACCGGGATACCAACGCTCGCCGACCGCTTCCTGTTTCCAGACTCTTGACGGCACTAACCCCTTAACCTCATAGGGTAGATCGACGCCACTGATTTGGCCCAAACCCAAGGCCGTGGACCACTTATGAATCTGATCGACGTCCAGTTTTTCACCTAGAGTATAAAAATAGGTGTTGCAGGATTTTTCCAATGCCTCATCCAATGCGACCGTCCCGTGAGTTGCGTGGCACCGAAAAAACCTCCCGTAGAACGTTCCGCCTCCCCCACAAGTCACTTTGAAATCTGGGTCAATTACACCTTCTTCTAATGCCGCAACCGCCATCGCAATCTTAAAGGTCGAGCCAGGGGAGTAACGCCCCCGCAAAGCACGATTTTGAAGAGGGTTTAGTCGATTATTGTTTAACGTCGACCAATCATCGCGGTCAATCCCGGTTGCAAATGCATTCGGGTCATACGCCGGCAAACTAACCAGCGCTAGCACCTCGCCACTTTGAGGATCGAGCACCACCGCGGCACCATCGAAACCTGCCAACTGAAATGCCTCCTCGGCCGCCAGCTGAAGGTCATAGTCAATCGTTAATTTGAGCGACGCTCCCTCTACAGGCTTCACTTCACCGATGGTCTCAATTTCTCGCCCCTGGCTGTTGACAACAACGTGCCGAGAGCCATCAACTCCCATCAATAACTGATTATAAATTTGCTCAAGACCAGCCTGCCCAACAATGTCACCAATTTTTGTCTCACCGAAAGCATCACGTGAGAGCTGAGCGGTAGTAACCTCTCCTACGTATCCAAAGGAATGAGCAGCAAGATGATTGGTGGGGTAATAACGAGCAGGACTTTGTTCGACTACGATACCAGGAAGTTCAAGACTCCGCGCCGATACCGCAGAAACCTGAGACAACGTCGCATCCGGCACCAACACAACCGGTCTATATAACGGCTCATGCTGTTGACGTTCTAAGACACGCCACAATTCAAATTTATCAACAGCAATTACTTCTGATAATCGCTGCAAAGTTTCGTCCAGGTCTGACACCCGTTCCCGAACAAGAGAAATATTCAAAGAGTGACGATTTTCAACCAACACGCGATCATTGCGATCAAATAACACGCCTCTAGGAGCACGCAGCGGCAAGCGGCGCTGATGATTATTCTCGGCCATTTGGAGAAATTTCTCATACTGACCGACTTGAAAATTCCAAAAAGCACCAAGAAGAATGACAAATATTAGAACAACCGCGCCTTGAAACACGGCGATGAGTACTTTGGAATGCTGCGCCTCCCGAACTGGGACTTTGATATACATCAGACTAATTAGTACGCCACCGCTGAGATTTAAACATCATTCGCTCTTTCCGTATACGGCGCCAAAGTACGGGGAATAGTTCGCTAGCACTCACGATCAAAACACCTGCGCTGACATTCAAAATACCTTGCTGCAACACATCCACCCCATCAACTGCAGGAGTAAAAACTCCAATCAGACGATAAACTCCAACAAAAATAATCATATTCATAATCGTTGCAACAGCGATCAAAAGTACGCGATACCCGTACCCTGTTCGCACTAACCGCTTGGCAAGAATCCCCACAGCCACACCGACAAGACTTTTCGCTAGTCCACTAACTCCAACCAACCCCCCCGACATTACATCTTGCAGAAATCCGGCGAGAGTACCCGCCCATAACCCAACAATCGCACCACCAGACAAGGCCGCCAAGACGACGACTACTAACGGGATATCAAAGTTCGTAAAGGCTAAATCAAAAAGACGTGCACCCGTCGTTTGTGCTGTTACTGACACTGCGATCGCTCCCAGCAGTGCTACAACCCTCATTCGACTCCTTCTAACTGTGCCAGTCGATCATCGTCCAACACGATTAATACGTTTTCAAGATTTGTAAATTTCACCACTGGATCAACCGATATCGATTTATAAAGGTCATCACCACGCTGCACATCTCGAACAGTACCAATAACAAAACCCTTCGGGTAAATACCGTCCGTGCCCGAAGTCACGATCGAATCACCAACTCGTACATCTTCAAGGTTTGATACATACTCCATGCGGAGAAGTGGTTGTCCATCCACACCAGCCACAACACCTGCCGCACGCGTTCGTTCTATCAAGGCACCTGCCGCCGCATTACGATCGATCAAAAGCTGGACTTTCGCTGCCCGAGGGCCAGGCGTCCCCACGACTCTTCCAACTACTCCATTGGGCGCAATAACTGCAAAATCCGCCTGAACACCATCTCTAGTACCACGATTTATCGTAAAAGTACGAAACCACGGCGTCGCATCAACAGCAATAATCTGAGCTGGCAATGTTGAAACTTCAACTGAATTGCGTAATTCAAGTAAACGATGAAGAGAAAGAGCTTGTCGCGCCAAGGCATTCTGTTGCTGTAATTGCAGCTCAAGTTGAGCGACTGACTCACGGAGCACGACATTCTCTTCTTCGGTATCACGAAGGAACACATACCGGGACCATACCGACCCGACTGCATTCGCGCTGGTCGCAAAAATTTCTTCTAACCCAGCGAGGACACTAAAGCTCACGACCTGCAGGAGGTTTCCTTCCTGGCGTACATTTACCTGAACCGATATAAGGATCAAGTGGCCGATCACTACAGCCAAGACGAGGTAACCGATACGTTGCTTTCTCTTAAACACGTACGCCTCGCGTCCTTCCAAAAAATACCGGCGTATGAAGAAAAACTCAGCTAGTCAGGAATAGATATCTTCCTTAGTAAATTAAAGTCATTCAACATTTGTCCGGCACCAAGCACAACAGAGGAAAGTGGCTCTTCGGCCATCGCCAATGGCACACCCGTTTCCTCACGTAGCCGTATATCAAGATTTTTCAACATCGAACCACCGCCTGTCATTACGATGCCGCGGTCAACAATATCTGCTGACAACTCCGGAGGAGTTCCCGCAAGAGCATCTAGCACCGCTTTGACAATCTGTTCAACGGTATCTGACAAGGCTCCACGTATTTCTTCATCTGTGACCGTAATAGTCTTCGGTACGCCCTCAATCAAATGGCGACCTTTGATTTCATATGTAGTCGGCGTGTCCAGCTTGTAAGCGGAACCAACGTGCATTTTTATTTGTTCCGCAGTTCGTTCTCCAATCAACAAGCTATATGCCTTTTTGATGTACGAAGTAATCGCATGATCCATCTCATTGCCGGCCACACGAACAGAACTCTTATAAGCAATCCCGGCCAATGAGATCACGGCAATGTCCGTGGTGCCACCGCCGATATCGACGATCATATTTCCGGATGGTTCCGTGATCGGCATGCCCGCCCCGATTGCAGCTGCCATAGCCTCTTCAACGAGATGCACTTCTGAAGCACCAGCCTTATCGGCACTGTCACGAACCGCGCGCTTCTCGACTTCAGTGATTCCAGATGGCACCCCAATGACCATCCGGGGACTGATCCACATCGTGCGATTGTGGGCCTTCTTAATGAAGTACCCCAGCATCATCTCTGTCCGCTTGAAATCAGCGATAACACCATCTCTCAAAGGTGTAATTGCTTCGATATTACCGGGCGTCCGCCCCAACATCTCCTTGGCTTCGCTACCGACCGCCTCAACGCCTCCATCGCGCATATTAATAGCCACAATCGACGGTTCATTAAGCACAATCCCCTTACCACGAGCGAACACACACGTATTCGCTGTTCCAAGGTCGATCGCAAGATCATTTGAAAACAATGAAAAAATCGAACGAAAATTCAACTTCTAATATCCGTAATGTAAAAGCTCAATCTGAATCGAGTATTGTTGGAATCTCACTGACGGTACGGACGCAAGGTCACCGAAATGTCGTTGGCTAACCGTAGCACGAATAAGCGAATAACCATCGCTCCGGTAGGTTCTGATAATTCCTCTAAGTCCTTTACCTACCAGAAAATATATCACACGCCCCAGTGCAAACTAGTGCATCTAGCACCCGAATAATCAAGAAATATTGGTCGACTTGAATGTCCATGAACAAAGAACATGGCTTGGAACCCAACGAAGTCAATCAAAATACGCATCCTGCCAATAGCAAAAGCTCTCACAGAAACATCGTACCGAGACCACCCACTTGAACTAGGCCCCAATCTCAACTGCTTGCCGACATTGAACTTCTCCCCCTAGAATGAGGGTTCGCTTTAACGCAACTAATTTAATTATTTCGGGAGGGTTCCGCACGTCATGACCATGCTTGACCAAATGCGACGACACAAGGGATGGCTCAAATGGAGCCTCGGACTTGTCGTACTGGCTTTCATCGCAATCATCCCCGGCGTTTCCATGAACCCGATGACCGACCCAACCCTCCCATCAACTGTTATTGCCAGAGTCGGTGAGCATGAGATATCCGTGCAGCAGTTCCAACAAATTTACAACCAGCAGCTCAATAACTACCGCCTGCAATCAGACGGGGAGATGTCCGAAGAAATCCTTCGTTCCTTTGGAATTGATCGACAAATCCTCCTGCAACTAGTCGACGAATACGCAGCAATCACTGAAGCACAACGTCTCGGCCTTGTCGTCAGTGACGCCGAACTTCGAGAACGTATCCTTGCGACACCACAACTGCAAGTCAATGGACAATTCATCGGGGATACCGCCTATAACGAGCTACTTCGAACACCTGCGGCTCGCGAACAATTCGAGGAAGACACGCGTCAGCAAATAATGATCGAACGATTACAAACGGCCGTTGTCGGTTGGATGACGGTTACTGACCAGGAAGTGGCCGAAGAGCATCGCCGACGGAACGAAAAGGTCAAGGTTAATATCGTTTCGTTTAGAGCTTCAGAGTTTCGTGATGAAACAGAAGCTACCGATGAAGACATCAACCTTCTCTATGAAGAAGAAGCCGCCAATTATGAAGTTCCTGAAAAACGACAACTGCGTTTTCTCCTCGTTGACGAGGCAGAAATTTTTGATAGCCTGACCGTCACCGACGATGAAATCCGTCAGTACTACGACACAAACATTTCGCAGTATCAAACCCCAGGACAAGTAAACGCCAGTCACATTCTTCTTCGCATTGCTGACGACGACACAGAGGAAGACGTCGCTACACGTGCAGCTGACCTCGCTGAACAGGCCCGAGGTGGCGCCGATTTCGCCGAACTCGCCCGAGAACATTCTGATGATGACGGAACAGCGGCTACTGGAGGAGACCTAGGGACCCTTGTACGAGGACGTGCAGTCCCTGAGCTTGAAGCTGCAGCCTTTGCAATGGATGAAGGCGACATCTCGGACCCAGTAAAAAGCGCGGCGGGCTACCACGTCATACTCGTAACCGAAAAACAAGAAGAAATAACGCAGCCATTTGAGACTGTACAAACACCTATTGAGAACCTTCTAAAGCAAGAACGAGCTTCATCGCGCTCGACAGCGCTCGCACGAGCGATCTCAGCCGAAGTGGAAACGCCTGAAGATCTAGTGCAGGCCGCCGCTTCTCGTGGCTACGAATTACAAGAGTCAGGTTTCGCAGCGCGTGGAGAACCAATCCTTGGTCTCGGAATGGCCCCGCAAGTCTCTGCCCAAGCATTTTTCCTTGAACCAAATGAAGTTGCTGGCGTCGACACGCCATCCGGACCCGCGTTCATTACAGTAATCGCCACCCAAGACCCCTATATCCCGCCAATTGATGAAGTCCGCGATCAAGTGCGTGAAGATGTCATTAGAAAGAAGTCGCTGGCGCTGGCGTTAGAACGTGCAAATGAAGCAGCGGAGTCACTGGAATCAGCAGAAGACTTCGTTTTGGCAGCCGAAGCGGCTGAACTTACAGTCGGCACAAGCGAACTCGTCGCACGTGGCGCCTCATTCCCACAGGTCGGTATAAGCGCACCAATCGAAGCCGCCGCCTTCGCCATGGAACCTGGGTCAGTAAGCGGTGCTATCCAAGCAGCGAACTCGGCGGCCATCGTCCATTTAGTAGAAAAGGAAGACGCATCCGAGGATGATCTCATAGCCACACGCGATACACTCCGAAACGAGTTACTGGGGTCTCGGCAGAATCAGTTCTTTAGCGCCTACATGGAAACTGCGAAAGAACGTATCGATATAGATATCGACGAAGAGCTTTTAGACCAGACCCTCAATCCGATCTAGAACAAGATTTTTTCAGCGCACAGGCATGAGTGCCATAGGCGCCCCCTGCACATAGCCCAGAGGCCATGGTCCCAGCACGTCTCTGAGCATGTTAGTAAACGGCGACATCAACACCCCAAGCGCTCCCCTAGTAGCGCCCACTCCGAATGAATTGCGAAGCACTTCGAAAAATGTACGAGGTTGCGGATATGTCACCAGTTCGATCGGACTATCTGCAGCGATACCGGCTTCTGTCTTCGCAACCTCGATAGCTCGGTGAAATCCTCCCAATTCATCGACAAGGCCATTGTCATACGCTTGGCGACCAGTCCACACCCGTCCCTGTGCCATCTGATGCACCTGGGCACGACTAAGCTCACGACCGTCGGCAACCACCTGCAAAAATCGCTCATACGTATCATCGATCTGAGCCTGCACAGCCTCGCGTGCGCTATCTGAGAAGTGAGTCGTCGGCGAAAACAGATCAGCATGCGCCCCGTCAGTCACGACCTCAACGTTGACACCAAGCTTATCCAACGTCTCACCAGCAACATATTTTCCACCATAAACACCGATCGAACCGGTAAGCGTCCCCGGGTGCGCGACAATTGCATCCGCCGGAACTGCGATGTAGTACCCACCAGACGCAGCAAGGTCTGACATCGATACAATTACTGGTTTCTCAGCACTCGCCAGATCGATCTCTCGCCACATCATGTCAGCTGCTACCGCAACCCCCCCTGGACTATCGACCCGGAGAATAATTGCCTTAATCGCATCATCATCACGAGCGGCTCGAATAGCTGACATTATCGTTTCCGAACCAACAGTTTGATTGCCCTGCAAATCATTTCCATTGCTTCCAAAATTGATAACGCCTTCCGCATAGACAAGAGCAAATCGTGAGCCCTCTTCACTGGGCAACGTCACCTGCCGGTAGACTTCGTAGTCAACAATCGAGGCATCACTACCGAGCGTCAATCCATCTACGACCTGATCTTCATAGACAAGCGCGTCTACAAACCCAACACGCACAGTATCTGCCGGTCTATACGGACCGTCGTCGATAAGTGCGCGAACACGAGTCAGCGGCAATTCACGCCCTTCCGAAATCCCAGCGACCAACTGGTCATAGATATCGCGGTTTAATGATTGAGCCATCTCACGATGCTCGCGCGTAAAGGTTGTTTCGGTATAGAGGTTCACAGCCGTTTTATAGTCGCCAGCAGACAACATATCTGCCTGAAAACCGACCTTATCCAGCGCCTCTCTCAAAAACACTTCATAGCTACTGATACCGATGAGATTGAGAGGACTCGCCGGAGTCATGAATATCTCGTCACAGGCAGATGCCAAGTAGTAAGCCTGCCCCGTGCCATACTCTAAGTACGCAACGATCGGCTTATTAGACTCCTTAAAGTCAATCACGGCATCCCGAATTTCCTGGACCTTTCCCCATAAGCCTTCAGTAATTGGCGGAATGAGGACCACCGCCGATATCCGCTCGTCTGCCTTCGCCTTACGAAGCGTACTAACGAGCGACAGAACCGTATCTCTCTGGTTGATTAGGCCAAAGACATCGTCGGCCTCCTGCTCACCAAGGTTGTCCGGCACACGTAGCCACAAAACTGAATTGGTTTCAATTGTTGGGCTACCACTTCCCAAGAAATAAACCAACGCAACACCGGATAAGGATATAAACACGGCCATCACAACAAATGACAAAATGAAACGCATACCTCTCGACATCAGCACATGGTCTCCTTAGAAGAAAAGCTCGCTTTAGCGAGTATATGAGGAAGACAAAGAGACTGGAAAAGTGAGTGGTATACTCTCGCTCTCCAAGGGCACCCTACTGCGGAAGTGGCGGAACGGCAGACGCGCTAGCCTCAGGAGCTAGTGAGCTTCGGCTCGTGGGGGTTCAAATCCCCCCTTCCGCACCATATCTTGAGAAAAATCTGGTTCAACGGAGAATTTACCGTTTGGACGAGACGGAACCCTACGGGGTCGAGGTGTGGGTAAGTTCTAGCATATAAATACGCACGTTGACGTCTAAGGCTTCCGACTCGAAAAGGGAGAACTCTGGTTGCCAAAAGCGTCAAGACATCTTAGACGCCGCGGTCCATCCACACGCAACCGCGGCAATTCCAAAAACGACATTAGCACTGACCGCAGCGACCGCCAGTGACCGTTCGCCAGACATCCATAGACTGTAAGACTCGTAACTAAACGTCGAGAAAGTCGTGAGAGACCCAAGAATGCCGGTCACCAGAAATACTCGCCAGTGCGCATTGAGTAATTCACGCTGGTCGATTAAAAACAAAAGCACCCCAATCGCAGCACAACCCATAACGTTGGCAATGAGCGTTGCATAGGGAAAGCCTAGATTCCCTTGGCCCATAAGCAGAGCGACCGCATAACGTAAACAGGCCCCAATCGCACCACCGACTGCGACAGCGACGAATAAATTCATGTGCGTATTATCGCTGTCTTTCACGCACTGTCTATGGGCCGTCAACTCATCTAGGACGAAAACTCACCTGAAGATGCATTCTTCTTTTTCCCGTCTCGACGACTATCATACGAGTCACACAGGTATTGAGTGTTTAGATTCACGAGGAGAAAGTCACAATGACTCGGGTACTCACCACAGGAATAGCACTAACACTGGGCATAGTCGCCGTACTACTCATTAGCCATAACCTTCATGCACAACAATCAAGCGACGCCACGCCCGTTAGACAAAACCCAAATATCAATCGCCCGATTACGAACGAAGGATTCGATAGTGCGGTCATCATGCTGCTACAACGACTGGTTGCAGCTTACGGCCCGATCGCCAACAGCAATGACCGACCCAATCCCTACCGACGTGTTGAACCGTTTGGAGATGCCCCGCCCGGCAACAACGGGGAATGGGCAGCTGTTATTGGTGCCGAGGGAGGGCCGGATGGCAATCTATACGTTTTGCATCGCTGTCAATCGAATTCCTGTGTGGATCGTACGGAACCACCGGTGGTAATACTCGACCCGCGCACGGGCGATCGACTCGGAGAATGGGGCGAAGGATTAATGGCTTTTCCCCATGGCCTTCATATCGATCACAACGGCAATATCTGGGTAGCCGATGTCGGACGTGGTAATGCTGAAGGCGGACACTTGGTTCGAAAATTCAGTAGCGACGGTAATCTTCTCATGACGATTGGCCAGTCTGGCGTTGCCGGAGATGAGCCAGGGTTACTTCGCGAGCCGACCGACGTCGTAACAACGCGAGAGGGAATCATTTTCATCACTGAAGGCCATATAAAAAACGGTCCTCGAGCACGCATCTCCAAATATGCATCAGACGGCACATTTATCGCTCACCTCGGAATAACCGGGCAAGGACACCAGGAACTCAGTGCGCCGCATGCGATCGCCGTCGATACAACGGGTCGACTATTTATTGCCGACCGAGACAACAACCGAATCCTGATTTGGGACCAAGACGGGAACTATATCGACCAGTGGCAACAATTCGGTCGTCCTAGCGGTATTTATATCGATCATACCGACACGATCTACGTCGCGGATTCTGAATCATGGGGTCCTGACAATCCTGGATGGAAAAAGGGCATCCGGATCGGCAGTGCGAAAACGGGTCAAGTCCATTACTTTCTTGAAGATATTGAATCAATGGACTTTGCCCACAGTGGCGCTGAAGGCGTCGGTGTCGATACGTTCGGCAATGTCTACGGAGGGGTAGTCCGCCGTCAGATGCTGGAACGGCATGAACCTGCTCAGGAGCGTGCCACCCGAGGCGCAACATGGAATACACGCTGAAATAGACGCGTAACTCAGCTATTCAACGAACTGGATTCAAAGTTTCTACTAATTTTCGTTGACTGCACTTCGTAAACATTTCTTTGATCCTCAATGAGGCGACCGCAAGTCATGAGGGAAAACTATAAAAACCGACTCGACAAACGGCGGCTATCTGGACTCATAATATTCTTTTAAATTAAATCATTTAAGTTTCAGGAGAACCCAAATGGCAGAACCAATCGGTGAATTTCATATGAAAAACACGGGGAACAGTTTTGACTTGTTAGGTGATAATAGACTTCAACAGACCGCTGATTTTGAAGGTACGGCAACCGGTTTTGGCACCGTCTTCGGCACGTTGGTTTTCCGACAAGATCTCAGTGAAGCAAGTGATACAAGTGGGTCTCTTTCTTTCGTTGGAAAAGCCATCCTTGATGACAACTCAATAGCGGGTGGCATCGGCCATGGCACATGGGAACAAATTGGACAAGAAGCACGATTTAAGATCGTCATGACCGTAAAAGTCTCAGACGGAACGCAGCATCGAAGCGAAGGTATCGTGGACCACCCGGCTCGTACATTCGACGGGAAGATGTACGAAGTCTGAACTGCTACCCCTTATTTTTCCGTACACAAAAAAGGCGGCTTCAGTGCTATTCACTGAGCCGCCTTTTTCAACTCTAAAACAAATGCCTACTGACCGCCTTGTGCAGCCTTTCTCTCTTCGGCTCTTGCACCACCCAGCATCGCATCCATCGAGTAGTTACCCTCATGACAGGCATACTCAAACAACGGTAAGTCATTCCGCGTCATTGGAACCTCAGCCGTCCATGGACTTGTCCACGTCGCCGGGTCGTTAACTGTGAATTCGTAGGATAAGGTGTCCGCATCCACAATTCTAAAGCGCTCCACCAACTTCATGTCTTTGCTAGAGCCCCGCCACGTGCTGTAGGCATCGTGATCCTGGAAGTTCGTCGTCTCAACAACCAACGTATCCCCCTCCCAATGGCCACGAGAGTCCCCGGACCACTGCCGAATCGAATCGCTCAGGCTTGGCTGGTCACCCAAAGGAATGATCCGCGCCGTATGAACCATTTCGGTTAACACCACAGCGTAATCTTCAGTCTGAAAGAACTGCATGTTCTGGTTATAGCCACCAGGCGTAATGGGAGGCCCAGCATTAAACCCTAATAAGCATCGATCCGCATTACTCAGTTCCGTGTAAGACGTTGGAATCTCAACGTTGAACGAACCTACTTTCGTTCTTCTCACGCCCCCAGCTTCCGTCGTGGGAGGAATCCGGCCATTCGGCGGATCGGTCACCAATGACGTTCGACCTGTAGATGTCGTACCTCTATCCATCCAGAAATTGTTATAGCCACCAACATTGCCACCCACTTCCGTCCGACGCGCCTCTGCATGCAGCAGCTCTTCATTTCGGTCCACAACCTCCTGCTCGAGGTTTGCGGTCTCCTCCTCACTCAGAAATTCTTGGTCGGCACGCTCTTCCGGACGCTCCAATGGCGTGATGGTCCGAAAATCCCACACCCCTTGCAGGTCCGGAGTCCCCCAAGCAGTCCGCAACGACTCTTGTCCAACCGCGGGAATAGCCACGCTCACCAGAGCACCACATGCCAATGCAATCGTCATCGTTCGAAGACCCATCATCTGTCTCGCCTCCAAGCTCACCAATGAGCTAGTTATTGACCACCCTGCGCGGCTTTTTGTTCGTCCGCTCGTGCGCCAGCCAGCATCGCTTCCATCGAGTAATTGCCCTCGTGACAAGCATACTCAAACAGCGGCAGTTCGTTCCGCTTCATTGGAACCTCGGCCGTCCACGGAGTGACCCATGTTTCTGGATCCGTCACCGTAAACTCATAAGACAACGTATCCGCATCCACGCGACGAAACCGTTCGACTAATTTCATGTTTGTGCTGGAACCGCGCCAATTGAAATGGAGGTCATGGTCGTTAAAATTCTCAGTTTCGACCACCAACGTATCTCCGTCCCAATGCGCACGAGAATCTCCGGACCACTGCCGAATACTGCCATCAATATGAGCGCCAGAATCAATTGGAATAATCCTCGTGGTATGAACCATTTCAGTAAGCACCGCGACATAATTTTCCGTCTGAAACAACTGCATATTTTGGTTATAGCCCGCTGGCGTGATTGGAGGACCAGCGTTAAACCCGGTAATGCAACGATCGAAATTACTGAGTTCTGTATAGGACTCGTAAATGACGTCTTTAAAGGAGGTTGGCTGACCGGCGGCCCTTGCCTGCCCAGCCTCAGTCATGTCGGGAAATCTGCCGTTTGGCGGGTCAATAATGAGTGATGTCCGGCCGGTCGACGTCGTGCCCGTATCCATCCAAAAATTGTTGTAGGCCCCGATACTCCCACCGGCCTCTGTCCGACGTGCCTCAGCATTTAGCAATCGTTCGTTTCTGTCCAGAACCTCCTGCTCGAGGTTTGCGGTCTCTTCTTCACTCAAAAATTCTTGATCGGCACGCTCTTCAGGACGCTGCAATGGCGTAATTGTTCGAAAATCCCACACCCCTTGCAGATCAGGGGTCCCCCAAGCTGTCCGCAACGATTCTTGACCAACCGCAGGAACAGCCAGACACACGACAACACAACCAGCGACCGCAACCACTCGAATCCAAGCCATCATCACTATCTATCCCTCCAAAGTTCGCCAACGAGTTCCTTATTGACCTCCACCCTGAGCAGCTTCCTGTTCATCGGCCCGCGCACCAGAGAGCATGGCATCCATCGAATAGTTGCCTTCGTGACAGGCATATTCGAACAACGGCAAATCGTTCCGTTTCATCGATACCTGCGCCGTCCATGGACTCGTCCACGTGTCCGAATCGTTCACCGTAAACTCATACGACAACGTGGCGTCATCAATACGGGTAAACCGCTCGACCACTTTCATGTTCTTGCTTGAACTCCGCCAGTTCGCATACACAGCATGATCATTGAAGTTCTCCGTCTCAACAACCAGTGTGTCGCCATCCCAATGAGCATGGGAATTCCCTGACCACTGCCGGATCGCATCATTCGCTCCAGGAGGATCACCCACTGGAATAATCCGCGTGGTATGAACCATCTCCGTCATAATTGCCACATAGTCAGGCGTCTGAAACAGTTGCATGTTGTTGTTGTAGGCGCCCGGCGTCATCGGCGGCCCTGCATTGAAACCCATGATGCATCGATCGAAATTACTCAGGTCCGTGTAGGAATCATAAATCTTGTCAGTAAAAGAGGACGGAGCACTCGACCTTCTCGCCTGACCGGCATCAGTCATGTCCGGAATGCGACCGTTCGGAGGGTCAAGAATCAATGAGGTCCGCCTGGTGTCGTCGGTATTGGTGCCTCGATCCATCCAAAAATCGTTGTACGCCCCGATGTTGCCACCAACTTCCGTCCGCTGAGCCTCTCTATTCGCCAGTTCCTCGATTCGATCGACAGCTGCCTGCTCTAGGTTTGCAGCCTCTTCCTCGCTCAGAAATTCTTGGTCGCCACGATCTTCAGGACGCTCAAGTGGTGTGATGCTACGAAAATCCCATACACCCTGAAGGTCCGGTGCCCCCCACGACGTTTGTGGGGCCTCCTGTGCCGAAACAGCAGTAATCGTCAACAAAGTCAGCATCAAAATCAACGATACGATTCGCGATTCAATTTTTAACATCAGGCTTACCCTTCCCCCTGCTATTCACCGCCATTACCAATGGCAACCGAAAAACGATACCAATGTTCGTCATCCAACACAACTACGGAGCTTTTTCCGTCCGCTCCTCAGCTCGTGCACCACTCAGGACATTCATAAGACTGTAATTTCCTTCGTGGCAGGCGTATTCATAGAGGGGCCCTTCCGTCACACCGCGTGAGGCCTGGTTTGTCGTTAAAGGAATTCTGACACTCCACGGTTCAGTAAACTTCGCCGGGTCCGTCAAAGTAAATTCGTACTGCAGCGTATCGCGGTCAATCCGCGTAAACCGCTCAACGAGATGCATGGTTTCCGTCGGCATTCGCCACGTGGCTGCCCAACGCTCAGACATCCCATCAACAAAATGCATTGACTCGACCACAAGCGTGTCACCTTCCCAGTGACCACGGATATCACCATTCCATTGACGAACTGGCGTTCGCGGTCGATCTGTAATCGGAATGATTCGGCGATCCCGAAACATTTCATGAAGAATGACAACATGATCAGGGGTTTGAACAATCTGGTGATTCGGATTATAGCCAAGCCAGAACATAGGCACACCGTCTGTCATACAGCGTTCGCCAGTATCAACATCGACCCAGGAATCACGCTGACCGTTCACACGATACGCGACCTGGCGTCGTTCGCGTTCCGCCATAGCGGGCGTATATGGTACTTGGCCGTCAGATGGTGACGTGATCAACGCCGTACGTCGGTCAGGCACGACCCGCGTTCCTGGGTCAAACCAGATTTGGTTATATGTCCCAGGATCACCATCGCTCGGCTCTCGTTCGACAAAGCGACTCTCGTCTGCTCGCCGCTCAAGTGCCGCCACCTCTTCCTCCGTCAACACGGCTTTCCCTACATGCTCTGGTCGTCTCTCAAGCGGCGTCATGGTCGATCCGGTCCAGATTCCCTGAAGATCAGGAGTCCCCCAGGGAGTGCGAAGTATGCTCTGCGCCAGAACCGAATCTGCTAGAGACCACGCCACCGAAACAACGACCAACAGCGCCAAAAAACCTTTTCTCATGTGCTCTCTCCGCTCTCTACTGACACGTCTCGGCGAGGTGTGTAATCGATACGAGGTTAAGCCGATTCTCAGACGCGCCTTCGATATACAGCCCTTTGACCCAAACTTTGTGCTCAACGTGCGCATCGACACCAAATTCATCAAGCGTTCCAATCAGCCGCACACGGCCACTCCCCAGCGGAACATCTGATGCCGGCTGTTCTGGAAGTCGATCATGGATCTCCTCAGGAATCGTTGCTTTATCGACAAAGAATCCTTCGGTTTTTTCGCCCGCAACACACCCGACGAACGTGACCATCACTACGGTGTTCGTCACAGACTGCGCTGAGCTCACTGAGTACAAAACGAGCACGAACAGAATAGTTCTGAGAACTTTTATCATTGTGGGCCGCTATCAACTTCTTTCCGCCACCAACCCGTTCCAAAATTGGTCCATGGACCGCCATCCACAGAGATTCTTGACTCCACTTTAAAGTTGAACGGAGAGACAATCCGCGTCACATTCCGAACACGTACGTCGACTCCATTAATCAGCGATGGCGCCGACTCATAATGGATGGTGTAGAAACCACCGAGGTCACCACCGATCCGACCTGCTTTGAGTAGATCAAAGCCACGGCTATCGTTCTCAAGACGTGTAAATGATTGTTGAGACTTGAGGTATACGATAGTCGCCGCCACCGTAAACGGACCATCTGGACCAATCGCTTCGATCGAACTAACGTAATTTCGACCATCTTCTCCAGCCGAAAATGTTTCCCGCCCCTCGATCATGCCCCCACTTCCGAATGGACTCTCCGGTGTTCGCCACTCAAATGTCCATAAACCAGGAAAATACTGGTCATAATCAAACAATGGAATTTGATCGCCACTCTCGGTGGGACGACCCAGGTCTGGTATTTGTCCTTGCGGAAGACGCTGTTGCGCTACTGCCGTCTGTCCAGATAACACCAGCAGTGCCATCGTTACGAAAACCGAGAGAATAGAAGTCGGTCGAAACACCACAGAATCCTATTCGTCGTTCGTGCTCGACTTAGCCTTTGTCAAATCCTGACTGTCAACGACATACTCAGTAAAGGCCTGGTACATCTCATCCCAACTCTGCTGCCCCCAGTACACTTCGAGATGCGGTCCTGGATTCCAACGATTATTAAGCGAGTTGTCATAGACACCAATACCAGTAATCTTGCTGCCGGCAGGAAGGTGCAACGGTTCGGCAAGTTCGTAATGGATTTGCCAATTGAAATCAAAATTTGGCACGTCAAGAATGGTCTGCTCACGACCGTCTGGGTAAGTAACCACCCAGCGCAAACTCTTGCCCCTTAAATGCATATGCGGGGATAACGCATACAGAGTAATCGGTTCAGTAACCGGAGTAATCCCCGTAATCTTCCAATCGTCCGCGTATGGTGGAATATTCGGAATCTTGGCGCGCAATACTTTTCCGGTCTCAAGGTCTCGCGTCGGTTTTATTTCTTCTCCTTCGACAATGTAAATGTCATTCCCGAAAGGGTCGGTAGGAAAGGCATTCCCCGCCTGACGAGTTAACACCTCATGCGTCACCGGTTTCGTGTTAAACCAAATCCCGAGCTTGTGTTGGTCAGTCGCTGGCACTCCAATCGGGTTGTAGTGCAGTGTCCAACGCATCCACTTGTCGGCCGCTAGTCGCTTGCCTGTCCCAGGTTGATGCCGCTCCACGCCCCGACCAGGCACATAGGACAAGAGTTTGCTTGACCCAGGGAGATTGACCTCGTTAAAGACGCTTTGCTCGACGCGACCTTCATTCTCAATCGCGTCACGCACAACAACGGCATCGTTCTCATCGTCGATAAGAATGCCATCGACAACACGTTTTCCCGCAGGAAGGTCGCGCGTGTAGATCGCAGAATGGTGCGTAACCGCGAAGTTGCCGGGACGAAGTTCCAATACTTCTGCAAAACGATCCTCCTCCCACGGCATCGGCGACCAAAAATCAAGGTAATCTTCTTCGCCTTCTGCAGCAATTTGATATTCAACCGGCATTGGAATGATGTAGTCGGGTTCGCCACCTTCATACGTCCACCCATCAGCAAACTCTGGACGCGCGGGCAGGTCGGCATCATTTCCCTTCGGCGACCCCGCATCCACCCAGGCAACAATGGTGTCAATCTCGCCTTGGTCAAGATAGCGCTCGTTACGAAATTCAAGACTATTCGCTGGATCCGCCCCCCACGGCGGCATTACACGAGAGACAACAACGTCTTTAATTGAACGCGCCCACGGACGCGCTTCCTCATACGAGCCAAGCGACATCGGAGCGATATGATTTGGCCGGTGGCACGTAACGCAATTATCAAAGATGATCGGAGCCACATCTCTAGTAAATGTCGGCGATTCGGCAGCGTTCAACCTAACGCCCGAAAAACCCACTATTACTGCGACACCGACGATCGTAACAGCACAACGATATGGCATCAGATTCGCCCCTCCCATTTGGACTCTACAACAGAACTAACGTCCCAACCACCATTGCATTGTCGATGTCACGAGTTCGCTCGCATCTTGCTGCACAAAGTGTCCAACACCTGGCACGGTCACAAGCGTTAGATCCTGGTCAAGCCAGTCCCATGTGTTGTTTAGCGCGCCGGACAACAGTGCCGTATCGTCAAGTCCGTGAAACATCAAGACCGGCATCGTAACCGGAGGAGCTGGCGGCGGCATCTCGTCGCCAGGAGTGACACGCGGATAATTAGCCTTATACATGTTCAACATGCCCGTAAAATCAGACCGTTGAAATGCTTCAACATAACGCCGCCGAGCAGCAGAGTCAGTCACCCAAAAGGCAAGGGTTTCAGCCGTCATTGGACGACCAAACAACACATCAGGATCATTTGGAGTCTTTTCCTGAAACGTGCGAGCGTATGCACTGTTCTCATACTGCTGTGGATTCGTAACTAGTTCTCGCGACAATCCATTCGGATGCGGTAAATTTAGAATCACTAACTTATCAGTCAACGTCGGTTGCGTCATGGCAAAGTACCACGCAACCATTCCGCCCCAATCGTGGCCAACGATAACGGCGCTGTCCTCTCCGGTGTCTCTGATCACAGCTGCTATATCAGCAATATGGTTCGGCAACGCGTACGCATCGACACCTTCTGGTTGATCACTTAGGTTGTACCCTCGTAAATCAACGGCCACAACGCGATACTCACTAGATAGTGCTGCCATCTGGTGACGCCAGGTGTACCAAAAATCAGGAAATCCATGAATCATTACGACCAGCGGACCTTGCCCAAGACTCGCATAGTGAATACGAACCCCATTATTTTCTGCGTAATGATGTTCTACACGCTCGTACAAATCCTGCGCCACAGCACTCCCCATCATCATCGAAAGACACAACACCAAGCATCCGATTCGGAATGCGGCTAGGCCGGACCGGTCTAAGTCACATTGCAAAAACGGCAACCACGCCATTATTTACCCAACCCTCTCATCACCAACCAAAGCATCGGTATAGTGCATGCCGTCTATTGTTCGTTCGAAGCCTCAGCTTCTCCCGTCCGTTCCGCCGAAAGGATGTTGGTCATCGCATAGTTTCCTTCGTGACAGGCGTACTCATAAATAATGTACTCAGGCAACCGAGGCATATGTCGCATGCCTGTCCACGGTTGCGTATACACAGAATCATCTTCAATCGTGAAGGTGTGCTCGATGGTATTGTCGTCAAGTCGCCGAAAACGCTCAACGGCCACCGTTCCTGGGGACGAAGGAAATCGGTGCTGAGTTTGCTCACTAAAATTACGCGTTTCGACGACCAACGTGTCGCCTTCCCAATGGCCACGCGAATCTCCATTCCACTGGCGAACGTCCCCGGTCAATTGCGAGCGACCGTCGAGAGGAATAATCCGAACGTCATGAATATTCTCAACAAGAATGGCAACGTGATCAGGAGTCTGAAAGATTTGATAGGTGTTGTTATATCCCGTCGACACCGGAGGCACTCCATGATACGTAATGCAGCGATCCCAGTTACTCCGGTCAAGCCATGAGTCCGCGGGGTGGTCGGCCGTATAGGCCCGTTCGGCTTCAGCCTTAGCGGTCGTCTCAGGTCTAACGGGCAGACGACCATTCGCCGGTTCGGTAATAAGTGACGTCCGCCGGTCCGGACTCACACTCCCACGATCAAACCAGAGCGCATTGTAAGAACCGACACTACCAGGCGGCGGTGCGACATCACGAGTAACCGCAATGTTCCGTTCAGCTGCTTCCTCCTCAGAATAGTACTCACGCTCGCCAAGGCTACTAGGGCGCTGTAACGGCGTAAGCGACGCATAAGACCACGTCCCTTGTAAGTTCGGGTCACCCCACGCCGTGCGCGCATTACCATCCGTCTTCGTCTGGCCCATAACAGGACCTGTCAAAGCAATTACCCACAAACACACAGCGAAAACCTCTGCGACCGTGCGGTTTTTCATAGCACACCTCATAGTTGTCGTTGCGCTACCATAGCGCCCCATTTCACTGCGTGCAAGACAAACGCGGTATGATTTGGATCCGAAAGCGAGGTTCATTATGGTTAGCCGTTCCACTCTACGTATCGTCGCTATACTCATCATTACTGCCATCGCATTAACAACACCTGCACTAGCTCAAAAAACCACTTTTGAACCACTACGTCTGGTGGATGGGCAACCTGATCTGAATGGAATTTGGAATAACGTGGGGTCTTCTCACATTCCCCTTGAACTCCCTGATGAATTCGCGGGCCGAGTACCGAGTCAGCAAGAAATTGACGACCTTGTAAAAGCACGCTCTGACCGCGGGAAATCCGCTACATGGCAGGGACACGAGAATAGTCGCGGAGTCGGCGCCTATGCCAATTACTGGTTCGACTGGTTTTGGAAAGAACCGACGGCGATTGATGCTCCAGCGCTACTTATAGAACCAGCCAATGGCAAGATGCCGAGCATGACGGAGAAGGGTCAGAAAAGCGTCGCGTACTACCGAGAGCACCTCCACGATTCCTACTCAACCATGGAAACAGGTGACCGGTGTTTATCACGGGGCACTTACGGCATCATGATGCCAACGGCCTACAACAACGGAAAAATGTTTTTCCACACACCGAATCACGTCGTAATTCTGAGCGAAATGATCCACAACGCTCGTATTATTCCGATAAGTACTGACCCTCACGTTAACGACTCGATCACCCAGTGGAACGGTGACCCCCGCGCGCGCTGGGACGAAAACACGCTCGTCGTCGAATCAAAAAATTTTAAAGCCGTTGGAAATCAACGCGGACCAGGTTCACGAGCACCTCAAACGGAAGCCCGACACGTCGTGGAACGCTTTTCGTTGCTCGATCAGGACACTCTGCACTATGAGCTACAAGTGAATGACCCGGAAACCTACACCGCACCGTGGACGGTCGCATTCAACTATAGACGTGACAACGAGTACCTTCAGTTTGAATACGCCTGTCACGAAGGAAACTACGCCGTCCCGAACTCGCTTAGCGGAGAACGCGCACAAGAAAATAAGTAGTCAGATTAGAGTGATGACTGAAAACTATCGCTCCCCAAGGGAATAAAGATCGAAACGTTTTAGGTGACCGATGCGGTTGCCGATTAGCGAGTAACTCTTGAAACTCGCGAACATCAAACGTCATCAAATTTTCGTCAGGCGGACGGAATTTGATGACGTTTGAAACACTGGAAAAAGCGAAAGCGGCAGAATCTTCATTGCAGGCCCAGGTCGGGCCAGCCCGTTGCTCAGGGTCGAACGCGCACGTACTTCCTCAGCGTTCGTGCATTGACATGAGGATTCGGAACGGGTTCTCCTCCGTAAAGATTGCCTTCGCGATCCACGGCAACGAACTCCGCTCCGTTCCCCGGAAGGATGTGGGGATTCGCCCACGGGAAGCGAATGAACTCCTTCACCCAACCCGTCTCAACTTCACCAATGCGAATGCCCATTTCATACCCTGGATTTTGTACGTTGTCCGACTCGGAGTCTGCAACAAAGATCCGTCCGTGGTCATCAAAGGCGATTCCGCTTGGACGCCCAAACTGGGTCCAGGTGGCCGAGTGGTTTCCCTCTTGGTCGAAAATCTGGATCCGACTATTGCTGCGATCTCCCACGAACACTCGACCGTCCGAATGTAAGGCGATGGCATGCAGGGCGCGGAACTGTCCCGGAGCGTAGCCGGTTTCTCCCCAAGACATCAAGAATTCACCACGGCTGTTGTACTTCATCACTCGGTTATTTCCGTTAGCGTTGTGGCCGTCCGCGATGAACACGTCACCATTCGGTGCCACCGCCACATCACTCGGGGAACTGAAATGGTTAGGGCCGTCCCCCGTTTCCCCGGGCGTGCCAAGTGTCATGAGCACTTCACCCGCTGAACTAAACTTGATGACGTGGTGGCCCCGATCGTCACCCTCTGGAATATTGTTATCACTCACGGCATCAGTCACCCACACGTTGCCGTCGGAATCAACGTCAATTCCATGCGGCCAGATGAATAGACCGCTGCCAAAAGACTCGACCACGTTACCATCAGGGTCGAACTTCAGGATGGGATCTAGGTCTGAATCAACACACTCCGATCCGAACTGCTCAGGCCCGGCATCGCAACGGACAACGGCCCAGATATGACGTCCGTCGGGGTCAACCTTCGCCTTGCCGACTGCTCCCATCACCCTCCCGCTCGGCATCTTCGCCCACCCTTCAACGATCGCATATGGATTCGTTGAGTTCTGCGCAACAGTTTCCTGTGGGACCAACGACGAAACGATTACGAGCAGAACGGCGACGAATACGGTTGGGTTGCGAACAGACATGAGCACCTCGACATAATTTTGAGTGGATATTCCTCGAATAATCGCTACCGTACACTTCTCCGGTTCACCGAGCAAGAAACTGGACAGATTTTGTGTACCAATCAACATTGTTGTGTCTGGCTACAGTCACATTTGTGTTGCCGGTTTAGAGTCGCCAATGCGCAGACCATCGTAAACTCAACAGGGAAATGCAGATTGGAGGGCACGAAGCACGAGCGCCGTATCGGATTCATACAAGACATCCTGTCGCTGTCTGAGGTACTGAACAATGACCCAGACCGCCTGCGCCGACGAAATGTCATTGGGTACGCAAACTCGGCCAGCCATCAACGTACCGGCAGACTCTGCCACTCCTCGAACGAGTCCCGCACAGTACCCCATTCCGAACGGATCCACTCCAAAAGTCTCTTCACGACCAGCACCCGTACGACCGAGAAATTCGAAATACAGGCCACAGTCTCTCTGCAGTTCGTGACCAGAGCCAGTCCGCCCTTGTGTCGCGTGACCGATATCAGTCGGCCGTGTCGCCACAAGTAGTGCGATAACAAGAAATCCACTCCAGCTCAATCGGTGTTTCATCGTCCTTCGAAAATTATTTCCCGCTCAGCACAGTCAGTATACGCTTGCGAGATACACAGCATACTGAAGTGAAGTGAGGGGGGCACTATGCGTAGCAATCACCTGTTGTTAAAAATCGCGGTCGCTTTACTTTTTATATCTGTCGTCATGCCCGTGTCTGTCAGATCAGATGGCGACCATCAAGAATTCCTGCTCGGCAATTTTGTCCTAGAGAGTGGTGTGACCCTGCCAAACGCTCAGCTCACCTATGTGACGTATGGGACGCTGAACGAAACGCGCACCAACGCAGTCCTCGTTCCCTCGTGGTATGGAGGCGACCACCACGGGTACGATTTTCTTATTGGCCCTAATAAAGCGCTCGATCCTGCCCGGTATTTCATTGTCGCGACTGACCAATTCGCAGACGGCCTGTCATCATCTCCGAGTAACACACCGCCACCATTTGCTGGACCGGACTTTCCTCAGATTGCGATCCGAGACAATGTCTCGGCAACGCACCGATTGATCACAGAAGTGTTCGGTATCGATCGTTTGGCGGCAGTTGTGGGATTTTCTATGGGAGCCCAACAGGCACTGCAGTGGGCTGTGAGTCATCCGGACATGGTCGACGCAATCGTCGCCTACTGTGGAAATGCGAAAGAGTACCCTTTTGGAATCGCACGACTTGAAGGCGCAAAGGCCTCGATCATGGCGGATGCTGCCTGGAATAATGGTCGCTACTCTGAACCACCAGAAACCGGACTGAGGACCCTCGCTCGCCACTGGGCCGCATGGGGCAGTTCCCAAGAATGGTGGCGACAAGAACTCTTTCGAGAATCAGGTGCGACTTCTGTCGAGGACTGGGTCCGCAACTCGGAAGACTATTGGCTTACAAAAGACGCCAATAATCTTCTGTCTCAAGCAGTAACCTGGCAAACCCATAACGTTGGTGACACCCCAGGATTTAATGGTGACTTTGAAGCTGCGCTGCAGTCAATTCAAGCACGTGTCCTGCTGATGCCGTCGGCAACTGATCTCTATTTTCCACCTGAAGATGCCGAGTACGAAAGCACACTGATTCCGCATGCCGAATTATTAACAATTCCTTCTATCTGGGGACACCGTGCCGGCATTGGGATAAACCCTACCGATATAGCGTTCTTAAATGATGCAATAATGAATTTTTTGTATTAAACGAAACATATTCTCGAAAACGAAGTATTGAATCGCAAGAAATATAACGGCGACTCATTAAGCTAACGAGTATCATAAAGACCTGTTTATCAAAAATACCGTCTCGCAATCCTTAATACCAGGAATCAAGTCAACGAGACACGGAGGACACCATGAAACGTATGCTACTTCTCGCGCTTGGCATTCTAACGATGTCACCGAGCGTGTATGCTCAATCGGACTCAGAACTCATCGAACAGGCACTCGCGGCAGCGCCTCGCCGAGCCCGTGACGATGCATCCGTGGTCAAGTGGAGTACGGACCATACGTACACGACGATTAAAGAAGGCACAAATCAAGTTGTCTGCTACAGCAGAGCTGACCAACGTGACCGACCGCCGTTTGCTGTGCAGTGCACCGTCAAAGCTAATCTCGACCGCGTCGCACAAAACAGAAAGTTCAGAGCAGACAGCTCGAACGCCGAAGAAGAACGCGCCTTAGTCGCGGCCGCCGATGAAAACGGAACTCGGGTCCCAGCGGAATATGGTTCCTTTTTCAGTTCAATGAATGGGCAAGACCAAGCGAGTGCCCGTGTACATACGACCATCTCGATGCCCGGTGCAACAATGGCCTCGGCTGGCTTTCCAGAAAACCGAGATAAAGGCGGCGCATTCATCATGGCAGCCGGCACGAGTGAAGCACATCTGATGATTCCGTAAATCCTGCGAATCGGATACCTCAACGCAGACCGGCCTCCCCCCTACCGGGCGGAGGCCGGTAATCCGTCTCTCCTGTCGCTGACAGACAGAGGCCTACCAAAGTATTGGAACTAGTTCTTCCAGTTTAAAGAAAGCCTCACCAATGCATTTGGTCTCGTACCGTTGTCATTACGGCACAAACAGAACATAGAAAGCAGCGCTCGATTATCGGGCCCGGCGTTCTTCCAAGCGTGCCCCGCCTAACGCATTCGGTACGGAATAGTTCCCTTCGTGACACGCGTACTCAAACTGGACATAGTCATCATCGCGGTCGTACGGAAACGCCGCCGTCCACGGGCCAGTATAGGTTTCTGGGTCATCCATACGGATGGTGTAGTGCAAAGAATTTGGTCCAGCCACGGTAAGTCGCTCGACTATTCGCTGGGCCTCCGACTGACGAGAACGTGTCCCGGCTGTAGGACCGCGCATATTCTGAACGGACTTAAAGTTCGTCGATTCAATAACCAACGTATTATCATCCCAATGACCGCGAGGGTCACCTTCCCACTGCCGAATTTCGTCATCGACATGCGGACTCTCAGTAATCGGAATAATACGGACGTTGTGAATCATCTCGCTATGAATCACCACGTAGCCTGGAGGCTGCAGGATCAACGTACCGTTGTTATACTCCGTCGGCATCATCATGCCGAGCACCCCTCGCGAAATACATCGGTCCCCCGACTCCATGTTCGCATACGAATCGTGAAGTTGAGCAAGATTCATCGCCACCGACTCACGCGCATCAGCTGTTCGCTCCGGGATACGTCCAGTGGCTGGCTCCACAATAATTGACGGCTGCCCGATATCCGTTGGCGTATCAAAATACCAATCAAACCAATACAAACCGTACCCGCCAACACCACCGCTGTTATTTTCGTGCCCCTGCCACTCAGAACGACTGATGCGACCTTCGCCTCTTGCTTGGGCGCGAGCTTGCAGCTCCGCAGTCGTTAAGTCCTGCCCCGTAAGTTCTTCTGGAAGCTCCAACGGTGTGAACATGGCACGCGTGTTGTTCCACATGCCTTGGATATCCGGCTGGCCGTCGGCAAGACGACTCGGAGTCCACGTAGAAGTGACATCTCTGTCTTGGGCGCCTATAGACAACCCCGAAAATACGACCACTACAAGCAGCACAAGACACAATCGAGTCACAGCCATTCCATTCTCATCCTTGATCATTGGTCATTCATTAACCATTCTAGCGTGCGCCCTCGGAAGCTTCTTTTTCCCTCGCACCGGCCAAGATAACTGCCATCGAATAATTCCCTTCGTGGCAAGCGTACTCGTATATCGGGTCCGGGTTTGCGACCATGGGAACTTCATACGTCCACGGCCGCGTCCAGGTAAGCGGATCATTCACCGTCACCGAATACAGCACCCCCTCTTCCGAGACGCGTGTAAAACGCTCGGTTAACTCTAGCGCTGCACTCGCGCCTCCACGCATAAAACTAGTCTCGCGCAGAAAATTTTTCGTCTCAACAACCAGCGTATCCCCGTCCCAATATCCACGTGATTCACCCGTCCATTGACGAAGGTTCGTATGTGGGCGCCCATCGAGAGGAACAACACGGGGGTTATGATTCATTTCGTTGTAAAGCACGACCGTATCAGCCGTCTGAAAAATCTGAACATTATTGTTGTACCCGCCCGGTGTCATTGGAGGCCCTGAATTAAACCCAGTAACGCACCGCACCTGTAATCCATTCGGACCAAGATCATCGACCCAGCCTCCTGGCGTTGGTTCGTGGGGACCGGTATCTTGACGTGCTTCGCTCATCGCAACACGCGCACGCTCGGCAACAGGGGTCAGAGCGGGAATACGGCCATCCGGTGGATCAACGACAAGAGATGTCCGCATTGTCTCAATCACTGATGTCCCGCGATCAAACCAAAATGTGTTGTAGTTACCAACGATATCTGCTGGCACCTCATCGTCACGCCCTGCATCTTGAAGCGCGCGGATATTCTCAATTTCAGCAGCTTCTTCAGCCGTTAAGAACGGCTTATCAGCCAGCTCTTTTGGACGCTCCATTGGAGTAATCGTTCTAAAATCCCAAACCCCCTGCAAGTCCGGTTGGCCGGACGGCGTCCGGGGAAGATCCTGGGCAAAAACGGGAACCACCACAACCACTACAATTAAAAGGCTTGTCACCGTACCGCAAACCATTCGACGCATCATTTCCCCCTTACTTTCTTACGTTAGTGGGTAATTACTCGCAGCATAGCATGCTTAGATTCAAATCTATGCTATCGTCCCGGTCGGTTTTTATCTTGCTACTCGGAGTAACCTTGTGACTAACTCTCAAATCAAAGAAACACTCGCATTTCAGACTGAAGCCAAGCAATTGCTTCAGTTGATGATTCACTCACTCTATTCAAATAAAGAAATTTTTCTGAGAGAACTAGTCTCAAATGCCTCCGATGCGTGCGACAAACTCCGCTTTGAAGCACTGACAGAATCACAACTTCTTGAAGAAGACTCAGAACTCGCGATTCACGTCCACGTCGACCAGGACGCTCGGTCGATCACAGTGACGGATAACGGTGTGGGCATGTCCCGTCAAGAAGTCATCGAACAAATCGGCACCATCGCAAAATCCGGCACCAGAGAATTCGTCGAAACACTTACCGGAGACCAAGCGAAGGATGCGCAACTCATTGGCCAATTCGGCGTTGGGTTCTACTCTTCATTTATCGTCGCAGACCGCGTCACGTTGACGACACGACGTGCCGGCCTCAAGCCCACAGACGGGGTACGTTGGGAAAGTAGCGGCGAAGGCGATTACACGCTGGAATCAGTCTCCAAAGAACTACGCGGAACAGAGGTCACCCTACATCTTCGAGTAGATGAAGACGACTTACTCTCGAACCATCGGATCCGTACCATTCTGCATAAGTATTCGGACCACATCACGCTGCCAATCTTGATGCTGAAGGATCCTGACCCATCCGACGAATCAAGCAACAGCGATGACACGCCGGCTACGCCTGAAAGCCTTGAACATGAGAAGGTTAATCAGGCCTCAGCACTTTGGACCCGCCCCAAAACAGATATCACGAAAGAGCAGTACCACGAATTCTACAAACACGTCGCGCACGACTTCAGTGAACCCTTAACGTACGCACACGCCAAGGTCGAAGGTCGCCAAGAGTATACGGTGCTTTTTTACATCCCCCAGCAAGCTCCTTTTGACTTATACGATCGCGAACAACGGCATGGCCTCAAACTGTACGTGCGGCGCGTATTCATCATGGACGGCGCAGAACAGCTTCTGCCTGGCTACCTTAGATTCGTCAAAGGCCTTATCGATTCCAATGATCTGCCCTTGAACGTATCACGCGAAATTTTGCAGCATTCACAAGATGTCGAAGCCATGAAAATGGCTTCAGTTAAGCGCGTACTGAGCCTGCTTGAAGATCTTGCCAAGAACGAACCGAGTCAGTATGGAACATTCTGGCGAGAATTCGGACGCGTCCTCAAAGAAGGCGTCGGCGAGGATTTTGCCAATAAAGAACGTATCGCTGGCCTTCTTCGATTCGCCACAACGCACGACGATGGCGACGGTCAGACGGTTTCACTTGGTGAGTATGTGGACCGCATGAAAGATGGTCAAACCTGCATTTACTACATCACCGCAGACAGTTTCTCAGCTGCGCAGCACAGCCCTCACTTGGAAATCTTCCGTAAGAAAAAGGTTGAAGTCTTGCTGCTCCATGACCGGGTCGACGAATGGTTAGTTGCCCATCTCAACGAATTCGACGGAAAAACATTGCAATCCGTAACCAAAGGCGATCTCGACCTTGGCGAATTAGCTCCAGAAAATGAAACGGAAAAAGCCGAAACCAAGAAGAAAACAGCGGACGAATTCAAACCCATACTGGAGCGTATTCAACACGCACTCGGCGACAAAGCCAAAGAAGTGCGTCTAACAGACCGGTTGACGGAGTCGCCGGCGTGTCTTGTTACCGATCAAGATGGCATGAGTGCCAACCTAGAACGGGTGCTACGTGCCGCCGGCCAAGCCGTTCCCGATGTCCCACTTGTCCTTGAAATTAATGCAGATCATCCCATCGTCGCGCGGCTAAAAGACGAAACCGATGACTCCCGATTCGCCGACTGGAGTCATATCCTCTTTGACCAAGCGATGCTGGCCGAAGGTGGGCAACTCACGGATCCAGCAGCATTCGTCACACGACTTAATGCGTTAATGCTGACAATGGCCGGAGGACCCAAATCTCAGATTTGGACGCCTGGCAACTAACTGAGTTTCGAAAGCCACTACCACGCGAATCTAGGACGCGTTATTGCCCTGACGAATCCGTTCTATTTTTTTATCCCGGTCAGCCTCAAAATGAGAGAGGTCGCGCCGATACCGAGCTTCCAGTTCCTCACGCGCCGCGGGATCAAACGTCGATACCATCTGCGATTGATGCAGAATCTTACACTCCGCAAGTTTCGCTTCGTAATCCTGGCGCACATGCGAAATGGCTTCAATCTGTTCAGGACTCAACGCGGCAGACGACTCGCCAGTCGCTTGATCCTGCGCCACCAGTTTTTCCATTGCGAGTTCGTAGGCACTCTTGGGAGCTTCTTTCGTCAACTCAGACTTCCTCCTTTAATATCTATCACGCACCTGCAATCTCGACGACAACATCCCAGTAAAAGCGCAGAAACCGATACAACTCCTCTTCGAGGATCCGTTCTTGATCACTGTGAGCCGCAAATCCAAGAGCGACGTCCTCGACATCAGTCGCGGGACCAACACCGTAACACCTCATACCTTTCGCTCGAAGGTACGCCATGTCAGTTGCACCGGTACTCATGGTAGGAAGAGTTGTCGCCTCATAGTGCTTCGCGAGCATCGATTGAATAATTTCAAACGGTTGAGAGTCTAGCGGTCCGTTGTCCGCCACTGGTCGAGTATCTCGTGGGATAAATGACACCGTAACGGCCGGGTCATTGATCTCATTACGCAAAGTCTCTAACAATACGTCCGGGTCCTCATCTGGCAACATACGTACGTCAAGGGTCGCTACGGCTTCACCAGGAATAACATTGACCTGATACCCACCATCAATAATTGTCGGAGAGATGGACGTCCGTAGCATCGATGAGTGTCTTGGTTCGTGTTCCAGCAAATACTCGGCAGCCCGTAACGCTGCTTCGGCATCAGTTCCGATCGCGGCCTCGTAACGAGCAGCGTCTTCAGGCGACGACAACCGCGCCAATCGTTCGAAATACGCCGTGGTCGTTTCATTAGTACGAACCGGCGGTCGCCAGTTTGCCACCGCACTAACCGCAGCCGCCAAACGCACAACCGGATTGGTCAACCGCGGCACCGATCCATGGCCCGCTGGTCCGCTGGCTGTCAGCTGCACGGCACGAGGAATTTTTTCAAGAGTTTCGACTGACGCGAACCGAACCTCGCCATTTTGTCGCTGAACACCACCGGCCTCAGCGATGCAATACTCCGCCTCGATTTCTTCGTAGTGCTCGTTCACTAAAAACTCAATACCAACGCTCGTATTAATCTCTTCTCCAGCCTCAGCAAGAAAAATCACGTCGCGATTTAAAGGAATCTCCAATCGCTTCAGGAGCAGCATCACAGTCAACGCAGTCGCAACACTATCTTTGTCGTCGAGGGTGCCACGACCATAGATGTGGCCACCATCACGCGTGGCACTGAAAGGAGGATGTACCCATTTTTCAGGATCCACACTCACAACGTCGGTGTGAGCCATCAACAAGAGGGGATCACGAGACCCATCACCCTTAAGCCGTGCGACGACATTCGGCCGCCCAGGTTCACGAGTAAACACCTGAACCGAGATACCTTCCTGCTGAAGCATCTCTGCCACGTAATCAGCCGCCGGCTGTTCGTTTCCAGGCGGGTCACTCGTATCCATGCGGAGCAGCGTCTGAAAATGTCGCAGTAGCTCAGGTTCTATCGTGTCCCATTGTGGATTCAACTGCTGCGCCTGCAATGACTGACCCAACAGCCACACGAAAGACAAGCACACCGTTACAAAACTCATTCGTACCAATCTATACATCTCTATCCTTTTGTCGTTACTTGGCCTGCCTGATAGTTCTCTATGACGACGTCCACCTGTTCTATCGCTCCAACTCTTGGCGTTCCTCTGTTCGCGCACCACGAAGGAGGTTTTCCATCCCATAGTTCCCTTCGTGACATGCATATTCGTAGAGTGGTAGGTCACTGGCATTCATCGGCAATCGACCACTAAACGACTGAACAAAACTCGCCGCGTCATTAATTGTGAATTCATACATTAATGTTCCGCTATCAACACGGGTAAATCGTTCCTCTAAATGTAGCTCTTGAGCTGACCCCAAAGCGAGCCCTGTGATTCCGAAACTAGCAGTACGGTCTGTGAAATTCGTGGTGTCGACAACCAGCGTATCCCCCTCCCAGCGCCCGCGAGAACTCCCCATCCACTGGCGGATGTCCTCATTCAAGTCCGGCCGTCCATCAATCGGTATCACGCGGACATCATGGTTCATTTCCACAAGGAGTACAACGGCATCAGGTATCTGAAAAATTTGCACATTATTGTTGTAACCACCTGGCAATAGAGGTGGGCCTGTGCTGAAACCAAGAAGACAGCGCTCCGCCAACCCGCGTTCTTCCGGACCGGCAGTACCAAACCCACCGACACGGATCCGTACCGGTTGACCGTCTCCATCAAGTCGAACTTTCTCTCTCGCCAACGCCTCAGGCGTCAACGCTGGAATCTTGCCATTTGGGGGATCCACGATAAGCGATGCCTGCGTCAATGCAGTCGCACGAGCGCGATCGGTCCAGACGGCCTGGCTATAAGCTCCCGGATCACCAGGAGGCGCCGCCAGATCACGCGCCAAAGCCTCGGCATTTGCCTCTTGGGCAACCGTGGCCGCCTCTTCGTCAGTGAGTTGCCCTCGTTCACCAAATTCGTCCGGACGTTCTAAGGGGGTGAAGGTCCAGTAATCCCATACCCCACCGAGATCAGGATCGCCCCATGGAGTAGACAACGGTTCGGAGGACTGAGCAAGTAACTGAAGCGGCAGCAAGCAAAGGATCCCAACTGTCAATAGGGCCTGTAATTTTTTATGCATATGTACTCCTCGGTACATCATCACACTTCGTCGCTTTAGCGAAACCATCAGGACAGGTGTAGACTGGCCCAATGGCTGATCGACCTTGCGCATGTCTTAATGATTTTACTCGGCGCCGGTTCCTGAAAGGAATCGGTGGATTCGCAGCGATGGCTGCAACCGTCGGAACGACACGAAGCCTCGCGACACAAACCGACCGTGTTGAAATTCAAGAGGTCAACGCATATCCGATCTATATCAACCAACGATCCGATGGGTTATTAGACCCGCCCACGTTCAACGGAGACAATGACCCCCGTCGGTGGAGTTACGGAGGACCATTCGAACAACTTCCATCGGCCATCATAGCGATCATTAAGACAGACCAGGGAATCACTGGATTTGGAATGGGTGCCGGTGGAACTGCGGCACGGGAAATCATCGACGGCCATCTGAAACATCTATTGATAGGTACAAATGCTCTCAACCCTGATCAACTATGGGACCAGATGTACACATCAGGGGTGCTCTATGGTCGCCGCGGATTATTCACAATGGCCTTAAGCGCCGTCGACAATGCCGTCTGGGATATTGTCGGAAAACATGCAGGACGCCCGGTCACACAACTGATCGGCGGAATGCCACAAGACCGATTACCGCTCTACCAAACCGGCGGAAACATTACGGAGGGAAAAGTCCGAGGAATTCGAAACTTCAAACTGTCCGCTCGCGTAGGCCCTCACACAAGTCCAGCAGACCAACAACGAGTCGTCAATAGCATTCTAGCAGCGCGCGATGAGCTAGGCCCAGACGGCAATCTGATGACCGACTGTGTGTCAAGAAACGGTACGGTTGAATGGGCTGTCCGCTTCGCTGAACAGGTTCGTCCGGCCAACCTGTATTTTATGGAGGAACTTCTGTCACCAGACAATGTGTTCGGCTATGCCGAATTAGTCCAGCGTATCGGTGGTCAAGGACCAGCATGGACCCGTGTCGCATGTGGGGAACACGAATACGCTGAACACGGATTTAACGTACTCGTCCAGAACCAGGCGGCCGAAATCCTCCAACCTGACATTACCTGGTGTGGTGGTTTAACAGCCGCTAAACGAATACGAGACCTCGTCGAAGGCGCCGGCCTGGAATTAATTCCACATCGCGGGGGTAGTGTTTGGGGACTCCCGGTTGCTATAACGGCCTCCACTTGCACCATGGCCGAAAGCTTTCCCGCCGGGTCCCCGATCCTGGACGCGATGACCCCGCCGTTCAGTGACGGACATTGCGTGGTACCAACAGCACCTGGATTCGGCAGCCAATTAACCGAGGAAATGGTTCTGGACTCTCGCTTACCTGGCACCTATTAGTCGTCTTTCCACGGGTTGTTCGCAAAGATTGCCAGCTCGACCCACAACGCACGTGAGGGCATCTTCAAGGCCGCCATAATCGTTTCGGCAATATCGGAAGCATATAGCTTGTTTGGATTATTCCGACCGGTCTTGCCCATCCAATCCGTCTGCACCTCGGACGGACAAATACTCGTCACACGAATACCGTGTGGTCGAAGTTCGGCTTGCCAGCACTGCGTGATACCACGCACGGCCCATTTGCTTCCAGCGTAAACTGTTTGGCCTTTGGCACCCTTCGTACCCGATGTCGATGCGATATTAATAATCGCCCCACTTTGCTGGATTTTCAGCAACGGAGCCACGCGGTTACCCAGATCGACCAGCCCAAACACATTTGTATCAAATAGCGTCTTCATCTTCGACATCTCGATCTGACCGAGTTCCCCGAGATAGCCAAAGCCGGCGTTATTGATCAACACATCAATACCGCCCATCACTTCAAGACAGGTATCGACCGTCCGTTGATTGTCGTCTCCATCCGATACGTCCGCCCGCACTCCGTGAGCAGCTGTGTTTGACTGCACTTTGTCAATCAACTCCTGATTGCGGCCAGTAAATACAACGTCGTGACCCTCGCCACAGGCCAATTCAACAAGTGCTTCCCCAATTCCTTGGCTTCCGCCTGTAATCAAAAATCGCTGTTTTTTCATCTAACGAACTCCGTCGGCTAAATGTAAGCATTGATTCTAGTGCAGAGATTCACCAAGGATCCGGTCGTCGATCCATAATGTGCAATAACAGGAGGCCCCATGCGAACATTTTTACTGCTAGCCCTAATGGTCGTGCTCACGACACTGCCTTCCGTGGCACAAACGCCGAACTGGACACCACCCCGCACAGCGGACGGTCACGTTGACCTCCAAGGGGTCTGGGCAAATAACGCGGCTACTCCATTGGAACGCCCTGACTCACTGGGTGACAAGTCAACATTTACCGATGAAGAAGTCGCCGAGCTTCGCGATACAGCTCAACGACTGTTTGGTGGGGCGGACGATGCCGCCTTTGGCGATGGAGTCTTTACTGCAGTACTTGCTGATGTTGAAAGGAATGTTTCTCGCGATGGCGGCACAGGAAACTACAGTTCCGTCTGGATGGTTGATCGAGAGTTTGAAAACAGAACATCACTCATTAGCGACCCCCCAAATGGAAAACTTCCTCCTCTCACCGCAGATGCCGAGGTTCGGCAGGCAGCGGCCGCGGCGTACCGCCGGGACCACCCCGCCGATGGCCCTGAAGATCTAAGTCGACAAGTCCGATGCATCACATATGGCATTCCTCGAGTCGGCGGGCTGGGAGCCGGCTACAACAGTTACTACCAAATATTTCAGACACCCACGCACTTAGTAATGCTAGGAGAGATGATTCACGATGCCCGTATCATTCCGATCGACGAACAAGGTGCGTCCCCGCATGCACATGACAATATTCGTCAATGGCACGGTGATTCCCGTGGTCATTGGGACGGAGACACCCTCGTTGTCGAAACGACGAACTATTCAGCCAAAGCTAGCTATCGAGGTTCCGCCGATAACCTCCACCTCATAGAACGCTTCACGCTCGCTGGACCGGATACACTACATTACGAAATCACACTCACAGACCCGACAACCTGGACCACTCCGTGGACCGCTATGGCACCACTTTCAAGAAGTAACGACACGCTCTTTGAGTACGCTTGTCACGAAGGCAACATCGGCATGACAGGAATCCTTGCTGGCGCGAGAGTTCAGGAAGAAAAAAATTAGATACCCACACCGGAATTCAAATGGGTTCTGTGCAGTTGTCAAGAAGTCCCGAGCGAGGTCTTCGGGGAGCACCTTTTTGGCACTCGGCCTACTCACAGCACTTGGCGGTGCCGCCTGCGGGGACGTTCGTCCCACACCGTATCAGGCAACGGCTACTGTAGAAGAACTGATGCGGGTCATGATTGACCCCCCGGCTGACGCTATTTGGGATGCGGTTGTTACAGAAGCCACGGCCGACGGCATCGTAGAAATTCGACCAGAAACACAAGAGGATTGGAATCGACTCCGACACCATGCCCTCACACTCGCCGAAGCAACCAACCTGCTTGCACTACCAGACCGACGGATTGCTGGGCCAGATTCTCGTTCGGAACTACCTGGAATCGATTTACACCCGGAGGCCATTCAGCAACTGCTGACCGAAAACTGGTCGGCGTGGATAGCCGCCGCCGAGAGGCTGCAGACAACAAGCGTAACGCTAATCGACGCGATCGACAGCCAAGATATCGATGCGCTTTTGCTTGCAGGCACAGAACTCGACCTGGCATGCGAAAATTGCCATTCGCAATTTTGGTACCCTGGCCAAGCCGACCCGCGCCCAGCGGCAAACCAGAAACCTTAATTAGTTCGCTGGGCGAATCGGGTCGCCATCGGGCTGTGTCAACTCAGCGCAGCACATCCCATACGTGCCAGGGGCCCTCGACGGCTGTCCAACAACCTTAATTCTGTCGCCAACTTTAATTGTGTCAGGCGTCCACCCGCGTCGACTCATCATGACCGCCGCCCCCATTTCGATTTCCCAGGCAATCATCTCTCCATTGTCATCTTCCGCATCAACATAAAGAAATGAATGTGGATTACGAAACACGAATCTGGTTACAACGCCGTTCGCTTCAACACTCTTTGCACTGTCATAGAATGGCGCACTTGCATGATGGGCCCCTACGGGAACACCCACGACCGCCGCAATCACAACCCCGAATATTCCTGCTACTACTAACCAAGCCTTCACAAAACTATCCTCCTTCCGCATAACGCTAAATTACTGATACTTTGGTATGAGAAACTTGATTGGGCGCCGCGCCTCTTCAGGATCACAAGCATACGACTGCAACTTATACCCCTCAGCACCTGGATCCCACTGCGTCGTAAACGACGCTGGTTCCCGTAAAAACATTTCATCCTCAACAGTTAGCGTTAACTTAAGTTGGTCCCCTTCACGCCAATAGCGTTCAGTCACTTTCTTAAGTTGCGATGACGGAATTCCGTTGTAATCGTCAAAACCGGTGACATCGAACGTGAAATGAGTCGTAGTGACATGAAGTGCATTCCCCTCGTAGTGCCCGACAGAAACACCTTGCAGGCTGTAGTCCTGAGGCGTCGGTTCTCGGCCATCCAACCACACGGTTCTCAATTGGTCATCTTTCTCGTAGCGAAACAAAACGCGGTCTGGCCATTGCACCACTTCCATCATGTACGGGTCATAAACAAGCGCAGGTGGTGTGGATGGCACACAGTCGTATTTCGGAGAAATCGCCTCGTCAAACACTTCCTGGAATGCCAGTCCGCGCTCATTTAGAACAGGAAAATTTTCTGATGTCCATGGCATATTGGGACCATTCACGGGTCGCGCCCGTGGTCCACCATCCCACACACCAGACAGTTCGGGTACTGCGCTACTCTCCTGACCAAACGCCGGTACGCAAACTATGACCACCACAAGCGCACTACAAACAATTCGTGTTATTAACATCGTCTTTATTCTCCGCCCTCACTCGACGCGGGTGTTAGTCGTTTCCCGTTGAGTTTACACCGCTTATCTTCGATCGCTAAGCTGTTGCTGCTGTTGACAGAAGCGCCTTGAGTTCGGCGCCAAGACACTCCGCCAGCGCCCCCATTCCAAAACGACCAACCCTCGCTTCCGCGTCACTGTTGTAATTTGTGTTCGTATTGACATCATATGTCCATACGTCGCCATTCCTATCCACAATAAACTCGATCCCGGCAATATGAATTTGACTCCCTCTGAGAAATCTCTCATAGGCTGAGAGCAAATCCCGAGGTGGCTGGTCATCACGGTTCAAAATCTGAAAACGAACAGGCGCACCGCCGCTATCACCGGTAGGACAAAACGCATCCTCCTGCCCAGTTCGACAGGCATCGGCGGGACAAAGCTCGAAACCTGAACTCGTATCGACTCGTACCGCATAATAAAAACGCCCACCAATAAATTCTGCGCGTGTAATAAATGGCTCGGGAGACTGGATGTAGTCCTGCACTAAAGTAATCCCGTCGATTGATGGTTCAAACGCCTCACTCCATACATAATCTGTAAACGCGTCGGTGCTTTGAAACAGTCGCACTCCCAACCCTTTCCCCGCACGATTGTGCTTCGTAATAAACGGTGGATCCATTCGCCCAGCAGCGGACACTAAAGCCTCGCGCCCAACTGCGGCGATAGTCGATGGAGTCTTGATACCATAACTGTTCAACGCAGCGTATTGCGCAATCTTGCTCACCTCGAGGCGGAGAGCCGCACTAGGGTTAAGGACACGTCGACCATGCTCTTCAAGCCAACTCAGCACAGCCGCCGCATATTCAGGACCGTAACGGTGGTTGCGCGTATGCGACGACGCACTCATCCGATTGTAAAAAATCCCTATTGGAGGCGATTCTCGAAAATCAACTAAACCGTTGTCGAGAAACCACTCGTCGAACGGCAACCCACGTTCATTAAGAGCGTCTCGTAGGGGTTTAACCCACGCGTCATTTTCGTGGAGGACATAGATACGAGGCATCACTCCTCCCTATCCTAATCCGTGCCACACTAGTTGGGCTTCGGTAAGGCAAAACTCAGAATAAGATCACCACCACGTCGACCACGGTCGCCACCCCCTGAGGCCACCGTCACAAACTGTTCACCGTTCACCATATAAACGCTAGGCGAGGAAAAGACGCCCGCTCCAGTGTTAAAGCGATACAGTTCTTCGCCGGTCTTAGCATCCAGTGCAAAAAAGTAGCCGGCAATATTGCTTCCAGTGCCAACAAATACCACCCCTCCTGATGTCACGACAGGTCCGGCCTGTCCATAGCCTTCGTAAATCTGACGCCACACAAGCTCGTTGGTCGTCGGGTCATAGGCTGACATAAACATCCGTGGACCCCGTCCAGAATTAAATGGCTGGTCAATCGCATTAACATACAAATACCCGGTGTCTTTACTATGCGCGATCGGACCATAACTGGGTCCACCGCCAAATCCCGGAGCAAATATCTGATTCGAACGATCCGACGCAATAGGCGTAAATTGCACTTCAAGTCGTTTCCCTTCGGCATGCTCTGGAGGAATAAGCTCAGGGAAGACCGGAGATGCTGGTTCCATGCGATCCCCATTGGCCTTATGCGGAATCGGCTGCGTGGGCCACGGCTCCTCACCTTCCCGGTCAGTCTCAGTCGGGACCGGCGTCTCGATAATGGGGTGAATTGGCTCCCCAGTTTCACGGTTCAATAAATACATCCAGCCGTTCTTATTAGCCTGAGCTAATGCTTTGACTAGCTCACCGTTGAGTTCCATGTCAAACAAAATGGGCTGGCTTCCATTGTCATAATCCCAAACATCATGATGGACCAGCTGGTAGTACCACTGTAGTTGCCCATCCTCAAGATCAAGAGCCACAACCGAATCCGTGAAGAGATTAAGGCCATCCCGCAAATCAGATGGACCAAACGGGTTCCCAACAGCGATATACATCATGCCGAGTTCAGGATCGATCGACGGAGTTTCCCAAATACCGCCTCCCTCACGTTCACCACCCACCCAGGTCGGCCCAGCGATATCCCAGCCCTGGTCCCCCTCATCCTGCGGAACCGTATTGAAGTGCCATAGAACCTCACCAGTCGTAGCGTCAACAGCCAACACATGACCACCTGGAATATTACTTTCGCTCCGCGTTGACCCGACGTACAACACGCCATTGTGAATTTGTGGCGCAGTTGTAAACCAGTAACCCATTGAGATCGCGGTCTCTACGTCGGGATAATCCAGCCGAAGCACGTCGAGGATGACACTAGCCTGCCCGCCATCACCAAACGTTTCAATCGGCTCGCCGGTTTTTGCATCCAAGGCAAACATAAAAGACCCGGCGGCGCTGTAGACCACCCCATTCTCGTACGTCACACCACGATGTCGAAATACATATCCTTCTCGGCGGCCGCCACCAAGCAATTCGGTTACGTCGTAAGTCCAGAGATGGTGACCGTCGTATGCATCAACGGCATACACACTGCCTCGCGAATCCGTGACGTACATAACGCCGTCAACAATAACCGGTGTCGTCTGGTTACTCACACCATCGATAACGCCATGCTGGAACAACCAACGAGGTGTTAATTGGTGAGCATTTTCAGGCGTGATTTGATCGATGTCGGCATACCGGCTGCCATGCAGATCAAGATTGTGTAACTGCCAATCCACGTTCTGCGCACGTACCGCAGAACTGTGTCCGATGACCATCGTCAGAGCAAAACCAACCGCGAAAGTGCACTTAGCAAAATACTGCGACATAGCTTCTCAACCTCCAGCTACAAAAGCATAGTCGAATCGTACGTCTTGTGTGTCTCAAACACTTGGCCTTCGACCACTACACAGCGTATCGTGAACCGAGGAGCGGTCTAATGATTCGACGTTTTGGTGCCATATTGTGCGCATACTCAACCATAATCTTCTGCGGTTCCGTCGTACTTGGCCAAGAATTCGATGAAGACACGATAAAAGAAGAAGTTCTTACGGCCTGGAACGCCTACATCGCTGCTTTTTCTGCTGGGCAGACTGACGTCGTAGCGAATCGAATCTACTCCACCCCATCTTTTCAGGTCGGGGCACAAGGCGTTACCACCAGACTGACCGCACGTGATACGAAAGTAGCGTTCGACGAAATCCATCAATACCTAGCCACTGAGCGCTACAGCCATTCAGAGACCGACACAGCCACAATCTGCGTGCTCAATTCCAGCAGTGCGCTCTTGACAGCGCATTTCACACGATATCGGGACGATAACAGCGTACTTGCAAATGGTGCTTCTGCTTATTTCTTTGGAAAATTTGATGACGACTGGCGAATCATGGCAATTATCGGGAACCCGACGGCCAAACTTATCGACTGTGATTAAGGGACAACCATGGCAGACCTTGTAAATCGACGTCGCTTTTTAGAAATTGGAACACTCGGAGTCGGTTACGGTGCCCTCGCTCCACACGCGAGTGCCGTGCAATCAAGGCAAATCGCTACAAGCAGGGTCAGGATGATTGGTGATGGCCTTGGGTTCTCCCCAAGAGAGTTGGCTGATACATGGACGCAACTTGCCACGAACGGGCAAATCGAACCGGACTCATACTCCAACGGAGGCACAGTCGAACGTTTAGAAAACGCATGTGCCGCCGCCCTCGGGAAGGAACGTGCGATATTCATGCCGACCGGGACGTTAGCCAACCACCTTGCTGTCCGCGCTTTGGCAGGTGGAACTGGTCGGGCCATTGTCCAGGCCGAAAGTCACCTCTACAACGATTCCGGTGATTGCGTGCAGACCCTCAGCAATATGCCTCTTATCGCACTGGGGCCCAATCAGGCGAGCTTTTCCCTAGAGCAACTTGAAACAGCAGTTGACCGCGCTCAAACTGGGCGCGTCGAAACACCGATTCGAGTGATTTCAGTCGAAACACCTGTACGAAGACGATTCGGTGAAACATTTGACGCAAATGAACTCGAACGGGTTGTTTCATTTGCAAAACAACGGGAAATAAAACTGCACCTTGATGGGGCACGAATTTTTCTGCAGGCGGCGTACGAAAATAGGCCCGTGTCAGACTACACTGCACCATTCGAAACCGTTTACGTCTCTCTCTACAAATACTTCAATGCTCCGTCTGGAGCTATTCTCGCTGGGCCACGGTCAATGCTAGATGGCATGTTTCACACGCGTCGCATGTTTGGCGCTGGGCTTCCATCGTCGTGGCCATTTGCTGCAGTTGCCCATCACTATTTACCGGGTTTTACCGCCCGGTTCCGTCAGGCAGTTGAAAATGCGGAAACATGGACCGGGTTAATCAGCGAACACGATGCGTTCGTTGTTGAACGGATAAACAACGGCACCAACCTACTTCGACTCCGTATCGCAGGCACGGATCCACTACGGTTCCGCACCAGACTGGAACGCGCTGGCGTCGTCGTCGGCAGACCAAGAGGCACAGGGCAATTCTTAGTCTCCGTAAACGAGACTTGGAATCGTAGACCAGCCGATGAACTCGCCGCTATTTTCGTTGAAGCCCTCGGCTAGTCGAACCGAAAACCTCGTCTAAACAGTCACCTAGGATGCCCTGAGTACTCCCACCGCCAGTAATCCCCAACCAATAATCAGGCAAACTCCCCCGACCGGCGTAATGGCCCCAAGCCAACGAATTCCAGTAATCGCGAGAACATACAAACTGCCAGAAAAAATAAGGATCCCCGCCACAAAAAGATACCCAGCAATATTGACATACGCATCCGGCCAGCGGGAAGTCGCCCACGCAATAGCCAACAAACCTAGTCCATGGATCAAGTGATATCGGACGCCAGTTTCAAACACCACAAGCATTTCAGGTGTCAATCGCTCCCGCAACCCATGTGCACCGAACGCACCGAAAATAACCCCAAGCCCACAGAGTATCGAACCAGTCGCAAACCACCCAGCTGTCATCGGTCTGTATGATACAGCGATGTTGTTCGACTGGTCAGCGCTAGAACTATTTGTGCGAACGGGTTTACAGGAGTTGGTCAATACCGATTTCGCGCAGGTCAGATATGGAGATACCAGCACCGCGGTCATTTTCAGCTTTATTGTCATTGCGGCGTTATGCGTTACGGTCGCTCGCCTTCTCTTTCTTCGCCGTCGGCATTCGCGCCAACACTCCGGACACAAGGTCGCTCGGCGGCACCAACGCGGATTCCTGATTGGCTTCGCCTACAACATCCCTAAATTTGTTCTCGCCCTCGCCTTGATCGTAATTTTGATTGCACTTTCAGACCCATTCATAACCTCAACAGAAGAGGTCACGGGAAATGTGGACTCTCGCGTTCGTATCGATCTCGTCGATACATCGCTATCAATGGCCTGGGAGTTCGCAAACAGTGAGCTGTCACGTGCAGAAGTTGCGAGAGACGCACATCTCGAATTCCTTGAAATGCGACGAGAGAAAAATGACCGCGTCTCGCTCTGGCTCTTTTCGTCGTATCCGTACATGGTTGACGACTTCGTCATTGACGACGAACTTTATTTCTTTCAGGTAATGGAAGCCCCTTACGTAACGGTAAAGATTCTGGCGTCTGAGCCTGGCGCACAGCGTGATAAATATTTTGTTCCCGAAGATAAAGTACGCATCATCGAATCAGAAGGAACGACCAATATTCAACTTGCGTTGCAATCTGTTGTGAAACATTTCGATCGGGATGCAACCGTCTTCAATAGAGGAGCAACGGACCATCGAGCTGTTCTCATTATTACCGACGCAGACGTCGACGAGATACCGGTAGCCGAACTTTCGGCACTCAATGCACGAAACATTGTGCCCTACATCATCTACATCAACACAGAAAACGTCCGGGCAACTGAGGACGACGCCGCCGGTCCGTCATTGATTGATAGTATTCGTGAATACGGCGGGGACTACTTTGACGTCTCGACTGAAGATGGCTTGCAACGCGCGTATGCCGCGATCGACGAACGCGAAACGGTTCGTGTCGAACTGAAACACCGGGCACTTAAAGTCCCGATCTATTCACGTTTCTTACTGCTCAGCCTCGTACTGATGGTCATAGGTATTCCCGCCGGGTTCATTGTCGAATTAATCTGGGGAACGCATCCCTAAGCATCACCGTGAGCAGACCAAGCCGACAAATAGAAAAATGGCAAAGTCGCTACAGAGCGGATGCGAACGCTCCATTGAAACCCCCGTTGGAGTCCATTGTCGAGGTAACCAAGACGCTGAAACCTGGGAAAGCTCTTGACCTTGCATGTGGGCCCGGACGACATGCTATCTGGCTGGCCAACAACGGATGGAACGTCGATGCTGTTGACGGGGCCTCCGCTGCTCTTCATCAATTAAGAAGCTTTGCCAAAGCAAGTGGTTGCCACCGCAACATACACGCGATCTGCGCCGACTTGGAAGCAGAACCACCTGTATTCCAGATTCCCAAAGAGCACTATGACCTCATCATTAATTGCCATTTTTTATACCGACCGCTTTTCAAGGCCATTCAACATGGGCTCCGTAGAGGCGGTTACTTTATCGGGGTCGTTCACCTGGCGATAGGTTCATCGCCAAACCAACATAGCTACCTGGTTCAACCTGGCGAACTGACAACGCTGATCCAGGACTGGAAATGGGAAGTAATCAACAGCCAAGACACCCGCAAGTCCACTAGCGACACACAACTTGCCGACTCAATTGTTATCGCGAGGCGACCGAACAGATGAATGAAGTCTCGACGAAAACTCAAGGCAAAAGTCTGGACGGTCGAAATCGAAGCGATACAGCCTATAAAGCAGGTGCCTATTTCGTAACGCCAGAAACATACACCTAACTACACACAACTCCTATCGCTATTGCGTTTTATCTAGCTCCTGCATCATCCATCGCAGTCTCTTTTTCACGAGCACCCGCCAGAATATTCGTCAGACCATAGTTACCTTCGTGACACGCGTACTCGAATAGCGCATCGCCCCGCTTCATTGGGATTGCCGCTGAAAATGGTCGCGTAAATGTCTCTTGATCATTGACAGTGAACTCGTAGAGCAACGTGTCGTCCGCAACTCGCGTAAAACGCTCGGTAAGGTGCAACGTCGTGCCGTTCCCAGCAGCCATCGTCACTGACGGACTAAAACTCGAGGTCTTATCGGTAAAGTTTTTTGATTCGACTACGAGCGTATTTCCCTCCCAGTGGCCGACAGAATTGCCCATCCATTGACGCACCTCTTCCGGCAGGTAAGGTCGCCCATCTAGCGGCACGATACGCGCGTCGTGCACCATCTCATGCAAGATCACAACATGGTCAGGCGTCTGAAAAATCTGAAGGTTTTGATTGTAACCTGCCGGCACAATAGGCGGGCCAGAGTTGAATCCGAGAAGGCAACGTTCTGCAAGACCGCGGTCTTCATAACTATCCGCACCAATACCGGCGGCACGAACACGAACAGGACGGGTACCAGGAATATCTTCTCCAAGCGATAACTGGACCATTTCAAAAGGGGCCTGCAAAGCGGGAACACGCCCATCCGACGGGTCAGTGATCAAAGCCGTCCGATAGTCATCAACAACACCCGCACCGCGGTCAAACCAGAAATTGTTATAGCCACCAACATTCCCACCAACGGGAAGCGGCTCAGTCCTGATCTCACTTGGTTGGTCCGCGTCAATAGCGCTTTGGGCAGACCGTTGTTCTATTTGTGCTGCTTCTTCCTCCGTCAGCGTTGCTTGATCTCCACGGTCGTCTGGACGTTGAAGTGGAGTGAGTGTCCTAAAATCCCACACACCTTGAATATCAGGATGACCGTCTGCTGTGCGGGGTAAGGACCACTCGGCTGTCTCTTGCGCCACAACAGTTGACGAAACCACCGTAAGAAAGAGTCCCGAACTTAGGACCGTAATAAATCTCATAGAAAACACCTCATCCTGTAGACGCGAGCCTAAAAACACATCACGAAGCACTGACGCGATAAGAAAGAATAGATCAAATACGCGAAGAACCTACTCAACCGGCATACGTAGACGCTGCCCAGGTCGAATCACCGTCGAACGAAGCCCATTCTCTCTTCGAATCGCTGACGGCGTCGTCCCGTAATCTCGAGCAATTTCCCAAAGAGTGTCTCGACGTTGGACTGTATATGTTGCAAGTCGAGAGGGACTGTTTGAAGTAATACGCGAAACATACTGTCGGTAGGCGTCGGGAAAAATCGCGATATGGAAATGCGGGGGGCGACGCTCTAGTGTAGCTTCCAGGACACGCTCTTTCTCAAGCGAAACCAAAACACGTTCAAGCCACTGACGGCACGACCCACTCCGCGGTCGACGCAAGTCGAGCGCCATACCCGTCGGATGCACTGACCGCGGTGAAGCATTGCGGGGTTGGTGAGTTCGCGGACGCGTCAAACTAGTCACCACCAATTGTTCGCCGCAGGCTCTCCGGTACTGACTACTAAGTCGATCGATAAAGAGTCGAACCTCAGGGCGGGCGTACGGAAACGACACATCTTTCAAAACAAAGTCTTTTCCCGCCTGAACCGGAACGAGTAACTCAAGAGCGACGAAGCGCTTTAACTGTGCCGGATCACGTAAAACTGTAAAGTCGTGGTCTCGTGCCTGCTCGTTCTGACGGTCGAGAGAAGCCGAACTACCACGCAGACTTTGCCCAAACACCTCGACAGCATTAGGGAATAGCAGAAAACAGAGTAACCAAAGAGCGAAAGAGCGAGAAAGACGTATCGATATCATCGGTGCTCGACAATGGAGCCACGATGGTTATCGGTCGATACGACAGAAATGCTTAAGTAACGAGTCTGTTCTCAGGTTATGGAACAAGTCGTCGCTCTTCTTCTCGGGCTCCGGCTAAAATATTCAGCAACCCGTAGTTACCCTCATGACAGGCATACTCATACATCCCCTCGCCACGTTTCATCGGAAGAATCGCCGTAAATGGTCCGGTGAACGTCTTCAAGTCATCAACCGTAAATTCGTACTGTAATGTGTCTCCATCAACCAGACTAAAACGCTCTGTCAGATGTAAGCTCGTACCGTCCCCGACACCGGTGGCTACTGACGGATTAAAACTAGCGGTTTTGTCAGTAAAGTTGGTCGTTTCAACAACAAGCACATCGCCCTCCCAACGGCCACGAGAATCCCCCATCCACTGCCGTACATCATCAGGAAGATGATCACGCCCATCAAGCGGAACAACGCGGGCGTCATGCACCATTTCATGCAAAATTACAACATGGTCCGGTGTTTGAAAAATTTGAATGTTCTGGTTGTACCCAGCTGGAACGATGGGCGGACCTGAATTAAAACCAAGAAGACAGCGCTCGGCAAGTCCTCTGTCTTCATAACTATCTGCACCGATGCCCGCCGCCCGAACACGCACGGGACGAACCCCCGGTCGATCCTCGTTGAGTGATAGTTCAACCATTTGCTGCCCAGGTTGCAACATCGGCAAACGCCCACTGGGAGGTTCGGTAATTAGTGACGTCCGTTTGTCGCCAACGACACCCGCACCTTGGTCAACCCAGTATTGGTTGTAGGCACCAACATCGCCACCCGCAGGTAATGGCTCCTCCCTTAAATCGCTCGGCGCAAAAGCTTGATTTGTTCGCGCAGCAGACCTGGCCTCGATCTCGGCTGCCTCCTCGACAGACAAGACAGCGTTATCCTCTTCCTGAGGACGCTGCAACGGTGTAAGCGTACGGAAATCCCAAATACCCTGAAGATTCGGTTTGCCATCTGACAGTCGCGGGAGAGCGGACGTACTCTGTGCATACACCGACGCCGAAAAAACCCACAGGCCACTAAACACAACCAGCAAAACACGCCCACCACTCATTTCGACTTCTCCACTGCTCTGGCTGACGTCAACAAATTAGTCATGCCGTAGTTGCCTTCGTGGCAGGCATATTCAAACAGGGGACCCTCGGCGGGCCTCCAAGGAACCATGCCACTCCACGGGGTTGACCATACGGTTGGGTCCTCTACCGTAAACGCATATTCGATTACATCGTCGGCAACACGCGTAAATCGTTCGGTTACATACCGATTGACATTTGACCCAAGGTAATCGGCTTGCTTATAAAAATTACTGGTCTCCACGACAAGCGTGTCACCTTCCCACCGTCCTCGCGATACACCGAGCCACTGTCGCATCTGGTCCGGTAACACTGGTTGATCCGTGACGGGAATAATACGAACGTCATGAATCTGCTCTTGAAAGATCACCACATAGCCAGGTGACTGCAGGACGTGCACGTGGTTGTTGTAGCCACTTGAGGTAATGGGTACCGGACGATAGACGAGACAGCGGTCACCGAGGTCCATATCTTCAGGCCCATGCGCCGGCACACGACCTCGTTTTGCAGCCTGTAATCGCTGCGCCTCATCGGTGGCTAAGTATGCTTCTGCTGCTGAAGTCCGTGGCGGCAACCGTCCGCTACCAGGGTCTGTGATCAAGGACGTCCGTCCAACCGAAATACCTCGGTCCCACCAGAACTGGTTATACGCAAGCGCCACGTCCTCTTCCCTCGTAAGACTGCTCCGCCGCTCAGACGTTGCGCGTGTCTCAGAAGCCAAATTCAGTGCAGCAACCTCTTCATCCGTTAAAAATGCTCTGTCCCCGTAATCGGCCGGTCGCTCTAATGGTGTAATCGTGCCGTGATTCCAAAGTCCCTGGAGATCAGGGTCCCCCCATGGCGTCCGAGGCGAAGATGAGGATTGAGCCCCCATCGGAACAGAGATGGACAAAACACACATAAGGCATAAAAAAACGCTCAGGCAATCTCTCGAGGACCTTGGCAACCGATTTGTTTTAACCATAGGTCGCATAATCGCCTACTCGCGCCGCACGTGCAACTAATTGCATAATTAGACAAATAAATTTAGCGAGGACACACGATGAAGAGAATCGGTCGAGCAGTAACGATACTGACAGCTGTGGGAATACTGACCACGCTTCTGGCAGGAACTGTTGTAGCTGAAGCGGGGCAAGGCACGACAACCCGCCAAGGCACACCACCTACGATTTCAGCCGGCGGACGCACCGACTGGGGCAGTCACAATCTCGACCTACATAACCGTCGCTACGCGGAACTTGATCAAATCAACACAACTAACGCGAACCGTCTCCGCTCGGAGTGGTCTTTTGAAGTACCCGCTGGCGTCGACGTCGCCCAAGTAACACCGCTTGTCGTCGACGGCATGATGTATTTTCACGCCGCAAATATGGTGTTTGGAATTGACGCAGCGACAGGTGAATCAATCTGGACGCTAGAACTTGATGTCGCCGAACGAAACCGGGTCCGAGGCCCCACATATGCAGAAGGAAAAATCTACTCATACAACGGTGCAAACCTCGTTGCGGCCGATGCCAAAACAGGAGAATTGGTTGAATCGTTTGGTGACGGTGGCGTTCTCCCCGTCGTAGGACTTGCTTTGCAGACCAAATACCCCGATGTGTACCCCCCGACTCTCGACCCGTATTCCATCGGGTACCGGATCACGAGTGCACCCACGTACCACGACGGCACGTTGTACCTAGGCTCCGCATTATCGGAAGGACATATTCCTGGCGGTCTTGTAATTGCCACTGATGCTACAACTGGCGCTATCAAATGGGTGTTCAACACGATTCCTCAGCGGCCACAAGATGAAGGGTGGGAAATCGCGAACCCTACATGGGGAAACGGTCAGCGCGTCGGAGGTGGTGTTTGGACACAACCAGCGATCGACCTCGACCTAGGACTTCTCTATATCAACGCTGGAAATCCATCGCCTGCATACGATGGGTCAGCGCGTCCAGGCGCAAATCTTTTTACGAATGCCACTATTGCCTTGGACCTCGAAACCGGGTCACTTGAGTGGTATTACCAAGCTATCCATCATGACCTTTGGGATTGGGACCATGTCACCGGGCCGGTGCTCTTTGACATTACTCGTAACGGGCGAGCCATAAAAGGTATCGGTGCCGCCGGCAAGAATTGCCTTCTCTATCTCTGGGATCGTGAAACCGGACAACCACTCAATCCAATGGTCGAAACTTTTGTTCCGACGGACACCAATGTTCCCGGGGAAGTAGTCTATCCGACACAACCTATCCCGCATACGTCGCGAGGCGTTCCCATGACGCCCCTCTGTGCCACGTATATCACTCTCGACGATCCGGCGCTCCAGGCACAAGCGCGGCAGATGTATTGGCCCTACTCCACGAATGAACCTTACATCGTTGCGCATGGCGGCTCCAGTTTCGGTTCGCCGGCCTTTAGTCCACGCACGGAATTGCTTTATGTCACAGGAAAAAACGCTGCCATCTCTCTTATCGTCAAACCGGTCGGTGATAGCCTTGAAGCAGGTCCTGACTCAAGAGGTCATACCGAAAACTTTGAAGAACTGAGTCGCATCCCGAGTTACACGCCTAGCACAGCGGTCACGGCCTACGACCCGGTTAGTGGTGAAGAACAATGGCAGCAAGTATTACCAGCGGTAACGTCAATCGCAGCGAGTGGAAACCTCGTCACCGCAGGCGACATTGTCTTGCAAGGAACTGACGATGGAAGTTTCTACGCCTTACACGCAGCTACGGGCGAGCAGTTGTTTCAATACAGTGCCCCTCGTCCGATACGGTCAAGCCCGATAACCTACGAACTTTCAGGGAAGCAGTATATTTCAGTGATCGCAACAAATACTGTAATTGCGTTTGCATTACCGTAAACCTTGCTCGAAAGTCTCAAAACTCTCATCCCAATTTTTATGAGTCTAGACTACTCGCTGTAAACGTTTCGATAGGCAAAGGCGTAAGACGACGGAGTGAACCGTTTCGTAGCCATGGTGACCAGACGTTACGTCCTTCTCTCCGTTATCCTGTTCTCCGTAATCGGCGAAAAAATCGCTCTCAGCGAACAACCCTCAACACCATCGAACCGCATCGCCGTCACACCGTTCACCAATATCAGCGGTAATACAACAGATGATTGGATCGGAGTTGGCATCGCTGAAACGATTACGACCGAGTTGGAGCGACTGACTTCGCAGACCGTGACCAGGATTAATGATGACCGCCTGCACAACGGTAGCGACCGGGAAACCCTCGCGACGGCAGGGCAAGAATTCAGCGTACGCTGGATCGTCACTGGGAGTTATCAGCGACTGGGAAATCAGTTACGACTCACCGGACGTCTCGTTGAAAGCACCACCGGAAATGTCGTGCGAAGCAGCAGCATTAATGGACAACTCGAGGAACTCTTCGCACTCCAAGACCAACTTGCCACTGAACTTCAATCAGGACTTGCACGACAAGTCAGCATGGCTGAGAGTGCACGAACCTATCCCGGAGGTGCATCCGACCAACTAGACAATCAATCTGAAACGACCGAAGTAGGTAGGCTCGCCCCGCCGGACCCGCGCGGGATCGATGGACCGCCGCCCCCAATCGCCCCTGCGACGATCAATCGAGATACCGAGGGCCGAGCGACGGTTCGCGCTGTCCAATTAACCCAACCACTGCAAATTGATGGCGTCCTCGACGAAACCATGTACAGCACGGTCGAGTCCTTTTCAGGTTTCATACAACAGTCACCGGACGAGGGAGCACCAGCGACGGAACGAACGGAGGCCTGGGTCTTCTTCGATGACAACAACATCTATGTGTCGGCCCGTCTCTGGGATTCAGCGCCCGAATCCCAATGGGTTGCCAATGAGATGCAACGTGACTCTTTTCAACTCATTAATAATGAACGATTCAGCGTCGCGTTTGATACCTTTTACGACCGACGTAACAACGTTGCGTTTATGGTCAACCCCATCGGAGGGTTCTTAGATCAAGAAATCACCGATGAAAGCCGTCCCAACACCGACTGGAATGCAGTCTGGAACGTGCGAACTGGCCGGTTCGACGGAGGATGGACGGCCGAAATGGAAATCCCCTTCAAATCCCTGCGGTTCAGCCCAGGAACATCTCAAATCTGGGGAATACAAATGGGGCGCCGAATCCGATGGAAAAACGAGTCGTCATATCTCACCGCAATACCGATCTCTGGAGGACCTGGACTATTCCGCACCTCTGCAGCGGGCACATTAACTGGCCTACGTGTGCCTTCTCGCAATCGCCGACTCGAAATCAAACCCTATGCGATCGGGTCACTCGCCACAGTTCGCAACGCGAGTCCGGCCATCATAAATGAGCCAACCGGAAATGCTGGAGTTGACCTAAAATACGGGGTCACCCAAAACCTCACAGCGGATTTCACCTACAACACCGACTTCGCACAGGTCGAAGTTGACGAGCAACAAGTTAATCTCACCCGGTTCAGTCTGTTTTTTCCAGAAAAACGAGAATTCTTTCTCGAATCTCGTGGTACCTTTGATTTTGGGCAAGGTTTTAGATTTGGTAACGGCGGTGGACGTCGCGGCGGAGGATTCTTTGGAGGTGGCGACGCTCCCACAGTCTTCTTCAGTCGCCGGATCGGTCTTCAGGACGGCCAAACAGTGCCAATTCTCGGAGGCGGGCGTCTGACCGGCAAAGCCGGTGACTTCACCATAGGCGCCTTAAATATACAAACTGACGACGCCCTGAGCGGCGCAGTAACTTCCACCAACTTTACGGTGATGCGCATCAAACGCGACCTCCTCCGCCGGAGCCGAATCGGCGCCATCTTTACCGGTCGATCCGTCTCAACGAAAGGCCCTGGAACCAATCAGGTCTACGGTCTCGACGCCGCGTTCTCTTTCTACGACAACGTCAATTTCAACGGGTACTACGCGAAGTCACAGACCTCAGGACTCGTGGGTGACGATGAAAGCTATCAGGCAGCCTTTACCTACAATGGCGACCTCTATGCGTTTCAATTTGACCATCTGCTGGTCGGCGACAATTTCAATCCGGAAATTGGCTTCATGCGCCGAGACGACTTTCGTCGTACCTACACGGCAGCGCAATACAGTCCACGACCGCAAAGCCTTCATGCTGTCCGTCAGTTTACGTGGGGAGCCAGCCTTGACTACATAACGACGATCGCCGGTCAACTCGAAACCAGAATCACTCAGGGGCGCTTCCAAACCGAACTCGAAAACAGTGACCGCATTAATTTTGACGCACAACAAAACTATGAGCACCTCCACCAACCATTCCGCGTTGCATCGGACGTAGCAATTCCCATAGGCGGCTACAACTTTGATGATTACTTCATGTCATACTCGCTTGGCCAGCAGCGCCGAGTTGCCGGTACGGTTTCACTTCAACGCGGAGAATTTTTTAGTGGAAACATCACAGCCGTTGGGTACCGACAAGGTCGCGTTGAAATCACACCCGTATTTTCAGTAACACCCGGTATCTCGATCAACAAGATCGATCTCCCACAAGGTCGTTTCACCACAAAACTCATTACGAGTCGTCTGACCTATACCCTCACGCCACGGATGTATTTCGGTGGACTAGTACAGTACAACTCCAGCATGAATTCGCTTAGCTCGAATCTCCGCCTGCGATGGGAATACCAACCGGGAAGCGAACTGTTTATCGTCTATAACGACGTCAGGGATACCGAGTTACGAAACACTCCACTGCTTCAAAATAGAGCATTCATCATCAAATTCACCAAACTGTTTCGCTACTAAATCACGCTTCTGCATATAACCGCACACTCGCTTACTACGCAATCGCTGCAACGATGTTAGATTATTCGCCTTAATTGTTACCCTTTTCTAATGCCCGCCACGAAACGGCCCTTCTATAGATTCATCGCTTTTGGGTTCGCACTGTGCTTTTTTCTTACGACCGAGGGACTGGCTCTCACCGAACAAGTCTCAACGCCACCGGATCGCATCGCCGTCATTCCGTTCGTTAATATCACTGATAGCGCGGCGGACGACTGGATCGGCATCGGCATCGCCGAAACCATCACGACTGAATTGGAACGCCTTACTTCTCAAACCGTCATCAGGATTAATGATGATCGCCTGCGGAACGATAGCGACCAGGAAACACTCGTGAGGGCAGGGCAAGAACTCAACATACGCTGGATCGTAAGTGGGACCTATCAACGCATTGGCAACCAGCTACGCGTCACCGCGCGTCTTATTGAGAGCACCAGTGGAAACGTCGTGCGAAGCACGAGTATTGACGGACAACTCGATGCACTCTTCGCGCTTCAAGACCAACTCGTCACTGAACTTCAAACAGGTTTTTCACAACAACAACGTCATACCGACGAACGAGAGCAGGCAACGACACAAATTACCTCCACCAACCGCGAACCCCAGACGACTTCTTCAAGTACATCCGCAGCAACAGATCCCAATCAAACAGCACCATTTACAATCGAAGAAACAATTATCGTCTCCGGTGAATCATCGATCGATGGCCCACCTCCGCCGGTTGCACCTGCCACCATCAATCGAGATCCTGAAGGCCGCGCAACGGTTCGCGCTGTTCGGCTAACTGAAACATTAGCAATCGATGGCGTCCTCGACGAAACCATGTACAACACGGTTGAGTCTTTTTCGGGTTTTATACAACAGGTACCCGATGAGGGTGCACCAGCGACGGAACGGACGGAGGTCTGGGTCTTCTTTAATGACAACAATATCTATGTATCGGCCCGTCTCTGGGATTCCGCGCCCGAATCACAATGGGTTGCCAATGAAATGCAACGCGACTCCTTTCAGCTCATCAACAACGAAAATTTTAGCGTTGTCTTCGACACATTTTATGACCGACGTAACGGACTGGCATTTCTCGTTAACCCACTGGGTGGAATCTTTGACTACGAAATTACGGATGAAGGACGACCGAACAGAGATTGGAACCCTGTCGTAGATATACAGACCGGCCGATTCGATGGTGGATGGTCCGTCGAGATGGAGATTCCGTTTAAATCTATTCGATTTCGACCAGGCCTCGAACAAGTGTGGGGTCTGCAACTCGGTCGACGTATTCGTTGGAAAAATGAATACGCTTACTTGACTCCCGTTGCAATATCGGCCGGCCCCGGGTTATTTCGTCTATCAGCGGCGGGTACCCTAGCTGGATTAGAGGTTCCGTCTGGTAACCGAAAATTCGAAATCAAACCATATGCGATTGGTTCACTCGCCACAGACCGTAACGCGAGTCCTGCCATTACGAATGAGCTAGATGGAAATGCTGGTGTGGACCTGAAATACGGAATCACCCAAAATCTCACCGCGGATTTCACCTACAACACCGACTTCGCACAGGTCGAAGTTGACGAGCAGCAGGTCAATCTCACTCGATTCAGTCTATTTTTTCCGGAAAAACGAGAATTCTTCCTCGAATCTTCAGGCACGTTTGATTTTGGACAAAGTGTTCGGTTCGGGACAAATGCAGGTCCTGGGGGTGGCCGACGAGGCGGTGGTTTCTTTGGGTCCAGTAATGCGCCCACGGTCTTCTTCAGTCGCCGGATCGGTCTTGAAGGCGGCCAGACAGTTCCCATTCTCGGTGGCGGGCGTCTAACCGGCAAAGCTGGAGACTTTACCGTCGGCGCCTTGAATATCCAAACAGATGATGACCTTAGTGGCACCGCAGTGTCCACCAACTTTACAGTGATGCGTATCAAACGGGACATCCTCCGGCGAAGTCGTATCGGAGGCATCTTTACCGGCCGGTCCGCTTCCACGAAAGGTCCGGGTGGGAATCAGGTGTACGGACTCGACGCTGCATTCTCCTTCTACGACAACGTCAATTTCACCGGGTACTACACGAAGTCACAAACCTCAGGACTCGTCGGGAATGATGACAGCTACCAAGCGGCGTTTACCTACAACGGCGACCTCTATGCGTTTCAGCTCGACCATTTGCTAGTCGGCGACAATTTCAATCCGGAAATCGGATTCATGCGCCGCGACGACTTTCGTCGGACCTACACCGCCGCGCAATACAGTCCCCGACCACAAAACCTTGAGGCTATACGGCAACTCACGTGGAGGGGAACGCTCGATTACACAACCGGCGCCAGTACCGGACTTATCGAAACGCGGGTCAGTCAACTCAGCTTCAATATGGAGTTTGAAAACAGCGATCAATTCAACCTCGATGTACAAGACAACTATGAATTGCTAGAAAATCCATTCCAGATTACCCCGGACGTCGCCATTCCAATCGGTGGCTATGGATTTTCTGATTATTACGTCTCATACGGACTCGGAACGCAACGCTTAATATCCGGCACGGTCTCCCTACAACGTGGTGGGTTCTTTAGTGGGGACATCACGGCACTCGGTTATCGACGTGGCCGCGTCGAAATCACACGACAGTTCTCTATCTCGCCCGGTATTTCAATCAACAAAATTGATCTCCCGCAAGGTCGATTCACCACAAAACTCATTACGAGTCGCCTAACTTACACTCTAACGCCTCGGATGTTTTTCGGGGGATTGCTGCAGTATAACTCAAGCACGAACTCGCTCAATTCAAATCTGCGCCTACGGTGGGAATACCAACCAGGTAGCGAACTGTTTGTCGTCTATAACGACGTCCGTGACACCGAATTGCGAAGCACGCCATTGCTTCAAAATCGAGCATTCATCATCAAATTCACCAAACTGTTGCGGTTCTAATGGTGAAACGTCGTAAAAAAAAGCCGGCGGGCATCAAGCCCACCGGCCTCATTAAAATCACGAATACGACTAGCTAATCACGATATGTACTGGTAGGCGGCAACTGCGCGCCAGACAGATCATCCGGAACACTCTCCTCCGCAACGACCTTGTGCGTGAGCGTACCGATTCCCTCGATGTGAGCCGTGATCGTCTCACCTGCCTGCAGGAAACCAGACCCCGTCGCGCGTTCGACACGCCCGGCACCGGTTCCACCCGACGTCCCACTTTGCAGCACGTCACCAGGAAACAACGTGATGAGCGATGACGCGTACTCGATCAGTTCAGGGATGTTATGGATCATGTCGCCCGCCCTTGCCTCCTGAACAGTCACGCCATCAATAACCAAGGTCTGGTGCAATTGCTCCATAGGGTCACCGTAGAACTCTTTCGGGACGATCCATGGCCCCTGAGGCGCAAACGTGTCATGACCCTTGCCGACAAACCAGTCTGACGTCGTACCATTTCCCCCTGGTGGACGCCCTCCCCTATCTGAGATATCCATAGCGACCATGTACCCGAACACATGATCGTATGCACGACCGGCAGAAATATATTTGCCAGTCTGCCCCATCACGATAGCCAATTCGACTTCCCATTCGATCATGTCACGGCCGTACGGCATTACGACATCATCGCCACTCCCGATGACCGCACCACGAGCCGGTTTCAGGAAAAGATAGGGCACACCCCGTTGTTCCTGCCGCTCCCGGGTTCGCTCAGCCAACTGCTCTGCTGTACACCCTTCACACGCATGGGTATAGAAATTCACAGCCGCGTTCATCATCTTGCCCGGATACATGATGGGGGGGCGGATACGGAGTTCGGACACATCGTAGACATAGTCGGCACGACTGTTCCCGGAGAGTCGATTGTTTTCGACCGCGTCGTTGACGAGTTCATACAGCCGATACTTGAGGCCGTATTCATAACGCCCGATCAGTTCCAGCATGTCCTCCGGCATGGGGATCTTGGCGTACTCTGGATTCGCTTCGAGCGCCATGTTCGCGACCTCGATGTCGATTACCAGGGAGTCCCGGAGAACAATCCCAACATGCGGCACCCCGTGGATGTTGAAGGTGCCCACCTTAAACGGCTCAGCCGGCTCAACACCAGTAGGTCCCTGCGCCAAAACCACCAAGGGGCTGAATAGGGCCATTAACACTGCAACAACAAAAATCTTTCGCATAACTCTCCTTAAAACCTGGCACAACAGAATGCGCTACCGGTTGTACTCCTGCCTAGACGCCCTGTCAAGCAGTCAACACATCCTCGCACAAACACCACCTTGAGTTCCAGACCTTCTGAATGAACAACCGCAGTGGGCTTGCCTATTTCGAGCTTGTAGGATCGTCCAATGCCTCAACCAAAGTAATCAGGGACGACAAATCGTCAGTTCCGCGCCCTTGATCGTGCAAATCATCTACAAATTGCATGGTCATGGCACCCGCCGGAAGAGTGACTCCAAGAGAATGGGCAAGTTCCATCACGATGTGAAGGTCTTTGTGATAGAGACGGCTTTCAATCCCGGCCGAAAAATCTCGGTGCGCCATCCGATCGCCAAAGAAATCCAAGACACGACTCGAAGCCATGCCTCCCATCATGGCCTGTTGCACTTGCTCCACATCGAGTCCTGCTCGCTTGGCGAGCGTTAACGCTTCAGCAACGCCTTGCGCCGTAATGAGTAATAACAGTTGGTGACACGCTTTTGTTCCCTGCCCAGCGCCTTGCTCGCCCATATGCAAGACCTTCGTCCCAATACACTCAAAAAGCGGCCGTGCCCGCGCAAGAACCTCCGCTTTACCACCAACCATGATCGAAAGCGACGCGTCCTTCGCCCCTTGAGGCCCTCCCGAAACCGGGGCATCAAGAAAATCAATGTTCCGCTGCTCCAATCGCTGGCCAATCACCCGCGTCCGCACCGGATCAATCGTGCTCGTATCAATGACGACCGTCCCCGGCCGGGCCCCCTCAGCGACCCCCGCGGCTCCAAGCAGCACAGACTCAACGTCATCCGTTCCAGTCAGCATGGTGAAAATAACATCACAACCTGCTGCAACCGCGGCCGGTGACTCTGCGACGACGGCACCACCGTCGACCAACGGTGTAAGAGAGGCAGCCCGTCGCGCAAACACCGTGAGTTGGTGCTGGTGTTGCATTAAATTGAGCGCCATCGGACGCCCCATCGTGCCAAGACCGATAAATCCAATTTTCATAACAGCAAGAGCCTACAAAATCAGAGCGCTCCGTGGTTACCTGTATTAGAGTGGCGTAGGGAGAACATACCATCATGAGACAATCACTAATTATTGCCGTCGCACTCATCAGTGCCTTCATGTTTGGCCATTTATCGGCCCAAAACGTAGAACCGTCATGCGAGATGTGTCCGGCGACGTATGTACCAGCCGAAGAACTTGCCGAGTACGCCTTCATCGGACGTAAAGACGGACTTGTCGACCAGCAAGTCCGGTCAATAGATATTGGCAAGTCAAAGGTGCAGGTTGCCGTCGCGCATCGTGGCGCGCTCGACACCCGTCGAGGACGGGTCGCCGAACATGACCTTGTTACCGAGGTCTACGTTGTTATGAGTGGCGAAGGAACAATTCTGACTGGCGCGGATCTTGTCAATAAAGTCAGGCGCCCACCAGACAACCGCGCCGTTCAGTTCCTGAATGGCCCTGGAAATAATGCTGACGATGTTCGAGACGGCGTGACGCACCAACTGAAACAAGGTGATGTATTTGTCATTCCAGCTGGAACAGGACACGAATTCACAGAAATCCCTGATCACATTACCTACATGATGGTGCGGGTCGACCCCGACAAGGTAGTTCCGCTGATGGACGCGACCGCATCTCGCAGATACCTTGACCAACAGTAGTAACAAATTTTTCGTATTTCTAATAGGCTATGCAAATCTGGAAACATTAATAGGCGTTCTTCTCTGGTTACTCGTCGTACGGAGGAATAATCATGCGACCCGTTCAATACCTCACACTGAATAGTGTGCTCTTCGCAATCGTGATAGCCGTCGCCTGTGGCGGCGCGGAGCCGGTCCCTACGGAGGAGAGCGCCGAAGCGATGACAATGCCGGCGGGGCCCGTTGGCGATGGCACCGACTTCGAATTTGATCCGACATGGCCGAAGCCACTTCCCAATAATTGGACACTCGGCAATGTCGTTGGTGTCGACGTCGACTCGAACGACCACATTTGGGTCGTCCATCGCCCCTTGTCGCTCACTCCACAAGAAGCCGCGTTAGACGCAAACCCGCCCCTCGCGGAAGAATGTTGCCGACCAGCTCCACCAGTTATCGAATTCAATCAAGAAGGTGACGTGGTCCAAGCCTGGGGCGGTCCAGGGGAGGGTTACGAATGGCCTGACTCAGAGCACGGTGTCTTTATCGACCATTTAGACAACGTGTGGCTTGGCGGCAGCGGTGGTGACGATGCGCACATTTTAAAATTCACGAAAAGTGGTGACTTTCTAATGCAAATCGGTGCGCACGGCCAAGGTCAAGGTAGCAACGACACGGCCAATTTCGGTCAACCAGCCGAAATCGACGTAGACCCAGAAACGAACGAAGTAATCATCGCCGATGGCTACGGAAACCGTCGGGTCGCAATTTTTGACGCTGATACGGGTGAGTACAAGCGACATTGGGGCGCCTATGGCAATGTTCCCACTGACGACGCCTATACGTACGACCCAGACGCAGAACCCTCGCAACAATTCGGACGGCCGGTTCATTGTGCGACACGTTCCAACGACGGTTTGCTGTACGTGTGTGACCGTGTGAACAATCGGATCCAGGTCTTCGAAACAGATGGCACTTTCGTCAATGAATTCGTGATGGCACCAAGAACACTTGGCTTCGGGTCGGCATTTGACGTGGACTTCTCTCCTGATGCCGACCAGCAATACCTCTACAACATCGATGGAATGAATGCGAAGATCTGGGTTATCGATCGCAACGAACTATCTATCGTCAACACGATTGGTTTTGGCGGGCATCAAGCGGGTGGGTTTACAGCGGCGCATAGTCTCGCCGTCGACTCAAGCGGCAATATCTATGTCGGTGAAACCTTGGAAGGAAAACGAGTCCAACGATTTGTGCGTCGATAATTACGGAGTTATCGAAATAATGAAAAAATCATTCGTTACTGCCGCTTTATTTGTTTTCAGTCTCGTGATCAGCATTTCATCGAGTACGGCCCAACCCGACGACTATGAACCACCGAGACTCTCGAGCGGAACCCCAAACCTTAACGGTATTTGGCAGGCCCTAAATGCAGCGAATTACGACGTCGAGCCACATATTGCTCGACCAGCCATGCAACTACGGGAAGGACCGCACAGCATGCTTCCAGACGTACCGGTTCTCGCCCTTGGGGCCGTCGGGGCTGTACCGGGCAGTATGGGTGTCATCAAGAATGGTGACCGCATCCCGTACACGCCAGAAGCGCGAGCGCTTAAAGAAGAGAATCACTCGCAGTGGGTCGAACGCGACCCTGAAATCAAGTGCTACATGCCAGGTGTACCACGGGCAACTTATCTGCCCTTCCCGTTTCAAATCTTTCAGAACGACAGTAGCGTCTTCCTAGCATACGAATTCGCAGGCGCCGTTCGAGAAATCTATATGCAGGACGTAGGCCCTGCTGAAACAGACTCGTGGATGGGGCAGTCTGTCGGGCATTGGGACAATGACACGCTGGTCGTGGAAGTTACAGGGCAAAATGATCAGACGTGGTTTGACCGAGCCGGCAGTCACCACACAAATCAGTTAGTTGTGACAGAGCGCTACACCATGATAGGTCCGAACCACATACAGTACGAAGCTACGATGGAAGATCCAGATGTGTTTACTGAGCCGTGGACGATCAGTATGCCTCTCTACCGACGCATCGAAGAAGGTGCTCGTTTAATGGACTTCAAATGCGTTGAATTTGTCGAAGAATTACTCTTTGGAGAATTTCGTCGAAACCCTTTACCACGATAAGGACACGAGGACATTGTGCGCTACACAATCGCCACTTCACTGTTGGTCTTCGCCTCTTGGATTCCGCTACCTGCCCAAGAGATACCACGTACCGCCTCCGGCCACCCGGACCTCACCGGCACGTATGACACCGCAACGTTGACGCCACTCGAGCGCTCTCAAATCTTCGGAGATCGACTCACGCTTAGTGAAGAAGAAGCCGCGGCCATTGCGCAAGGTGAACCCATTGCACTTGCGGCTGTATTTGGCATCCCAGAAGAACGCAACGTCGAAAGTGCACCACCCAGCGCAGCACCTCCTGTTGGCGGGGATGGTTCAACCGGAGCCGCAGGAGCTGTCGGAGGGGACAACACATTCTGGATGGACCGTGGAAACTCCGCGTTTCAAATTGACGGGCAGTGGCGAACTTCAATCATCACAGACCCGCCCAATGGCCGTCGACCGGAAATAACACCTGCAGCTCGTCAGCGACTGGCTGAGCAAGCAGCGTTCCAACGCCCCAACAGTGGGACCGCTTGGTGGCTCATCGAAAACGGCCTCGATGCACCAGGACCGTATGATGACCCAGAAATACGTCCCTTGGCAGAAAGGTGTCTTCTCGGCTTTGGTTCGACTGCTGGACCACCGATGCTTCCCGTCCTCTATAACAACTTAAAACGCATCGTTCAGACAGATGACCACGTGATGATTTTGACTGAAATGGTGCATGACGCCCGGATTGTCAGATTAAACCAAGAACACGGCCCCGCACACATTCGGAACTGGCTAGGTGATTCTGTCGGTACCTGGGAGGGAGACACGTTGGTGGTTGACACCACCAACTTCAACGATTCACCCGCATTAAATGGTGCCACAAGTAATTTGCACGTTGTCGAACGGTTTACACGGCTCTCAAATGACTCTCTTCTTTATGAATTTACCGTCGAAGATCCGACAGTGTGGACATCCTCATGGAGCGGGGAATATATCTGGCCGATGACAGGTACCCGTGTGTACGAGTATGCTTGCCACGAAGCAAATTATTCCTTTCGGGGTATCTTAGGTGGCGCACGGGTGCTTGAAGAAGATGTGCGCTTAGGTCGCTAAAAGCTGTGGAGATGTTTCATGATTTGCCTATATCGACTTCTACCGGCAGTTGGGCTCCTATTCTTGACCGTTTCTGCCACCATCGGCGCCCAAACAACCACTACCCCTCGAACACCGAGTGGACACCCCGACCTTAGCGGCACCTACGACATCGCAACACTCACTCCACTGCAACGCCCCGAACGATTTGGTGAAAAAGCATTCTTGACGGAAGAGGAAGCAGCGGCTCTTGAACGCGAAGCATTCGATCGCAACCTCGATCGCAACCAAGCGAGCAACCCCAACAGAGAAGCTCCACCGGAAGGTGGCGACGGTTCTCAAGGTGCAGCCGGTAACGTCGGAGGGTACAACACTTTCTGGATCGACCGCGGAACATCAGCCGTGCTCGTAGATGGTCAGTATCCAACTTCAATCATTGTTGACCCTGTCAATGGTCGACAACCTCCACTCACCGTGACGGCGAGTGCTCAAGCAGCTGAACGAGCCGCTTTCTCCCGCCGTGAAAATAGCGGGACCGCCTGGTGGATGCTCGAAAACGGCCTGGATGCGCCTGGCCCATACGACGATCCCGAAATACGACCGCTAGCCGAACGCTGCCTTCTTGGCTTCAGTTCAACAGGGGGTCCCCCAATGCTACCGGCGCTCTACAACAATTTGAAACGAATCGTACAAACTGACGACTACATCATGATTCTGATTGAAATGGTGCACGATGCGCGCATCATTCGCTTAAACCAAGAACATGCACCGTCAAACATTCGCGGATGGCTTGGTGACTCTGTAGGACATTGGGAGGGCGACACGCTCGTTATCGATACAACAAACTTCAACGACACACCTGCCCTTCGAGGAGCAACGCGGGACCTACATGTCGTGGAGCGTTTCACAAGACTCGATGCAGACACTTTGCATTACGAATTCACAGTCGAAGATCCGAATGTATGGACTGCCCCATGGTCCGGGGAATACGTCTGGCCCGTTAGTAATGACCGCGTCTACGAATATGCCTGCCACGAAGCGAACTATTCGTTCCAAGGTATTTTAGGTGGGGCTAGAATGCTCGAACAAGACGTTCGAGACGGCACTGTCCCTCAACAATAACAACTAGCTCTCTATGGTGAATATGATGCCTACATGGATTCGGTCAACATCGCTTACATCACTATGTACAGCCAGCGTTGGACTGCTGCTCGTCGTAACGCTAAACACTCCCAGCCACGCCCACCATGCCTTTGGCGCTGAATTCGACCCTAACCGACCCGTTCTATTGACAGGTCCGATTGTCAGAGTCGAGTGGGTCAATCCTCACACGTGGATCCATATCGAGGTCACATCCGATGATGGCTCAAAAGCCATCTGGATGGTCGAAGGGGGTACACCGAACACGCTCCTCAGGCGGGGCCTACGCCGAGACTACGTGCAACCAGGCACCGTGGTAGTCGTCGACGGTTATCAAAGCAAAGATCGAACGACTCGAGCTAACGCCCGTGACCTAACATTCGAGGACGGTCGGAAATTTTTTATGGGCTCATCAGGAACCGGCGCCCCGTACGACAACGAGCGCCGTTAACCTCTACGAGGCTGCGGCGTAAATTTTACGCTACTGAAATCAAACAGTTACTCATAGTACCGCGGTGCAGTCCGTAAGGTCTGAAACAACTCAAGATCATGTTCAATCCAGAACATTGCTTCTTGTTCAACAACAAACTCTTCAACTTTATCCATTGACTGAAGACTCACCTCTGGATCGACATTGAAAACAGGCACTCGCCGGTCCTCTCGGCTAATACGAAAATGGTAAAGGTCTCCGGACAACACCAACGGCCCAGTCCAATCCAAATCAACAAAAAGAACTTGGTGGCCAGGAGTATGGCCAGGTGCGGAAATAAGTTGGACGCGGCCATCACCAAAAACATCATGGTCGCCATCAAGAATCAAGCGGTCAGCATCACGAAGATTGGTCAATAGCTCAGGCTGCACCGCCGGCACCGTAATCGGCTCAGCGAATGCCGCCTCATAATCACCCCTTTGCACCAGCCACGTCGCACCAGATACCTCATTAGCTACGCCGACGTGGTCGTAATGGATATGCGAAAAGGCCATGTAGTCCAGACTCGATAGATCGAACTCACCGCCTGCAGCGGCCATTTGTTCTGCTAGGGTGTACTCCAGTTTCGCATTGCCGACCCAGCCATTCTCGTCCTTTCCCTCTTCGTCATATTTGATTGCTGACGGCAGGCCACCGTCCCAAAGCAATCGTCCCTCGGGGTGGTCAACGATATAGCACGGCACAACGAGTTCTCGCACCTCAGTTTCGTCATCGTTGATACCAAAATTCGTAACTGTATCGAATCGAAGGCGACCACAATCATAAACATACAACTTAAGTAATGACTCTGGTGCCGTCTCCTCTACTTCGGAGTCAGGGGCAAAAGACACGCTATCCTGCTGTCCAGCACACGAGGCCAGCAGCAACGTCCCAAAAAGAACGAATGCACGCCGACCAACCCACCAATAAAAGCCATTAGTTATCACTGACTCGCCGCCTCCTGCTCGTCAAGCCTCGCACCGCCCAAAATTCCAGGCATCGAATAATTACCTTCGTGGCAGGCATATTCAAAAATAGGGTCCATCGTCGAGGTATGCAGCAGCTCGACTGTCCACGGTGACGTCCACGTATCGGCATCGTTGAGAGTAATTTCGTGTTTTAAGACATCCGGACTGATCCGCGTATAGCGTTCAATTAAATGCAGGTTCTCAGACGCACCATTGAATCGAGTTTCAGCGGAATAATTTCTCGTCTCGACAACCAACGTCTCACCTTCCCAACGCCCACGAGCATCTCCAACCCATTGACGGATACCGTCATCAATATGGGAGCGAGTGGTCAACGGGATAGTTCTGACCTGATGCCCCATCTCCTGAAAGATGGCGACGTGGGTTTCAGTCTGCAAGATTTGCATATAGCTGTTGTATCCAGAACCAATCCGAGGTGCCGCAAAATGAAGGCATCGGTCTCCCAAATTCCTATCCTCTGGCCCGTCCGACGGATGCGCAGCAGAATACGCACGACGCTCAGCCGCTAACTGCTGTGCACGAGTAGTAAGAGATGGAATCCGACCGTCAGCCGGGTCAACGATAAGTGAGGTCCGGCGATCAAGTTCTCGTTCCACCAACCAAAACGCATTGTAATTCCCAGTAATAACATCAAAATCCTGATACTCAGAATCTCCAAGCGCCTGTTGAATCAGGCGATCACCCAATAGATCGCCGGCCTGCTCAGCGTCTCGAAAGGCTTGAATTTTTGAGTTTAGCTCTGCTAATTCTTCGTCCGACAATTCGGATTTACCAGCCAGTTGTTCAGGTCGCTGCAGTGGGGTCGCGCTGTTATTAGCCCATATCCCTGATAAATCAGGCTGACCATTGGCCGTCCGAGGTGCTGTCCAGCCGTCTTGGGCAAAAACTCCATTAACTGACCACAATCCAGCAATGCACACGCAAATCCCTAGGGCAATCACACGACAACGCATACCTACCTCCTCATGCTTACAAATATACCCAGTCACAATAGTCATCCACCTCTGGAAACGCAAGGTAGTGTCCATCCGAAAGTCGTGTTACAGTCTGTCATTGTTCTTGTGAGGTATTACCTATGATCAGAAAATTTCAAAAGTTTCTTTTGCTTATTACAGTTACCGTGCTCATCAATCCACCGGTCTTGGCTCAATCACAAACGCCAGACGGTCATCCCGACCTAAGCGGTGTTTGGGATTTTCGAACGGTGACACCACTAGAGCGTCCGAGTGAATTTGCTGATAAGGAATTTCTCACCGAAGAAGAGGCCGCTTCATACGCAGAAGCTCGGGTAATCGCACAAAATGCAGATCTAAACCGAGAAGAAAAGAAAACCGTAACGACTAGCCGAGGACTCGTCAACGGCACCCGTGAGAGTTCAGATCTCGCACTTGCATATAACGATTTCTGGTGGGACAGAGGAACCACAGCCGTCGGAACAGGCCGGACGTCGCTAGTCGTAGATCCTCCTAACGGTGAAATTCCTGAACTGACTGAATCTGGCGCAGCCCGACGTGCTGACCGACTAAGAATCAATCAGAGGCCAACCGAAGGACCAGAGGACCGCCCTCTTGGAGAGCGCTGTATTACTGGCTTCAATTCCGGGCCTCCTATGCTGCCGGCCGCCTACAACATGAATGTGCAAATCTTTCAGACCGCAGACCATGTCGTTATCTTGAATGAAATGGTGCATAACGCACGGATCGTTCCACTTGATGGAAGCGATCACGGCAATGTGCCGCTCTGGACAGGAGTCTCAAGAGGTCACTACGAAGGCGATACGCTTGTTGTGGAAACAAAAAATTTCCTTCGCGAAACTAGTTTTCGTGATTCAAGTAAAAACTTACATCTCGAGGAACGGTTTGAACGACTCGACGAAGAGACGCTTCTATATAGTTTCACGGTTACGGATCCAACAACATGGACAGCGCCCTGGTCCGTCGAATTACCAATGCGTAAGAACGACCTCCCGATATTTGAGTACGCATGCCACGAAGGGAATTACGGCATGGACGGAACACTAACGGGAGCGCGGGCCGTCGAAAAACGCGCTGGCGAATAATGTCGATCAGTCCTTTCTAATCTGTGGTCACTTCGGCCAACCTTGAGCGACGCGGACAACGTGGACGACGGGCTCGCACCGCCGCCGTCCTGGTTGTTGCCATTTCCATTACGCTGCTATTCCTTGCTCTCGACACAAGGAAGCTCCTAGCAATACAAGACGGACCGAAATTCGGGCAAGAAGGGAAAGATGTCGAATGGGTACCCACGCCTGACGTCTTAGTTGAAGAAATGTTAGATCTGGCCGAGGTCGATGAAAATGACAGAGTCATCGATCTCGGCTCAGGTGATGGGCGTACCGTTCTCGCAGCTGCGTTACGCGGCGCAACTGCTGTCGGAGTTGAGTACGACGCAGGATTAGTGCAAGTCTCTCGCCAACAAGCAGAAGAACGTGGCCTAAGCAAGCGCGCCAGCTTCGTTGAGGCAGACCTCTTTAGTTTCGACTTAAGTGATGCAACCGTTATAACGCTGTTTTTGCTCCCTGAGCTTAATTTAAAACTCCGGCCCACTCTTCTCGCACTCGCACCTGGCACACGTATTGTCTCAAACACATGGGACCTCGGCGACTGGACGGCCGACGACACTGTACAACTCGATCCGTGCCCAGGATTCTGCACCGCGTTACACTGGATTGTTCCAGCGCAAATCGGAGGCAACTGGACTGACACCAACACAATGTTCACGTTCAAACAAGAATTTCAGAAGATTTCAGGAACGGTTACACAGAATGGGCAAGAGCGAACCATTCTGGATGGTCGCTTACGGGGGCGCTCCGTAGAATTTCGAACCGAGCAGTCACAGTACCGAGGGCACGTCTCTGAAAATACCATCCAAGGAATGGTCATCACAGCCGGTCAGGAAGAAAATTGGATCGCGACCCAATGACTTGGCAAGAAAAATGGCTGCGCCAACCGCAAACATTTTGGTTCCGTCGAGTCGTCTTTCAAATTCATTTATGGTCTGGCCTCGCCATCGGACTTTATATCGTTGCCATTTCTATCAGTGGGAGCATCCTCGTCTACCGTAGCGAGTTGCGCCAAGCCTACGAACCGGAACCTCGCTTCGTTTCCATCTCGGGTGAACGGCTAACCGAAGAAGAACTTACGCACCATGCGACACAGGCATATCCACAACACCAAGTCGCTCGCATCATCTTAAGAGACGACCCAGCACGAGCGGCCACTGTAACTTTGACTCGAAACGGGTCGCCGACTCAGTTACTCTTCGACCCTTATTCTGGCGCCGATCTCGGACATCGTCTCCCCCTTCCTTATCGGTTAACGACTTGGCTTCTCGATCTGCATGATAATTTATTGTACGGCGAAATCGGTAGACGCATAAACGGCCTCGGCGCCATCATCTTGACTCTCCTTGCAGGTAGCGGAGTTGTCATTTGGTGGCCTGGCGTACTAACATGGAGGCGTAGCCTTCAGGTTAGCTGGCGCGCAACATGGAACCGGTTTAACTGGACACTTCATAGCGCCCTTGGCGCTTGGTTCGTTCTGTTCGTAGCAATGTGGGGTATCACTGGCATCTACCTCACCATTCCAGAACCCTTCAATCTTGTTGCCGATACTATCGAACCGGTCGACGAAGAAACGTTCGAGCCGAGAACAGTCGATACGATCTTGTATTGGATTGCGTCAGTGCACTTCGGTCGATTTGGTGGCATCACGACAAAGATCATCTGGTTTATCGTGGGCGTTATTCCAGTCATACTCTTCCTGACCGGAACATTAATGTGGTGGAATCGTGTTATTCGTCCACGACTTCGCATTCATTAGGCCACCTAAATGAGATGATGCAAACCGGCTTGACCATTTCATGTAGAGGCTATGCTACGTTCGTCGGCAACAACCCCTGTTCGTAAGACAGTCAATAATTGTGAGGTAGGCATGACGTACTATCGTGGCTCATTCGTTTCCGTCGCTAACATTATTTGTACTTGTTTACTCTTTATCGTCTTTGTTCAAACGGGCCGTGCCCAGGACCGTATGCCTCCGATCCCAGAATCTGAAATGACGGCGGAACAATTAGCCGCTGTCAATGAATATAAGGAAGTTCGAAACACTTCAGGTTTCGGCGGGCCTTTCGTTCCTTTACTTCGAAGTCCTGAAGTACTCAGCCGGGCCAGAAACCTCGGGGATCATGCTCGCTTCAACACCGTATTACCGCCACGATTAAGCGAGTTCGTCATTTTGCTCACAGCGCGACAGTGGACGCAGCATTACGAGTGGGGGGCTCATGCAACCATCGCAGAACGAGAGGGGTTACGTTCTGACATCATCGCGGACGTCGCAGACGGAAGACATCCGACCGGCATGGCTCCTGACGAAAGCGCGGTCTACAACTTCTGCATAGAACTATTTCGCACCCAGAGCGTCAGTGATCCGACGTACGAGCGAATGGTTTCACATTTCGGCGAGGAAGGCGTCATCGACACTATTGGGATTATGGGCTACTACCAGCTTCTAGCAATGGTAATGAACACGGCCAGAACGCCGTTACGTGATGGAATGCAGCCCATTCCCACCTTCCCTCGTTAAACGCCATAATTAATTGACAAGTATGGACTCGGAGAGAGTCGAGCGGTCTCTCTCTTGGTAAGATATCAACGGTAGAAAGTCGCTACGACCACGCAAAACACTCGAACATTAGTAATGCTGGAAAGTCGGGAGTAAATAGTAATGAACGACAAGAGACGCGGCACCACTCAAACACTGTCACTGAGTCTTGGAATCGCTGTAGCGTTGGCGTATGGTCTTGGGACCACACAATCCACATTAGCCCAAGGACCAGGGACAGAAAATTCGCAATGGACATACCTTGGTGGTGACGCTTGGCATACCCGCTACACACCGGCCGACCAAATTACCCCAGAAAACTTTGAAAACTTAGATATAGCATGGCGGTGGGATGCCAGCAGTTTTGGCCCTAGTACGGCGAGAGCCACACCCACCTATGTAAACGGCAAGCTGATCACCGTTAGCGGTAACCGCCGTCATGTTGTCGCCCTCGACCCGGCGACTGGAGAACTACTCTGGAGTTTTACCGAACCCAACACAAGTCGGTACGAATACTCCATGCGTAAGGGCTACGGGAAAGGGATCGCCTATAGTGAAATTAATGGGCGTGGAATTGTCTTCATCACCAGCCCGGGTTTCTTCTTGCACGCCCTTGATTTCGAGACCGGTCAGCCTATTGAAAACTGGGGCCGTCCCGTCCCTCTCGACGGATTTTCTGAAACTGGAACAGTCGACCTCGTTGAAGACTTAATCGCAGACTGGGGTCCCTGGACGAGTATGGACCGACCGTATGACGCCAATACGGGAATGCCTCTTGAAATCGGTTACATTACAAGTTCATCGCCCCCCATCGTAGTCAATGACACAGTCGTGATTGGCAACTCTGCCGAGCAAGGTTATCTGCAGACGCGAATCGAAAATGTACCTGGCGATATCCTCGGATACGACGCCAGTACGGGTGATTTCAAATGGAAATTTAACGTGATACCCAGGCCTGGCGAATTTGGGCACGACACTTGGGAAAATGATGCGTGGGAATGGACCGGTGATGTGTCTTCCTGGGCTCCTATGTCAGCCGATCCAGAACTCGGATTGGTCTATATTCCGACAAATAGTGCAACTATCGATTATTACGGTGGACATCGCCCCGGAGATAACCTCTTTGCGGCCAGTCTTATTGCGCTTGATGCCGAAACGGGAGAGCGGCGATGGCACTACCAGATGGTGCACCATGACGTTTGGAACTACGACACACCAACGGCACCCATCCTGATGGACGTCACGGTTGAGGGACGGGAAATCAAAGGTATTTTTCAGGCCACAAAACAATCGTGGGTTTACGCATTAAACAGAGAAACCGGTGAGCCTATCTGGCCCATTGAGGAACGACCTGTCCCTAGCTCAACTGTGCCTGGCGAACAACTTTCTCCGACACAACCATTCCCAACATGGCCAGAACCATTTGATCTTCAAGGCCGAACAGAAGAACACCTCATTGACTACACTCCTGAGATATATGAGGCAGCCCGACAAGTAGCTATTGAGAATAATCTTTTTAACCCATTATTTAATCCACCGACAACCGTGGATGATCCGGCAGGGCCTGCATGGAACTGCCCTGGTGGAGGCGGCGGTACCAACATTACCGGTCCAGCAGTTGCTGACCCGGTCTCCGGAGTGATGTTTGTCACGTCTGGCAGTGGTTGCTTTCGGCTGCAGCTTTTGCCAGGAAACGAATCACCTTTAGACGAACGAGAACAGTCCGGCACCACGCATAGTGCCTGGGCCGCGGTAGCAACAAGTGTGCGAGGAGGTCCAAACCAAACGATAGACGGTCTACCGATTTGGAAAGGCCCGCTAGGCAGAATTACGGCAATCGATATGAACACCGGTGAGCACCTCTGGGTGATTCCCAATGGCGACGCCTCACAAGAAGAGCAAGACATGATCCGTAATCACCCACTCTTGCAGGGTGTCAATGATGTAGAAGTCAACCGCGGGCGCGCAGGCGGAACAGCAATGGTTGTCACTCCAACCATGCTTGTTGCTGGCGGACGAACAGCTGACAGCACTCCGCAAATCTTTGCGATAGACAAAGAAACTGGTGACCGCCTTGGGGCCGTCGAAATTCCCGGAGTAACCAGGTACGGCATGTCCAGTTGGATGCACGAGGATAAGCAGTACATCATCGTTCAACTACAAGACGGCATTGTTGCATATGCCCTTGGAGGGGCTACCGCCGCAGCAAACGACAATCATTAAGGATACGACTGGGCGACTAAGTAAAAAGCGACGCAAGACGTCACCCTACTGATGTCCAGCTTGTTTCAGTTGTTGAATCTGCTGGACGGCTGCAGCGATTTGTAATGAGAGGATCTGCCCGCCGTACTCACGCGTTGATCTCGCCGCATTACCGATGAGTCCTGTACCGTCTCCAGCAGTGCCCTGTCCCAATCTGTCAAGGCGCAGCATGGAAGGATTCAGATACAACAGGCTGGCTGTGTCATGAATACTTGCATGCGAACCAACATCTTCTGACGTCTCGCCCTGAGCTAGAAGCCAATTATCGCCTGGACCAGGATAATACGCAGTTACGTGATGAACTCGTAGCATTGACCCTCGCCACTCTTTATTCAATAAGTCGGCGACTGCTTGCTGTCCAGCTTGACTCCCTCCACTATCGCCAATCAACACCACATCCGTAAAACCATGCTGCACGAGACTACGCACCGCGTATTCAAGCACCTGTTCAAACACATCTTGCGGAGTAGAAATCGTCCCAGAAAAACGCATGTGGCCACTCGGCGGGTCAATGCTGCCTTCCGGCACGTACGCCATAACGGGGGCAACCAGCGTGCTACCTAGTTGCTTCGCGATTTCTCCAGCCTTGTAGCGCACGAGATAATTGTGCTTACCGAGCACCATATGTGGTCCATTTTGTTCAGTCCCGCCAGTTGGAATAATCACTGTCCTTGTGCCAGATTCCACGGCGTCTCTAACCTCCACCCAAGTCATATCTTCAAGAAATATGGCCTCATGCGTTTGAGTAACTCCCTGAACCACCAATATGTACAGCACGAAAACAGCCGTTATTTGAAGTGTCACTGGTTTCATCTGTTGATGATACCGTTCTCCGGCACGCCAAAAATCCCGTATTTCTAGGAACATCATGTTCTGAACATCAGAGAAACTCGCCGTCTCGTATAGATCCTCGTAAAATAGAGGCGACTCACAGTTCTCACGAACACATACGGAGCGGATGACATGAAGCACCAACTGCAGGTAATTACAATCGCCCTCACACTCATCAGTACGACAGTTGTTGAAACGCAAGACTGGCCGCAATGGCGAGGACCTAACCGTGATGCGGTCGCATCCGCTTTTAACGTCCCCACGACCTGGCCTGATGGTCTTAACAAGCAGTGGTCTATCGACATTGGTCTTGGGTACGCGACACCGGTACTCGTCGGCGACCGACTTTACCTATTTAGTCGACAGGACGATGATGAAGTAATGACTGCTCTCGACGCCAATACCGGATCAGTCATTTGGCGTACGAATTACGCCGCTTCATTTGATATGAATCCTGCAACGGCACGTCACCGTGCGGGGCCGAAGTCGACTCCCACATACGCCAATGGCCGCCTGTTCGCACATGGAATGAATGGAAACGTTACCGCATTCGACGCAGACTCTGGCCGCCAACTCTGGAATGTCCCAGGAACAGGGGTTATCCCACTCTTCCATACGTCGATGTCCCCATTAGTCGACGGTGACCTAGTTGTCGTGCACGTTGGTGGCCACGACGACGGCGCCTTGACTGCGTTTGACGTCGCAACTGGAAACGTTCGTTGGAGCTGGGATGGTGATGGACCTGCCTACGGTTCTCCAATGGCCTTCGAATTTAACGGTGTTAAGCAGGTTGTTGTCTTTTCCCAGGAACACTTTGTTGGGTTATCACTCGAGACTGGAGCACTCCTATGGAGTCGCCCCTTCACCACGCAAGCTACGACTACCTCACAAACCCCTATTCTCTATGGGGACATGGTGATTCAGAACGGTCGAGGTAACGGTGTGACAGCGTTTCGAGTAACACAGGGGCCAAGCGGTTGGAGCACAGAAGACGTGTGGAGTACCGACGAGGTTTCTTTGCACATGGTCAATGGCGTCGTTCATGAAAATGTTTTAATTGGTCTGTCACATCTTAATAGTGGGCAATACTTCGGCCTTGATCTCGATACCGGTGAGGTTCTTTGGACCAGTGCCCCGCGCCAAGCAGAACATGCATCAATTATTCGGTCAGACCATACAATCGTCTCCTTGGAAGATGATGCAGAGCTTCTTGTTCTCGAAGATACTCTGACGCGCTTCAACCCAATTAAACGGTATGAAGTCGCGGATAGTGAAACATGGACCCAGCCAACTTTGTCCGGTAACAGACTGTTCATTAAGGATGTCTCAACGTTAACGCTGTGGACCACAAACTAAGAGGACCTAGCCCATGACCAAACACATGCAATCACAACGGCGCCTGACCCTTACGGGACTAACAGCCTTTGGGCTTATCTGTATCCTGGCAAGTCATCAACAGACGTCAGGAGCTCAAAGTAATTTTGTCGGGGGCGACCCCAGTCGACCTGATGCTTCAGATATCAGGGCTCTACGACTCCGCTTCGAGCCTGGCTCTCGATCAAATTGGCATAGTCATTCGACGTGGCAGATTCTGATGGCTGAAGAAGGCCGCGGCCGTACACAGGAGCGAGGTGGACCCATTCAAGAACTCATTCCTGGTCGTCCTATTTATACCGGTCCTGATGTGGTTCACTGGCATGGTGCCGCGCCAGACCAACATATGATTCAACTCACATTCGTCAGCGGTCAAACCAGTTGGCAGGATCCGGTGAGTGACAATGACTATCATGGCCGGTAAACATGAACATCCTATGAAATCCTTCGCCTTGCTCGTCGCTACACTAGGTGCCGTAACAGGTGTGCTCCTTGTTGCCCAAGAAGGTGACACAGGACCATCCGTGTGGGATGGTGTCTATTCTTCTGACCAGGCTGACAGAGGGCAAAAAGTATATGAAGCAACCTGTGCCAGATGCCACGGTTCCGATTTAACTGGCGGTCGAGCTCGACCACTAGTCGGCGAAAGCTTTATTAGGGACTGGGGTGGTCTGACCCTAGACAGCGTACTGACTCGCGCAAAGACCATGCCGCCAGGAGCCGCTGGCAGCCTCGCAGAAGAACGCTATCTCGATATCCTCGCGTACGTCCTCTCAAAAAATGATTTCCCGACCGGGACTGGCGACCTCACCGCAACAACTGCTCCGGATATTTTGATTTATGGATCCGATGGGCCAGATGCCGTTCCAAATTTTGCAATGGTGCAGGTCGTCGGCTGTCTTGCAACCGGCAGTAACAGTGATTGGATCGTAACAGATGGAAGTGAACCAATTCGCACACGTGAACCGGCCGCCTCAGAAGGGGATGCACTTCTTTTAACGCAAGCAATGCCGCTTGGGGACAAGGAATTTGAACTAATGTACGTCTTCCCAGACCCAATAGCTTACGACGGGCACCGTGTCGAAGCGAAGGGATTCTTGATTCGCCGGGATGGCACTGGTGAAACTGATGCGATCAATGTCACGACGGTTGCAAGCCTGTCATCCACTTGCAGCCCGTAGATAACGAAAACACAAAGCCAACTCGAAAAGTTTCCATTCGCTCAAAGTTCCGACGCACGACCGTACAGGTGGTAAGGATTAACTCTCGTCCGAAACGCCAACGCCAGACTGTCTCATCGCGGCCCGAACCGCGTCCGCAGTCGCCGGATGACTCTGAATGTTCATCCCGATATGAACGCCTTCGACAATCTGTAGCGGTGTCCACCCATTAGCATTCGGCTGATTCCAGATGTCAATATCGGCACCAACCTCTACGAGATAACTTACGACCTCTGGTAAGTGCTTGTAAGCCGCTCCATGCACAACAGTTTCGCCGTTGTCATCAACATCATTCACATTCCCACCGAGTTCCAAAGCAAGTTGCACCGCCTCAAGAACCTCTGGCTGCGTGCCAGGGTCCTCACCAGGCGATGAAGTTCCGACACCAGCAGCAACCATGATCGGTGTCGTATTGTCTTCATTAGCCGCCAGTGGATCCGCACCGAGCTCCACCAAAAGACGCATAAGAGCGGCGTCGCCTGTTCTCGCCGCCAGCAGAAACGGCGTTCCACCGATAAAATTCAGTCGCGTGATTCCGGCTGGTGGACGAACCGTTACACGTGCATTGACATCTGCTCCAGCGGCAACAATCTTACGAACGAAGTCCAGACTCGTCACATTGCCTGAACCCTTAGGCGCCGGATTATTACTGCCCGCCACGCCAGCCTTCCGAACCCATGAAACCTGGTGAAGTGCTGTCCAGCCTCGTGACGCAACATTCACGTCCGCGCCGCGATCGACCAACAATGATGCAAGTTCGTAATGTGCATTAGCAGCAGCCAGTAAAAAAGCGTTCAATCCTGTCGCCGAACGTTCTGCGCTACTTCCCCCTCGCCGAGTCTCTTCAACAACCGGCAGTGCATCCTCAACATCTGCACCAGCCTCAAGTAATGTCTGCACGACGTCAATTTCGCCTTCCCGTGCGGCAAACAACATGGGACTCCAACCAGCATTTGACCGCGCTGAAATATCGGCGCCATACGTAAGCATGGTCGGAATTATGTGAGCATGTCCTTCGGCTGCTGCCCACATCAACGCCGTTTGCCCCCGCCATGTCTCGGCGGCATTCACATCGGCTCCATGCTCAAGCAAAGCACGCACAGCATCAACAGACCCAGTCCGGGCCGCTGTCATTAATGCCGTTTCACCTTCGGCCGTCATTGCATTCGCATCGGCACCAGCTTCTAACAAGAGGTCAACAACCTCGCCGTTTCCATTCTCACTTGATAATGCCAGCGGCCGTACACCATACCGATTTGGGATTTGCGGGTCAGCACCAGCATCAAGAAGCATCTCGACCATGGCAAAGTCACCAGCATGCGCAGCCCAGTGCAAAGGCGTCGTTCCATCAACAGTCGACGCGGTGACATCCACCCCACGTGCGATCGCGGCTTCTACTTCATCGTGGTTGCCAGACTGAATAGCATCGACCAAAACAGCGTCTACCTCAGCAGCACTCACAACCAGTCTTGCAGATAAAGTAAGGATGGCAATCGCACAAAAGAGCACGACACCCCGACACACAGTATGACTAGGCATCAACTCCACTCCTTACTTTCTCTTAAAGCTTCTTCCCGTTGCACCAACATGAATGAACAAAGTGAACTACAGCGTCAACGGTTCAATGACTTTCCCTGCTCGCCCAGTACTGTCCGCAAAAGCATCAATATGCGCACCAGCATCATCAAGCAACGTAAGATGTAAATTCGCCAACGGCGTTAGTTCGTCGTATTTCACATGACGACCACCTGGAATACGAGAACCCGAACCACTAGCGACCACAATCGGAAGATTCCGGTGGTTATGTACGTTCGGGTTGCCAAGTCCACTACCAAGCAGATAGGTGGTGTGATCCAATAACGTTCCGTCCCCGTCCTCTGTTTTATCAAGCTTGTCAATCAAGTAAGCAAACAGGGATACATGGTACTGATTGATCTTCGCCAACATTGCCAATTTTGCCGGGTCATCGACATGATGCGATACTGGGTGGTGTGGTTCCGGAACACCGATCTGCGGATAAGTTCTTGTACTGGCTTCACGCGCCATTTGGAACGTGACCACACGGGTCAAATCTGCTTGAAGCGCAAGCACCTGCAGGTCATACATCAACTTAACGTGTTCTTCCCAGGCATCGGGAACACTTGTCGGACGAGTCAGATCTGCAATTGGTGAATCAGCCGTCGAGGCCTCTGCACGTTGAATACGCCGCTCAACCTCACGAACAGTCTCTAGATATTCGTCAACTTTGTTCCGGTCACCACTGCCTAACTGGTTTTGAAGACTCGACATATCCGAAAGAACCCAGTCAAGAATGCTTTTGTTCTTTTTGAGTTCCTCTCGTCGCTGTTCCGGCGTTCCACCATCACCAAACAACCGTTCAAAAACGATACGGGGGTCAGACTCCGTAGGATTCGGTGACGTCGGCGATGCCCAGGAAAGACTGTTCATATAGGCACACGCATACCCATTGTCACAGTTTCCAACCTGCGCGATTAAGTCGGTACCCAACTCCAAAGATGGCAGCGGTGTATCACCGCCTATCTGCTGCGCAGCCACTTGGTCAACTGACGTCCCATTTACGTAATCACTGCCTTCAGTACGTTTGGGTTTCACACATGTGAGAAACGATGCGTTGGCTGACGCGTGATTGCCCGTCGTGTGTGCCGCGTCGATCTCCAGATTGGTCACAACGGTCACATTATCCAAATGCGGTTTGAGCGGTGAGAGCGACTCCGACAGCTCTGTGAGTCGACCTTCTTGTAGCGGAGTCCATGGCACAGGGTTCATCCCCATCGGCATATATACCACCCCAAAACGACGAGGTGACTGCGCAACGGCACGTGTCATCGCTGATGCGGCGGGGACCATCGCATCAAGTAATGGTAACGCCACTGTGGCTCCAAGACCACGGAGAAACGTTCGACGGGGTAATGCCATCTTTGTGATGATCATGTCTGAGATCTCCTCATCTGAAAGGGAGTACTTTTTATAACACCAAGAATCAGCGACGACAATTTGTAGTTGTTATCGCCTGCTGACCTGACAATGGCACGGACTGCCGAGGAATCACTCGCTTCAAGGCCTCGACCGAGTGCATAGATCAAGAGCTTTTCTGTCGCTGTGGTCGCAAAAACATCTGGGCGGCTCAGTAACGCCAGCCGTAGACCAGCCACACCATCAAAATTTTCGCTACCTGGCAAACTACCGGCCGCGTCGATAGCGCTCCCGCCTTCGGCATCTCGCCATCGGCCAATGGCATCAAAATTTTCCATCGACAGTCCGGCTGGATCCATGTTCCGATGACAGGAGGCACAAACGGGATTGGCACGATGAGCTTCCATTCGGTCACGCATCGATACGATGTGCGTATTCGAACGCGTTTCGTCAAGCGGTGGAACGTTCGGCGGAGGAGGGGGAGGCGGCGTCCCTAGTAAATTCTCCAAAATCCATTTACCACGCAACACCGGAGATGTTCTTGTCGCGTAAGAAGTCACAGTCAGAACACTCCCATGCCCTAGCAATCCAGCACGAGGACTTCCCTCCGGTAGATTTACCCGTCGAAACTTATCGCCGTAAATATTGGGCACACCATAATGCCTAGCTACCCGCTCATTTAGAAATGTGTAATCCGCCGTCAGCAGATCTAAGACGCTTCGATCTTCATCGAGCAGACTCTGAAATAGTAACTCCGTCTCTCGCCTAAAACCCTGTCGAAGATTATCGTCAAAATCAGGGAAAAGTCTGGCATCCGGTCGCACCGCAGCCAAATTACGAAGGTGCAACCATTGGGACGCAAAACTCGTCGTCAATGCCTCGGCTCGCGGGTCGGCAAGCATTCGCCAAACCTGCTGCTCAAGCACTGTTTCGTTACTTAGTTGTCCTGATTCTGCGACACGCAACAACTCCTCATCAGGAATGCTGCTCCACAAAAAAAACGAGAGCCGTGATGCCAGTTCCACCTCACTTACACGGTATGCAACCCCTGAGTTAACGTTGTCAGGATCTCGCTCAATACGGAAAAGAAACTCCGGGCTTGTCAACAGGGCACGTAGAGCCGTTTCAATACCGACCTCAAAGCCACCATCGTTATACCCGCTCCGAAAAAATGATACGAGTTGATCAAGGTCACCGACACCCACAGGCCGGCGATAGGCCTGGCGTGCCAGTGAAGCAATAATCCCTGTCGCACAATCCATCGCCTCATCTTCTGACACCTGGGACGACACATGACACGAAAAGATCCGATGACGACTCGGCGTCTCGGCAGTTCCCGTTGGCTCGAAAGGACCGACAATAGAAACTGACCGAACCGCGGGCTGCTGCCTCGGCGAGCGATCCATATTGAAATGGGCATCGTAGGGCTGCCGCGTCGTTTCGAGAAGCGCAGAGTTTTTCTTGATAAAGGTTGCCGTGACAACATGCGGCCCAGCGGTTACTGGCACACGCACGTTGAGATGATTATCTATGCCCTCGTCAGCGTAATAGGCTGCATTCGCCTGCATCACCATGTTCTCACTTGGCATCATGGTGAAGAGTTCCAGGCGCTCACCGTCCAACATGATCTCGACCTCATGCGGTTCGGTAAGACCTTCAACATTTTCATTACGATTCCGTTGAAGACGAACTTGTATCTCATATTCACCATCGAACGGAAACGTATGGTTGACGGCCGTCCCACCACGGGTCCCAAACGGGAGACCTTCCAGATGACTTTCCTGCGTCAAATCAACGGGAACGATTGCAACACGGCTGCCTGGTGAAGGAGCCTGACTACCAACCGCTAGCCGACTGACCTTCTGCGCAGCAGCAAGGTACCTTTCCATCAACGTCGGCGACAGCCCACCGGTGCCAACGTTGTCAAATCCAAACGCCGCATCGTCACGAGGCAATAACGCCGTCACGTCGATGTCAAGGTCAAGGAGGTCACGAATCACGTTCTGATATTCGGTGCGGTTCAAACGCCGAAACGTATCCGTCCGGCCGGGATTTGGTGACGCCTCAAGGGAAGCATCAAGCGAAGTTTCAAGATAGGAGACAAGCCGTGCAGTTGAAACCTCGTCTAGCCTTGGACGTGGTTGCGGCGGCATCGCACCAGCCCGAAGTTTCCGAATCACTTTTTCCCAAACGTCCGGGTTGGCGGCCACATCACCGATATCCACCTGCTCTAGAGACAGATTACCGGTCTGTAATCGGTCGTTATGGCACGTGACACAGTGCCGCTGAATTAAGGCTGCCTCTGTTGCAGTGGAAGAAGAAGACGGAACTGACTGCATGGTCGAAGCAAAACCTGTCGTACTTGTAGCGGTCAATACAAAAAAATACGCGAACCCCCGACAGGCAATTGCTCTATATATCGTGGCCATAGATCAGCCTTTTAACACTAGTGTCACACACGTATGTTACACCTCTGAAATATGTTGTGCTACCTTGTACCACGTAATTCGGGGCTTTAACGCAATGACGCCGAAACAGCTTTTCATATCCTCTTTCTTAACAGCCGTGATCGTGGTATCGCTCACAACCTTTACTTTCGCTCAAGCGCTTTTAAATCAACAAGTTGAGTCCACCCAAACTACGTCGGTGAATTCACTTGTCGAAAAATACTGTTTTGACTGCCATGGAGCAGAAACCCAAACCGCGGGAATTAATCTCCATGCACTTGTGGAGCAACACCCCTTAGTGCGTAATCGTGAAACATGGCAAAGAGTTATGAATGCGGTTGAAGTCGGAAAAATGCCGCCGGCAACAGCACCGCAGCCATCCCCAACAGAACGTGGCTCACTCGTTACATTGCTTACGAATGCTATCGATAATTTTGACTATTCGACCATTAAGGAGCCCGGTTTTGAACGAATGCGACGTTTGACGCACCGTGAACTTGACAACACATTGCGTGACCTTCTTGGTGCGGACTTCTCCGTCACGGACCGGTTTCCAACGGAACTCACCGGAAGCAGCGGCTTTGATAACTCAGCAAATACACTCTTTCTCGAATCATCATTGATGGAACGCTATATCGCAGCAGCGGAACGCGTCGTTGAACTCATGCTGCCGAATAATCCGACAACAGAAACACAGCAACGAGCCCATGCAATGGTCTTCATCGCCAGTCCGGGCAAAGACCTTAGTGAAGCCCAAGCAGCCGAACAGATCTTGCGTCGGTTTATGGAACGCGCCTACCGTCGCCTGCCAACGGACACAGACATCAAACGAGGGCTCGCGCAGTTTCAAATGGCTAGAAACACTGGCCGTCCATTCACCGAGTCAATCAAAGTCGTTCTGCAGGCAGTGCTCGTGTCACCAAAGTTTCTTCTACGCATCGAAGAGTCGAACGACACAACCGAACCGTATCCCGTAGAAAATTGGGAACTCGCAAGCCGTCTGGCGTATTTCCTGTGGGCTTCTATGCCTGATGCAGAATTGCGTCGACACGCTGCCAATGGGACTCTCAATAAGCCCGGCGTTCTCAACGAACAGGTCGACCGAATGCTCGCTGACCCTCGAGCCGACACGCTTGGCACCAGCTTTGCCGCACAGTGGCTTGGTTTTCAGCATGTAGGCACGCGTATCTGGCTCGATCCAATCGACAACCCATGGTGCACAGACACACTAATGACGGCGATGCGGAACGAGTCCAGTCTGTTTTTTTTGTCACTGATCCGTGACAATCAACCCATTCGACGCCTCATTGATGCCGACTACACGTATGTCAATGAAGAACTTGCGACAACGTTATACGGCATCGATGGTATCGAAGGCGAAGCAATGCGGCGTGTCACGTTACAAGACCCGAATCGAGGCGGCATCCTTGGTCACGGCAGCATCCTTGCATTAACGTCAAACTATAAAGATACAAGTCCAGTGAAACGTGGACACTATGTCCTCGACACGATCCTTGGCACACCACCGCCGCCGCCACCACCGGGCGCAGGTGTACTGTCCGAAGAAGTCGCAGATCTCAACAAGCTCAGCTTTCGAGAAAAAGTGGAATTGCATTCCAGTAACCCAACCTGCCGAGCCTGCCACTCGCGCATTGACCCTATTGGCTTTAGTTTGGAAAACTTTGACTACTTCGGTCGATGGCGTGCTACCTATCACTATCGCGAACGGGTCGAGACCGAAGAAGAGGCCGACGAGATCCGTGTTCTCGAGGACACGAACGTTTTTAACGAGCGACGCTTTTACAAAAACACCCACACACCGATTGTGGCGACTGGGACTCTGCCAAGTGGCACCACCTTTGACGGTCCAGCCGGACTGAAGCGAACATTACTTAGTGAGAGACATACCGACCTAGTGCGACAGACGTCGACAAAGATGCTCGCATATGCACTCGGCCGACAACTTGAGTACTACGATGAACCCGCAGTCCGTGAGATCCTGCTACAGCTGGAGGCCGACGACTACCGCTTCCAAACGCTGATCAAAGCGATTGTCAACAGTTATCCGTTCCGCTATAAGAAGAACCCAGTGGTAACAGCTAACTAGATCGTAAGGAAAAAAACAGTAATGCCTGTAAGTACTCTTTCACGACGCACCATCCTCCGAGGGCTTGGTGCGACCATTGCACTGCCACTACTCGATGCGATGTCTCCAACCCTAGCCGCCCAGACCCCAAGCGGGGTCGGACGATTAGCCTATTTATATTTTCCAAACGGAATACCACGTGGTTCATGGCACCCCAAGAAAACAGGGGCAGACGGTCAAATTCTTGAACTGAATGAATGGATGAGTCCACTGGCACCGTTTCAGGACGCATTGGTCATACCCAAAAACATCTGGACCCCGCTCGGAAATGGTCACGTCGGTGGAACACCAACTTGGTTAACTGGTTTTGACTATGACCGACAGGCAATCAGTGCTGGCGGTGTCTCAGCCGATCAAATCGCCGCACGTCATCTCGGTGGCGAGACACTTTTACCGTCGCTTGAACTTTCTCTCAAAGGCGAAGGTTTTTTTTCAAACTCGCTATCACGAAATTCTATTTCATGGGCGTCGCCTGAACGACCACTGCCCCGTGAAGTGGAACCTCGTGCAGTATTTGATCGAATGTTCCGTCCTCCTTCAGGGGGCGCAAGTAATCGGTCCGTGATGGATGCAGTGCTTGATGAGGTCAGAGCCTTACGTGGTGTGACTAGTCGAATAGACCAATACCGACTTGATGAATATTTTGAGTCAATCCGAGCACTGGAGAGACGCATTGAGTTTTCCGAGCTACGTTCTCAAGAAATGAAAGATGACCATACCCTAACCGACACCTTGTCAGCACCAGAACCTGGTATTCCATCAGATCATGAAGAATATGTTCGCTTGATGATAGACCTCATCGTCGCAGCATTTCAGTCTAACGCCACTCGTGTCGTCAGTTTCATGCTCGACCATGGGCAATCAAACCGGTATTTCAATTTCATCCCTGGCGTACAAGGAACCTGGCACGCACTATCACACTACAAGAATGCGTCTGGTAAAACAGAGGATGACGACGGCGTAACCTCGTGGAGTTCACCAGAGGAGAAACATCGTATGTACGCTGAAGTGATCCGTTGGCATCACCATCAAGTCGCATACTTACTCGGAAGACTCCGTGACATTCAGGAACCAGACGGGCGAACACTTCTTGACAATTCGACAATCCTTTACGGTGCTACGCTTGGTGACGGCAATGAACATGACCCGCACGATTTACCAACACTAATCGCAGGACGAGGTGGAAATACGATTAAATCAGGTCGAGTACTTGATTTTGCAGAACCCACAGACCTTTCCAACCTGCATCTGTCGTTGCTACAACGCGTCGGTGTGCCCATCACTTCGTTTGGCAACAGCACTACGCCGATGCACGAACTCGATGCGTAAGGCTCATCGTTGGACGTCCATGCCATCCATTGCCCCTCTTGCGGAGAGCCTCTCGACGTGGCCATCGACTGGTCGGTGAACCACCAGGAATATATTGAAGACTGCCAGATTTGCTGTCGCCCAATGGTGTTGCAGATAACGGTGGACGAGAAAAGAAACGCAGAAATAGCTGTTCGCGTCGAAACTGATTAACTACGAAATAAAAAAAACGCCGGTCTCGACTTATCGAGACCGGCGCTGATTCAATGTCCTCGCTATCAGCGAGAACTGACTTGGGTTGTTCGATCTAGACCGGAACGACGTTTTCAGCCGCCGGCCCCTTCGGGGACTCTACAACTTCAAACTCGACCTTTTGTCCTTCAACTAAGCTCTTAAATCCCTCACCCTGGATGGCCGAGAAGTGAACGAACACATCCTTCTGTCCGTCGTCCCTCGTTAAGAAGCCAAAACCCTTACTATCGTTAAACCACTTTACCGTTCCGGTTACTGCCATGTTACGTACTCCAGTCAAAAAAAATTACTAAAACAAAAACTTAACCTCGCACCATACAACGAAAAGGCTATGCTGGGCCAATCCTAAACGCAATTTGGCTGATTCCGGTAGAGTTGTCACTAGCTATCCCTAGTGGATTGGGAGGACTTTTTATGTGTCGCTCATTTATCACTTCCCGTTCGATCAGGCCAGGCTTGTGGCTGCTGGTACTCGTGATTGCACTCTCTGGCACAACACTTTTTAGCCAACGGATACTCCGCGGCGTGCCGGCACTCCCACCACCTGATGGACCTGTTGTTCTCTACACGGCCGAACACCCCCGTATTCGTGTGGTCCCGATTGTGAGTGGCCTGGAACATCCTTGGGGTATGGCATTTCGCCAAAATGGCGACATCCTCGTGACGGAGCGGGACCGTGGCACACTTCGAATTATCCGAAACGGTCAGCTTGTCGATCGTGACATCCCAGGGGTTCCAGAGGTTTACACGGGCGTGCGTCTTTCTGGTTTGATGGACGTTGTCGTTCATCCTGAAGACGACACACTCGTTTACCTAACATACTCCAAGCCAGAAGAGCGTGATGGCCAACGCGGTGCCACTGTTGCGTTGGCCCGTGGGCGGCTTGATGCTGGCGCGGGAGCCCTGACCGAAGTGCGTGACATTTTTGTGGCTGACGGATGGGGCGGCGGCATTGCGGCATCCCGCTTACATTGGGCTGCGGACGGTAAATTGTTCATGAGTGTCGGCGGTGCATTTCAATTTGCTGAAACGGGTGATTATGCCCAGAACCCAACAACCCACTTCGGAAAACTTTTGCGATTGAATGACGACGGAACCGCCCCAGAGGACAACCCCTTCGTCAACAATTCAGATTACCTTCCAGAAATATATTCAATGGGACACCGTAACCAGCTCGGGCTTGCATTTCATCCCGACACCGGTGAGTTATGGGCAACGGAAAATGGTCCGCAGGGTGGAGACGAAGCGAACATTATCAGACCTGGGCTGAACTACGGCTGGCCAGTCGCGTCCTATAGCCGACAATACTCCGGCGTCCCGTCATCAGAAACCCCCTGGCGTGCTGACTTTGAAAGTCCTGAGGTGGTTTGGTGGCCATCCATCGCACCATCAGGATTAACGTTTTATACGGGCGAGCACTTCCCAGCCTGGCAAGGGAATTTGTTCGTTGGCTCAATGATGCTCGGTGGAATGCAGCATACCGGACACCTGGAACGAATCGTGTTCAACCGCCGTGGCCAAGAGATCCGACGTGAATCATTACTCACAGAATTCAGACAACGCATTCGAGACGTCCAGCAAGGCGCTGATGGGTATCTCTACGTATTAACCGAAGAGGATAACTCTGTGCTCCTGCGGATCGAACCGGCCCGAGCAATCACCGAATGGCCTGGCACTATCATTCCAGCCATCCGCCTTAATGAAGCTCGGATCGAACCATTACCCGAATCATCGTGGTCCGCCGATCAACAAACCGTTGCTGCCAAATATGCGTCTGGCGGAAGTTCACGAAACGTTCTCGAAACACTCATCAGACAACCAGCACTTGCCGACCGTGTGTTTCCGTTTATGCACTACGTAGCGAATGACTCAACACTCTCACCACGACATCGTTCACTCTTAATTTTGCGCACCGCTTGGCTCACACAAAGTGCAAATATCTGGGCAACTCATGCGCGCCGTGCACTAGATGCCGGTCTCACTCAAGACGAAATTCGGCGAATCGCCGAAGGTCCAAATAATGATTGGAATGAGTTTGAGGCGATACTAATTGGGCTGGCAGATGAATTGTTTCGAAATTCATCCGTTACCGATATCACGTGGGAGCAACTTGCAATCCATTACTCAACACAAAATCTTGTGGACGCCGTTGTCACCGTTGCTGAAATTACGACCGAAGCGATTCTTTTTAATTCGCTAGGCATCCAACCAGACGCTGACGCAACAGAACTCATCCCGACTAATGACGTTGGGTATAACATTGTGGTTCCTGACCCTGACCCACCGTTAGCGAATCCGAGGGTCGAACCAGTTGAAGGCAACGGCATTCGTGTTGGAAGAACACTCTTACAGCATCCAGATTTACATGCCCAATGGTATGCCAACGAACGTTATATTCTGAGTCCAGAACGGTCTCGACTAACGCCGTATGACCGTGAACTTCTCATCCTACGGACCGGCTGGAATGCCCAAGCAGTCTACGAATGGGCGAAACATGTCGGAAGTGTCGGACGGGCACGGGACCACGGTCTGGACCCGGTGTGGATCGCCCAAGGTGGTGACGCGTCCGGTTGGAACACGCAAGAACTCAGTCTCATCGCCGCGGCAAACGAGATGTACCGAGACACGATGATCTCCGATGATACATGGGCAACTTTGTCAGCTTCGTATGACACTCATCAGATGATGAGTATTGCCTGGACCGTGGCTCGGTACCGCCGCGTGTCAATGGTTTTAAATGCACTTGGTGTGCAACCTCTACCTGACGACGAACGGTTTCCCGTCTTAGAGGGGTACTAGGTTCATGCTGTCTCGCGCTGTAGTCTTCGTATCTTGCTTGGCTCTCGTCACTGAATGTGATCTCGTAGCCGAGCAGCGTGCCGCGCAAACAGCGGCATCTGAACACGGACAACCAGACTTGCAAGGACTCTGGACAAATTCCACGACGACACCACTGGAGCGTCCAAGCAATGTCGGCGCACAAGCCATCTACAGCGACGAAGAAATCGCCGCAATTGACGCCGCCAACGTTGGCCGTAACGATCGTCTCCCTCCTGCAGGCGACCCCGGCACCTACAACGATTTTTGGTGGGAACGCGGAACGGCACTGGCGAGTACGTCATTAATCATTGATCCACCGAATGGACGACTCCCTGAGAGAACGAGGGAAGGCGAAGACAGAGCCGCGTGGACCCGCGGGTCAGATTCGTGGACAGATCGAAACCTTGCAGAGCGTTGTGTCACCCGGGGTTCGCCTAAAAGGCCTGGTGGCTACAACAACAACTTCCTTATACTCCAAACACCTAGCTACATCATATTGCTTCAGGAAATGATCAATGAGGCGAGGGTTATTCCGCTCGATGATCGTCCGCATATTGATAGTCGAATTAGACTGTGGCTCGGTGATTCCCGTGGCTACTGGGATGGTGACACCCTAGTGGTTGAAACCACGAATTACCGTGATGAAATTTTTGCAAATTCATTCAATTGCTGTCCGGGTGCAAGTAGCAACCTCACAGTCACAGAACGATTTAAACGTTTGGATGACAGCACTATCGACCACGAATACACCGTCCACGACCCGGACACGTACACGCGCTCGTGGACGGCGCGCATTCCCATGCGCCGGTTTGCCGGCCCCCTGTATGAGTACGCATGCCACGAAGGGAACTACGGCATGGAAAACCTACTTCGTGGTGCACGTGTCCAAGAAAGCGAATAACGTTGACCACGGTCCGCCAAGCCTGGCCGTTCGCGAAGTTAGCACGCGGCGTCAGGGTAAACCTGCTAACGTTTTAGGACATACTGCGAGGAGGCTTCATGAAACGACTCTTTAGACTCACAATCCCGCGCGTTCTTATAGCGACGGTACTGCTCAGCGTCCTTACCGAAACAAGCCTTCGCTCCCAGATAGAACGTCGTGCAATGACCAGTGAAAGTGATTTTCGTCAGGCCATGGACGAGCTCTCAAACTGGGGCCGCTGGGGAGCCGAGGATGAACTTGGCGCAGCGAACTTGATTACACCACAAAAACGAAAAGACGCCGCATCGCTTGTACGCGAAGGCCGAAGCGTGTCACTCGCACACGACATTATCCAAGAAGAAACGCTTGAAGGCCCATGGTACCTCGACCGACAAGTTATGAATATTAGTGACACCGGCGCATCGGATCGCTATCAATACACTGGCACCTATCACGGGGTCATTCATAGCCATCTTGATTCGGTCGATTGTCACGTAATGTTTGAAGGAAAAGGCTACAACGGTGTGACAGCCGCTGAAGTAGAAGCAGCCGATGGGTGCCCGCGCGGAAGTATTCATGCTCTTCGCGACGGTATTTTTACCCGCGGCATCCTCTTTGACGCCACACTACTTACGGATAAAACCACTGAAGACGGCTGGCTTGAACCAGGAACCGCTATTCGGGCAGCAGACCTTGAAAAACTTGAAGAACTCCAAGGTGTATCGGTAGAACCAGGAGACGTAATTCTGCTGCACACCGGACGCTGGATAAGACGTGAAGCACTCGGCCCATGGCCAACCAGCGACGGGGTCGCCGGATATCACTCTGACGTTGCATATTTTATGAAGGAACGAGGTGTCTCTTTTATCGGTCACGATATGTGGAACGATGCCTATCCCCATGAATACTCAGACGATGTGCGATTACCACTCCATAGGCTCGCGTTGGTTTCATTAGGTGTCTGGATTTTCGATAATCTTGATCTCGGCGAAGTCGCAGGGGTCGCGAAAGAACTCAATCGATACGAGTTTCTCTTTACCGCGGCACCACTTCGAATCGAAAAAGGTATGGGGTCTCCGCTTAACCCGATCGCCACATTTTGAATTGTGAGCATAGCCATGAGAATAAATGCGCACTGGGTTAAGTTACTGATCACTAGTTTCTGCCTAACGTTAACTTCGCCGGCTTATAGCCAATGGTTTAGAGATGGCGTGAGAACCCCTGACCAACCCTGGAGTAAATCCCGCGGTGACTTTGGTGCCATGCTCCTGCTTTCTGACGAGCCAGATGAATTCCTTGATAATTGGTCTCGTCGCACACCTGGTGTTTCGATTCGGACTACACGAACCGCCCACCGTGGCGTGCCACTCGCACCATTTATTTTGTTTATTGGCTGCACTGAAGACACGGAAGATGCCTGCAATGCATCGTTTGACCTTCAGGTGCTCAAGCCAGACGGCTCTGAATTTTTTCAAACAAATGATCTTGAACTGTGGCGTGGTAAGCGGGGTCCAACTCTTGGCACCCTTGGACTTGGTGTCGGCTATACGGAAATCGACGTTGCGTCGGATGATCCACTCGGTCGCTATCTCGTGCGCGCACATATTCGTGACACCAATGCGGATGTCTCATTCTCGCTCGAGCAAAGCTTCAATGTTTTCGGCACCGTTTCAACGATAATCGGGACAGGCGAAGCAGGTCTTGCTGACAACCAAGTCAACAATCCCTACGGCGTTGTTATTGGACCAGACGGCGCACTCTATTTCTGCGATCTTGATAACCAAATGATCAGGCGACGTGATCCAAACACAGGCGAGACAACCGTCATTGCCGGAAATGGTGTTCGTGGATATGGCGGCGACGGCGGTGCCGCGACAGACGCGATGCTAAATATGCCGCATGAAATACAGTTCGATGAGGGTGGAGACCTTTACATTGTCGAACGCGACAATCACGTTGTTCGTAAAGTTGACATGCAAAGCGGTCTCATTTCAACGGTCGCAGGGACCGGAGAAGCTGGTTTTTCTGGTGACGGTGGCCCGGCCACGAATGCATTCTTGCGGGCGCCGCACAGTATTGTTTTTCATCCTGATGGCCGGCTCATTATTTGTGACATCGGAAATCACCGCCTGCGAATAGTCGACGAAGCTGGGATGATCACAACATTCGGCGGAACCGGCACACGTGAACCAACGCCCAACGGAGCACCACTCAACGGTACACCGCTAAATGGACCAAGGGCGATGGCACTGGACCCAGCAGGTAATCTGTATTTGGCTCTGCGTGAAGGCAACGCGATCTATCGCATCGACCTTGCAGCCGAAACGATTCACCATGTTGCTGGAACCGGAGAACAAGGGTATACGGGAGACGGTGGACCTGCGCTTGAGGCGACACTGGCTGGCCCGAAAGGACTAGCCTATGCACCAGACGGCGCTCTTTATATCGCAGACACCGAAAATCATGTCATCAGACGGATTAACGTAAATACAGGAATCATCACCACCGCGCTCGGCACTGGCGAACGCGGTGATGGGCCGGAACCAGAACCGCGCCAATGTAAACTCAACCGGCCGCATGGTATTTGGATTGATGCAAACGGCGCACTCTATGTCGGCGACAGCGAAGCTCACCGAATCCGTATTGTTGAATAGTTCAAAATATATTTTTTGACACGTTAGTCAAACGGCTGACAAATGACATCTGAACGCTAAACATTCGAACGCTCAGAGACTCACTCGGAACCAGACAGATTCCAGGCATCCCCCCACTGCACCTTTCGCGCCGACCGATACTCATTCGAGCTTCCTCGTCTCACCTCTTCCGTTCGAATACCATTGGTTGCGCACAATTGAAGGCGAATGCGATGCGGGACGTGTTCAGGGCGCCGCAACACTCGGGCACGGCAACGCTCCGCTTTCTTCCTAGTCACTACGAGGTAGGAAAACTTCTCGTCCTCAAAAGCCAAAGTACCACCTTTAAGCCGACGCTGCAGTTTAGACCGGTTTAACCGCGCCGCAAAGTGACACCAATCTGGCTCGGTTAGTGGACATGCCATCGTATGCGGACAGGGAGCAACAAGTTCTCCCCCCTCATTAATGAGCCATTCACGGACAGCGAGAATCCGTGCCGACCCACTCGAGGTCCCTGGCTCAACAATGACAATTGCTTCTCGAGTCGCCTCCCATGCAGCAGAGACGGCTGTGTAACGATTAGTTTCAGACAATTCTCCGAGCACATATGCCATCAGCACTAAATCATGGTCTTCAAACGATGGAATTTCCGCGATATCACTCGTATACCATGACGAAGTTACCGTGTCAGATATACCGGTGTCCCTCAACAACTGTTGTCCAAGTTCTACGGTGTCATGGTCCATTTCAATATGGGTCGCACACACTAACTCTGAAAACACTGCATGGGCCGCCCACAAACCCGTAGCGGGCCCTGCGCCGAGTTCGAGCAAACTCTCAGCCTTGAGGTCGGGGCAACGGTACCGCAACTCACCCAATGCTGCCTTCGTCGCAGAAAATGTAGCTGGTAGCCGTGTCGCAATGTATGCAAGGCGGTCAAACGATGACCTGATTGCGCCAGAACGTCCAGCATCACGACGATAGGCCGAACTGAGTTGGTCAGATGCAGCCTGGAGTGCACTCTGGGAAATTCCGTCCATCAACGCATCAATTGCAAGACGTAACGAAACGGGTAGTTGACCATCCGTCATCGGCATGGTTGCAAGTCGGAAAAGAATTCAGGCAAAGTCTCTGTCAGTAGTCAAAACTGACCGGGCAAAACCAACCTGTCCACACGGACACAGCAAGACCGCACATCACAAAAGCAGGACCCTAAACGTTACGGCAGGCTCAAAGCAACCCACTGCCCTGGTACCTCCAACCCACCGACTGGTACAACAATGTATTGCTTCCCGTCATACATGTAGGTCATCGGCACGCCGGTCGTCCCAGCCACCAACTCCATCTCCCACATGACATCGCCATTGGTTTTATCGTAGGCCCTAAACCATGGTTCACCGTAGTTCGTAACGATATTCAGCGGCATACCATCTGGTACACGACCTCCACCTTGCACACCGACATCTGACCCTTCCCCAAGAAAGAGAAGGCTCTTGGTCAACAGTGGTCCAGGACGACCGGGACTGCCAAGCCGTCCCAGGTTAAGATGGCGAATAGCCGGATGGTCAGTGGGCCCGTGTCCATTCGGCACTTGCCACACAAATTCTCCCGTCTTCATATCAATCGCCGTCACTCGTCCATAGGGCGGCTTGAAGAGAGGAAGCCCGCGTGGTCCACCGATCCACTGCCGACGCCCCTTCACGAAATTCAGATTTGTTCGGTCAGGGTTACCCTCAACAATATCCGCAACAAAAGGCGATGTAATTGAAGGAATGTAAAGAATACTTGTCTCCGGATCGAAGGCCGCGCCTTGTACGTCAGCACCACCTTGGGAACCCGGCAACTGAATCGTGCCCTGATTATCATTGGCACCATCACCACGCACCGATGGCGGGGTATACATTGGGCCAATCGTGTACCGCTCAGTTATCGCAAGCGCCTCTTCGCGAAGTTCAGGAGTAAAGTCGATGAGATTCTCAACGGTCGCCCCCTGTCGGTCGAAGGCGGGTGGCTTCGTCGGAAAAGGTTGAGTCGGCGACAGCATCTCACCAGGGGCCCCACCCTGCGGAACCGGTCGTTCCTCAATCGGCCAGATTGGCTCACCCGTTACACGATCAAACGCAAAAGCAAATGCCTGTTTTGTAATCTGGACGACGGCCTTGATGTCTCTGCCATCAACCGTAATGTCCATCAAAATCGGCGCTGCCGGCGTGTCGTAGTCCCATAAGCCATGATGTACTAACTGGTAGTGCCACACACGTTCACCAGTCTCAGCATCGACGCATACAATCGACTGCGTAAATAGATTATCGCCAGGACGATGACCGCCGTACATATCATTTGTGGCCGATGTCGTCGGCATATAGACATAGCCAAGTTCTTCATCAGCCGCAAACAGGGCCCAGACTGGCGCATGGCCACTGTATTCCCATGAGTTATCTCCCCACGAATCAGTCCCAAATTCACCAGCCTGAGGAATCGTATGGAACAACCAACTGAGTTCGCCCGTCCGCACATCGAACGCCCTGACGTCGCCACGAATATCTTCCTTGGTAACGAACGTATCTGACATCGACTGACCAACAACAATCACATCGCGGACGATAGTGGGCGCACCACCCCAGCGGTAACGAGCTCCTTCAGCAAGTCCGGTCGTTAAATCGACACGACCGTTATCCCCAAAATCTCGAAACATCTCTCCGGTCTTCGCATCCAGGGCATACATCCACTCACCGCGTTGCACCACGATGCGTTGCTCATTGCCATCAGTCCAATACGCAACACCGCGTGTTCCAGCACCGCGATAAGAGCTTGGATCACTGTCAAACGGCTGCTGTACCCATAGTGTTTCTCCAGTTCCAGGATGAAAGGCTTCTACAAGTCCCACGGCATTCGGCGCATAAAGGACACCATCCACCATAAGCGGTGTCGCACGATTTGCATTGCCATAACCCAGTTCTGGCACAACATCCAGAATCGACTGGTCAACCGTCGGCCGACTCCAAGCGACCTGGAGGTCACCGACGTTATCCGCGTTAATTTGGTCAAGTGGTGAATACTTCGTTGCGCCGTTATCAGCTGCAAACGCGTGCCACTCACCATTCGTCGCCCCCTGCTGGGCAAGAACAGGTGTTGTCACGCTCATAGCAACAGCAACAACAAAGATACCCCATCGAACTAAACCTGAACAGCTGTCTGGCACCCGGTGGAACATGAGTCTTCCTCCGTTACTTATCGAGACAATATGGCTCGCTACGGGGCCATTATAGTGTGGGAATCTGACTAGCGAATTCGCTTCACAATAGCACTGTAATTTAGCAGGATTCGGTCATCGGCATACACCTGACCGCGCACAAAGGTCAGCGACTTGGTCCGGCGGACGACTTCACCCGAAGCTTCAATCAGATCGCCTGGTCGCCCTGGCGCAACAAACTCGCTATTACAGGAGACGGTGACACATTTCTCACCCGGTTGATCCCAGGTGGCCGTAAGACACAACGCAAAGTCGGCAAATGTCATCAACATCCCGCCATGCACCGTCCCAGCAGTATTGCGATGACGGGCATCCGCAAGAAAAGCAAAGGTAATCGTTCCATCAACCACCTTGTAGCCCAATGGTCCGACGTGATCTTCAAAGGGGTCGTCGTACTCATATACCTGATAGTCAGACGGAAGCGATACGGACTCAGTCATGGCACCATCTCTAAGATATCAGCTGGCACTGACAATACGTGACGGGGTGCCTCCTTTTCGAGCACCTCACGGGCGAAAGCTCCCCACAGTACCGCCGCGGTATCTACGCCAGCTCCCTGCCCAGCAATGACGTCATGTGGAGAGTCGCCAATAAAAACCGTGCTGGACGGATGAGCCGAGAGTCGAGCAAGAGCTTCCAGCACTGGTGCTGGGTCTGGTTTGTGTTTTTCGACATCATCCATACCGATCACAATGTCAAAATACTGGCTCAATTCACACCGCTCCAGTCCACGACGCGCCAGCACATGTGTTTTACTCGTAACGATAGCCAGTTGGATACCGGCTTTCGATAAGTTGTGAACTACCTCGTTTATTCCGGCATAAGACGAAATCACCTGATCATGATGCATAGTCGTATAGTTTTTGTAGGCTTCCACTAACTCATTCAGTTGATCGCCTGACTTAGAGAATTTTTCTAACTGCGGTCGAAGCGGTGTGCCAAACCCTTCGCGCCACCTCCGTTCCTGATCAGCGGATGGCTCAAGTCCGAATGTTGTCCGAAGGGAATGACGAAACGCTTCCATGATGAGTCCCGTGGAATTGATCAACGTACCATCAAGATCGAACAAGTATGTAGCGTATTGGGAATGATGCACGAAACGCGATTATAGCAACGCCGCTTAGCGGGTTGCTTAAATGAAACCTATTGTGATCGTTTTCGAATCGAACTAAACAAATAAACAGAGAGAGTACAAGCCAAATAACAACACAAGGCCGATACCCGCCGCTCGGCGAATGACACCATGCCTAACTATGATTCCGAGAAGTACAACGAAAAACAGGCCGAGCCACGGGAAAGCATACTCCTGACTCATTGGCTCAAGCACGAGCGGCGTAATAACTCCAGACGCCCCAACAATCAAGAGCAGGTTCAATACATTCGCGCCAATGATGTTACCTAAAGATAGATCTGGCATTCCTCGTCTCGCGGCCTTGATACCAGTAACCAGTTCAGGAAGTGACGTTCCAAAAGCGACGAAAGAAAGACCAATAATCGTGGTTGAAAGACCAAGTGCGACAGCAATGTTTTGACCTGAATCGACAAGCAATTTACTGCCGAATCCGACAAAGACACCGCCAAGCAAAAACCAACCTAGCGCACTAAGCACTGTCGAATCGTCACCGATAGGGTCGTTATCCGGTTCGGGCCGACGACGAACGACTCCAACAATATCCCACGCTAAGTACACAACAGTAAAAATCAGTAAGACCACTGCATACCCAAAATTTAATTTTAAATTCCACGAAAACGTAACAAGCAATACCGCTGCGAACACCATCCAAGCCGAACGTTTTAATGCGTCTGGCCGATCGAATTCAATCGGCATAATGATGGCAACCACCCCAGTGATTAGTCCGATATTTGCGATGCAAGAACCGATAGCGTTCCCCAAGGCTAATCCCGAATCAGCTACCAAGCTCGCTTGTATTGACGTAAGCAACTCAGGCACGGTTGTCGCGATACTGACAATCGTGCCACCAACAACGAATCGTGGCACACGGAACGCTCGGCTGAGTTGACTACTTGCGTCAACAAATAGATCGCCGCCTCGGCCCATTAGAACCAAGCCAACAAGAAAAATTACTGTGTCTAGAATCACAAGCGAACCAGGAATCGAACCGGTTAAGTCTACACTGCCAAGAGTTGACAGAGTGGCAGTGACACCGGCATAGTTCCCCTGCAGCGTCGAGGCAGACACAACATACAAACGCTGGTGTCTTTAGGATTTAGCCGCCAATCCCAGTAGCGGCTGGAGACTTGTTTATTATGACAGCAGCCGATCGACAGCGCCTTCTCGAACAACTCAAACACGAACGACGAAAAGGTCGTGAGGCCTGGCACCGCCTTTTTAACGACAACAAACCATCACCCGTAAGTGCTTCGATCCCGCCACATGGACGCGCTATCCGATCAACTCATCCATTTCGTGCCACCAACTACAACCGCCTACAGCGTGACTAATTTGACGAAACTAGCAACCTGAAGTTACTCAAAGCCCGAGCCAGAGAACCGCGGCTCCACTTGCCGCGACAACAAGACCCGCCACAACATCGCCATACGGGCCAAATCCATGTTTCGTGAGGACACCAACACCGCGATAAGCCGCTGCAACTGTAGCCATCATCACCATAATCGTGAGAAGCCCAAACACACCGACAACGGCGGCCACGCCAAACCAATCCCCCTGCAGACCGGGAATGACCATCAATGGAATTAATGGCTCACAGGGGCCAAGCACAAAGACAATGAATAAGGCCCACGGCGTCACACTCTGGAACCCTCTATGTTGCGATGATTCTTGCGAACGAATTCGTCGCCACATCGCCCACGCAGCATAGGCAAATCCAAATCCGAGTAGCAGTGATGCCGCAAATTCACCACGTGCACTTTCAAGCCACAACATCGATTCCGTTGTAATCCCGAGGCCAATTCCAAAGAGGCCGATACCAACAGACGACGCCACGTGCCCAAGACCACACAACAACGTCACAAGCAAAGTTCGGGTCAACGACCACTCACGTGCGCGTGCCAACGCAACGAATGGCAAGGTATGGTCCACGCCAAGAAACGTGTGAATAATTGCGAGTGACGCGGTCGTGCCAAGAAACAAAGTAGTAGACGGAAGCATTGGTGTGCGAAACTAATATGCCGCTTTCGACATATTGGAACGCGCATTATGACGACTTTGGACCAGAAGGTCACTCAACTCAGGGATTTACTGGCAAGTTTTAAGAATGTCGTTGTCTGTTTCTCTGGTGGTGTCGACTCAACCTATCTCCTGTCAGAGGCAGTGCAAGTACTCGGCCAGAACGCCGTTGCCTTGACAGCTATCTCGCCGAGTCTTGCGCCTGAAGAAGGCGATGCTGTTCAAACACTCGCCGACACGATTGGCGCTCGCCTTGTTCTGGTCAACACCTATGAACTTGATGACCCTCGGTACGCAGACAATCCGGTCAACCGGTGCTACTTCTGTAAAACGGAGGTGTACGGTCGAGCCGTCGAAAAGGCTGCACAACTCGGAATTAAACAAGTAATCGACGGATTTAATCTTGATGACCGAGGTGATTACCGACCAGGTCGCCATGCCGCCAAGGAACAGGGCGTCCGGTCTCCTCTCGATGAAATAGGGTTCACAAAAGCTGACATTCGAGAAGCAGCTCGACAACGGTCGCTACCCGTCTGGGACAAGCCAGCCCTAGCCTGCTTATCAAGTCGCTTCCCCTACGGCATCGGTATTACACCCGCTCGATTAACACAGGTTGCCATCTGCGAACGGGTACTACGGAACTTCGGATTTGCCGTGTGTCGCGTCCGATATTTCGGTTCACGTGCACGTATCGAAGTAGCCCCAAGAGAAATTGCACGCTTACGTGATGAACCAGTTTTTTCAGCGATCTGCGCGGACTTTCGTGCAGCGGGCTTTACAGAAATTGAAATCGACCCAGACGGTTACCGACAGGGAGCACTTAACGGCGAAACATTTGCCCAACAGGGACAACCTGTACCTGTTCAGGATTAATCGCCAAATCATACGACGTAATTAATAAGTCCTCTGCTTCAATCTCACTAGTCACCTCGGCGTTATATGTCGGTGGAGACGGTTCATTCGCCACTAACCGGTCACGAAATACCTCCGCATCACTGGTGACGACCGCAATCGCAAGATCATTAAATTGCAAATGACGTCGGATCGCCTCATTGACCTCCGTCACCGTCAACGCAGGCAACCGTCGCTGAATCTCATCAATGAAATACTCTGTGCCATAGACGGAAGAATCCATGTGATAACCAAGTCTTCGACTTGTAGTCTGCACATACAGTTTTGAGTAATTGAGCAAGAATTCTCGAGAAGCATCAAACTCCGCTTCCGTCAATCCCTCAGTCACGAGCACTTCCAATTCTCGTATCGCCTGCCGAAGTGCAAAGTGTGCGTTATGGTGCGGAACCGGGCGAATCCAGATACTAAAAAACTGCTGACTTCGTGGAATATTCGGCACCGGCAAGCGCGACCCACCATCCTGTATAAAGTTTTCAATATACGAATAATCTCCATAATTCAGACCGCGCTGACCGCGCATTTTGTTCATCAATAACCCGTTAAATGTCCGATGCTCACCAAAATACGAGTTCGCGACCATTAAGGCATAAAAATCATCATCCGCCCGCGTCACGTCCATTGGAAATCCAATCGATATCGCTGTTGCAATAGCATCTTTGTCGACTATTAATACCTCGCGCCCATCAAGTGCCGAGACAGGTGGCAGCGTCATTACAATGGCATCAGCTTCCGGAAGTTGCGCCACGATTTCGCGCTCAACTCGGTCACGGAAATCCTCTGGGTAACCACCTGCCACCCCTACAATGACATTTGCCTTCGTGTAATGGGCCGCGTGAAACGCTCGCACGTCATCAAGAACAATCGACGCCAAACCTTCTTCAGTCCCGTTCACCGGCACTCCATACGGATGTCCATCGTACAAGAGCGCATTTAGCGTTTCTTTCCCGAGCTCCTCATCGTCATTACCACGAAGAGTCGAAACCACGCTATTCGTCAAAAACTCACGATTCCTGGCAAAATCGGCTTCATCAAAACCAGGAGTCACAATCAAGTCACGCAGAATCTCAACAAATCGATCCAAATGATCGCGATGGACTTCACCGACCAAAACTGTCATCTCTTTGTCGAACTGAGCACTGATCGACGCGGACCAGGGATACAGTGTCTCGGTCAACTCTTCGTAACTCATTGCTGTGGTACCACCACGCCCCATCATCAGTGCTGTGAGTGCATTCAGTCCTTTCTGTGACTCTGGATCATGAATCGAACCAACGCGAAAACCGATGCGGATGGTAACCAATGGCGAATTCGGCATCGGTAAAGCAATAATTGACGTTGTCTCCTGTAGCTCAGGAGCGGCACCACATCCAAGGTTGCTCGCAACCACTACACACAGCCCCAGAAGGAAACATCGGAAAGTCATCGTCCCTCCTCAGCTGTCAGAATAACCACGGTCCTATTTGAATCAGAAAAATAGGTATTCGCCACCATCATGATGTCCTCTGGCGACACTGACTGGTAAAGGTCATAGACCCGATTCACCGTCTGCGGATCCTCCGTAAGCTGCAAGTAATGACTTAACGTTCTGGCAATTTGTCCGGGACTGTTCAGTCCCATCGCAAAACCGTAGCGCATGTGAGATTTCGTCGAATCAAGAATAGCCGTGTCGACCGGCTCAGTCTTCAACCGCTCTATTTCTTCATATATCGCATCACGAACATCATGAATTCGTGTCGTGTCGGTAATTCGTGCAATTATCGAAAAGAGTGGCGCATCGCGACTATCCAACGCACCTCCTTGAATAACATCGACTAATTGCTCTTCAAGATAGAGTTGCCGAAACAGTGGAGACGTTTCGGAAAACAACAGCTGCGAAAACACATCGAGCGCCGGCATATCAATGGCTTCATCCGAAAAGGCCGGCACGTGATAACCGATCATCAAGAACGGTAACGTTGGGTTCGACCAGCTTATTGTTGTCGTCCGTTCTGCAGTTTGCATGGGCTCTTGTGGAATCTGCGGGACGAAATCTCCTCGCGCCCAGTCTGCGTAATACTGTTCGGCCAGACCCTCAAGATTCGACTGGTCAAAATCACCGACCACCACAACAATGCTATTTTCTGGCCGGTAATACCGATCATAAAATTGAACGCTGTAATCGTAGTGATTTGGCATGTCTTGAACATCATCCAATAACCCGATCGTTGTGTGCTTATAGGGATGGGCGTCATAAGCCAAATCGTTAAGGGTTTCCTGCAAGAGGGAAACTGGATTTGAGAAATTCAGATTGTACTCCCCAAGAATTGCACCAGCCTCCGTTCGAAATGCCTCTTCTGAATACCGTAAGTTCTTGAATCGGTCCGATTCCAAATCAACGATCGTTTCGAGTTCGTCCGAACTGGCAACAATGTAATACGCTGTCCAGTCACTTGTCGTAAATGCATTCGAATCAGCCCCGATTCGCTTGATCACCGCATTGTACGCATCCGTCGGGTACCGCTCGGTGCCCCGAAACATCATGTGTTCAAAGAAATGCGCATAACCCGAAAACCCTGGCTCCACTTCATTGCGAGAACCGGCTCGCACCACGGTGTAGAACGCCACGACGCCAGGACTGTCGTACTCCACACCAACAACTTGAAGACCATTCTCAAGTTGAAATGTCGAAACCGGAAACGGAAAGATATCGCCACGGTCTTGTGCCATGGAAACTGTTGTGGTCGCCCAAAGAATGGCACCCATCGCGAGACCATTTACTAAGTACCTCATGTTGCTCTCCTGCTATACCTTACTCACACTACAAAACACCACTTGGAATAGCATCCGCCCTCCTGACGAGACGCAGATATAACTCAGCGGACTCCTCAACCGCCTGAAAATTCAACGAGGTCGCAAATATATTTAGTCCAACATGCCCGGTAACTAGTGCGGGGTCGGACGCCCCATCACAATCGGCTTTTGATCCGAAAAACTATCCGTCACGGCTTGTGTCACAACATTTGAAAACAATGGCCGGATACTCAGGTGGTTGTAGGGCCGGATCTGAATAAGCAAAATCCCAATGAGGTCTTCCACCGGGTCTGCCCAATACAACGTTCCGTATGCTCCGCCCCATGTATAACTTCCAATCGATGAGGCGTCCGGCGATGCGGCTGAATTCGTCAAGACTCCAAACCCCAAGCCAAACCCATAGCCACCGCCACGGATATACACATCCTTGCCCACTCCAATGTGGTTACTGATCATGTTATCCACGGTCATCCGGCCAAGCAGTCGTACGCCATTCAATTCACCGCCATTAGCAATCATCTGAGCAAACTGATAATAGTCGGCTGCCGTCGATGACAACCCCGCCACGCCACGGAACATGCTCGTCGGCTTACGATACGCAGGCGCCTGCATAAGCTCTACCAGACCATTCTCATTCGGTCGATAAACAGCAGCAATCCGATCAACTTTTTCTTGCGGAACGTAGTAATGCGTATCCGTCATTCCGAGTGGCTGAAAAATTCGCTCGCGTAAAAACACGTCGATTGACTGCCCCGAAATTTTTTCAACAAGAACAGCAACATAATCAGTCGAGTCACCGTACTGCCATTCGTCTCCAGGATGAAATGCGCCGGGTATAACCGCCGCATGGGCGACGCGCTCGGCTAAAGTAGCCCACCCCTTCCCATCGTTTGTGACGTCGGCAATCTGCGCCTCGGACAAGCCCTTATTACGGGGATTAAGTGTTAACCCTGACGTATGGGTTAAAACATGCCTCACCGTCACCGGGCGAACCTCCTGCACTATTACCGGGCGAACCCCATCGCCATTGATTCGCACAGTATGATTTTCGTACTCGGGAAGCCATCTAGAAATTGGATCGTCGAGAAGAAAGCGCCCTTCTTCAAACAACATCATGAGCGCAGTCGACACGATTGGCTTGGTCATCGACATCATTTCAAAGATGGTGTCATGAGTCATGCGAACACCATTTTCTTTGTCGCGCCAGCCCTGCGCGTCATAGTGCACTACTTTCCCTTTTCGCGCGACGAGAGTGACAGCACCGGCGATTTCATTTGCATCAATGTAATCACTAATAAAAGTATTGATGCGTTGCAGCCGTTCGCTCGACATCCCCACCGATTCAGGCTCCACAACAGTTACGTCCTCTGCCGCGCGTAAAACTGGCACTAAGAACAGCGCTGCGCTTAGAACTGCTGCGATTCCGAGAAACACGCTTCGACGATTTATTACTGCGACAGGCATGGCGCTATCCCTCCCGAGTCAACAAGTTTTCCAAAGGACAAAAAGCTCTGCAATCTTCCTAATAATCCGCAGCGGCCAACGATACTCGAATTAATTCTTCGTTGTTACGATGCAAAATATGCTGATTCGCATAGGCTGGGTGTGACCAGTTAATGGCCCGGTCAAACCGCTTTTCTGGGCCGGCACCAATTCCGGCACTACCATTTGGATCAATCAACTTTGTACGATCGAGTTCAACGTAGCCTTCCGGTGTGAACTGCGCAATCATCAAAAACCCATCGTCATTGTTCACAAAATAACGATCGCCGTGCTTCACCAGAAACGCCGCTCCCCAACGTGCCTGCGCAGTCATCTGGTCACTCATCCATAAACGCTCGCCGGTCGTCGCATCTAGGCCGCGCAACTCACCGTAACTTCCCACACCATAAATGTAGTCACCAATAATCAATGGCGTCGTGATTAACGAATGCAGCCCTTCCGTCTCATTCGGCATTTCACTGCGGCTGCTCCCTTTCCACAGCATCGTGGCCGCAGGGCGATCTTGATTCAACCGCATCATCATGGAGCCGTTGTAAAACTGCGACACGAGCAGATAGTCACCGCTTTTGACCGGTGTCGTCACCGACATTCCGGCACCAACCTCCCACTCCTCCTCCCAGTAAACCCCACCGGTTTCTGGGTCAAGTGATACAAGTGCGGCAGCATGCCACACGATCAACTGTCTGACACCACCGGCTTGATAGATCACTGGTTGGCCGTACCCCATCTCGCCGACAACTTCCACGGCCCGCCACAACTCGTCACCTGATCGTTTATCAAACGCCACGACGAGCGCATCTGGTTCTCCACCGACAACGGTGATAAGTTTGTCTCCATCAACAAGCGGCGAACTTGCGATACCCCACGTCGGAACACTGGTGTCGTACTCTTCGATATAGTCTTTAGCCCAAATTACATCACCGGTTTCGACATCAAGACAAAACAATCTTCCGGTAGCACCCACGGCATATACACGGTCTCCATCTACCGTCGGGGTCGAGCGCGGGCCGACAGCGTACGACGCCATCAACATGCGATACGTGGTCTCCCACTCATGCGACCACAATAACTCTCCAGTCTGTTCATCAAACGCAACGAGACGCTCTGTACCATCCATCGTTCGGGATAACGGATCCTCTTGCCAGTCAAGTAAAAACACCCGACCGTCTGAAACGGAAGGTCCAGAAAAACCTGACCGTACCGGAACCCGCCACTTAACCCGTAAACCCTCATCAGGAAACGATTCAACGATGCCACTTTCGGTCCAAATACCCAGCCGGTCCATCCCTCGCCACTGGGCCCAATCCTCTGCCTTGAGTGGCGCAGCCAACACAAACGCTACAACAACCATTACGACTAAGTTACGTTGCATCTCTCGTATCCTCACTGTTTTCTTGTTCTGCATGATTCAAGTTCAATAAATTTAGCTCACTGAGCACTCATGGTCATCCTCGGAACAAAAAGGCGTCCGAAAGCTTGGTCCATTGTGCACGAAACAACTGATCATAGTCACAGACATGTCGAATTCGTCAAAACGTCCTACCAAACGGACAGCGAAACCTCAAAAAAGGACTCTGCTCTGATCAAAATAAACTAATTTTTCGAACTTGGCTGATTGGCACAAATCCTGCATCAAGTTAGATGCGAAATCGAGTACCGTCCATGCTATAAGGAGGTCACTATGAAACGTAACGTATGTATACCATCAATCATTACGCTTGCGTTACTCACAGGTACGCCTCAGCTATTCGCAACGGAAGCACAAGATCCTGAAGGTCACCAGCGGGCGAATGCATCGCAGGCAAACGCCAACCGTCGTTCTGACGTGCAAAACCGTCGACGCGCACCGCGCACGCGACCACGATCACCCTATTCGCCCCGGAAACAATTACGCCGTCGAGAGTTTCAGCGTCCATACTGGTACGGACGGCGCCACCGACCGTTCGTCGCACCGCACTATTTTTATCCTCGACGCTACCGACCGTCTATTTATCCACATCCGTTTACCTACCGATTTGGTCTTGGCTTTAATCGCCTCGACCACTTCGGATATGGGTTGCGGCATCGCCATGGCAACCGCTACCCCAGCGGACACTATTATTACGACCGCGTGCATGACTATTCTGGATTTCTTCGGTTGAAAATTCGGCCGCGCGACGCCCACGTCTACGTCGACAACATCTTCGTTGGCTTAGTCGACGACTTTGATGGTCCATTCCAACGACTACGCCTGAATGAGGGTCACCGTGTCGTCGAGATCAAAAAACCCGGCTTTGAAGATTTTCAATTTGAAATGCAAATTATTCCTGGAGAACAGGAAATCATCGACGCACTGATGCGGCCGGCATCACGATATCGATAGAAGAGTAAGCATCAATTCCGAACTGCGCCGCAATTCCAGCACAGCGTAAATTGAGTCTCGATCGACTCGCCACACGACGCGCACTGCCACGGCACGTCGGCGACGGCATCAGTCGATTTGCTCGCCGTGTAGTCTGCTGCAATAGTCAATGCGCGTGCATACAGCTCACGATCATTGCCGAGTACCCAAACGGAAGGGCGTGTTTCGATCTCAAAAAGACTGCCGCCTTGAAACGGCACCATGTCATCACCTCGAACGATTGCCGAAATACCTTCTGCCTCGAGTAACCCGCGGAAAACATAAGCATCACCCGGTCCAACTGCGACATATATTTTTTTTAGTTCAGACATCATCAGATCAAGCACTTTGTATCACGACTGCAAGGTGTCACACTATAAACTTCTCCATCTTCCTCTTCTTGCTACATTCATTTCACCGACCCATGCTATTTTTGGCTAAGAGCAAATGACATGCCTGGCAGTAAAACCACGGTAATTACGATCACGCCACGAGGCCCTTACGTCTGTACCGGACCCTGCAATGTTATCGATTCGTCAGGACACCCTGTTCCTCATGAAACGGAAACATTCTTATGTCGATGCGGCTACTCGAAAAATAAACCGCTCTGTGATGGTGCGCATGGCCCATACCAGTTCAATAAAGATATTCAACCAGAACCTATTGATGGCACCGTAACAACCTACGCTGGCGAGGTCGAGGTCCGCTACAACCCGACTATCTGTGCCCATCTTGGTGTCTGTACAAGTCAACTGCCAGAAGTATTCAACACGAGCCGTCGCCCGTGGATTCTTCCCGATAACGCGGATCCAAACCAGATCATCAATACAATCAATCAATGTCCCTCTGGGGCACTGACCGCTCAACTAACGCCGGTAGAAACAATAGATATCCAGGGCACAATCACAGAGCCAATTATTGAAGCACAGAGAAACGGTCCTCTTACGATTCAAGGACTGGTTGAAATCGAAGACATCACATGGCCCGAAGGAGCGGTGCGTGATAGGTTCACGCTGTGTCGCTGCGGCGCATCACGCACGATGCCATTCTGTGATGGTTCGCATGACACGGTCGGCTTTACCGACGAATAATAATTGATGAGTAAAATAGGACGCTCAAAGGAGTCCACCATGTCTGTGACACGTCGCCGATTTCTCTCCAACACCACTGCTGCAGTAGCTGGGGTTAGCACAGCATCCTTATTTCCGACTGCGATACGCACCGGCGCACAAAGTGTTTTTCCAAGTGACAAAATCGTCGTTGGTGTCATCGGCTGCAAAGGGATGGGGTTTTCTGACGTGCGCTCGCTGCTGAGAATGGATGAGGTAGAGTGCGGCGCGCTGTGTGATGTCGATAGCGGCGTACTTCACGAGCGCGCAGGCGACATTGAAGAAATGACAGCCATCAAGCCACAACTCTACGGTGACTACCGAGCACTTCTTGAAAATGATGATCTCGATGCCGTCGTGATCGGTACCCCGGATCATTGGCATTGCCTACAAATGGTGGATGCATGTTCGGCAGGTAAAGACGTGTATTGCGAAAAACCGTTAGCCAATTCAGTTCAAGAAAGTCGGCTCATGGTCGACGCCGCAAAACGGTACGACCGGATAGTCCAGGTCGGCCAATGGCAACGCAGTGGCCCACACTGGACGGAAGCGATGAATTTTGTCCACTCGGGAAAACTAGGCCGGATCCGAACCGTACGGGCGTGGGCGTACATGAACTGGCTTCCGCCTGTACCGGTCACCCCGGACGAAGCCACACCCCCTGGCGTCGACTACGGCATGTGGCTTGGTCCAGCACCAAAGCGTCCATTTAACCGTAATCGCTTTCACTTTAACTTCAGATGGTACTGGGACTATGCCGGCGGCTTGATGACTGATTGGGGCGTGCACATCATCGATATCGTGCTCTGGGGCATGCAAGCCACAGCCCCAAACTCTGTCTCAGCTAGTGGAGGCAAGCTTGCCTATCCCGATGATGCGCAGGAAACCCCTGACACGATGACGGCATTGTATGAATTCGACGACTTTCTTATGGTCTGGGAGCAAGCAACCATGATCGAACTTGGTCCATTCCAACGGGCGCACGGCATCGCGTTTGTCGGCAATAACGGAACGCTCGTCGTAGACCGTAACGGATGGGAAATCTTTCCAGAGGAGCAGTTAGACGACCGCAAAATCGTCGGGTACCGAATGGAAGCACGACCACCGATCAACGCAGCGGCGGGAGAACGTGGCCTGGACCAGCACACAGAAAATTTCATTGACTGTATGAAAACTCGGCGCCAACCAGTCTGTAATGCTGAAGTCGCAAGTCTCGCGGCCGTTAATGCTCACCTTGGAAACATCGCCTTCCGCACCGGAACCAAAGTGCACTGGAATCCGATACAAATGGAATTCAAGGACAACGACCACGCCAACCAATTGACAAAGGCGCACTACCACGGACCGTGGAAATTGCCAGAACTGTGAAGGATAATAGGCCAATGCCTAATAGACTCATAACCATAACAACGGCTGCAACCGTCGCATTTCCCGTAATATTGATGGCTGGAGCACAATCCTCCAACCAGTTACCCCCACCGGAAGACACTGAAATTTGGGAACCAGAGCCAAAAGTTATTGACCCTGGAACACAGTCAGCAGTACCCACAGATGCAACTGTGCTGTTCGATGGAAATGACCTGTCAAAATGGACGGGACGAAACGGTGCTGCAGAATGGACTGTTGCGAATGGAATTTTTACCGTAAAGCCTGGCACTGGTGATATTTTCACTGTCGACAGCTTTGGAGATGTCCAACTCCACATTGAATGGCGGACGCCAACGGCAATCGTCGGTGAAAGTCAGGGGCGCGGCAACAGCGGAGTCTTCTTGATGCAACGGTATGAAGTGCAAGTACTTGACTCGTATCAAAATCGAAGCTACTCGAATGGCCAAGCCGGAAGCATTTACAAACAATACATGCCACTCGTTAATGCATCCCGCCGACCTGGCGAGTGGCAAACTTACGACATCATTTTCATGGCTCCGCGTTTCGCAAGTGATGGAAGCCTGAAACAACCAGCGACTATTACCGTTTTGCACAATGGCGTGCTCGTGCAAAACCATGTATCACTCAAAGGCCCAACTGTCTTTCGTGGACAGCCGAAATACGAACCGCATGCGACTAAAGCACCCATCCAACTTCAAGACCACACCAATCTCGTGAGCTATCGCAACATCTGGCTTCGCGAACTTTAATTTTTTGGGAGAACATTCATGACTCGTCGTCTTATCGTTACTCTGACTTTGATTATTTCTGCACTTATTATCGTGCCAACAGCAACCGCAGCGGAAGAACGGCCGATCTTGACAGCTTCGGCAGCAATGAAAATGGTGCATGGTTGTATTGCAAAAGCCGCGTCAGAAGGCTGGTTAATGCACATCGCAATCATTGACAACCATGGAAACCTAAAGGCGTATCACAGGATGGATGATGCTCAATTACTATCGCAAGATGTATCGCTAGCCAAAGCCCGAACCTCCGCAGTCAGCCCCCGGTCAACCAAGCAGTGGGGAGAGATGGCGTTTAGTGGTGGCGGTCCTAGCGCAGCCGCATTTGTCCCTGGAATGAACTACTTTGAAGGTGGTTTACCCATTATGACGAGCGGCGGTGACCACATTGGCGGGATCGGAGTCAGCGGCGACACTGGCGCCAACGACGCTGTGTGCGCACAAGCCGGCATTGACGCAGCCGCAGACGACCTCCAGTAAGGGCACGTTACGGCTGGGCCTCGACAACAATCGATAATTCAGCGCCAAACATCGCGGTGCGGTCTTGGTCGATGGCTGCCCAACGCAGTAGTGCCTCGACATCAGGTTCGACGACATCGTCAAAAACAGTAACACCGTTGGTTACGACCGTAATCGGCTGTGTGAAATCGAACTGATCTGGAGACAATAGCAGCGTGAACCGGGTGACCCCGCGTGTCGCCGCGGTTACCTGGTTCCGCTGCTGGTCGAGCTCTACCCGACCGGACGGACCAGATTGCGGAAACGCCTCTCGACTCTGAGGGGCCGCTTGCTCTGGGTACACCAAGGCAAGTTCAAGCTCTTCACCACCACGCTGTACAAGAATAGGTATTTGTTGCCCGGGCGCAAACCCTTGCAACGCTTGGCTCAGATCTTCAACTGACGGGTTGAATTCACCCTCAATACCTATCAAATTATCGTCACTTTGCAATCCAGCTGCTGAGGCGATCGAATCGCTACCAATTTCAATAAGTTTTAACCCGCCGTCCATTACTCCGAGCATACTAATGCCAAGATTCAACTGCGTTGGATCGACGATCGTATTGTGCGATTCAAGATTCGGTTCACCTTCGACAGCACCCAACTCATCAATCACGAGCCAGTGCGCGCGGTTGTAGCGATCCGTTGTCTCCGTCTCCCATGACAAGCGTGGCGGCAATGGCCGCCTCGACCATTCGGCCATAAATGCATCCATTGCCGGCACCTCATTCTCCCACCAACTTGTATCGTGACCAGCATTTGGCTGGGCCCGAAAATCTATCAACACGCCGGCTGCATCAAAGAGACTCAAAAAAGGACGGACCGAAGAGGTTGGATACAGCGGATCTTCGTCACCATTAATGACAAATAAGGGCTTGTTCCGAAGATTCGTGACGTGAATATCTCCATCAGAATCGGTGGCTGGGTTCGCCAGCACTACGGGATGACCGTTGAGTGGCAAAAAGGCAGCCCAGGGTGTTGTCGCCTTGAACCCTTGATAGTAGGCCCCCGTTGCCCCATCAGAAATTCCGAGTAAGAACACCTTATTCTCATCCAGGTTATACGTCCGTTTTAAGTCCTTGAGGATGCCACTTAAATTCTCAATCTGGCTATCCTGCCACCACAACGACTCCGACCACCCAGACGGAATCACAACGACTGCATCGTTTCTCGTGATCCGCTCCTCATTACGCCAAAATTCTCCATTCTCGCGTTTCGGTCTGGAGACGCCACCATGGAGGTACACTCGAACCGGATAGCGAATTGCAGGGTCGTAATTATCCGGGATGAGCACAACATACTCGTGCTCCAAACCGTCACGATTGGTTCGACTCAATAACAAGCGACCGGTCGGTACTGAACGGCCATACGCCCGGCCTGCCCTTAGCCGTGGCCAGATTTCTTCTATCGTGGCGTTGATTGCAAGAATGTCGGCACTCGCCGCGGACACTTCACCATCCGTCTTCGCTTCCCAAAATTCTGCTATGGCGCCATCAAGTACCGAAGCATCAGATACAGGTGATTGCGCCGCATAACACTCCCAACCATTGCCAGCAGTCAGCAAAAAAATGATCACGCCAGGCCAAAACGTTTGTGACCAAATGCACAGTCTAGTCGCTCGGTGGGACACGGGTTACTCACCCTCTGTTGTCGCGGAAACATCAGTCAAACCATGTCGCGAAAGGAAATGATAAATGTCCGCATAAATCGTCTCCATTTCATCGCGACTAAAACGACCGTGAAGACCGCCGGGGACCGTGTGAAGTTCATTCGGCACACCAGCGTCAGTCAATGCTTCGTGAAGACGAACAGCATGCTGGTACGGCACCGTTGGATCTTCAGTGCCATGAATCGTAAAAATTGGCGGTAGTCCTTCACGCACATAAGACAACGGGGACACCCGTCGTGCAACATCCAAGCGGTCTGACAGGCTTCCCATCCATTCAACGGCGTACGATTTCTCATTCTCTCCCTGCAAAAGATCGCCAACATCAGTGATGCCGTACCAGTTGATAACGGCCGCCACACCTAGCCCGCCCTTTACCTCACACCCGAGATCAAGTCCTGATGAAGAAGGAATCATGCCGGTCGTCAAGGACAAGTGGCCGCCGGCTGAATTTCCACCGACAACAATCCGCGATGTGTCGAAGTTATATTCCTCTGCATTACTCTTGACCCAGTGCAATGCACACAAACAATCTTCGACGGCTGCCGGGGCACGTGATACATGCCGAAGCCGGTACTGCACATTAACAACGGCCCATCCCATCTCAAGGTACGGCAAAGCACGCAAGAAATAGCGTTCCTTGCTGCCCCCACGCCAACCACCGCCATGAATGTACATGTAGACAGGCGTCGGCCCTGAGGCGTTCTGCGGAAGATAAAGGTCCACCTTATTTTCAACGTTGTTCGCCACGTGATAGGTCACATCAGGAACGACGCGATATTCATTATCAAGATACGAAGCCCATGCCGCAGACTGACTAAGTTGTGCAGTTGCGGAACCCGGTAGAAACAGAAACGAAAGTACGGGCAATGCGATGGCCAATAGAATTAGGCGACTCGGCATAACAACACCTTTCTTAATTAACCGGCCAGTAATCCATCCGCCTGTCTTAACCGGTCCAGGCATTCACAGAAGTAAAATTAAATTGCTGTAGTGCGCTAAGTATAGAACAGGGGTCCCTGTTTCTGCGGGCATTTGATCAAACGAAAAAACTAAGGCAGCTCTGTTGCATCGAGTAGTCAATTTACGCACTCTTCACATCTATAGTGAACGAGTCCGTAATTCCTACTACGTAAACTTCTTCAATCGTGAATAATGAATCCGATCATCAGTTCATTTGAAATTTGGTGCGGTTGCGCAGCCAGTGCACTCGTGACCCCGTCTCCGAACTCATACCTTCAAAAAGCTTCGTCAACCGAGGCGTTTTCTGAAATATAAGAACAACATACCGTTCATGCCACTCTCTAATTGACTAACCTGCGGCACCTCGTACGGCAGGGTAAAACACAAAATATCGAAAATCATTCTTTCAGATAATCCAACAAACACTCGTTGATTCGTTTTTTTGGGCATTTCAAGGCATGATACGCGTGGCATGGAGAAAACACGTCACGCGTTGCTTGCAAAAGACGACTGGTGGGCCATCTGGCTTGCTGGACTTCTTATGCTCGGCGTCGTAACCGAGATAATCAGCGCGGTGCCTGGCGTTGGTCGCTGGGTGACACTACCGACGGAGGCTTTTCCAGACCGCGTTCCTGGTTTGTTGTCGCTTGGACTCGGCCTCGTCATTGCTACTGGTATTGCCGTCCATACAATGTCAGGCGATGGACGGGGTCATGCAACAGCATTTATTCCGATCTTCTGTCTCGCTGTGTTGGCATATACCATTGCGAACCAGACTGGAATTCGTGCAGCCGGATTCGGGTACGCGTTCTGGGCACTCCTGATCGGCCTCTTCATAGCAAACACCATCGGGACACCCCAGTGGATGAAAGCAGCGATTCGAAGCGAGCTCTATATAAAAACCGGACTCGTGTTCCTAGGAGCGGAAGTCCTTTTTGGCAACATCCTAAACCTTGGTTTGCCTGGTTTATTCGTTGCATGGTTCGTAACACCCATTGTGTTGATTTTCATGTACCAATTTGGAACTCGCATACTTAGAATTGGAAGTCGATCCCTCGTCATGGTGATTGCAGCAGCTACCTCGGTCTGCGGGGTATCTGCTGCGATTGCGGTTGCTGCCGCGGCTCGCGCAAAAAAAGATGAACTGACGCTTGCCGTTGGAATGTCACTTATTTTTACAGTCGTCATGATGGTCGCCATGCCCGCTATCGTCCGAGCGCTTGGAATGGACCCGATCGTTGGTGCCGCGTGGATCGGTGGAACGGTCGATGCAACGGGAGCTGTGGTCGCGGCAGGAGCACTACTGGGCGAACAAGCTGAGCAAATCGCAGCTGTTGTCAAAATGGTCCAGAACACACTTATAGGCGTCGTCGCATTTCTTGTCGCCGTATTCTGGGTCACTCGTATAGAACGAAACGACAATGGATCAAGGGAACAAAAACCTGATGCAATGGAAATCTGGAGACGGTTTCCAAAATTCATTCTTGGCTTTCTTGCGGCCTCTGTAATTTTTTCGTTCCTTCTGACGCCGTCACTTGGGGATGCCCGAGTTGCTGGAATTCTTGATCTAACGTCAGACTTCCGTGGTTGGTTTTTTTGTCTCGCATTCGTCAGTATTGGACTCGAATCGCGTTTTCGAGACCTTGCTGCTCAGACATCTGGTGGACGACCAATTCAGCTATACCTAACCGGGCAAACATTTAACGTCATCCTGACACTGGTCGCAGCATACCTAGCATTCGGTGGCGTTTTATTTGACCGAATTACAATCGCTGGCACACACGACAACCACGAGGCCAACACGATTACCCACAACATTGAAAACCAACGCGACGCAACGCCACTCTTCTACACAGAGGTCGATGGCTGGTTCAATTACGTCGCTAACAGTAATGCGGAAAAGTAAGAAAAACGTTAGGACCAATCATTCCCTAGCTCGCTGTCGGCGGAAATATTCAATCTGGAATTCTCGGACATTGCGATTGTGTTCACGAAGCGTGTTTGAAAACGCGTGTGTACCATCGTTACGACTCACAAAATAAAGATAGCTCGCATCAGCTGGTTCAAGCGAAGCACGCAGCGCGGCGCCCCCAGGAGACGCAATTGGACCCGGAGGTATATCTCGGTACCGGTAGGTGTTATACGGCGAGTCGTATTGGAGATTCTCTCGTGTCAGATTCCCATCATAAATGCCAGCAACCTCAAGCGCATAAATTACGGTGGGGTCGCTTTGCAATGGCATCCCTATCCGAAGACGATTATTGAAAACGGCTGATACCAATGAGCGCTCGCTGCCTTTCCCAGTTTCTTTTTCGATGATTGACGCCAACGTTACTACCTGTCGAATACTTAACTTCCGATCGCGTGAACGAGTACGCAAACGCTCATCAAAGACACCACGAAATTGCTCAATCATTGCGCGGACTAGAGCATTCGCGGTTGTATCACGAGGCAGCGCATAGGTCTCTGGGAACAAATAGCCCTCAAGGTCAATCGCATCAGGATCAAGATCGGAGATAAGGCCCACCTGCTGAGACGCCTTGATAAAAGAACCGGACAAGCCAAAACCCTCTGTTTCAAAAATGGTTGCCATCTCGGCCAGAGTCAAACCTTCCGGAAATGTAAGCCTTCGAAGATTCACACGACCATCGGCAATCTTTTCAACCACATCAAGCGGCGAAAGTGGAACATCAAACAGATACTCTCCTGCTTGTAATTCGCGATCACGACCACTTCGCCACAGAGCAAATCGAAAGAGCCATTCACTCGACACAACATCAGCCTCAACAAGTCGCGCAGCAATCTCACTCGTCGAGGTGCCAGGTTGGATTCTAATTAGTACAGAATCCGAAGTAATCCCACTATAAGGAGATGAGACCTGATGCAACATATCCCGCCACGTTACCCATGCGGTTATTGCACCAGCAGCCACAAAAAGAATGACAGAAACGACCGTTGCAAAAGCGTACTTTCTCATCGTTACATTCTGGGTGCTAAAAAATCTAATCTTTAACATCAACGCCCTGGGATCGATGCGCATCGAGATAATCTTGAAGGATCACGGCGGCACTTGCTGCGTCCAGTAACTGCTTACGCTTACGCCAATCTTGCTCCCGTATCGCTAAACGTTGCTCAGCCTCAATACTGGTTAAACGTTCATCCTGAGTTAGTACCGGGAGTGGTATTACCTTGCGGAGAGAATCGACGAAAGCCAATGTTCGGATCGTCTGTCGGTGGAACGCGCCATCAAGCGAACGGGGTACACCTACAACAACAGCTTCAAGTCCATCTGCCTCTTCCATAAGCGCAGCCACTTCTCTCACGACACTGGTGGCATATTCATCAAGGGTGCCATTTGGTGTAATGCTACGCAGTGGTCGAGCGATCGTTCCGGTTGGATCGCTCACTGCTAAACCAATTCGAACGTCTCCGAAATCAATGCCAAGCAGTCGCACATCATTACCCTCTCAAAATAGGGTATTCCTCGTTTCGATAACTGTCTACGCCTTGTCAATTAAATTCATCGAGAGTTACCTAATAGTGGTGCCTCAGCCACATTTATCAAGATACAAAATTATTGCCATCCTCTTCCTTTGTCAGAAAAAACTGCCCTAATTGTCCATTTCAGAAAATCCATCGCATATTCGACCAATGAAAATCGACGACCTTCACAGAATCCAGTAAGATGACCAACACCCCGATGCTCATTACGGCACGGAATAGTTATGTCGACTAAAACACGGTGGATTATCACTCTTGCGTCTGTACCGGTAATCGCGTTTACCTTAATTGGCGGGTACCTCGGACATGTCTCCGCTGGTGAAAATACCTACCGCCACCTCCGAATTTTTGAAGACGTAGTTTCGCTTATTTCCAATAACTATGTCGAAGAAGTAGACCTTGACGAAGTAATGCAAGGGGCACTGCGCGGACTAGCCGAAGGCCTCGACAGTGATAGCGCCTACCTTTCGGAAGAAGACGTTGATCGTTTAGAGCGCAGAGGAGTACTACCAGAAGGCAATGTGGGCCTGACAGTCACGAGGCGATATTACACCCAAGTCGTAGCGACTCGTGATGGATCACCTGCTGCGGAAGCCGGTATTCTTCCTGGTGATTTCGTTCGTGCGATTGATGGAGAACCAACGCGTTTTATGTCTGCGATCGAAGCTGATCGCCGGCTACACGGGCAGCCAGGCTCTACGGTAACTGTCTCTCTTATTAGAGGAAGAACTCAGGAACCGTACGACATCACGCTTGAGCGAAAGACTAGTGGCGACCTTGAGGTAACCGGACGCCTACTCGATACAACGAATGAGATTGGGATCGTGCGTATTCCAAGTTTTCATGACGATGTAGTAAATCAAGTATCAGATGTCATCACATCATTAACTGCACAAGGCGCGTCTCAGCTCGTGATCGATGTTCGAAATGCTGCAACTGGTTCTTATCCCAATGCACTCGATACAGCGCGACTCTTTATTAACGACGGCACCCTTGTAATTCTTCAAGAACAGGGTGGAACCAAGACTCCTGTAGAAGCATCACAAACCGGCGCCAGTATCAACACCCCCATGACTTTGCTCGTCAATTATGGTTCGTCAGGACCCGCCGAACTCTTCGTCGCAGCACTGTCTGACCGGGAACGCGCAAAGGCAGTCGGTCAACGAACAGCAGGGAGGGTTAGTCTTCAAAAATTAGTTCGTTTACCTGACGGGACCGGTCTGTGGCTTTCCTATGCTCGGTATCTCACAGCATCAGAAGAACCTATCCATCTTTACGGTATTCAACCAAGCATCCCGGTCCCTATTGAGGCCCCCGAACTCGGGGAACCCCTCTCTGTAGATGATCCCGTCCTTGACCGAGCTATAGAGGAAATTGAAGTCGATACAACAGTCCGAGTTATATCACTCGCGAGCCACCACGCGTAGTGCTATACTGACCGATTGATACCCTGTAACATGTAGTAAAGGAAAGAGATATAGGCGCGTAGCTCAGTTGGTTAGAGCGCCTGCTTGACATGCAGGAGGTCGGCGGTTCAAGTCCGCCCGTGCCTACCATCTAGCTATTGCTCTCAATCTCTACCGTATTTGAAATCTAAGTCGCCACATGAACGAAGTAACGATTACACTGCCTGACAATTCAACACGGCTATTACCAACTGGTTCTCCGGTTATCGAAGTCGCAAAAGGAATTTCTGGACGGTTGGGAAAGCAGGCATTGGCCGCAATAGTTAACGGCACAATGGTGGACTTGTCATATGAACTCAACGAAAACGCAACAGTCGAAATCGTAACACCGAAGTCGCCTGAAGCCCTTGAACTATATCGACATAGCACAGCGCATCTTCTTGCCGCGGCCGTGACTGCATTGTTTCCTGAGACACAGTGCGGTATTGGACCTCCTATCGAAGATGGCTTCTTTTATGACTTCATCGTTGATCGACCATTCGTTCCTGAGGATCTTGAAGCGATCGAGAAAAAAATGGCTGAGATAGCCAAACGCAATCTTCGCTACGAACGAAAAATGATACCCAAGGAAGAAGCCAAGACTTTCTTCAGGAACCGTGGCGAACCATTAAAGGTACAACTTATCGAAGAGAAAGGCGGCCCCATCGTCTCGTGCTACACGATTGAAGATGCATTTATCGACTTCTGTACCGGACCACACGTACCATCAACTGAAAAGCTGAAAGCATTCAAGGTGCTCCATAGTTCCAACGCTTATTGGAAGGGTGATGCCAAGAATCAGCCGATGCAACGCATTTACGGTACAGCCTTTTTTAAAGAATCTGAGCTTAAGAAACATCTACACAGACTCTCAGAAGCAAAAAAAAGAGATCACAGGAAATTAGGTAAAGAACTGGGGCTCTTTACATTCCACCATTGGGCACCAGGCGCACCTTTTTGGCATGCAAAGGGTACAACCCTTTACCAAATTCTTGCTGATTACATGCGCCGGGAACTTGCAGGCGAAGGCTATCAAGAAGTCCGAACACCCCTAGTGTTCAACAAACAACTTTGGGAAACATCAGGCCATTGGGAACACTATCGAGAAAATATGTTCCAGATAGATTCTGAAGGTGAGTCCTACGCTCTCAAAGCAATGAACTGCCCCGCTCATATGCTCATGTTTGCAAGTGAAAGCCGAAGCTACCGCGACCTCCCTCTTCGCTTTCACGACCAAGGCGTACTCCATCGTCAAGAAGCATCGGGGGTAGTGAGTGGCCTGACTCGCGTACGACAGTTGTCGCAAGATGACGCACACTGTTTCATCACTGAAGAACAAATTAGTGAAGAGGTTGAACGGCTGCTCCGACTAGTCCAACGGATTTATGGCGACTTCCAACTCGACTACAACGTCGAACTGTCGACCCGTCCTGAACACTACATCGGAACAGCTAAAACGTGGGACCATGCCGAACAGCAGTTAAAAACGGCACTCGACGGCGCCAAGATCGATTATTCGGTATCTGATGGCGATGGAAGTTTCTACGGCCCAAAGATAGATATTCATGTCACCGATGCCATCGGTCGAAGCTGGCAATGCGCCACTATTCAACTCGACTACCAGATGCCCCAAAGATTTGGTTTGAAATACATCGGTGCTGACAATACTGAACACACCCCTGTTTTGATCCACCGAGCAATTTTTGGAAGTTTCGAGCGGTTTATTGCAGTCCTGATTGAACATTTTGCCGGCGCCTTCCCGCTCTGGCTATCGCCTGTACAGGTACGAATCCTTACAATCGCTGACCGCCATATTAGCCATGGCCAAAGTGTACTAGACCAACTGACCAAAGCCGGGTTCCGAGGAGAACTTGATAAACGTCAAGAAAAAATTGGATTGAAAATTCGTGAAGCACAGCTGGGAAAAATCCCCTATATGTTAATAATTGGTGACAGAGAGCTTGAAAATGAGACCGTCGCTCTTAGAAGTCGGAAAGACGGTGACCAAGGCTCGCGGACCATTTCTGAACTGATTAATTCACTCAGTGAAGAGGTTCGGCTGAAGCGGACCCTAATTCCAGAGTAAACTACCTGTTCTCCGTAATGAAGCGGACCACACAGAGAGAAAGGAGCAAGCTATTCCTGTAGGACGCGGCCCACGCGGGCCACGCCGAGATTTTCGTCAAAGCCGCACGCGTGTTAATGAGCGCATTCGGGTACGCGAGGTTCGTGTGATAGACGATGAGGGCGAACAGCTCGGGGTGATGTCGCCGCAACAGGCACTCACCATAGCGCGGGAAAAAGGTCTCGACCTTGTCGAAATCTCACCAACCGCACAGCCGCCAGTTTGTCGTGTCATGGACTTCGGACGCTATCAGTACGAAGAACAGAAAAGGACACGGCAAGCCAAGAAACACCAAAAAACGATTGAGGTCAAAGAGATAAAGTTTCGACCCAAAGTCGACGAGCACGATTACCAGTTTAAGAAGAAACACGTTGAGCGTTTTCTTGCGCATGGAGACAAGGTTAAAGCCACCATCTTTTTTCGAGGACGTGAAATGGCCCATCCTGAATACGGACGCCACATCCTAGAACGATTGGTTGACGATCTTGGAGAAAGTGCCACACAGGAAACAATGCCACGGATGGAAGGGAATCAAATGCACACCATCCTATCGAGTAGAACGACAGCTAAAAAGGGTCGATAACGGAACAACGAACGATGCCTAAAATCAAAACACACCGGGGCGCCGCCAAACGATTCAACAAAACTGCGTCTGGAAAAGTAACTCGCGGGAAAGCCTACACTTCACATATTCTGACCAGCAAGTCCACAAAGCGAAAACGTGGACTGCGCGGTACGACAACTGTCGAAGCAGTCGATCAGAGTCGGATATCTCGTATGATTCCGTATAAGTAAGAAAGAAGACAAAGCATGCCTCGAGTTAAACGTGGAATCATCAGACGAGCCAAACGCCGGAAACTTCTCGCAAGGGCCAAAGGGTTTTATCAGAATAAAAGTAAGCTTTATCGTGCAGCAAAAGAAGCGGTCGATACATCCTTAAACTACGCGTTCATTGGTCGAAGGCGTAAAAAAAGAGATTTCAGGCGCCTCTGGATTACTAGAATCGGTGCCGCTGCCCGTTTGAACGGTATGAGTTACAGCCAACTGATGCACGGACTGAAAATCGCAGGTATCGCTTTGGATCGAAAATCTTTGGCTGACCTTGCCGTTCGCAACCCAGAAGCATTTACCGATCTATCAGCACAGGCAAAACAGGCTCACGCGCAAACTGTAGCCGAGGCCTAAGTTTTTAGTGCCCCGAATTGGTAGACTCGGGGGTGGAATCCCGATCGATGCCTCGTTCTCACACCGTCGATGAACTCCGAGCCGCTTTCACTGTTGCGGTTGAAGCCGCAACATCTGCAGAAGACCTTCAGGATCTGCGTGACCAATTCCTGGGTCGAAAACGCGGCGCTGTCCAAGCACTCCTCAAATCAGTTGCCGACATACCAGCCGAGGAACGTCGAACCCTCGGAAAAAACGCCAACCAGCTTAAACAAGAAATCGAACAAACGCTCGAGTCACGTCGGCAATCTCTAGAGGACGCGCATGGCCCGACTGGAGCCATCGATGTAACACTGGCAGGTCGACCTGTCAAACTCGGACATCGTCACCCTTTAACAATACTTCGTGAAGAAATAGAAGAAATTTTTGTAGGACTCGGGTTTGAAATCCTGCACGGACCAGAAGTAGAGGATGACTACCACAATTTCGAAGCTCTCAACATGCCTCCCGAGCACCCGGCTCGCGACATGCAAGACACTCTTTATCTAGAACAAGCACTCCGGACAAAGGATGGTCCAGCCGGAACCCTGCTGCGTACTCACACTTCCGGGATGCAAGTCCGGTATATGGAAACGCATGAACCACCCGTTCGTATTATTGCACCCGGGTTGGTCTATCGACGCGATACTCCGGACCAGACACACTCACCGATGTTTCAGCAGGTTGAAGGCTTACTTGTGGGCGAAACCATAACAATGGCCGATCTAAAGGGCACACTCGAATGTTTCCTTCGGCAGCTATTTGAACCCGACATTGAAGTAATGTTTCGACCGAGCTTTTTTCCGTACACTGAGCCTAGCGCAGAGGTGTTCATTAGCTGCGTATTCTGCGGCGGAAACGGTTGTTCCGTTTGCAAGAAAACTGGTTGGCTCGAAATCCTTGGTAGCGGGATGGTGCATCCCGCAGTGTTTGAAGCGGTCGGTTACGACCCTGAACGGTACACAGGCTGGGCCTTCGGGATTGGAATCGATCGTATCGCAATTCTGAAGTATCGCGTTGAAGACATTCGAGCTTTTTACGATAACGATTTACGCCTACTGGAGCAGTTTTCCTATTGAAGATCCTTATTTCATGGTTACGTGACTTCGTGCCGATCACGGCAAGTGTTAAACAACTTGCCGACGGGCTTACAATGAGAGGTTTTGAAGTATCCGCTATCGATCCTGCGCCTGTAATCCCGGAGCGTCCAACAGACTCAGAGGACGCCGTGCTGGATTTGGAAATCACGACAAACCGCCCTGATTGTTTAAGCGTCATTGGCATCGCACGCGAAGTCTCAACATTATTTGGAACCGATTTGAATGTACCCGCACTTCCAGCGGTTCCTTCTACTAATACCGACTCGCTCCGTGTCACAATTGAAGACCACGCCCAAGACCTCTGTGCAAGGTATACAGCATCGACGGGCACCGTCCACGTGGAACCGTCTCCGGCCTGGCTGTCAGCTCGTCTGATGGCCGTCGACATTCGGCCCGTCAATAACGTCGTTGATGTAACAAATTACGTATTACTAGAACTCGGCCATCCAATGCATGCGTTTGACCGTCACCAACTCAAAGGAGATGAAATCCGGATCAGACAGGCACGAACTGGTGAACTTGTGAAAACGCTCGACGGTGAAGACCGTGCCTTAACTGACCAGATGCTTGTGATTGCTGACCAAGTCAACCCACAGGCCGTCGCTGGAGTAATGGGTGGTGCAGCTTCAGAAGTAACAGCTTCGACCAAGCGTATCACTCTCGAAAGCGCGTACTTCACACCACGCTCAATCCGACGAACAAGTAAAGAACTCGGACTGTCAACCGAAGCATCATACAGATTTGAACGGGGTGCAGATATTGAAGCGCCCGTGAGAGCGATGCTACGCGCTCAGCAATTGCTGATAGACATCGGAGCCTGCTCCTCTTGGAGTGCGATCCTCGATCACTATCCGGTGAAACACGTACAACCGACCGTGACGCTAAGGCACGGTCAAATAAAACGCTTGCTTGGCATCGATGTTGAACCCTCCTTCGTGTTAAACACACTTACTCAACTTGGCTTTAACCTGACAACGGCGAGTCAGTCAGACACCTCTTTAGCATGGAACGTCACTGCTCCGACTCACCGAGTTGATGTCGGGCGCGAGATCGACCTCATTGAAGAAATCGCTCGGCATTATGGGTACGACCGATTGCCTTCTACCTTCCCAGCACTGTTGAGCCCGCCAAGGCCAAAGTCAAACTACATCGAACAACAACGGGTCGTGCGCCATACATTAACGGCTAGTGGCTGCTCTGAAGCAATCACCTATGGTTTTATTGAAGAAATCATCGGAACAGCCTTTTTACCCGAAGGTGAAGACCCAGTACGTGTCGCAAATCCACTGTCTGAAAAATACGACATCTTGAGGCCATCGCTACTTCCAGGACTTATCGATTCTCTAGTCTACAATCGTCGCCGTGAGCATCACGACATCCGCCTCTTCGAAATTGGTCGCCGATTTACTGTCAACGATGGAGAGACCGCAGGGGTCGGGGTGATCTTGACTGGAGCTTCGTTACTCCAACACTGGAGTACCACTGAACGTAAGACCGACTTATATGATCTTATTGGCATTATTGACACACTGTGCGATGCGCTTGGAATCGTAGCAACCTACACTGCAGATACTCGGCCAACATTCGTCCCCGGGCAAACGTCTCGTATTAGTGTTACCCGTCAAGAAGAACCAGCCATATCACTCACACTCGGCTACCTCGGACAATTAGATCCGACCTTCTGCCGTAAACGAGGCCTGCCTGCCGCAGGAGATGACCTCTATGCCGCTGAGCTTGACCTTGGTGTTGCCGCTGCAGTGGCAACCGACCGTCGACGGATGATCGCACAACCTCTGCCTCGTCACCCGTCAGTGCTCCGTGATATTGCTATTGTCGTCAACTCCGCCTTGCCCGCCGCCACCGTTCGTGACACGATCCGCCAAGCTGGACCTGCGACATTGTTGAGTATTCGAGAATTTGATCGTTACGAAGGTGAGAATGTTACCGCTGGTTGTATCAGTCTCGCCTTCAGACTTACGTTTCGTGCTTCCGATCGAACCCTTACCGACACTGAGGTTCAACAATCGATGGACAGTATCGTGGCTGCACTGCAAACTACTCACGGCGCGGTACTCCGATAAATTATTCTTATGCTAATGAGCAGGAGTCGTTTTATATGGTTAACACTGTTCAATCACTTGACATGGCTACACTTGACCGCTTGGCAGAAAAAGTCTCAGCACTCGTTCAACTGCTTGAGCAAACACGGAATGAGTTAGCCGAAACAAGCGAAAACAATGTCCATCTATCTAATGAACTCGAAGCCTTGCAGGGACAATTTTCCCAATCGAAAGACGATGGCCTGGAAATACAAACGCTGCTTGATGAACGAGAACAAATACGTGTACGTGTCACAGAAATACTTGAGCAACTTGAATCACTAGACCTGTAAACACTACCTAGGTTTTTTTCTGATCTAAGGTTCAACGTGACGACCGATCATAAAGATGTCATCCAAGTCGAAATTCTCGGCCAGCAGTATCCAATCAAAAGTCAGCTTGACTCTGACTACGTTTCAGAACTTGCTTCGTACGTGCATCACAAAATGATCGCCGCCTCGGATCGCTCTCCAGCAGCTGACTCCGCCCGGGTTGCCGTTCTCGCGGCACTGAATATTGCAGATGAATATTTTCGTTGCCGTGACGGACAAATGACCGATGACAAGATCGTGAAACGGCGCGTTCTCGAACTTGTTGAAAAACTCGACAGCGCAATCGAAGACGCGAACAATAGCAGCAGTGATTAGGCGAGAGTCTTACCAGACTTGCTAGTCCGTTGTGCCCCTCGATCACTCACAACAAGTCAGCACAAATGTTGGGACCATTCCCAAAATAGTTTAAAATGCCGGTGTATACACGGTTTGAGTTCCCTGCAGTGCAAGTGATGGTTTGGAGGCTCGTTTGAGCCATTGTTGTATCGAAGTGAGTCACGGAGTTCTGCTGTGAGCATGCCTCTGAGAGAGGAAGCCTAGAGGCAGAGCTAACCACAGTGACTCCACCTGCTAAAGCAGGTTCATGCGACCTCCCCACACGGTAATCGCGGGGGTTTTTTGAAGCCACACTTTTCTTTCGGTTCGGAACCAACTAACCAAAGATGGCCGTGCGATTGGTTACGAACATCTCGCTAGCCGTTAATATTTGATCTGCCGGCTATGTCAGATAACATCAGCGAACTCGGGGAACACGGCCTTATCGAGCGTATCCGGAGTCGTGTACCCTCGGCACCAAACAATGTAATTCTTGGCATCGGTGACGACGCAGCTGTTATCGATAATGAACGTGGCCAGGTGTTCGTTGTTTCAACCGATGCGCTGGTTGAAGGAACGCATTTTACTCGCCAATTTAACTCAGCGGCCGACATCGGTCATAAGGCGCTTGCTGTCAACCTCAGTGATCTCGCTGCGATGGGAGCCCAACCGCACCACGCACTGTTATCACTAATTCTTCCTCAGGCGACAACCACCCGGGATGTCGATGACCTCGTCGATGGTTTTCTCACATTGGCTTCGACCTATTCAGTCGCCCTCATTGGGGGTAATATCAGCGCAATCATTTCTCCCTCGCCAAGTGCACTTGTCATCGATGTCACAGTCATTGGCAGTGTAAAAAAACGAAGGATTCTGACACGATCGCGTGCGCGACCAGGAGATATCATCTTCGTCAGCGGTGCGATTGGTACTGCGGCAGCTGGACTGGCTTCTCTGCAAACAACTTACAAACAGAAAATCATCGTCGACGGAAACGAGCTCGCTATTCCCGTCTGTCAACAGCACTTTCAAAGACCGAGCCCTAGGGTAGCGTTAGGCCTTGCGCTGAGTAGGAACCGAGCAGCCCATGCATGTATCGATTTAAGCGATGGCTTTGGCGATGCGATACATCAACTCACCTCCGCAAGTGAAGTTGGCGCCTGCATAGAAGCGGAAGCTCTGCCGATTATTCCAGAAGCTCAGAAATGGTTCGCCAGGCAGGACAAAGACCCACTCATTGAATCGATCTCGGGAGGAGAAGACTACGAATTGGTTTTTACTGCACCTCCGTCTTTCCGTGGACGTCTTGCACACGTCAAACGTCAGGTCAAGAATATCGCAATCACAGCAGTCGGCGTAATCACCAAAGAACGCCAAGTCCTCCTGCGAAGAAACGGTGTTTCCACGTCACTACCGAATGGGTTTGAACATTTTTCAGAACTGAATAGATTCTAAATCGTCATTCTGGGCTTCGTGACACTCATCGAAGCGAACCGAGCGCGTCTAGGCATCATATGACCCATCGCTCGTCGGCACATGAGTAATAAATATCCCAGTTCAGCCTGCTGCCGGAGACTCGGACAAGTTCGTCAAGTCAATGGATAATTGTTCTTGATCGCGGTACTGCAGTTGATACAGAGTGTGGTACAAACCACGCTGCGAAAGTAGTTCTTGGTGGTTTCCAATTTCCCGAAGCTCCCCTTTATGAAACACCAAGATTTTGTCCATATCCTGCACCGTCGACAGCCGGTGAGCAATAGCAATCGTTGTTCGATCGTTCATTAATGTGCGAAGTGCATCCTGAATGAGGTGTTCCGTCTCTGTATCGACGCTCGATGTCGCCTCATCAAGAAGCAACACATCGGGAGCAAACGCCAGAGCTCTGGCAAAAGACAGCAATTGTTTCTGTCCGGTAGACAATGTCGTGCCCCGCTCAGCTACTTCTCCATCAAATCCGTGCGGAATCCTTTCAATAAAGCGATCCGCTCGTACGCTGGCCGCAGCGGCACGGACTTGCTCCTCTCCAATTTCTTTGTGACCAAGCCCGATGTTGTCTCGGATTGTGCCAGAAAAAAGATAGACATCCTGCAGCACCAATCCAAACTGTTTCCTGAGATCGTCTAATTTCATCTCTCGAATATCGACGCCGTCAATCGTAATGCACCCTCGATTGACATCATAGAAACGCATCAGCAAATTGATCAGCGTCGTTTTACCAGCTCCACTCGCACCAACAACACCCACTCGTTCGCCAGGAGATACCTCGAAGGACACATCCCGCAAAACAAAATCATCGCCTTGATAGGCAAACCACACGCGATCAAACCGAATGCGCCCTCCACCTTGCACGACTGACGATGCAGCCTTGCGGGGTGAGTTCACACGCGGCGGAGTGTCGAGTAAATCAAAAATTCGTTCGGACGACGCCATAGCGGACTGCATAACGTTAAATTTCTCTGAAAGATCACTAATCGGCTTGAAGAATCGCTGTGAGTATTGCAAGAACGCCACAAGCGCACCAAGCTCAACCGTCCCTTGAACGACACGACCACCTCCGTACCAAATCAGTAATGCAGTCGCTACTGATCCCAACAACTCAACAGCTGGATAAAACGTCGCATAATAAAAAATTGATGCGACATGCGCATCACGGTGTCTGCTATTGATGTGGTCGAATTGATCGTGATTTATCCGCTCTCGTCCAAACACCTGCACCGTTGCCATTCCAGTAATGTTTTCTTGTAAGAAAGCATTAATTTTTGCAATCCAGCCGCGCACCTGACGGTAAGAATCGCGTGCATTACGACGAAACCAATGAGTAATCCAGGCGATGAAAGGCAATACCGAAAAAGCAACCAGGGCTAACCGCCAGTCCATGACAATAAGCACGACCATAATTCCTGCCAGCGTGAACACATCGCGAAATACGGATATAACACCCGACGAAAAAAGGTCGTTCAGGGTGTCAACATCCGTTGTCACTCGTGTCATTAAACGTCCGACTGGATTCCGATCATAAAAACGAACGTCTAGGCGCTGCAGATGTCGGTAGATCTCCATTCGTAGATCGAACATGATGCGCTGCCCCATCATCTGCATCGTGTACGTCTGGAGGTACTCCAGAACAAAGGAACCTACAAGCACAACAAGAAACGTAAACGCAATACGATCGAGTCCTTCGAGATCCCCGGTCGTAATATGGTCATCAATAGCCAGCTTTGTTAAATACGGTTGCGCCAACTGCAGTACTGAGTAACCAATAATGCTCACAAGAGCTATCGCAACCGCGCGGCGGTGCGGCCGCAAATAGCTGAGCAGTCTCCGCATCAAGCGTGCGTCATAGGCCTTCCCGAGCACTTCTTCGTGTTGGTCACTCACGATGCTTCCAAGGCCTGCTGAAGTAATTGTTTACGATGAAGACTACTGTAGAGGCCATCGATAGCAACCAACTGGTCATGTGTGCCACGTTCCACGACACACCCATCATCCAGAACAAGAATGAGGTCAGCAGTACGAATCGTCGAGATCCGATGCGCCACCACAATTGACGTACGATCATGCATTACACTGCGCAACCCAGAGAGAATGTCCTCTTCTGTTTGTGTATCAACCGCCGATAACGCATCATCAAGAATCAATATTCGAGGATCGGTAAGTAATGCCCGCGCAATTGCCGTACGTTGTTTCTGTCCACCCGAGAGAGTGATTCCTCGCTCGCCAACTGCAGTGTCATAACCTTTTGGAAATTGTTCAATGTCTGACTCTAATCGTGAAAGACGGGCCACTGCTTCCACAGTCTTGTCCTCGACGGCTGAAAGCGCCCCAAATGAGATGTTTTCGCGCATGGTGTCCGAAAACAAGAAAGGTTCTTGCGATACATAGCCGATCGCACGCCGTAACTGAGTTAACGGCATATCTCGAACATCCACCCCATCCACAAAAACCGTGCGCGGCGGTGGATCGAAAAGTCTCGGAATGAGCTCAACAAGCGTCGACTTCCCGGAGCCAGTAGGCCCGACTAGCGCTAACATCTGTCCAGGGTGCACCGTCGCGGACACATTCGACAGCACCTCCCGACCGTTATACGCAAACGTCAGGTTACGGAACTCCACCGCCCCACGCACGTCGCAGACTCCTGTGTCACGGCTGGTTTGCACAGCCGCCGATTCGCGAATACTCGGTTGTACTGCGAGGACATTCAACATCCGCTGCCACGCTGCCATCCCGCGTTGCAACATATTCGTGACCCAACCGAATGCAATCATTGGCCAACTCAGCATCACAACGTAGGCGTTGAACGCAACAAACTCACCAATCGTCATCTGCCCAGCAATGACATATTGACTGCCCATCCACAGCACGACCAACCCCGACAATCCAAGAAACAGGGCTAGACTCGGATGGAATGCCCCTTGTAGTTGAACCAAAGTTCGACTCCGTGACACATATTCTTCGTTCGCAATGCGAAATCGTTCGATTTCAATGTGTTCACGGCGGTATGCTCGAACTACCCGAATCCCCGCAAGGGTCTCTTGAACGATGGCGCTAAGATCAGCGAGTTGTTCCTGAATCTTTTCTGAGCGCCTATAAATAGCACTGCCGAACCATTTCACAACGACCGATACGACGGGTAGGGGGACCAGGGCATACAGTGTCAAACTTGGTGAAATAGACAACATTAAACCGAGCGCCACAGCAAACGTAATCGTTGTCGTCGCGGAATACATGATTGCTGGTCCAACCATCATGCGAACTGCAGCCAAATCATTTGTCGCGCGGGACATAAGGTCGCCGGTTCGGTTAGCTTGAAAATAAACCCTTGGTAATCGTTGAAGATGCGAAAAAAAATCATTCCGGAGATCGCGCTCTATCTCACGAGATGCACCAATGATGATCCGACGCATAAAAAAACGACAGAACCCGCCTCCGATCGCAATCGCAACGAGGCTAGCGGCATAGAACCCAAGGGCAGGACCATTAAGACCGACGTCTATGCCAGTGAGGCCCATGTGGGTCGTCAAATGATCGATAGCAAGCTTCAGGACCCATGGCGCGATCAGATTAATCACAGTCGTCAGCACCAAGAACACAGCGCCGACCGCAAAGCGGTAGCGATAGCGAAACAGATAGGGATAGATCTTCGATGCGGCTTCAGACATCAACCTCTCAGAATAACAGTTGTGTAAGGGGTCTTACGAGCTCGATGGGAACAATGGCAAGACGTAGTGCATCTTTGCGCTGGCGGACTCGCCGTTCCATATGCGTGCTCATATTTTTCTTTTGGATGTCTTCTATGTCCGCTCTAGAAACACAAGCACAAGAACCAGAGTACGTTTGGGCAATCGACAATTCACTCTGGCGCGGTCCGAGCGTCGGAGAGGACTATACGATTGAGCTGACCGGTGGTCTCTGGGAGCCCACGCCCGCCGTGGTTGTTTCAAGCGAACAATTTGGCATTCTCGGCAGCAACATCGATTTCCGAAAAGACCTTGGCTTATCAAGACGCCACCAGCCAGACTTTCGTCTCACGTTCAAAACTGGCCGTAAACACAAGCTTCGTGTCTCGGTCACTCCCATTGCGTATTCACAAGAGGTTCAGCTTGAACGACCATTGGTTTTTCAGGGTATCGCCTATCATGTGAGCAAGACCGTTAGTTCGGCATTGCAGTGGAATGCATGGCGGTTTGGCTACGAATATGATGTGATTTCTCGTGATCGCGGTTACTTTGGGCTATTGTTCGAAGCCAAATATCCACAACTTGAAGCAAGTCTCTCAAGTCTAGATGCTCACGAATATGTTCGGGCGAAGGCACCAATTCCCGCCGCTGGTGCAATTCTCAGACTGTACCCGACTCGTTTCACCCCAATCACTGCCGAATTCACTGGTTTTAAACTCCCCGCCAGTTACTCGGATAACTATCGTGCTCAGTACGTCGAGTTCGACGTGTTCACGACCATTAACCTGTCACGAATGATCGGCGTCAATCTTGGCTATCGATCAATGGACCTGAGCTACCTGATGAATCGCGATACCGGAGACCTCAAACTTGACGGAATCTATCTATCAGGAACATTTCGTTTCTGAACTCACCTTTCAGCCTCGCTCAACAGGTCTCGTCGTCACAGCAGATCCAAACGTCGTATCTTTCAACTGAGCTAACCGTCGATCAGCTTCCGACAAGGTTTCGTCACGCTTACAGAAACAAAACCGTACCTTCGTATTACCAAGCTTCGGGTCGTGATAAAAACTACTCCCTGGCACCGCGGCAACACCGATATCTGTCACCAGTTGACGTGCAAACGCAACGTCATCCTCGGCACCAAAATGCGCAATATCAGTCATGATGTAATATGCACCATTGGGCTTGTAGCAAACAAACCCATGCCGCTGCAAAATCTCTAACAACGCATCCCGTCGCCTCTGGTAGGCCGCCGCCAACTCCGTGTAATACGACAAAGGGGACAAAAGTGCAGCCGCACCGGCTTCCTGCAGTGGGGCTGCTGCTCCGACTGTCAAAAAATCATGCACCTTCCGGATGGCACCGGCGAGCGTGGCTGGCGCAATTGCCCAGCCAACACGCCACCCGGTCACGCTATAGGTTTTTGACAAACTGTTAATCGTAATTGTGTAATCGAGCATCCCGTCGATCGCCGCCATCGGCACATGCTCTATCCCGTCATAAATGATGTGTTCATAAATTTCATCGGTTACCGCTAGCACTCCCCACCGCTGGCACAGCTTCGCAACAACAGTCAGTTCATTCCGCGAAAACACTTTCCCGGTCGGATTATTTGGAGAATTAATGATGATGGCTTTCGTTCGATTCGAAAAGGCCGCGGCTAATTCTTCTTCATCGAACGTCCATTCCGGCTCGCGTAGCGTCACATAACGCGGAACCGCGCCAGAAAGAATCGCGTCCGGACCATAATTTTCATAAAACGGCTCAAACACAATCACCTCGTCACCTGGATCAACGATTGCCAACATCGTCGACATCATGGCTTCCGTAGCGCCACAACACACCGTGACTTGTGTATCGGGGTCGACCGTCACGCCATAGTGCTCAGCGAAATTACGGCGAATCGCATTTCGTATGACCGGTGCCCCCCACGTGACGGCGTACTGATTGACGTCATTTCGAATCGCGGCGCACGCTGCCTCTTTCACCGCATCAGGTGCCGGGAAATCTGGAAACCCCTGGGAGAGATTTACACCGTCATGCTCGTGGCACAACCGTGTCATCTCACGAATGACTGATTCTGTGAAATGCTGGGTTTTCCGCGAACCTTTCCAATTAGTCATACGGTGATTATAGAAAGTCATTTCGTCTTACACATTCGTGGTGTAGTCTTTTGACCATAATGAACATGGTCCGCGTAGCCGTCTGGATGGGCCTGACGATTGTGCTCGTGGCTGCAGCCACAACAATATTTCAGACACCACCTATTCCAGAGCCAGACGTTTTCATCGAACCGGTTCAAGCACAAACATCGTCAACCTCTGACAATCTGGTTCCTCTCGATAGCTTCTCGCCTCAATTTCTCGGCATGTTTCGAAAAGCGATGACGATCGAGGATGAGATCCGAACATACAGTGATAAATATGGGGTCGACTTCGATCTTGCACGAGCCATGGCCATTCAGGAATCTGGTGGGAACCCCCACCTGACCTCAATCGCAGGGGCCGGTGGATATTTCCAGGTCATGCCGGCGACATTCCGTGGCCTGAATGTCGATACCAATATCGAAGCCGGCGTGAAATACATCGGCCAAATGGTCAGACAATTTAAACGGGAAGACTATGCCGTCGCAGCGTACAACGGTGGTCCTGGCCGTGCGCGTGGTGGACGCCCCCCACTAGAAACATTGCAGTATGTCCTATCTGTCGGTGCGTACCGAAACGTCTTAAAGTTACATGAAACATCTGTTCGGCATCACGCCGAGCTCATCAAACTCGAACCGATCCGTGAAGGTGATTCATGGTGGGCTATTGCTCAACGTACTGGCGTATCGGTCGTCCAATTGCGATTGCACAATCCATTTCTTGCAACCCGGGCTTTACGTGTAGGCCAATATATTGCCTATCCACCTGAACCACGGGACGATCTACTAGAACCGTCGACGGACGGCTACGTCGGCTACCGTGCCCGTCTCGGAGATAACTATTTGCACCTTGCGTTCACGCTCGGCCTCGATCGTGACGTGCTCCGATCCGAAAATGATCTCTGGCACCTGCAAACGCTACCTGCCGGCCAGCACCTGAAACTACCGCTCGCGTGGACAGGCAAATACGATGACTACACCGTGCGCGCTGGAGATACACTGGGCTCCATCGCGGAGGCAATGGATTCGACGCCGTGGCGAATCATCAGGGATAACAGTCTTTTCTGGAATGAACCACTGACGCCAGGAACCGTACTTCGCATCAGGCCTGAAGAACCAAAGCCGACCTTCGTCACCTACCGAGTCGTCAGCGGCGACAGCCTTGGAGCCATTGCAACTCGGTACGGTACAAGCGTGAGAGCGATACAAAACGCGAACAGCATGGGCCAGCGCACCGTGATCCAAATTGGGCAGCGCTTACGGATTCCGTCAAGAAACGGCCTGTAGCAGTTTACAACCCGTCGCATTGACCGAAACACCTCTAAAAGTTTTCACGAACCGCGTGGCCTCTGCTTAATTGCGAACTGTTGACTTGCCTGTACTCGACAGTGCCCGTTCGATGGTCAACCCTTCGAGCCGACGGCCTGCATATCGCGCAAGCAGTTCCACGGCTTCAGACCACGATAATACTGATAGAGGAGGTACGAACGAAACATTGTCCGCGTAGACCAACACCATCACATCATCACCAATGACGACAGGCACCACAAGCGCATGTCGACCTTCGGTTAGTTCGGCGAAACTGAGTTTCCCGCTATTCGTGCCCCCTTCATCTGTTGAAGACAGTAGACACGTCTGCCTCTGAAAAATGATTTTGTTCATAAAAGACACGTCTGCATCAGTTAAGGGTAACGCTGACACATCACCCCTATCGGGACTGAAACCCACGAATCGCCATGGCCGAATCTTGCCATTCTCTTCAACGACAAGAAGGACTGCGCGCCCACTGAGAGCGGCGATGATATCGCCGAGTGAATCTAGAACCGCCGTCAATGTCGTATCTGCATCCAGTCGTCGTACTCCAGCGAGCACCCGTGACAATACCGCCTGTTCAGCGTGCGTCGCTTTCACCACCCCCGTGAGTTCAGATTCAATCGATCCCCGCAATCGGTTGAGGAGATCACCGACCGCCTCTTGCACTTCCTTCTCTAACGACATAGCTCGTCCGGCATTATAATTGGAGCACACTCTGTGTTGACCAATTGGGGGCGACACGGCTTCGACGGGGGTCATGGAATCTTAGGATGCATGCCGAGCACTATCGACTCGTTAATCCGATGGAAAACCTGTAAGTGCGGATACGCAACTTGCTCTCGCTGCTTAATTAAGTAGCGCGCTTCCCTTGGCAGTGCCCGCGGGCCGAGGATAAGTGTCATATAGTGGGCTGGTTCTTACATGCTGCATCGACGCGTAAGAATGAGATTTATCGGCGCTTAGTACCCAGTGGTTTCGGCCGCTCTTCGACACCGGGTGCGAAACTTTAAAGAGCGGACACGCATGTAGAGTCCTTTGAAACTGGATCTTCGGACGCGGGTTCGACTCCCGCCGCCTCCACCATTTTTCCCCTGTAAATACAGGGTCAATTCACCCACTCCTGCTTCGTTTCCCCTATCTCTCCCCGGTCAGAGC